>VOFD01000109.1_pt1 | contig 156000 bp, 162 predicted proteins | sample 5384101 | NCBI WGS metagenome assembly VOFD01 (sample SAMN12384723, study PRJNA508395) | human gut metagenome | isolation source: healthy gut C | host: Homo sapiens | reverse complement strand
GGCATACAAATAATGATTGACCATCCATTGTCCGTAATGGTGCTCACCGCGAGGAATGATGTTGCCTACATATCCGCTTTTCACCGAATTATATCCATATTTCTCCATCAGTTCGTAGGCATCGCGCAAATGCCGTTCATAGTTACGGATAGACGCTGAAGTTTCATGATGCATCATCAGACGCACACCTTTATTATGCGCATATTCGTTCAAGGCTTTGATGTCGAAATCAGGATAGGGCGTTACAAAATCGAAAACATAATATCGCCCGTCATAGCAAACTGAGTATGTTCGTCCTTAATCACGAAGTAAACCAGATTCTTCTGTTGCGGAAACTCATAACGGAATCCTACACCATCATCATATACACGAAAACGAAGGTTCATATAACGATCCGTGGCGGGCTGTTTCAATTCAACCAGCAATTCGTTGTAGTGATTACGAATATCTTTCGTCTCTCCCCACACCGGTTGCCAGGTTTCGTCGAAGGTAGAGGTAGAAGCTTTCAAAACTTCAAAACCATCCAGCAGATTATTGGCATTCTTCAATTCCAGTCCCAAGGTGCTGGGCTTAATCACGGATTTCCCTTTATACTCCACCTGATAAGTTGGAGCGCCATTCTTTGATAATTCAAAATCCAGCTTCACCTGGCCCGAAGGAGACGACACTCCTTCTGCTTTCCCCCGCTAAGGCAAAAAGAAGACAAATTGCACTAAGCATTAACTTTCTCATAACTATACTTTTTATGGTTGGTATTAATAAATAAATTCAATCGTGTGTTTCAGCCCGTCATCCGGCAATCTCAACATACAAAGATTCTGTTTCTTATCCGGACACCATGCAGTAACCTTGAACTCCGTTTCTATTCCCTCATTCAGTTTTTCCGCTTTCATCTTCCTTACTTTCTGTCCGTCAATAAACGCTTCCTTCGGCATCTGCCCGGTATAAATGCAAAACATCAGGTTGCGTTCTCCCGGAAGGGCATACTTCTCTCCCGCCCTTTCCCCGATTTCGAGCACATATCCCTTTTCCGTTGTCCGGCAAGATACAGGAGTACGTATAAATTCCCCACGCTGATACCCCAGATCAGTTCCTGCATCTTCATACAGGGAAAAAGACGTTTCACCGCCCACCGCAGCCGGAAATACCTCAAATGTAATCGGATAAACCGCTTTCTCATCCGTATAATTCATCACAGGCATCTGAGGGATGATACTTCCCTTCCGCACAAACATAGGAATGGTATTCAGCGGAGCATTTGCCGTAGTCCACTGTTCGCCGCTATATTCCGTGCGCTTGTCATTATAATCAATCCAAGTACCTTCGGGCAGATAAACATTCTTATTAGTCGCCCCCTTCTTCACCACCGGAGCTACCAGCAGTTCACTACCAAACATGAATTGTGCATCCGTAGAGACTGTTTCCAAATCCGCCGGATATTCCATAAACATGGGGCGCATAATCGGCAAACCCGTTTCATACGCTTCGCGGGCATAAGTATAAATATAAGGCAGTAAGCGATATTTCATTTCTATGGCAGCTTTAACGTTCTTCTCCGCTTCCTCCCCAAAAAGCCACGGTTCTACCGCCACATCTCCTTCATGGTGAATACGGCTCAGAGGATTGAATGCTCCCAACTGTACCCAACGGGTATAAAGTTCCGCCATAGCGGGATAATCTTCAATATCCCCGCAATAACCGGAAATGTCACACGCCACGAAAGGAATCACACCCAGTCCGGCAGATAAAAGTACCGGGATCTGATTAGCCATCTGTCCCCAGCCTTGCAACACATCATCTCCATTGCCGCAATCTCCGGTCCAGCCGAAGGTGTAACGCTGCAATCCTGCATAGGCGGCACGTGTCATCTGGAAGACACGAAGATCCGGATTCCGTTTCTCAAACTGTTCCTTTACCACCTTGTCCCAGGTCAGACCATACACGTTATGAATTTCATCGTGCATACCCAGGTGGTGTTTCATTACAAGACGTTCCGTTTGTTCCTCATTGCTCCAGGCAGGTTCACCCATATCCGTCCAGAAGCCGGCAATGCCGTCATCTATCGGTTTCTGCTGATAGGCTCCCCACCAGTCCGCCACTTCGGGAATGGTAAAGTCCACCACACCGCAGTTGCCACCCCACGGCCAAGGCATATCATAGCTCTTACCCGTAGTGGAGTCTTTCACCAGATAACCCAAGCGGTCCGCTTCTTCCCATTGTTTTTCATTAGCCTGAGAGATAACCGGGTCTTGCGAAACAATCACTTTGAAGCCCATCCCTTTCAAGTCGGCAAGCATCTTCTTCGGATTCTGATAGTTTTCTTTCCGCCAGTTGAAGTCCTGTAAGTATTGTGTCCAGCCTATATCCTGATAGATGATATCGCAAGGAATACCACGCTTACGGTATCCTTCGGCTATTTCATAAGAGAGCTTCTCGGTAGTCAGCAGGCCACGGCATTGTGCAAAGCCCAGTGCCCACTTCGGAGGCATGATGGGTTGTCCGGTCAATGCGACATACTGTTTCATGATTTCCTTATAATCCTTACCGAAGATAAAGTAGTAAATCATCTCCCCCACCGGGAGCTTCAAAGCTGTAATAATCACGGCTTTCCGTTCCGAACTTAAATTCTGTCTTATACGTATTATCAAGGAAAATACCATAGCGATAACTGCTCATAAAGAAAGGGATGCTCTTGTAAAGAGGGTCTTCCACCACACTGTAACAAGGTTTATCGCTGTTCCACATCTTGTAAGATTCTCCTCTGCGGTCCATCTTGCCGGTCTTCTCACCCAAACCGAAGAAATGCTCATCCCGGCGCAGAGTCTTATACTCCACTTTACGCTCTCCATCGCTGATATGCCCCTTGTCGGCATAATCGCTGAACAAGAGCTTCTGATACTTGTCGAATATCTGCAAGCTGAACGGAGCCTTGTTGACGCGGATACGCAGTTTAGGCGTAAATATCTCATAACAGGCATTCTGTTCGTCCACCCGGACAGTGCCTACATCTTCCAATTCTTCATTAATCACCGCAAAGGAAGGATTTCCCCGCTGCAACTTACCGTCCGGCGAAAACCAGACGCGCACAACGGAGGGACTGCAAAGTTGCAACTGCACAGCCGAATTATCGTCTAAATGAAACGTAACGTCTCTCCCTTCCTGCGAATAAGAAGTACAGTTTCCCGTTACATTTCCGCCATATAAGTGCGGAGACAGGCAACACAGTATTAAAAATAAATATATATATTTTCTCATGGTTCTATATCTTTTATAATTTATTCCATTACAATCATGCTCCAGTATTTCAGTGAAGGAAGCGTAAAGGTTATCGCTCCGTCTTTCTGTTCAAAAGCTAATTCCTGCGAAGCTCCGGCATGTGCATCGGGAGTAGCCACCCACACTTTGCTCACTTTTCCCGCAACATTCAGCTTCAAGGGCACTTTAGTCACCAACCGTGGTTCGGGCATTGTCCCGTTCAGGTCTCTCCAACTTAAACTGTTTGCACTAAGGAAGTTCAGCAGATGAACCACCTGTTTGCCATTCACCCTTCTGGCGAAAGAAGTAATGGCTGATTTCTGTGGCGGCCAAGTGTTCAGATTCAGATTCTTGCTTGCATCCGTACATACCAAAGTTGCCTTCTCCTCCTCCCCGCCATCGCGAAGAAGATTCTGATAAGCAGTCATAAAGTCATAATAGCGCACAACAGCCGTCTTCAAAGCATCACTCATCTGCAAACGGGTATTTGGAAAATATTCACTGCACAACATGTGGTCGCCTCCCAATTCCAGGTGCGAACCGCCCAGAGCAAACATCACCGCATCCGTCAGTAAGATTCCCGGCATATTGAACTCGCCGGAACCTTTTTCATAATTCATATAAGCCGCAAACACCGTCTTCAGTGCCTGATTTCCGTACTGATGGTTCGCTTTCAGGATCGTATATAAATCCGTGAAATCAGCTTCATCCCCCCAAACTTCATTATACAGGAAATCTACTTTCCCCGTACCTGCAATCTGGGATGCACCATAGCTACTTACTGCATTCATCACCAAGCGCTTATCAGGATGTTTCCCCTTCATAGCTTCAATAAATGAAACATAAGTCTTAGGCAGATTCACCTTATTCCCCTTGTAATCATAGCGATCGCCACGGTTCCCCAACTGATCTATCTGATAGCCGTCAAAGTCAAGATTGGCATAGACATCATCGTTGCGCTGGGCAATATATGCCTGCCATTCGGCATTACCCGGATCGAGCAAATAGATATTGCTCTTCCAACTGTCAGGCAACGTATGCGCATCCTTATCCGTATGCCCTGTGCCTTTAAAGATGTACCACTCTTCCCTCACACCGTCATCGGCTGCATCATCGAGCGCACCGAAACAAAGATTATAGAACATCGCCTTCATTCCAAACGAGTGCTGGATGCGGATATAATCCTTTACTGACTGTGTATAAATATCCCGGTTGGCAATATCCTTATATACCGCATCGAGATGTTCACGCGTACCGCCTAATGGCCAGTGGTGCTTGTTGTGCCAATCCTGAAACTGTACACCATTGATATGGCAGCGGTTCAGAAAAGCCATTTCCTCCTGAATTTTACTTTCCGTTTTAGAAGCATCGAAGGTGGCGACAAAGCCATAACGCGGAAAGCGTGTCCAGTCGCTGGATACATCGACGGCAATAGTACCAAGAATGACTTCCGTACCGTCTTCTTTAGTGCGATAGACATCCGCCAGATATCCGGTGAAATCCGTTGCAGGGGCAGTCCACGTCCAGGAACTGCCTGCGACTGCCTGTTCGGAGATTACCTTGTTCAAAGTACGGTAACGTATCTTTGCTCCTGCAGGCAGGGCATCGGCTGTGAAAGAAACGGTTTTACCCGGTTTGTAACAAGCCTTGTCAGTAGTCAGGTTCACGGTTAAATCGGAGGTAACGGGAGTGACATCAGTCACTCCTCCGGTTTCTCCTCCACCGCCGTTACCACCGCCGGTTTCATCATTGTCTTTGCTGCACGAAGCCAAAAAGAACATGGCAGCCATTGCATAAACTATATATTTCATCCTATTGAATTTTAAGGGTTATTTCTGAGTAATAATTTAGCGGCATGATACGCGAAGTATCTCAATTATCATTTATTTATTGTTTCACTATCGAAATAGTCTCTTCCAGTTGATTCAGAGTAATTTTATAAGAACCAGCCGTCGTAATCTTCCATTTCAGGTCGATGCCTCCAATCATTACATCCGGATATTGGGCTTTGAAAGCATCGCTGGCCTTATCCAGGAACAACATTGGTTCCGTCTCGCCCGAAGGTTGCCGGTCGGCTACGGTCGGCATAAACCAGGCACCGTTCCAGTCCTCTTTCTTATCACAGGTCAGCTTCAACTCACCCACATTCAGTACACCTTGCCAGGTAAATACATACGGATTATCCGTGGCCTGCATCGGCGTGGCATCTCCAATGCTCCATCCCGCAGGCGTAGCATCCCCTACCATATAAATCATCTCATAAGGAACAAATTCACTCATCATCATACGCTCTTTCCCTGCACGGATATCGACACATATCTTATAGGCCTTACCGCACTCGGCATCTTTCAGCACCCATTTATTGTCAGGATCGAACCCTTTCACAAACACCATTTCCGTATCGGTGTAAGCGGCATCCGCATTCTTTGCCTTATACATATTCTCCCAGCTTCCTTCCGAAGTTCCGAACTTGAATTCCCCGCCCTGGCCTGCATCGAACAAACGGGCATAGCGGAACAGGAACGGATCGAGCACATCCTTTTCATCGGCACAAATCCCCAGTCGTTCATACCTCCAACGAAATAAAGCTGATCGTAAGCCGGTCTGAGGTTCTCGGTCTGAGTCAGAGTGACAACACCGGTAAACAGATTCGCTTCAACAACATAGTTGAACTCTTCTTCAATCGTAAACGGTTCGTCCGGCTGATCGGCACTGGTACGAAGCACCAGCTTTCCGTCAGTTCCTTTGTTGTACGATGGCAAGAAAGACCCCGGCGTAGTGATAAACTTGAAGGAACCCGCAGTCATTTTTCCCGTCCATGTAAAGATACCATTGTCTTTCCGGATCATTTCCGTTGCATCGTCCGCACTCCAACCGCCGGGAGTGGCATCACCTATCAGGTAAAGAGTGGAAGTCAACGGTTTGTAGGCAGTGACACTAAAAAGAGGTGGTGGCTACCTGCGTCTCTTCCCGATCCATTACTTTGGCTGTCAGGCGTGCTTCCAGAGAGATGTTTTCAGTTGCTTCCGCACCGAAATGCTCACGAAGGATGCTATTCAATTCCTCCACGCTCTTCTTCCAGGTATATTCCTGCACAACGTTCTCCAAAGCCACATAAGGAGCGGCAAAATTACTGCCCGCCTTGGCTAGTTCCAGTGTATAGGAAATCTTATTTCCCGTACCATAATTCGTGCCCGTTGTCCAGGAAAGTTCCAGGGCATCATCGCCATGCGCCTGTTCGTCCAAAACGACTTCCGTGTTGCTGGTGGAAAGCGCCAGTTCATTGTGCCCCTTGTCCAGTTCCATATAGTCATTGTCCACGCATGCAGACAATGCCATGCAACCCAGCAATGCAAATACTAGATGTGAGATATATCTTTTCATATTCTTCTTCTGATTTAAGTGATTAATAACCCGGATTCTGTGTCATCAGTATATTCGCATCCATTTCCGTCTGCGGAATGGGGAACAACAGGCGATTCTTGTTCACACTGTTCTTCCCGATGGATTGCAGGAAGCGGATGGCATACTCTCCATTATTGACGCGGATCATATCGAACCAACGATGTCCTTCGAAAGCCAGTTCCATGCGCCGCTCGTGAATAATCTTCTCACGCATAGCCTCCTGCGACAGGCCCGAAACTTCAGGCAATCCGGCACGTTTGCGAACTATATTCAGGGGGGTGGCAGCCTGGCCCGGTTGTCCCATTTCATTCAGCGCTTCCGCCTTCTTCAGCAAGACATCCGCATAGCGGTACACAACAAAGTTATTGGGGTTCGTATTGTATTCCGGCGAAATAGTCTTGGACACCAGAAATTTGCGCACGTTATATCCGGTATTGGAATAAGAACTCTTGTAAGTCTTCCCGTCGAAATCCGGACAACCTGCATAAAGAACCGTCAGCTCCTTCCGTTTGTCACCTTCTTCATACTGGCTCACAAATTCCTCCGTAGGCTGGTTCCAGCCGTAGCTGCCTGCAACAAAGTCCGAGTTACGGGGGCCCATGAAAGTGGAAAGCCAGGAAGACTGCCCGTCCGTTCCCCAGAAATCATATTCCGTACTTCCGGAATACTGCACCTCAAACAAAGATTCAGGACCGTTATTGATGGTAGCATCGAAGTTATTTTCATACTTGCAGGTGGAAAGGTCGTAACCCAGGTTCGTAATCTCATTGCACAGTTCCACCACATCTTCATAATAGCTCGTATGGTTGGGAGCCAGTGTCAGGTAGATATCCGCCAGCATGGTAAGGGCGGCATCCTTACAGGCACGTCCTTTTTCTTCTTCATTATATTCCGCTTTCGCCGGAAGCAAATCGGCCGCATTCTTACAGTCCGAAATGATCTGCTCATAAGTCTGATCCAACGTAGTGCGCGCTATTGCAGTAGATCCACCCGGAGTATAAGGTTCCAGACGCAAAGGAACGCCGCCATACAAACGGGCTAAAATATAATAGTAATGGGCACGAAGGAAATACGCCTCACCCATACAACGGTTCTTTATGCTTTCCGATACGGCTTCGGCCTGCGGAAGACTGGTCAGCACAATGTTGCACTGCCCGATGCCTACCCACGGAGAACGCCACATATACAGAGCCATCCCATTATCACTCTGCGTGATAAAGTTGGATGCCTGTATGGTTTCCAGACCGTCCGTACCACCGCCCGCACCTACCAGACTGTTGCCCGCAACAATATCCAGCGACCACATACGCTGATTGTAGAGATTGGAAGACTGAAGCGCCTTGTAGCAAGCGTTTGTCAGTGCCACGGCCACATCATCGGTCACGGTTGTTTCAGGATCAACGGCATATTTGGGCGACTTATCCAGGAAGTCGTTACATGATACCAGCATCAATACAGCCAGCACGTATAGTAAGTTTGTTATCTTTTTCATATCCGAATCTATTTAAAAGTTAAAGTTTAATCCTACACTGAATGTACGGGAAATGGGATAGCGGGATAAATCAATACCGTTGATATCCACCTCCGGATCGAAACCGGAATATCCGGTAATGGTAGCCACATTCTCACAGGAAAGGGAAAGGCGTGCATTCTCTATCTGTAACTTCTGCAACCATTGTTTCGGGAAGGTATAAGAGAGTGTGATGTTCTTCACACGCAAGTAAGATCCGTCTTCTACAAAGCGGTCGGATACACGGCAGTTCTGATTAGGATCACCGAACACGGCACGCGGCATGGAGTAGCTTGTCCCCTCTCCGCGCCAACGGTTCAGCACGTCAGTCGTCTGGTTATATGCGGTAGCCATACCGACGTTGTCAATATTGTTGGCGTTATAAATCTTATTGCCGGCCACTCCCTGAAGGAATACGGAAAGCTCAAATCCTTTATAAGACAAGTTATTGTTCATTGAGAAGAACCAACTGGGATTGGGATTGCCAATCACCGTGCGGTCACTATCGTTGATGACACCGTCGTTGTTCAAATCCCTGAAACGGATATCGCCCGGTTCAGCTCCTGGCTGCACGGCATGCGCATCCACTTCCGCCTGATTTTGGAACAAGCCGTCCGTCACGTAGCCGTAGAAGGCATTAATCGGATAGTCTTTTGCCAGCATCGTCACATACGAGTTATTGATCTGGTTGATATAGTAAGGAACCGCGCTGTTCAAGTCCTTAATCTTATTCTTATTGTACGTGGCGGTCACGTTCGTTTCCCAACCCAGTTCTCCGGTCAGGTTGATAGTGTGCAGACTCATTTCCAAGCCTTGATTGCGCACTTTACCGGCATTCGTATAAGTGGTGGTGGTATCTTCAAATCCCGATGTGATGGGGATGGATGCCTTTACCAGCATATCCCTTGTCTCTTTTCAGATAAGCATCCAGTGAGAATACGATCCGTGAATTGAACAGGGAAGCATCAAAACCGATATTCGTCTGTGCCACCTCTTCCCAATGAATGTAAGGATTGGCAAGCGTAGAGGAAACCAATGCGGTCTGATTGCCGCTCGTTGTTCCGAATGGATATACACTGGTATTGTAAGATGCCAGGTAACTATAATTACCGACACTTGCCTGACTACCCGTCACTCCATATCCTGCACGTATTTTCAGGTCGTTCACAACGTCGTTCTTCGGGAACCAGCTTTCCTGCGAAATGCGCCATGCGGCAGATACAGAAGGGAAAGTACCCCAGCGGTTCTTTTTACCGAAACGACTGGAACCATCACGACGGACAGTTGCCGTCAGCATATAGCGGTCTTCGTAAGAGTAGTTGATACGTGCCATGTAAGAGAGCAACGCCCATTCATTGGAACTGCCGCCAATGGCGTACATCTCCTGACCGTTATCCATTTCATGCACATTGTCGAACATGAAGACGTTCTTCTGCGCATTCAGGTAATCATTCTCATTCCACTGTGCAGACGAACCCGCCATTACTCCCACACGATGCTTTTCTGCAAAGGTATGGTCGAACAGGAAATAGTTATCCCACAGATAAGTGAATGATTTATTATCGCTCTTGTAGCGTGAAGTTTCTTCCGTCGGAATAGGTTTCCAGTTATATTTCGGCGTGAAGTTATCGATGAACCAGAATTTGGCATCGTAACCGAAAGTACTCTTGAATTTCAACCATTTGGTAAAAGTCAGTTCCGCCGTCAGGTTGGCAAGGAAGTTATAACCTTTCGTCTGACTCTTGTTCAGTTGCGTAGGCCCTATCGGATTGCGGATGCTACCGTACCATTCCGAATTACCTTCCGGACCACTCCATGAACCGTCTTCATTCTTCACCGGAAGAACGGGAAGAGCCTTCAATGCATCACCGATATTGTAGCTGCCCGAATCCTTCGTATCAGTACTGAAAGTGATATTATTGGAGAACTTCAACCACTTCAGCACCTGCGCGTCGCTGTTGGACTGAAACGTAAAACGGCGATAGTTTACACTGCGCACTGTACCCGACTGATCGAGAAAACCACCGGACACATAATAATGAGACTTCTCATTTCCTCCAGAATAACTTACCGTATAGTTCTGCATCACACCCGTGCGCAGCAATTCGTCCATCCAGTCGGTACCTGCACCCAGTTCCGAAGGATTTGCCCAATTCGGGTTCGGGTTGCGACCGCTGTTCACCATCATATCATTACTCAAATCGGCATACTGGCTTGCGTTCAGCAAAGAAGGAACGTTCGTGGCATTCTGGAAAGCACAATTAGCGGATACCGACAATTTGCCTTTCCCTTCCGTTCCACGCTTAGTGGTAATCATCACTACCCCATTGGCTCCACGCGAACCGTAAATGGCTGTAGCTGATGCGTCTTTCAATACGTCCAGGCGTTCCACATCCGCCATGTTCAGTGAAGACAGTCCCAGGTCGGTAGGCACACCGTCAATCACCACCAGCGGATCGCAGTTGTTAATGGAGCCCAGACCACGAATCTTGATAGATACATTGTCACCGGGCTTTCCGGCATCCACTACCTGCACACCGGAGATGCGGCCCTGAATGGCTTGTCCCAGATTAGAAACGGGGGCATTTTTGATGTCCTTGCTTCCCAAAGAGGAAACAGCACCGGTAAGGTCACTTTTCTTCATGGTTCCATAACCGATAACCACCACTTCGTCCAGCATCTCACTGTCTTCCGAGAGTGTTACCATAATCTGTTTCTGTCCTTTTACGGGAACTTCCAAAGACTTATAGCCCACGAATGAAACTACTATAACGGCATCCGAAGGCACATTCAGCGAGAAGTCGCCATCAATACCCGTTATCGTACCGTTCGTTGTGTTCTTCTGCACCACACTGGCCCCGATAACGGTTTCTCCGGTCTGGTCTTTCACTACACCTTGTACTGCGATTTGCTGTGCGAACATGCACATCGGAAGTAACATTCCTATCAGACAAACCATGATTCGAAGCCTGATCGGCATTTTGTACTTTTGCATAATACAAGAGTTTAAAGTTAGTAATAAAAATATAGATTCACATGCATTTGTCCCTCCGTGGAAGGAACAATGCAAATGTATCGGATAAGAGGAAGCAATAAGGGGAAAAGAGTGAAAAAAGTAGTAGTTTTAGGCGTTTTATAAGGCATAAAACACTAATAATCAACACTATCAAGAAGATGCATTGTACCAAAAAAGTAGTAAAAATATAAGCGTAAAAAGACACTTATATGCCTTAAAAGTGTGGTTTTAGTCTCTCGACTTACCTATTTTCATTACTTCCTGTTCCAGTTGGTCACGGTCGCCCGCAGCTTTATTACGAACTTTGGTACGGTAATTATAAATGGTAGTCACAGAATAGCGCAGGAATTGGGCAATCTTCACACTGTCGGTAATTCCCAAACGGATAAGGGCGAAGATACGCAGTTCGGTACTCATTCGTTCGTTGGCCTTGGGGTAAATCTGCTCCCCTTCAGCAAGCAGGGTGTTGAAGTCTTCTACAAAAGTGGGAAACAGTTGCAAGAAGGTATTATCAAAATTGGCATAAAACTCTTTCAGCTCCTCTTCTATGAACTTAGAAGATTTGATGTTTTTGTATAGCTCATCTACCTTGCCCGTAGCGGCTATCTTGCCCAGCGAACGGCGATAGTTGTCCATCTTTTCCAAATATACGGAACACTGGTCCATATAGCGGCCGATGTATTCCTCTTTCAGGTAGGAGTTTTCGGCAATGATGTGGTTAGCTTCTTTCAGTTGCAGATTGTAGCGGTGGAGTTCTTCATTCAATTCTTTCAGACGCTTGTTGGCATTTATCACTTCATGGCGTGCAGCTGCTACGCGTTTCATCTGCTTATACACATAGAAGATTGCGATCAGTAGGAAAATGGACAGCAGGCTGATAGAGATTAACGCCCATTTCATTTGTTCCTGTTGTTTTTCAGCCTTTTGCTGGTAAGTGTCGTTGATGAGGGGGAAGATTTGCAGGATTTCCAGAATACGCAACCGGGCGTTGCAGAACACGGCATCGTCCATACACAGTTTCAGATACGAATAGGCACGGTCTATGTCTCCTTCCTGATAGAGCAGCACAGCCAGTTTCCTCAAAGAAATATATTCGCGCACTGCGGACTTCATGTCTGCAATAGAGGAAAGAATCAAATACTCCTTCTCTTTTTCAGTGTCTTCTTTCAGGCGATATGACTCTGATAAAGTGTAGGCACAGATTGCCACATCGTGCACATTGTCTATCTGTCCCGCCAGATAGTCGGTCAATAACCGGATGGCTTTATCGAACTCGCCCCGCACATTGTGCTGGTCGGACTGAATCAGCGTGTACACCAGAAGATTGTTTGTGTTGACCAGTAGCAGGGAGTCACGGTATCTATCCGTGATCTCGGCATAGAGTTTCTTCTCCTGTTCCGTAACGGCGTAATCGGCCATGAGCCCATAGACTGTACGGTAAATATGGTAATAATACGGGTGCAGGTCATCCGATAGATAATTGATTTGTACGTTGTGCATCAGGTCAACTGCTTCTTTATACATGCCTGCCGTGCCCATAATCTCGGCTGTGTTCATGAGGGCGTTGTCCTGATGTTCCTTGTTTTTCAGTCGCAGGGCTACCTGGTATCTCTCGCGTGAGATGTAAAGCGAAGAATCAGTGTTGTAGGAACGGTATTCATCCAAATATTCCCCCAACAGGGTAAAGCGGTTTTCATCAGAAATGCGTTGTCTCAAGGCTTGTCTCAGGTCGTTCAGCTTCTTTTCTTTTTTGCTCAATGTATACATGGCGGTTTTGAATTACATGGTCCAGTTGGGATAAGAGGGAGTCTACAACATTGTTGGCGGCATGGAGCTGACACATACATACACAACATAATAGATATAAGGATGTGACTATTTTCTTCATCTGAGTTTCGATTGGTTAAAGGTTACTTCTGCAAGAAGTTCTATGCAAAAAATAAGTAAAATTTGATAGATTCCCATGCAGATAGCACTTAAATCACAATATCTTTAAAGCAAAGACGATACTTTTTTAAAAGATGAAGACACTTACATGTACATGTAAGTATAGCCAACATGTATATGTAAATAGCACCGACATGCGGGTATTAGTAAGGGGATTCTTTAAAAACAGAGATTAAAATCCCCGCAAGACAAATATTCATTTAATTAATCTAAAAATAACCGTATTTATTTTGCTATTTCAAATATTGTTCGTTGTTTTGCGAACAACAAATAAAAGAGATATAAAGTGAAAACCAAACAGTACACAACAGAGCAGGAACAGATAGCTCGCTTTGCAAAAGCACTGGGACACCCTGCAAGAATGGCTATCCTTAATTTTTTAGCCAGGCAGGAAAGTTGCTACTTCGGAGATATTCACGAAGAACTGCCAATAGCCAAAGCGACAGTTTCCCAACACCTGAAAGAGCTGAAAGATGCCGGACTGATTCAAGGTGAAATAGAAACACCGAAAGTCAAGTATTGCATTAACCGTGAAAACTGGGAACTTGCCCGCAAGTTGTTTATCGGATTCTTCAATGAGCGTAAATGTACTTCGTGCTGTGAATAAACAGCACTTTTTTTATAAACAATGTTCGTTATTCTACGAACTACGATTATATATATTATTCATTTTAAAGCTATCTGATAATGGAAATTAAAGTATTAGGTACAGGTTGCCCCAGTTGCAAAACTTTGTACGAAACCACCCAACAGGCTATTGCAGAATTAGGAAGTGATGCCACTTTGGTAAAAGAGGAAGATTTATTGAAAATCATCGAATATAATATATTAAGCCTTCCGGCCTTGGTTATAGACGGGAAAGTCGTTTCGGCAGGTAAACAGCTGTCATTGAAAGAGGTAAAAGAAATTACTAACCCAATAATTACATGCCATGAAAAAGTTATTCCATGTATTCATTGCAGGAATTATTTTAATTTCCTGCGGAAATGGAGCCAAAGAGAAAACAGAAACAGCAAACAGCGAAACTATGCAGAATGACCGCGTGGAAGTGCTTTATTTTCATGGAGCACAACGATGCATAACCTGCCGGGCTATTGAAACTAACACAAAAACACTTTTAGACAGTCTTTATTCAAAGGAAATAGTATCGGGAAGAATCGTCTATAGGATAATTGATATTTCTCAAAAGAAGAATGAGCCGATCGCAGATAAGTACGAAGTGACATGGTCGTCCTTGTTTGTAAATGGATGGAAGAGCGGTCAGGAGAAGGTCAATAATATGACAGAGTTTAGTTTTGCCAATGCAAAAAGTCATCCCGGCAAATTTAAGAACGGTATAAAAGATCAAATTGATGAATTGCTAAAATAAGATACCAATGGACTTTCTTCAATCAATATTAGACAGTACTTCCATTCCTGCCATAACAGCTTTTATACTTGGAATATTAACAGCTATAAGCCCATGCCCGTTAGCTACCAATATAACAGCGATAGGATTTATCGGCAAGGATATTGAAAACCACCACCGGATATTTATTAATGGTTTGCTTTATACTTTAGGCCGAATAATAACTTATACGGTTCTTGGGTTTATCCTTATTCCCATTCTCCGCGAAGGTGCAAGTATGTTTTCCGTACAAAAGGTTGTAAGCAAGTATGGAGAAATGCTAATTGCCCCGCTATTAATAATGATTGGTGTTTATATGCTCGACATCATCAAGCTCAATTTACCTAAAATAAACTTTAGCGGGAATAAGCTGAAGAGAAAAACAAAAGGAAGCTGGGGTGCACTATTCTTAGGAATCTTATTTTCCCTTGCTTTCTGCCCTACAAGCGGAATATTCTATTTCGGCATGCTTATGCCAATGTCGGCAGCAGAAACAGGCGGCTATCTTTTACCGGTGGTTTATGCGATTGCAACCGGATTACCTGTTATCCTCGTAGCCTGGGTATTGGCATATAGTGTTGCCGGATTAGGCAAGCTCTATAACAGAATACAAGTATTCGAGAAATGGTTTCGTAAAGTGGTCGCCATCCTCTTTATTGCGGTGGGGATTTATTATGCAGTCATGTATTATCTATAAAGTAAGTTTTAACAATCAAATCAACAGTAAAGATGAAAAAAGATAGAAATTTTCGACCCGGCGATGTGTTGTCCTACGGGTTTGTGTGGAACAAACATCAATCCTGAATTAATGCGGATTGCTGTCGTTATAGAAACATTAAAAAGACAAGGAATAACGGTTATCCGCCATAATCTGAGGGACGAGCCTCAGATATATGTAAGCAATCAGACCATAAATGATTATCTTCAAAAATACGGTGCAGAAGCATTGCCCATTACCCTGGTGGATGGTGAAGTAACTATATCTAAAACCTACCCCACCACCCGACAGATGAGTGAATGGACCGGCATAAATTTAGACTTCATGTCTACAAAATAATATTTGAAAGAAAAAAACATAACATCACAATGAAAGCATTTAATTTATCAGATATTGACCTTACAAAATATCTCTTTTTCACAGGAAAAGGAGGGGTTGGAAAAACATCTATCGCTTGCGCTACGGCTGTGGGATTAGCAGACAAGGGTAAGAAAATACTTCTTATCAGTACCGACCCTGCTTCCAACTTACAGGACGTCTTCAACCAATCACTTAACGGGCACGGTTCAGAGATTACAGAAATACCGGGCTTGACAGTTGTCAATCTTGATCCAGAACAGGCGGCGGCAGAATATCGGGAAAGGGTGATCGCACCTTTCAGGGGAAAATTGCCTGAAAGTGTTATCCAAAACATGGAAGAACAACTGTCAGGATCATGCACGGTTGAGATTGCTGCTTTCAATGAGTTCTCGGATTTCATTACCGATGCTCAAAAGCAATTAGAGTTCGACCATATAATCTTTGATACTGCTCCCACAGGGCATACTTTACGGATGCTGCAACTACCATCAGCATGGAGCACATTCATTAGTGAAAGTACTCATGGCGCATCTTGTCTAGGCCAGTTATCAGGATTGGAAGAACGAAAAGAAATTTATAAAAAGGCTGTTGGAACACTTTCCGATACGGGCACAACCCGGCTAATGTTGGTGAGTCGTCCCGAAATCGCGCCATTGAAAGAAGCCGCCCGTTCTTCTCACGAACTGCAATTATTAGGAATTAAAAATCAGATACTAATAATAAACGGTGTTTTGAAACAGTTGGATAAAAACGACAGCGTTTCCAGTCAGCTACATGAAAGACAACAGAAAGCCCTGCAAAGTATGCCTGCGGAACTATCCGGTTATCCGTTGTATCATGTTCCTTTGCGATCATACAATTTATCCAGCATAGCGAATATCCGGCGGATGCTGTATAGTGACAGCTTTTCCAATGAGGTAAATTATAAGCCTGTGGCAGCCCCCAAAGATGTGGACGAAATGGTGGATGATCTTTATACATCCGGAAAAAGGGTTATTTTTACAATGGGAAAAGGTGGCGTAGGCAAAACTACATTAGCTACTGAAATTGCTTTAAAATTAACCCGGCTCGGTGCCAAAGTGCATTTGACAACTACCGATCCGGCAAACCATCTGAATTATGAACTTGCCATAAAAGCCGGTATCACGGTAAGCCGGATTGATGAAGCTGAGGTTTTAGAGAAGTACAAGAACGAAGTCCGCAGCAAAGCAGCCGAAGCAGTCACCGCCGAAGACATGGAGTACATAGAGGAAGATTTACGTTCTCCCTGCACACAAGAGATTGCAGTATTCAAGGCTTTTGCCGAGATTGTGGATAAGGCTGAAACTGAGATTGTTGTGATTGATACCGCACCAACAGGACATACTTTATTGCTTTTGGACGCCACTCAAAGTTATCATAAAGAGGTTGAACGTACCCAAGGAGAAGTCACGGGGGCAGTAGCCAATCTGTTACCTCGCCTACGTAATTCAAAGGAGACGGAAGTAGTGATTGTTACTTTACCCGAAGCAACCCCTGTCTTCGAAGCGGAACGCCTTCAGATGGATTTACAACGTGCCGGGATAAACAATAAATGGTGGGTGGTAAATGCTTGCCTCTCATTAACAGAGACTCAAAATTCGTTCCTGAAAGCGAAAGCGCAAAACGAATTAGCTTGGATTAAGAAAGTAGAGCAATTATCACAGGGCAATACAGCCCTGATAGAATGGAGAAACGTATAATGGAAAAGAAGCAAGGAATTGGATTTTTTGAACGATATCTTACCCTATGGGTTACCTTGTGTATTATTGCCGGAATTGCCGTGGGCCAATGGCTTCCGATGATACCGCAAACCTTGAGCAAATTTGAATACGCCAATGTTTCTATACCTGTGGCAATTCTAATATGGTTGATGATCTATCCCATGATGCTGAAAGTAGATTTTCAGAGCGTTAAGAATGTGGGTAAACGCCCTAAAGGGATAATCGTTACTTGCGTTACGAACTGGCTTATAAAGCCTTTTACAATGTTTGAATAGCCTATTTATTCTTTTATGCCATCTTCAAGGTTTTTATACCCGAAGATTTAGCCAAAGAATATCTGGCAGGTGCGGTCTTGCTTGGGGCAGCTCCTTGTACGGCGATGGTCTTTGTATGGAGTCATTTAACAAAAGGTGACGCCGCCTACACGCTGGTGCAGGTAGCTGTAAACGACTTGATAATATTAGTTGCTTTTGCTCCTATTGTTGCCTTATTATTGGGTGTCGGCGGTGTCATAATTCCGTGGGATACACTGTTTCTATCCGTATTGTTGTTCGTTGTCATTCCGCTTTCAGCGGGAGTGATAACCCGGACATGGGTTATCAGACGAAAAGGAATAGAATACTTCAACCATGTATTTATCCGTAAATTTGATAACTATACGGTTGGAGGATTACTTTTGACGCTTATTATCCTGTTTTCTTTTCAAGGGGAAACAATATTGAATAACCCCTTACATATTCTCTTGATAGCCATCCCGCTTGTCCTGCAAACAATCCTGATTTTCTTTGTCGCTTATGGATGGGCGAAATGGTGGAAATTACCCCACAATGTGGCTGCTCCGGCCGGAATGATCGGTGCAAGTAATTTCTTTGAACTGGCTGTGGCTGTGGCCATATCTCTTTTTGGCTTACAATCCGGTGCTGCATTGGCCACTGTTGTGGGTGTACTTGTGGAGGTTCCGGTAATGCTTATGCTGGTACGGATGGCAAATAATACCAAAAAGTGGTTTCCTGAATGAACTTCTGACCGTACACAAGCCTTCCAGAAAACAGGCGTAGTCTAATCTGTAGACAGCATGTGGAATTACTTGTCAAAAAACATTCATCACTCCCCGTTATTAGTAAACCATCCTCCTAGCAGGGCTACACCCTTTCCCCCGGATGGCTACACCCTTTGAAGGTGATGGCTACACCATCCACAAAAAAAGGGTGTAGCCCTACAAAAGTTGTGTCACAGCTATCTCCTGAGCGGGTACAGACCGATTTTACTACATTCCATCCCGATATTGTCATGTAATATTTTCATACTTCCGAAAGTTCTTTTTAAAAAGTGCTTCTTTAAATGATTGTTAGTTGGTACGGAATTAGGAAATATCCTTTTGATGATCCGTGCAGGATTGCCGGCCACAATTGTCATAGCAGGAACATCCTTTGTCACCACACTACCGGCTCCCACAATGGCTCCGTAACCAATCTTAACGCCCGGTAGTATCGTGGAATTTATACCTATCCAAACCTTGTCTTCAATCACAATCGGGCGACCGTATGTGGCACTACTATTCTCCGGATTCACGTCATGGTTAATCGTAATCAGATTCACTTTCGGTCCGATAAACACCTCATTGCCTATCGCAATCCCACCTCGTCCGAAAAATGTGCAGCATTGCTGGATAAAGCATCCTTTACCGATCCCATACATTCTCTTATATATCTTCGAAATCTCCGACACCCTGCGTCCACCTCTCCTTATCAACTCGTGCGCGGCTTCAAGACTCGGGGCGGTTGGATGGTAGTTTACAAAGACTTATCTTCTCTCGTCTCGCCCGTCCATACATACAACTTAATTAAATACAGTCTGCACAAATTACAATATAAATCTTTTTCAATATCAGAATATAGCCCTACCTTTACGCAAAAAATATTATTATGGCAAGATTAATGATATTAATCATTAACGTAAATAATGAAGATCAGATATGCCTTACAGATATCTTAAAAAGCCAAAGATGTTTTTTATTTTCGATTAGCTAAGAAATAGGAATACAATAAAAAGTTACTAAATAATATGGAACAACAAATTCAACTCAACGATCACAACAAACAGGAATACCCACCTATGCACACCTGCGAGCATATAGTGAACCGTACCATGATGAATCTTTTCGGTTGTGGACGGTCAATATCCGCACATATAGAGAGAAAAAAAAAGTAAACTGGACTATGCTTTGGAAACTGCTCCTACCGAAGAAGATGTAAAACGACTGGAAGAAGCTGTAAATGCAGTGATTGCGCAAGGATTGGATGTTACCACAGAATTCATCACACAGGAAGAAGCACAAGGACGCTTTGACTTGAAACGACTGCCGGAAGATGCTTCGGAAACCGTACGCATAGTGAAAGTAGGCGATTATGACGAATGTCTTTGTTTGGGAACGCACGTAAAAACACCTCTGAAGTAGGAACCTTCAAAGTCATCAGCCACGACTGGAATGAAGAAGCCAAACGATGGAGAATGCGTTTCAAACTGCAATAATATCATTTTAAAAGGCACATATATGAAGAAAATCATCTTATCCATCTTTATTATGATGGGACTGGCAAATCTCTCGCATGCTCAACAAGGATATCAAAATCCAATCATTCCGGGCTTCCATCCTGACCCGAGTGTTTGCCGTGTTGGCGAAGACTATTACCTGGTCAACAGCAGTTTCTGTTATTTCCCCGAGTACCCCTGTTTCATAGTAAGGATCTGGTCAACTGGGAACAGATTGGAAATTGCCTGACGCGGGAATCACAGGTAAAGTTAACCAATGCCGGCACATGGGGCGGAATCTACGCCCCTACCATCCGCTACAATGAGGGAGTGTTTTACATGATTACTACCAATGTTTCGGACAAGGGGAATTTCCTGGTTCACACCACTGATCCACGTGGTGAATGGTCAGAACCTGTTTGGATAAAACAAGGAGGCATCGATCCATCCCTTTATTTTGAAAATGGGAAGTGCTATTTGGTCAGCAATCCGGATGTAGGCATCTATCTGTGCGAAATAAATCCGATGACCGGAGAGCAGTTAAGTGAATCCAAACGTATCTGGAACGGTACGGGCGGACGCCATCCGGAAGGACCACATATTTATAAGAAAGATGGTTGGTACTATCTGCTGATTTCCGAAGGAGGTACTGAATATGGGCACAAGGTAACCATTGCCCGTAGCCGGGATATTGACGGCCCGTATGAGGGTAATCCCGCCAACCCCATCCTGACGCATATAAACAAAAACGCACAGAACATTCCGATACAGGGAACCGGTCATGCCGATCTGATAGAAGCTCACGATGGTTCGTGGTGGATGGTATGTCTCGCATTCCGTCCGCAAACCGGCTCGCATCATCTGCTGGGGCGCGAAACGTTTATTGCACCTGTACGATGGGATAAGAATGCCTGGCCTGTGGTAAACGGAGATGGAACCATAGCCTTACAGATGGATGCCCCCACTCTTCCACAGCAACCTTTTTTGTATCGAAAGCTCCCCGCACCACCTTCAATACCGAGAAACTAGGACCGGAATGGATCTATCTGCGCAATCCCAAACAGGAGAATTACATCCTGAACGGTAAGACACTCCGATTGAAAGCAACTCCCGTCAATCTGAACAGTATGGACTCTCCTACTTTCATCGGCCGCAGACAGCAACATATCGACTTCACAGCCGCAACATCCGTTGAACTACAGAAAGGGCAACCGCAGGACGAAGCCGGAATAACGGTATTCATGGTGAATCATTCGCACTATGACCTTTTTATAAGGCAGGATGCTAAGGGACAGCAGTCTATCGTCCTGAGATATCAGTTGGGAGAACTGAAACACATAGAAAAGGAAATCAATATCCCCCAAGGAAAAGTGCAGCTTCAGGTCAAAGGGAATAATGAGTTCTATTCATTCGGCTATTCCACCACCGGAAACAAGTTCCAGGAAATAGCCAAGATGAATACGCGCTATCTCAGTACCGAAACTGCCGGCGGATTTACCGGTATTATATTGGGCTTGTATGCCGTATCCGCTTCTTCAAAGGCACAGGCTGACTTTGATTATTTCGACTATCAGGGAAACGAATAAGCCGAAGGCGAAACATTTCACATTCATAGTATTCGAAAGCAATTTTATATAATAAATGTACAAAACGGCATAAAACAAGTAATTTTGTCAGAACTTTAGTGACATTTTGTTAATCAACGAAACTAAAATCAATTGGCATACGTTTTGCGATTATGTTTGTGAACGACGGTTCAGGAACTGCATGGGAGTGATTAAGAAACGGCTCCCGAAAGCAGTTCAGGACCGGAAGTTCAGAACTAACCGAATGTTTAACTTAAAGGATAGGAGACTAAAATTATGATGCCTGTAAGAAGAACTCAAAATTGGTTACCGAGTATCTTCAATGATTTCTTCGATAACGACTGGATGGAAAAAGCCAATGCAACCGCTCCGGCTATCAACGTGCTGGAAACGGAAAAGGAGTACAAAGTAGAATTGGCTGCTCCGGGAATGACCAAAGATGACTTCAACGTTCATATCGACGAAGACAACAATCTGGTTATCAGCATGGAAAAGAAGACTGAAAACAAGGAGGAAAAGAAAGACGGTCGCTATCTGCGCCGCGAATTCTCATATTCAAGATTCCAGCAGACAATGATATTGCCGGATAATGTGGACAAGGAAAAGATTGCAGCACAAGTAGAAAATGGCGTGCTGAACATCCATCTACCGAAGTTCTCAGCCGAAGAAAAACAGAAGAACAAGAAATCTATTTAAGTGAAATAAGGTTTCCGGTGAACCCAACAGATGTATTAACCAGAACGGGCAACCTCTCTTACGAGAAGCTGCCCGTTTCTTTTATATTTCCGGATGTATTTATTTCGCCTTACGCGTTCTTTCAGAAAGCGATTGGTCAGCCATTTACGTACCGGTTCGTCATAGAGCTTCAGACAGGCATAAGCAAGGACGAAAGCTCCGACAAAGGTCAGTATCATATAAGGAAGACCTTCGGTGATGGTCGCATTATGGTTGCATGCCCAGGCCGTATATGTGTATATCAACGGATAATGAGTGATATAAACGGGATATGAGATATCGCCCAGGAACTTACAGATACCTACAGAGCGCTTTCCCGTCACTTTGCCACCGGCTCCCATCGAAACAATGACCGGGAAGATAAAGATAATGCAAAGTGCCTCGTAGAGTCCGTTCATCCAGAAACCATCTTCACCGCCAATACGGGGAACGGAAAGAACTATCACAATCATCAGGCTACACCACCAGAATGCGCGTTTCTTTACCCGTATGAGCCAGCCTAAGCGTGAAAGCAGCAAACCTGCAAAGAACGGATAGAGCAAACGGACAAAGCCCACATACTGCTGTTCCCAATTCAATGCCCATCCGCCCACGATATCACCATTGGGTGCCGTAAGACAAAGATGCAAGGTGGCACAGGCTGCCAGAAAAACAAGAATGGACAAAGCAACCTTGTTGAACTTACGGACAAACAGTGCGTACAGGATATTGCCGATATATTCATAATAGAGCGACCATGCCGGCCCGTTCAACGGGTGCATTTCCGTCCACCCGCGAATGTCCCATTTCAAAGGAAGGGGAAGCAACGTACAGCCATAGAGCATGATTATCAGAACCGTTCCGACCGATACATTATCCATATTCGGAAAGCAGGGGGATTTCTGTAGGAAAAAAGAAAAGGGCACCGATAATGCTACCCATAATTACCATAGGATGCAGGCGGATGACACGGCGTTTGAAGAAAGTGCCGATACTCATCCGGTTCCAGCGGTCATCATAGGCATAACCGATTACAAAGCCCGAAAGCATAAAGAAGAAGTCGACGGCAAGATAGCCGTGATTAATGATTTGTGCGAGATGGTTGCCACCCGAATGTGCTTCAAGAAGATGGAAGGCTACGACCATAACAGCTGCCACTCCACGCAATCCATCCAGGATTTCATAATGCGGCTTTGAGGCGAGATAAGTTGTCTGCGTGTTCATTAGGATATCAGATATAATTAAATTGGATGCAAAAGTAGGATAAAATGTGGAATAATCCACGCAATTGTACATTGAATTGTACAGTCCTGATTTGGCTTCTCTAATAGTGGAATCGTTAGTTTTGCTATCAAAATACAAGATGACTATCAACTTTAAAAAAGGAAATATGAAAGAAGAGAGAAAAGCAAAGTATGTGACTCCGCAAATAGAGATCATAGAAATGGAAAGTGAGGGTGTAATGGCATTGAGCAATATGCCCGGTGGTAACCCTGGTATGCCTGGTGGACGTAGTTCCCGAAGATCTACCCAACGCTACAGTTCAAGTAGCATAAGCGAATTGGAAGACTTGATAAACGATATACTAACCTTTGAAAAAAAACTATGAAAATAAAGATTGCGATACCTTTCTTTGCAGTATTCCTATTGGTATTAATGGGATGTACCCAGGATGAAGTTCTAAAAGAGGATACTTCTGTCGGGGGAAAAGAAAAAAATATCCGTTACCGTCACACAAGGCGGAGCTATCACCCGCATAAGCCATGAAGAGGATGGTGCTAACGGCCTGATACTAAGGTGGACGGCAAATGATGCCTTTAAACTTTATGGTACTACGACTGAGGTCTTTACTACGACAGGACCTACTGATGGTGATGGCAAGATTGCTACTTTCACAGGAAATGCGGTTGAGGATGCCCAGCATGCTTTCTTTCCTGCATCAAAAGCCGAGAAAAGATGGGAGGATTGCTACTTTAATGTTATAGGGCAAGTTATCGATGCAAACGCTCCTTTTGCCCATCTGTCCGGTTACAACTTTATGACTGCACAGACTACTGCTTCCGGTACGGAGATTTCGGAAATAAGCTTTAAGCATAAAATAGCTGTTCTGAAGTTTGAGGTAACTCTTCCTGATGGCATTGTTCCTAAATACATCACTCTAAGCACACAGGATGATGCCGGTATAGCCATCTCCCAGAAAGCAAGTGATGAAAGCAACGTCACTACTGCCAAACAGCTTACTGCGGCTATATCCGGTGCCAGTAGCAAAAATTCACTGCTTACATGGCCATTCTTCCCTCCACATTGAAAGAAAAACTGGCTCTTGCCGTGACAGGCGACGACGGGATGGTTTATAGTTACACGGTTTCTTTTAATGGAGACTTTCCTTATGAGGCAGGTAAGGTTTATAATTCGGAGCTTACTTTTGGGGGAATAGAAGGTGGTTATGGGACTGCTGCTATATTCGATAATGATGTAATAGGTAACACTTGGGATCAGAGTGATAATAAAGGTAGCACGAAAGATAACCCTTACCTGATAGAGAGTGCCGGACACTTGAAATATTTAATTGAACAAGTACAAGCGGGAGAACGCTATCTGGATAAGTTCTTTAAATTAACTACGGATATAAAGGTCACGGCTGATACATGGACGCCAATAGGGATTTCATATGCCAAGCCTTTTAGTGGAAACTTTGATGGTGGCGGACATACCATAAGCGGCGAATTAAAAGGAAGTTTTTCTGATGATCTACAAAACTTCGGCTTCTTTGGTTACTTGACAACTACAAGTAGTATGTTGATAGAAAATATCCATATAGCGGCTAATATTACATGGTCCTTTGCATCGCCTGAAGGAACAAGCACTTTATATTTTGGTGTAGGTGGCGTCATTGGACATGGACCCACGACGAAAATAACAGTTCACAATTGTACAATGTCAGGAGAAATGAAAATATCAGACGGAAACCTCGCCTATGGCTATTTATGCATAGGTGGTATAATTGGATATTCAGGAGCCCATATGAACAACTGTTCGTCAACAGGACAAAGTGATGTAAGTTGTAAAGGAAGCTTAGTTCGTATTGGAGGTATAATAGGACAAAACGGCATACTAGGAAGTGAGCATAAGCATTGTATAAATGCTTCTTCCATTATACTTTCTAACCCAGAACGTTCAAATACAAATTATACTATATCAGTAGGTGGAATTGGGGGAAGTATGGCCGGAAAGGTTTTGGGATGCTGCAATCAAGGCTCCATAACCGGACGTTGCCTCTCTCCAGTGGATGTTGGAGGAATTGCAGGGTATATCACATGGGGAAAATACCATCTCAACCGGAATTTAACGACAGATTTTAATGTTACTTCTAAAGAAACTGTGAGACTTGGATATTTGATAGGAGAACTTAGCAATGCTACTGTTTATTCCTGCAACGAAAGTGTTGGTGAACAATCCCAATGGATTGGAAGCAATCCCGCCTGGACACCCACTATCGATGATGAAAACGAGCATTAACCCCAAACTCTCCTGCCCCAAATAACAGGAAATTCATCAAATTACCGGGAGTTTAGAAAAGAATATGATAACTCCCGGTAATAAACGTCCTTATTATCAGTTTTCTAACATTTTCAAATTATCATTTTATTAACCCACCCATTTTACTTATATTTGAGACCTATACAAGTATCCTAAACAAAATGAACAAGTATTTTATATTCCCGCTAATCATTCTCGTATCCGGCATAGTAAGCTGCAACAAGCCGCCAGGCAGCACCCATCCACCTGCGCAATTCCATGCAGACAGTATAGCCATACTGGCAAAAAGCCAATCAGTTCCGGCTAGACAAAGAATATGACAGCGCTATTTCCCTACTCGACTCCGCCTTCCTGCTACCCGTCAAAAGCAACCAACACCCCAACGGACTATCTCCTGACGACGCCCGTCGTCTGATGTCCTACGCAATCAGGCACTTAATGTTCGCATACAATCATTCCCGAAGAATAGCCGAAGGACACAAGCACTTCCTCCGGCTCAGGGAAATGAACCACCCGATACTATCCAATCATTGCCAACGCGAGATTTTGGTATGCGACGCACAAATGTTGCAAACCCTCGGCCGCCGTGCCGAAGCCTGCCAACTCCTCGACCAAGCCATGAGCATAAATGAAAATGATGATCCTTCCAGTGAACTCTTTTGCACCATAGCCGCCGGAATCACCTATATGGCCGTCGACTCCACCGAAACACGCGCAGAACCCACCCTGCTGCGAGCCGCCGAAGCTATGAGAAACGGAGCATACGACGACACCGGACTCTATCCGCAGGCCATGGCTAATCTGGCAAACATCTACATACGGAAGAATGAGTTCCAGAAAGGCATCAGTCTCTGTCAGGAAGTCATGGAACAAAGCAATAAATTGCAGAATCCGCGTGGGGCAATGCTCGCCGCAATCAACCTGTGCGGCAATTACACCGAACTAAACTTCTTCGACAGAGCCTTGCATTACAACAATGAAGGACTCCGCCTGTTCCGTGAAGATAACGAGACCTGGGGTATGGCGGCAAGCCTGTACGAAAGGAGAGCCCTGATTTATAAAAGAATGGGCCTCATCGACTCAGCCTTCCTCGCGCTCAACCTTGCCGACAGCTTCTACATCAGAGCCACCAATCCGCGCGGACAAATACGTGTAAAGATGGAAAAGCTGGATGCCAAAGCCCAGTTTCCGGACTCCCTGCCGAAAGTCCTGACGCACTATGAAGAAATAAAAGATAAAGTGCCCGGCTATATGCTGCTGGATTATTACATGGGTTACGGAAATGCCATGTACAGGGCCGAAAAATATCAAGAAGCCATCCCATTGCTTGAAAAAGCCGTCAGCTTGTCCAAAGCCCGCGGAGATATGGAAACCGAAAATCACAACAACCGGTTACTGCTCGACAGCTACCACCGTACCGACAGGATGAAAGCTGCAAAAGAACTGCTCCCCCGCTATAATATGATTATCGACTCTGTAATTCATGGGAAATCCATTCGTGAATCCATAGCCTCGCATATACGTTACGAGACGGAGAAAGTGGAACAGGAAAATAGTCTGCTCACGGCAGGTATAGCCTTGCGCAACAGTGTTATCCGTACATATACCATCGGCACTATTGCATCCATCCTCTTTATCCTGCTCCTGGCCACCTGGTTCTGGAACAGACACCGATCTCTGAAATTACATCATCAACTGGATGAAAAGGAACTCGAAATCACCTCCATCTGTCTGGATAAAAAGGAAAAGGAATTGAAAAGAATTCTTGAATCGCGCCATGAACTTCATGAACACAACCAGGAACTGCTTCGGCAACTGGCTGAAATACAAACCTCAAACCAATCCGGTAGCGAACTCAACAAGCTTATGGAAACTCTGTCTCCCACCATGCTGACACCCAAAGAAGAAGCTGAATTCCGTGTCGCCTTCTCCGGCATTTATTCTACGGCACTTATCCGCCTGCGCGATGTGTGTCCCAATATTACCAAGAATGAAGAATTGCTGTGTATGCTCATCCTGCTCAATCAAAGCACCGAAGAAATAGCCCGGATATTAGGTATAGCCTCCGCCAGCGTCACCAGGATACGTTATCGGTTAAGGCCGAAACTCAATATCCCGGAGAAAGCTTCGCTGGATGCGGAGATCAAAAGAATTATGAAAGAGTAATCTCAACTACTCTTTCTATAACTCCTCACTGCCCACAAATTAAAGAACACCGCAAAAGGCCATCAATGCTCCCAACTGTGGAAGTAACTCCACAATGCCACCACCCCGCAGGTAAATAGTACGCATCACCTCTACAAAGTATTTCAGCGGATTGAGCGCAGCAATCAGTTGTGCCCACTCCGGCATACTGTGTACGGGAGTGAACAAGCCGCTCATCAGCATCAGTATCAGCATAAAGAACCACATGACGAACATGGCCTGCTGCAACGTAGCGGAATGATTGGAAATCACCAGACCGAATCCGGAAACCACGAACAGGAAGACCACTGCAAAAAGATATATCGTCACAAAATGCCCCACAGGAAGAATGCCATAGAGCAACCATGCCAGAAAGAAACATATCGTAAGCACAATGAAACCTATCAGCCAATAAGGTATCAGCTTGGCAAGAATAAACGTCAGTTTGGAGACAGGCGTTACATTGATCTGCTCGATAGTGCCCACTTCTTTCTCACCTACTACATTGAGCGCCGGAAGGAAACCGCAAATCATTGTCAACAACATCACCATCAATGCCGGAACCATAAAGAGCTTGTAGTTCAGGTGCGGGTTATACAAATTCTGCGTTGAAATACCGATCCGAGGCAATCCCATCCCGGCAGACATTGCCTTTGCCGGTGATTCCGATTGCAACTCACGGGTATAGTCATTAATGATGGAAGACAGGTACGAGCCGCCCAATCCTCCCTTTGTACCGTTCACCGCATTGACGGCAACCAACAGGCGGGGGCTGTTGCCCGTCACCCAATTCTTCTCGAAATCGCGGGGAATCTCCAGGATAATATCTGCCGAACCGATTTCGATGAAGCGCAATCCTTCATTGTTATCAGGAAGGGCCGTCGTACGGAAATAGGTGGATGCACCGATCTTATCCACAAGGCGTCGCGAAAGGACGCTGTGGTCATTATCCACAATGTTCAGGTTAATGTTCTTTATCTCCAGGTTTGCCGCCCAGGGCATCAGTATCATAATCATGCAAGGGAAGATAAGAATCATCTTCGGCAGGAACGAGTTACGGAGCAACTGCTTGAATTCTTTTTCTATCAGAAACTTTATCATACCACCACTCTCCTATTCTAATCGGTTCTTAAACTTCTTGAAACTAATCGTAATCAGCGCAACCGCCATTACAGCAAGAATACTGACTTCCGTCAATACCAGTGAGATATCCACTCCTTCGATCATCAGCTTCCGCACAGCCTGAATGTACCAGCGGGCAGGAAGCACCGCCGAAATGCCTTGAAGCAGCAAGGGCATGCTCTCTATGGGGAATATCATACCGGAGAGCAGCATGGTAGGCATCATCAGTATCAATCCCGATGCAAGCATGGCAGCAACCTGCGTCCGCGTCACCGAAGAAATCAGCAAGCCCAGAGCCAGGGAAACGAAGATAAAGAGCAGCGATACCACAATCAGCCAGAACAAGCTACCCGCCACGGGAACATCGAGCACATAGACAGACAACAGCAAAATCGTTGTCAGGTTGACAAACGAAAGCACAAAGTAAGGAACTGCCTTGGCAAGAATAATGAATAGCGGCTTCACCGGAGAAACCAACAATATCTCCATCGTTCCCGTCTCCTTCTCCCGGACAATGGATATGGAAGTCATCATGGCACAAATCAACATCAGGATCAGTCCCATCACACCCGGCACAAAGTTGTAGGCGCTCTTCATCTGCGGATTATAAAGCAGCTTCACTTCGGGAACAATAGTGGAAACCTGCATTCCCGCCGGAAGCATTTCGCGTCCGGCAGAGGATATGATGTTGGCGGCATAACCGGTCTGTGTGGTTGCCGTATTGGGGTCGGTAGCGTCGGCCACCAACTGTACACAAGCATCTCCGGTATAAACGTGATTTGCAAATTGCTCGCTGAAGATGACTGCCAGGTCAATGTCTCCACGTCTGAAAGACTTCTCAACCTCGTCCGGAGTATTCAGATTCGTGGTGACGGAGAAATATTCACTCGCATCCAGACGGTCGATAATGCGCCGGGTGACAACATCGTTCGACGGGTCGAGAATGGCGACACGGACATTCTTCACTTCCGTGGTTATGGCAAAGCCGAAAAGGATAATCTGCACCACAGGCATACCCAGCAATATCAGCATGGTTCGCCTGTCGCGGAAGATATGGAAGAATTCCTTTCGGACAAAAGCTATAAATTGTTTCATTGTTCTTACTAATTATGTTATGAATCGGCTAATCCGCCATACGCACCGCCTCCCGTGCCAACTGCTGAAAAACATCATCCATCGTAGCAACCTTAAATTGCCGTTTCAGTTCATCGGGCGTATCGAGAGCACGAATCACGCCATCCACCATGATAGAGATACGGTCGCAATACTCGGCCTCGTCCATGAAGTGGGTGGTGACAAAGACAGTGATTCCCCGGTCGGCAGCCTGATAAATAAGCTCCCAGAACTGGCGACGGGTAGCAGGATCCACCCCACCCGTCGGCTCATCCAGAAAGACGATCTTCGGTTCGTGAAAGATGGAAACGGAGAAAGCAAGTTTCTGTTTCCAGCCCAGCGGCAGACTTTTTACCAGCGTATCACGTTCGGCACTCAGCCCGATGCGTTCCAGAAGTTCATCGGTCTTGCGGGCTATTTCATCTTCTGCCATGCCGTAAATCCCGGCAAACAGCCGGATATTCTCCCACACTTTCAGGTCTTCGTAAAGAGAAAACTTCTGGCTCATATAGTCGATATTCTTTTTTCACATCCTCCGTCCGGGTAGCAACATCGAAACCGGCTACGCGGGCCGTACCTCCTGTGGGATGGCTCAATCCGGTAAGCATGCGCATTGCCGTAGTCTTTCCGGCACCATTGGCACCCAGGAAGCCGAATATCTCGCCACGATGGACTTTGAAAGAGATATGATCCACTGCCGTGAAATTGCCGAAACGTTTGGTGAGCTTATCCACTTCGATGACATACTCATCTTTCTGTTCCACCTTGCCATGTTCCAGTCCCGGCGGACAAAGAATACTTGCAAACTGGTTCAGAATACGTTCCGGAGTATCTATCCCATGTATCTGCCCCTCATTGATAAAGGCAATGCGGTCACATTGGCGTGCCTCATCAATAATAGGCGTAGAGGCTATGATGGTGATGCCCTGTTCCTTCAACCGGCGAAGCATCCCCCAAAACTCCTTACGGGAAACAGGATCGACTCCTGTTGTCGGCTCGTCGAGGAAAAAGCACATCCGGTTTATGGATAAGCGCACAACTCAACGCCAGTTTCTGCTTCATACCTCCGGACAAAGCTCCGGCACGGCGTTTGCGGAAAGGCTCTATTTGCTGGTAGATATCCTTCACCAATTCATAATTCTCCTCAATGGTGGTATGGAAAACAGTAGCAAAAGAAGTTCAGGTTTTCTTCTACCGTCAAATCCTGATAGAGGGAGAAGCGTCCCGGCATATAGCCTACGCGACGACGGATTTCTTTATAATCCTTCGCTATATCCAGACCGCACACCGAAGCATTTCCACTATCAGGAAGCAGCAAGGTGGTGAGGATACGGAAAAGAGAAGTCTTCCCCGCCCCGTCAGGCCCGATAATGCCGAACAACTCTCCGGAAGGAACCGTCAAGGAAACACCCTTCAACGCCTCCACCGCCCCATATTTCTTGGTAACGTTATCTACAACAACCGCATGTTCCATAAATTAATCACTAATCACTAACCGTTAATCACTAAACTCCACTCCCCCGTACATACCTATCTTCAACAGCCCGTCATTGTGCACGGCAATCTTCACGGCATACACTAGGTTGGCACGTTCATTCTTAGTCAGGATAGTCTTCGGGGTAAATTCCGAGGTATCCGAAATCCAGGTAACTACGCCCGGATACTGCTTGTGCTCATCGGTGCCGTAATCGGAGAAGACGGTTACTTTCTGTCCCAGCTTTACCTGCGACAGTTGTTCGGAGGTGATGTAAGCACGAAGGTACATCTGCTCCGTATCGGCCACTTTGAAAAGCGGAGTGCCCATAGCTGTCAGTTCTCCCGCTTCGGCATACTTTGCCAGTACAGTGCCGGTTATCGGAGAGGTGATGTGGCACTTCTTCAACTGGTCTTCCACCTGTGCAACCTGAATACCGACGGATGAACTTTGCCATGTCAGGCTCTGGTGACTGTTGGACAAGGTAGAGTTCTGCGCAACAAGTTGCTTGCGGAGCACTTCAAGCTGATCTTCCGCATCATCCAGTTGTTTCTGGTTTGCCGCACCTACTTTTAGTAAGTTTGCCACACGGTTCCGTTCGCGTTGGGCGGCAGATATTTGTTCTTTGGTGGCGGCTACCTGTTTCAGGATATCAGGACGCTGTTCTTCGACGGATTTAAGACTTGCCTCCAGTTGCAGCTTCTTCAAGTAGAGCTGTACGGTATCTACTACGCCGACTTCTTCACCGGCCTTCAACAACATTCCTTCTTCGATATCGAAATAAAGCAGGCGGCCCGATGCTTCGGCAGATACAAGCACTTCCGTAGTCTCAAACGTTCCTGTTGCATCATATTTCGGGGCACCGTTTCCACAAGCGGAAAAGAGGGCCAATAGGGAACAAAGTCCCAGTAAGTTCCTTGATTTCATAATAATCTATATTTTTATGCCTTTAATTATTCAATGTATATTTCAGACTCCAGATGTTCATCAGTAACTGTACCTCGTGTAAAGCCTTGGTTTTGACGTGCCAGGTTCTCGGCAGTCATGTCCCGAAGCATATCGGTTACGGTCAGCGTACCGTTCTCCACTTTAGCCTCAGCAGCCTTACGGATATTGACACGCAAACGGATAATCTCATCGTCATCCACCATCTGTCGGCGCATGGACTGGATGGCCGAGCTTTGTTGGGTAGATTCCAGATTGGTATTGAACAGGAACACATCGCGGCTGGTCTCCAATTTACGGCGGTTGTTATCTATCAGCCTCCGATCATTGCGCAACGTGTAAAGGCTACCGAAGTTCCATGACATACGGACTCCCGCTACATAGTATGCGGAGAAATCATCTTTCAGCATGTTCAATCCCGGATTTCCGTATGCTCCCTGAACAAACAGCCCGAAGCGGGGACGGAAGCGCGTCTTCAATGAAGACTCCTGCACATTCAATTGTCCGCCTTGGGCATCGAACCAGCGAAGTTCCGGACGGTTGTTCACCAATGAAGTGGATTCAAAAGTATCAGCAGGCTTCTCAAATGTAGTTCCGGAAGCGATTTCCTTTCCTATAAAGATAGAGAGCATACTCAGATAGGCCTGTCGCGAAGATTCCAGCTCAATGCGTTTCTGCTTCGTGTTCAATATCTCCACGCTTACGGCATCCAAATCGCTCTGATTGGCAATGCCGTTTGCTATATAGTTGGATACTTGCTGATGGGTGCGTCCCAAGTCTTCCTGCAAAAGCTGATTCTGTTTCAACTGTTCGTCCAGCAACAGGATGCCGAAATATAGCTGATTCACACGATCATTCAGTGCATACATATCCACTTCCTGCTTCCCGCGGTCTATCTCCGAAGTAGCCTGGGTCAGTTGTTTCTTGGAACGGATATCTCCACCGTCCCAGATGTTCTGCGACACTTCCAGCATCACCTGATACTGATCTTTGGGCATACTTTTTATATCGATTCCCGGAACGTCCATCGGCAGTTTTGTAACATCACTTTGATAGGTTGCTTTTCCTGAAAGGGTGAATTGTGGCAGATAGCCTTTTCCGGCATTCTCCAGGTTATACCCCCGGGCTTTCTCTATCAGACCGTATTGCCGCACCAGCGGATAATTGGTCTGTGCCGAGTGTTGGCATCCCTCCAGCGTGAGCTGCGCATGTGCCAGCATTGCCGTAAGAACAAAGGAAAAAGAGAGAATAGTTCGTTTCATTTCCATATACATTTCTTGTTTATTTCTTTATAGGACGCAAAGATAGAGCTTAAAAGTATATGGATACATTCTATTTGTGTGCAATGATGCTCTATTTATCCGATTACCAGTATTAAAAAGACAGGAAAACCCTACATTTTCTTATCTTTGCCACAGATATAGATAAATTAAAGGAGGAAAAGGATATGGAAAAGAGCAAACCTATGGAGCTTGGGCTTGGCGAGCTGCTGAGCAATCCAAACATCGTAAATAATAACAGCTTTCGCTTTATCAGCCGTGATCTCGGTGTTATCATCAGCTTTGCCCAAATGGATAGTATCCTCTTTAGCACAGGGAGGCCCTATCGCGCCAAAGAAAGCAGAATCATCCGGATACTGAAAGGTGAAGCACGGATTTCCATCAATCTGATAGAATATAAGGTAAAGGAACCAATGATTATTATCAGTCCTTTCAATTCACTGATAGAAATTGTTGAAATCAGTGAGGATTATGACTTTCAGGTCATTGTTCCCGATAATAACTTTTTGCCCATCGCACAGGGAGGTGCACTGACGGATTCGTACACAAAGCATGGCATTTTCATTTCGCCCACAGAGGAAGAATTACCGCAAATCGATGCTTTCTTTTCAATGATATGGGACGCTGTGCACAAAGTTCCATTCCGCCGGGAAGTAGTACAACACTTGATTATGGCATTACTCTATAATATAAGGTATATACATGCAAAGAACGAAGAGTCCGCCCCATTGCAGCTCTCACGTCAGGAAGAAGTATTCCGCCGCTTCATCGGGTTGGTTAATGAACACAGCAAACGTGAACGTAACATCAGTTTCTATGCAGACAAACTGTGTCTGACTCCTCATTATCTGAGTACGGTTATTCGTGAAGTAAGCGGGCAGACGGTAATGCAGTGGATTAACCAAGCCATTATTCTTGAAGCAAAAGTGTTACTGAAACACAGTGATTTGTTGGTATTCCAAATCTCGGATGAACTGGGATTTCCCAATCCGTCATTTTTCAGCAAATTTTTTAAACGGATGACGGGGATGACACCAGCGGAATATCAAAAGAAACGCCACACCTAAGTGGGGCAAATGCCACACCTGAGCAGGGCAAATGCCACACCTAAACGGGGCAAACTCCACACTTCACACTCGTCCAAGTGTGGCATCGGCACCCACGAAGTGTGGCATTGCGGGTGCTGAAACACCGCATTGGAAAACATTCAACTGAAAATGAGAAACTTTCATCTTATAACAAGATGATACGCTTCTGCATAATATCCACCAATTGCGCTTTCAACAACTTGGCATTGATAGGCTTGGGCATATATCCATCGAATCCGCTTTCCATCACTTTCTGTTCATCCGAAGCATAGGCAAAGGCTGTAACGGCAATAATAGGAATCTTTGCAGAATACTTACGGATCTCCCGGGTAGCCTCGTACCCATCCATTACAGGCATATTGATATCCATCAATACAATCTGAGGATTATGTTTCCGGAACATTTCCACAGCCTCCATACCGTCCCAGGCATGAATCAAATGATAGTCGTATTTCAGGATGGATTCAAAAAAGCTTATAATTGCTTGCATTATCTTCTGCAACCAGTATGGTCAATTTGTTTCTTTCTATCGAAACGGGTTGAATATCTTTGGGCATCTGTTTCTTGTCTTCCTTCACAGCCGGTTTGTAGGGAAGCGTAAACCAGAAAGTAGAGCCTTTACCCTCTTCCGATTCCACGCCGATTCTGCCACCCATATGATCCATCAGTGTTTTACAGATAGAAAGTCCCAACCCGGTTCCCTGGGCAAAAGAGTTCAGCTTGACGAAACGCCCGAAAATGTTTTGTTGCTTATCCTTCGAATTCCACATCCGGTATCGGTCACATAGAAATATAATTCATTCTCCCGCATTTCATAGCCAAAACGAATGCTGCCTTTTTCGGTAAACTTAATGGCATTTGTCACAAGGTTAATCATCAATTGGGACAAACGGTTCTTTTTCCGTATAAGCCATACATGGCCCGGCAGGTTCCACAAACTCCAGTTTCACCGCATCCGTCTTCACTCTCAACAAGAAACCACGCTCCAGTTCCCTCATCAACTCATTCAGTTCGATATTAGAGTAATTCAACTCCAACGTTCCCGCCTCAATCTTCGACAAATCAAGAATATCACTGATGAGTTGCAGCAACAAAAGTATTATTGTTCTCGATGATGCTGACATATTCCTGTTTTTCCTCTTCTTCCTCGGTAGACGCCAATATCCCCGAGAAACCGACAATAGCATTCAACGGGGTACGAATTTCATGACTCATATTAGCTAGGAAGGCCGACTTTAAACGATTGGATTCTTCGGCAAGCTCTTTTGCTGTCGTAAGTTCTTGTTCCATTTTCTTCCGGTTGGTGATGACAAGCGACGAGCCTACCAGTGTCAATGGCTTTCCATCTTCGTCACGAGCTTCTACGGCAGCCTGTGCTTCCACCCACTCCACCTTGTGCAGGTTGTTTTTCTGCACATTGACGATACGGTATTCTTCTTTCACTTTTTCCGCCCGTCCTTCTATCAGATCCCGGTAGGCCTGTTTCACCCGTTCACGGTCTTCCTTGAAGATTTTTGAGAAATACTGAGAATCGGGCACAGATAGTTGTGAATCTTCCACCTCCTGTTCGTCAGTACTCAGTTCAATCGGTCTATTGATATCACACAGGATTGTTTTGCTCTTCAGATCCCACTTCCAGGGTACGATGTTGGCAACATCAAGAGCCATCGCCAGTTTGCTGTTGGTAGCACTCAACTTTTGCTGTGCTTTGTGCAGTTCTGTGCTGTTCAGGCAGAAGATATCAATCATATTTCCCTGATGGGTTCCTTTCAATACCACATCGTAAAAAGTATCGATGGCTTTAAAGTAGTAAGGGAATGTGATGGCTCTTTTCTCCGTCAACGCCATCTTTGTAAAATGCAGGAATTCGGGCATGGATTCCGGGAATATTTCACTTCCTTTTCTGCCTATGACCTCTTCCTTACGATAGAAGTGTTTCTCAAATTCCGAATTTACATTCCGGTAAATCAATTCGATGGGATTACCGTTCTTATCGGTCACCAACTCCTCCTGCATATAGAGTATGGGCATATTGTTCACTAACATCTTATAAGTAGCCATTGCATCTATCTCGTTCTGTTGTGCTTTTTTCAATGCATTCAAGTTGCGAATACGATACAGGAAGAGCAGTGTAATAAGCAAAATAGAGAAAAGAGTTCCCAAGATAAAATACCGGTAATGCTCCCAAAACGTAGGCGGTTTATTCAGAAAACGGGTATTGGCAGGACACGTGGAAAGAGAAAGCCCGTCACGTACCAGTATTTCATAATTAATAACAGGCGCCCCGTCTGTGGGGATATAGCAAGGAATATGGCGTGCCTGTTTGTCTTTCAACACATCCGAAATGGTTTGAATCAATGCTGCATCATAACGATCTTGATTGTAAGTATATCCACCCAGCATACCTTCTTTTCCACTTGCTATATTTACCATACTCAAAGAAAAGATAGGAACGGAAGTAGCAGCTATAAGCTTATGAGAATTAGTGGCTAACATGCTAGTACCAGCAAATGCGTATTTGTAGAACCACGAGGCGAACAGAACTCCCGTTGTTTTAGTGTCTACGAAATACAGGGAATCCAACAGCTGATTGGTCGTCATATTTTCAGCAGACCAAAATTTATACTTGATATCCGGATACTTCGTATTCAGTTCTTGCTCGATAAGTACGGAGTTGTCTTGATTGACTTTGCGCCCTTCACCTATAAATATAAGCTCTTTCATTCCGGGAATCATCTGTTTCATCAGGCGAATGTTTTCCGGGATATACAAATCAGCGTACAGATAAACTAAATTGTAGGGGTCAACCAAATAAGAAAGAGGAGTTCGTTCTTCAGGCGTAGAAGGCTGCCTGTGGATATAAGCCTCATAGGAATCTAAATAATCTTCCTGTGCACAAAGCACAATGGGAATATCTCCCCAAACTTTTCTATATTCATCCCGCAACAACAATGCCGAATTTCCCAGTAATAACAGCATGCGTGGAGAACGACCTTTGTATTTATCGAATATATTGCGCTTGGATTCTTCCAGAATGGAATCATTTTCAACCAGCAACATATTCAGATGCTCTACGTAAATAGTGATTCCAGGGTCTTTTTTGAACGAATTCCGTAACGTTGGAAATGAGCCGACTACTCCAGGGAGATGATTCCGTATATGAGTTTATACAAAGGATATAACTTTTACCCTCTATCGCATCTTTTTGTGCAAAAGCCCAATTTACAGACAAGAGGTAGAAAAACAGAAATAGAAGATATTGTTTCATCTGTACCAGAAGAATTTTATGTTATGCGAAATATTTGCTTGTTTCATTTTGCAACACAAAAGTAGCAAAAAAAGAAGAAATACAACTATATAAATAAAAAAGAGAACCTTTTTTTCTATAAAAGGTTCTCCATCATCAAATTCAGATGTATCTATAATTACTTTCGCATTTTTTCCCTGCAATAGGACCGGTGTCCATAGATCACAATCACCACAAAACAGATGAACGGAAGGATGAATGACAGGTTCACAGCAGGCATACCTAACAGCGTATGGCAATCAATGATGCTTGCCTGAAGGGGCGGCAATACCGACCCTCCGAGAATTGCCATAATCAATCCGGCAGCACCGAACTTGGCATCATCGCCCAATCCCTGTAAAGCTATACCGTAAATCGTGGGGAACATCAGAGACATACAGGCTGATACCCCTACGAGACAATACATTCCCCAGATATTCTGGAAACCAATCACCCCGGCCGTAAACACGCAAGCCACAATAGCCAGTACTTTCAGCAACAGTCCCGGACTGAGATACCGCAGGATAAACGTACAGATGAAACGGCTGGCACAGAAAATAATCATAGCCACAATGTTATACTGCTGTGAGAGCACTTCCGCGGCTTTCTCTTCCATCCCTTCCGACATGAAATAGCGCGTACCATATTGAATGATAAATGTCCAGCACATAATCTGCGCACCTACATAGAAGAACTGTGCGATCACTCCTTCCCGATAATGGTGTATACCGAATATACGTTTCAATGTAGGCAGGAAGTTGATGTTATGAGACTGATCGCCATTCTTCGGCATCTTCACCATACGGATCACAATCAGCATAGCCAAAATGACAAGCCCGATAATCAGATAAGGCGCAATCAGTACCATCAGGTCCGAATCACGTACCGCAGCAAATTCTGTATCCGAAAGCTGGCTACGCTCCATCGTATCCATCGGGTTCAAGCGATTCTGAATAAAGTTCATCGCCACGTACATACCTAATAACGAGCCCATCGGATTGAAAGACTGTGCAAGGTTCAGGCGGCGAGTGGATGTAGCTTCATCGCCCATAGAAAGGATATAGGGATTACAACTGGTCTCCAGAAACGAGAGTCCGCATGTCAGTATAAAGTAAGCTATAAGGAAGGGATAGTAATTGCCCGTCAACATGGCGGGATAGAACAGGAATGCACCGATAGCATACAATCCCAGTCCCAGCAGTACCCCTGCTTTATATGAAAAGCGACGGATAAAAATAGCTGCGGGGAATGCCATGGCAAAATATCCGCCATAGAAAGCCACCTGCACCAGTGCCCCGTCGGTAACACTCATACGGAAAATCTTGGAAAAGGCTTTCACCATCGGATTCGTGATATCGTTGGCAAAGCCCCACAAGGCAAAGCAACTGGTGATAAGAATGAACGGAATGAGGTAGCTTACTCCGTCTTTACTGATAATGCTGTTTTTCTTAGTGTTGTTCTTCATGGTAGTTATTTCTTTGGCTGGGATTAGTCATAAAGGTGGAAAATACGCTCCATTGGCTGCCATTTCTCGGCGGCTGTGGAACCGGGTTTCACAAGCTGGAAGATGGCCATATAGTCTTCCCACTCCTGTTGTCGGGGCAAGGAAGCGAGGCGCTCCATAGCTGCATCCCAGTCAAACCCTACAGGCACTTCGACTATCATAAACAGGCGGGTGTCCAAAAGATATATTTCCATTTCCAGAATACCGGCTTCACGGATACCGGCAGGTATTTCGGGCCAGATAGCCCCTTGGCTGTGCCGGCGGCGGTATTCGGCTATCAACTGCGGATCGTCACGGAGTTCCAGTGTCCGGCAGATACGCTCCACCGGCTGATGATGCTCTTTGGCGGGATAACGTTTGATTGATGTGTTCATAGTAAATCAATATTGAAACGCAAATAAACACAGATTTTAGCAGATTAAAAAGTGATACGATAATTATCTACGCAAAGCAGTGTTTATCTGCGTTCCGGCTAAGTTATTAAATAAATTCTTTGATTTCTTCACGGCTGCCGATCTCTCCTTTGGCAATGGCTTGCACCAGGATATTACCGATAGCAGTTGCCTCTACAGGTCCGGCATAGACGGGAATACCCAAAGCCTCGGCTGTCAGGCGGTTCAGCAGTGAATTACGGCATCCGCCACCGATGATATTGAGCTGTTCTATCGGGCGGGAAGCAGACGATTCAGTTGGTCTATTCCTTGCTTATAGCGCAGGGCGAGTGATTGGAGCACACAACGCACTACCTCACCGTAAGTTTCCGGTATAGGCTGTCCGTGCGCTTCACAATATTCCGCAATGGCATCCTCCATATCCACAGGGTTCTGGAATATTTTATCATCTACGTCAATGACGGATGGAGTATCCGCAGATTCGGCGGCAGAAAGCAAGAAATCGTATTCACATCGTTCTCCTCTTTCTTTCCATTGTGCCATAAGACGTTGCAAGATCCAAAGCCCGGTGATATTCTGAAGAAAACGAATCTTACCGCCTACCCCGCCCTCATTGGTAAAACCGGCGCGGCAAGCTTCTTCCGTGAGGATAGGCTCATCCAGTTCAACACCCAGCAGAGACCACGTACCGGAACTGAGAAAAGCACAACGGGATTTATCCACCTGTGTCGAAGGAATCGCATAAACAGCGCTTGCCGTATCGTGCGAACCGACAGCTATGACATCCACTTCATCCGTCAGACCAATTTCTTCGGCAATCTCCGTTTCAGTTTGCCACGTACCGTACCGGGCATCACAATGTCTCCGAAGAGATGTGCAGGTACTCCCAAACGATGGATGAGCGGCTGATTCCAAGTCCGGCTACGTGCATCAAGCAGTTCGGAGGTGGATGCAATGCAGTATTCATTATTTGCCACCCCTGTGAGGAAGTAACTGAAAAGATCGGGCATAAACAGAAGACGGTCTGCAACTTCCAATTGCGTATCACCGCTTTTCTTCATGCTGTAAAGCTGAAAAAGTGTATTGATGGACATCACTTGTATGCCGGCTTCGGAATAGTGCCGAACAAAGTTGTCACCGAAAAACTCTTCCGGCAAACCATCCGTTCGGGGGTCACGATAACACACTGGGTTTCCCAGCAAGTTACCGTTACGGTCTATCAATCCAAAGTCCACACCCCAGGTATCAATGCCAATGCTCCTGATATGATATCCCTTGCGCACCGCTTGCCGGAGTCCGTTCTTCATCTCATCAAACAGAGCCAGAAAATCCCAGTACACATGGTTTCCCATCCGCACCTGACGGTTTGGAAAGCGGTACACCTCTTCCAGTTTCAGCGTACCCTGGCAGATGGAACCGGCCATAACGCGACCGCTTCCACCTCCAAAATCTACTGCCAGATAGGTATTCATCATTTAGTCTTCTTTCCTAAAATGTATGTTTCAAGATCGTCGATCTCTTCAGGAGTAAGTACTGTGTAGTCTCCTCCGGACTGGATCATGATGCGACATGCCATTTCAAAGAACATAGCGCGTTCAAAAGCCTGGTCGAAGTCCTTACCACACACCACCTGCCCATGTTTCAGCAAGAGGACGGAATTATGGTCTTTCAAAGCATCAATCACTCCCTGGGCCAATTCTTTCGATCCCGGACGATAATAAGGAACTACCGGAATCTCACTTCCCACATGGCAGGGAATCTCCGCTGTTACGTTGAAATTCGTAGGACGATTCTTCATACACGCCACAGCCGTGGCATAGTGTGACTGGAAATGCAAAACTACATTCACATCAGGACGCTCACGGAGTACTCCGAGATGGAAACCGCTTTCCATAGAGGGTTTCACTCCATTCAATACTTCTCCTGTAGAAAGGCGGCAGACAGCTACTTTTTCTTTAGGTAGAGAAGGTACCCATGAACCTGTTCCGGAAAGCAGGACTTCGTCACCAATGCGCCAGGAGATATTGCCGCTACTGCATATTGTCAATCCGGCATCTCCTACCCGATGCGCCTGGGCTATGAATTGTTCTATGTGTTCGTTTGTTATCATGTCTATTTCTATTTGTTATTTATAGATAGGTCCGTACGTTGTGCAGGCTCTGTAATCAGCTCCTTCTTTATCCATACCGAATGCATTCCAGGCAGCAGGACGGAATATCTTCTTCTCATCCACATTGTGCATGCAAACAGGAATACGAAGCATGGAAGCCAGCGTAATCAAATCCTGGCCGATATGTCCATAACTGATAGCACCATGATTGGCTCCCCAGTTATTCATTACCGAATACACATCTTCAAATGCCGGTTTATCGCAAAGACGGGGCACAAACCAAGTAGTAGGCCAAGTACGGTCCGTACGTTCATCCAGCAGCTTGTGAACTTCCGGATCAATCTCTACCGTCCATCCCTCAGCAATCTGAAGCACAGGGCCAAGGCCTTTTACCAGATTCAGACGGGTCATAGTTACAGGCATTCCACCCTTCGACAGGAAGTTGGAAGAGAAACCACCGCCACGGAAATAATCACGGTTAGCGGGATACCAAGTAGTAGCTTCAAGACATTTCTCCATTTCAGCCTCGGAGATTTCCCAATGAGGTTTCATGACAGGTTCACCCTGTGCATTTGTTTGCTGGCCTGTACCGTCCAGAGTGGTAGCACCGGAGTTAATCAGATGGATAATGCCATTAGCTGCCAAACCGGTCAATTCTTTACCTGTAACACGTTTCACAGCTTCAGGGCTCCAATATGTACGCACGTCAGAGAATATCTGTGCACGGTTTGTCAGCAAATGACCAAAGAGCATGGCTACACCGTTGCAGGCATCATTTTCAGTAGCTACCACGTATGCTTCACGGATGCCGTTCCAGTCAAAAGAAGTATTCAGCAGAGCTTCGGAGTAGTCGCCATTCGGATAAAAATCCGTCCACTGGCGTTGTCCCTGGAAACCGGCGGCAATGGCATTGTGTCCAAGTGCTTCTTCCTTGAATCCCATTTCGCGAAGTTTCGGATTACCTTGTATAAGATCGCGCATGATGAGGGTCATTTTCACAATAAACTCCCAATCTTCATCTTTTTGCTCACGGGTCTTGGTCTTTGCGGGGAGATTGAAATCCTTGCCCTCATTCTTTTTGCAATATTTCTCAGTCCGAGCCATTGCCTTGGCATACTCTTCCTTATCATAGATACCTTCAGTCATGCGACGGATAATTTCAGTCAGGTCTACAGATTCGCAACGGATGCCCAGATATTCCTGGAAGAAATCCGGATTCACAATAGAACCGGCAATACCCATAGATACGCTACCCATCGACAGATAAGATTTTCCGCGCATGGTTGCTACTGCCTGTGCGGCACGTGCAAAACGAAGCAGTTTTTCTGCAACGTCGGTAGGGATGGAATTGTCATCCAGATCCTGCACATCATGTCCGTAAATGCCAAAAGCGGGTAATCCTTTTTGCGCATGTGCAGCCAATACAGCAGCCAGATAGACTGCCCCCGGACGCTCCGTTCCGTTAAATCCCCAAACAGCTTTCGGATAATACGGATTCATGTCCATAGTCTCGGCACCATAGCACCAGCAAGAGGTCACTGTGATAGTAGAACCCACGCCTTCGCGTTCAAACTTCTCGGCACAAGCTGCGCTTTCGGCTACGCGACCGATGGTACTGTCTGAAATCACACACTCCACCGGACTTCCGTCACCATTCTTCAAGTTACTGGTGATCAACTCGGCTACTGCTTTAGCCAGGTTCATTGTCTTTTCTTCAAGGCTTTCACGTACACCACCCTGGCGACCGTCGATAGTGGGACGAATCCCGATTTTCGGATACTTTTTCATGCTATCATTTATTTGGTTAATAAAACATCATCTATGCTGAACTGTGCTGAAATCAATTTGTAAAAAAGGCTATAAAGAGCCTCTTAAATTTACTTCCGTCGGCAGACAAACTTGTATGGGTTTGCCACTCAAGATGAAATCTGCCGTCAGGATTCCCATCTTTTGCCAATCAACACTCATCACTGTTATTCCCTTATCAATCACTTCATAAGCCGGCGTATCATTATAGGCTATCAAGCCGAAATCAACGCCACACGTCAAACCTGCCGCACGGCTCTTCTTCACAATCTCCACCACATCCACCTGACGGATGGCAATATAGGCTTCACCGGAATGCACTTCCCTGTCGTCCAAAGTCTCTATTATCTCACATTCCAATTGATGATCTGCACAATACTTCCTGAAATAATCGCACGTCTCCTTGGGATGCTTACTTTCCCGTGCCAGAAACAGGATAAGCTTGCGATAGTTCTGCAACCTATCTGACAATTGAGCCATAGCTGCGTAAAAGGCTTCACCGAAGTCCTGGCAGATGTATGAGTACTCCCGCTTGTCAAACTGCCCGAAATCAAGCAGCAACAGGCGGGAAGAGTCTATCTTATAGAGATAAGGAGAAATCTTTTCATTATCGAAGTTCATTACCACGTATTTATTATAGCGGCCAATGGAATCGCGAAGAATAGCATTGAACAATGCTTCGTTATACTGATGAAACCACAGGTCTACCTTATAACGCGTGGAAAGGCGGCGGATGATGCTGTTATACAGCGTATCTTTAAAGGGTGAGTATTCATCGAGCAGCAGCAGGATATTTTTCTGGCGGTTCACCACATAGTAGCCTTTACCAGGAGTAGAGTCGATAATCCCCCGCTCCTTCAGATCAATAAAAGCTTTAAAAACCGTATCGCGGGAAACTTTATAATCGTGGCTCAGCTGATTGATGGAAGGCAGGGCGGTATCCGTCTTGTAACGTCCCATGGAAATGTCCTGGCTGATCAAATCGGCCAGTTGTTTTACCTTCGTCGTTTGTTGCCCGAAAATTGTTTTCATATTGCGTATACAGGTTTAATCAAAGTAAGGATGACACATGCAACTGTGCTGAACTGTGCTGGTGCAAAGAAAGATTATTTATTCTGAATCAGCAAGAAATAGGGATATGTTTTGCAGCATATAAAAAGCAAACACAATGTTATCAATCTAAAATCTGCTTAAACAACTCATCCGCATCCTTAGCTTTGTCTACACGTCCGGCCTTCACATCCTCCATAGCCTTTTCTATACCTGATTTATCGTTGGTAATATCCTCTTCCCATGCACCGGACAATGTTTCAAAGAAATCTTCTGATTTTGATGTCACTTTCTCAGAATGAGGAAGTTTCTCTTTAATGACTCTGCCAATTTACAGATTAAATCTAACTTTATATCTGGACTTAACGGAGCCAGCAACTGCATATACCATTCGGTAGGATTCGGTGGCAATTCCATAATATGTTCTCCTTATTTTTTATGAATAGTGTATCTCAATTCCCCTCCTCCGTCGGAGGAGGGGTGCCCAAAGGGCGGGGTGGTAGGTGAAGCAAGAAATACATATAAATCATATACATAAGGAATTCTTTTTTCATCTACCACCTCCCCTACGGGTACTCCTCCTCCGACGGAGGAGGAGAATTAAGATAGTATTACTTAATTTTTTGATTCATCGCAATACCGTTTAAACTTAATCCCACTAAGAGATTATTTATACTCCGCCCACGATTTAATTGCCAGATCATCCAGCGTCATCGTACAGAAAGCATTGATGAAAGCACTTGCCAGGCGGGCATTCGTAATTAGCGGAACATTCAGGTCGATAGCGGCACGACGAATCTTATATCCGTTGCTCAACTCACCCGCAGTGAGGTTCTTCGGAATATTCACCACCATGTCGATCTCCTTTTTGTGCAGCATATCCAACGCTTGCGGCTGTTGGTTAGTCTCACTGGGCCAATACACCTGCGTATTCTCCACCCCATTCTCCGTAAGGAACTTACTGGTACCTCCCGTTGCAAAGAGCTTATACCCTTTTTGCTGAAGCAGACGGGCAGCGGAAAGCATTTCCACCTTCTGTTTCGGTGTACCGGTAGAAAGCAGGATATTCTTCTTCGGTATGCGGTAGCCTACAGAAAGCATAGCCTTCAGCACGGCACAGGACGTATCACTTCCGATACAACCAACCTCACCTGTAGATGCCATATCCACACCCAACACCGGGTCGGCCTTTTGCAAGCGATTGAAAGAGAACTGACTGGCCTTGATGCCTACATAGTCCAGTTCAAAGAGATTCTTATTCGGCTTTTCTACCGGAAGCCCTAACATCACCTTCGTAGCCAGTTCGATAAGATTAATCTTCAGCACCTTGCTGACGAACGGGAAACTACGGGATGCGCGCAGGTTACATTCAATCACCTTGATGTCATTCTCACGGGCCAGATACTGGATATTGAACGGACCGGAGATATTCAGTTCGCGTGCAATCTCACGACTGATACGCTTAATGCGGCGTACCGTCTCCACATAAAGCTTCTGAGGCGGAAATTGAATCGTAGCATCGCCCGAATGCACTCCGGCAAACTCAATATGTTCAGAGATAGCGTATGCCACAATTTCTCCATTCTGTGCCACCGCATCCATCTCCACCTCCTTGGCATGTTCGATGAATTGGCTGACAACCACCGGATGCTTCTTTGATACATTGGCCGCAAGTTGCAGGAAGCGTTCCAGTTCTTCCTGATTGGAACAAACGTTCATTGCAGCACCTGAAAGTACGTATGACGGACGCACAAGTACCGGGAAACCTACTTCTTCCACAAACTCGTTGATGTCGTCCATGCTCGTAAGCTCGCGCCAGCGAGGCTGGTCTACGCCGATACGGTCCAGCATGGCAGAGAACTTCTCACGGTCTTCGGCGTTGTCAATGCTTTTGGCGGAAGTACCGAGTATAGGCACCTTCTGCGCATCCAGACGCAGGGCAAGATTATTCGGTATCTGACCACCGGTAGAAACGATCACACCATGCGGATTTTCCAGCTCAAGAATATCCATTACCCGTTCGAATGTCAGTTCATCGAAGTAGAGGCGGTCGCACATATCATAGTCCGTAGATACGGTTTCGGGATTATAGTTGATCATAACGCTGCGATACCCCTCTTTACGGATGGTATTCAGTGCCTGTACACCGCACCAGTCAAACTCTACAGAAGACCCGATACGATACGCACCGGAACCCAATACGACAATGGATTTATGGTCACCCAGATAATGTACATCATTAGCGATGCCACTATACGTCAGATACAGGTAATTAGTCTGTGCAGGATATTCGGCAGCAAGAGTGTCTATTTGCTTTACCACAGGGACAATGCCGACGCTCTTACGATGATTGCGTACATAGAGGATACCGTCTTCCATGTCTCCTTCATAACCGATGGCACGGGCTATCTGAAAATCAGAGAAACCTTGTACCTTGGCTTTTTTCAGCAATTCCAAAGGCAGATCGGCTATCTGTTTGTGGTTCTTGCTCCACTTTTCCAACTCTTTGCTGGTGTTCATTATGTTCATCAGCTTCTCCAGGAACCACTTATCGATCTTCGTCAGTTCGTGCACCTGATCAACGGTATATCCGGCACGGAAAGCTTTGGATATGACGAAGATACGCTTGTCCGTCGGTTCACGGAGCGCCTTGTCTATATCAGAGATAACAAGTTCCTTATTTTCCACGAAACCATGCATCCCCTGTCCTATCATACGCAGACCTTTCTGAATGGCTTCTTCAAAAGTACGACCGATAGCCATCACTTCGCCTACTGACTTCATGCTGGAACCCAGTTCCTTGTCTACACCATGGAACTTACCCAAGTCCCAACGGGGTATTTTGCAGACCACATAATCCAATGCAGGTTCAAAGAAAGCACTTGTGGTTTTCGTTACAGAATTCTTCAGGTCGAACAATCCGTAGCCAAGACCGAGTTTTGCAGCAACGAAAGCAAGCGGATACCCCGTAGCTTTAGAAGCCAGAGCAGAAGAACGGCTCAAGCGGGCATTTACTTCAATCACTCTATAATCTTCACTTTCAGGATCATAAGCATACTGCACATTACATTCTCCTACAATACCGATATGGCGAATGATACGGATAGCAAGTTCGCGCAACTTATGATAATCGGAATTACTGAGCGTCTGAGATGGAGCGATAACAATGGACTCTCCTGTATGAATACCCAGCGGGTCGAAGTTCTCCATGTTACAAACGGTGATACAGTTGTCAAAGCGGTCGCGCACCACCTCATACTCCACTTCTTTCCATCCACGCAAGGATTTTTCCACAAGCACCTGCGGGGAGAAGGAGAAAGCTTTCTCAACCAACACATCCAGTTCTTCTTCATTGTCACAGAAGCCGGAACCCAGTCCACCAAGCGCGTATGCAGCGCGGACAATCACCGGATAACCCAATTCGGCAGCAGCACGACGGGCATCAATGGCATTTTCTACGGCTTCGCTTTTGATAGTCTTTACATTGATTTCATTCAGCTTATGCACGAAAATCTCACGGTCTTCCGTATCGATAATGGCTTGTACGGGAGTACCGAGAACTTTTACACCATATTTCTCAAAAATTCCGTCTTTGTAGAGGGCAACACCGCAGTTCAGTGCCGTTTGTCCACCAAAGGCAAGCATAACGCCATCCGGACGTTCTTTTCGATGACTTTCTCTACAAAATAAGGAGTGACAGGCAGGAAATAAATCTGGTCGGCAACGCCTTCCGAAGTCTGCACAGTAGCGATATTCGGGTTGATAAGAACGGTGTAGATACCTTCTTCTTTCAAGGCTTTGAGTGCCTGGCTGCCGGAGTAGTCGAACTCACCTGCCTCGCCGATTTTCAGTGCACCGGAACCGAGTAGCAGGACTTTCTTTATATTGTTTTCTTTCATTTGTTGTACGTTTATAGGTGATTACAGCAGTTTCACGAACTCATCAAACAAAAACTCCGTATCCGTCGGCCCGCTGGCAGCTTCCGGATGGAATTGTGCAGAGAACCAAGGATTCCGTTTATGCTTAATGCCCTCATTAGACCCGTCGTTCATATTGATGAACAGCGGTTCCCAATCTTCCGTCAGCGTAGTGTTGTCCACTGCATAACCATGATTCTGCGAAGTGATGAAGCAACGCTCCGTGCCCACCATACGCACCGGCTGGTTGTGACTGCGATGACCATATTTCAGCTTGTATATCTTTGCTCCTCCTGCCTTACTCAGCAACTGATTTCCCATGCAGATACCGAAGATAGGTAGTTTTTCATTCTTCATTGCCCGGCGGATATTCTGCACCGCAGCATCACAGGTATCCGGATCACCCGGGCCGTTACTGATGAAAAGTCCGTCGAACTCCAGTTCATTATAATCATAATCCCAAGGCACACGGATGACTTCCACATCACGCTTCAGCAGACAGCGAAGAATATTAGTCTTCACTCCACAATCCACCAGGACTACTTTCTTCTTACCCGCACCTTCGTTGTACCGGATTATCTCCTTGCAACTCACCTTATCCACATAGTTTACACCCGCATACACGGCATCGGGCACATTCTCCGGTTCATCGTCAAAGACGATCTTACCCATCATCACGCCATGTTCGCGGAGCACCTTTGTCAGCTCACGCGTATCGATACCTGTGATGCCCGGCACCTGTTCACGCTTCAGCCAATCAGCAAGGCTTTCCACAGCGTTCCAATGGCTAAAATCCTCACTATAATCACTTACAATGATGGCTTCCGCATGGATACGTTCACTTTCCATAAAGGTAGCCAGTCCATTCGGTTCGATAGTGAAAGGCGGCACACCATAATTGCCCACCAACGGATAAGTGAGCGTCATCAACTGTCCGGCATACGAGGGGTCAGTCAAGCTCTCGGGATACCCCGTCATAGCTGTGTTGAAAACCACCTCTCCCGCTACCGGCTTTTCGTAGCCAAACGACTTGCCGTGGAAGCGGCTCCCGTCGTCGAGGATAAGAGTTACATTTCTCATGTTAGTTAGTGATTAGTGTTTAGTGATAAGCAATTAACGTTAATCACTTATCACTAAACACTATTTCGTTAAAATTGATATACTTGTTCTATATAGTCAATAAAGGCATTATTCAGCATCTTCACCCCACCCGGCGTAGGATAATCACCGCTGAAATACCAGTCTCCCCGATGATTGGGACAAGCCTCATGCAGCCCCTCCAACGGTTGGTATACGATTTCCACCTTCGCCTTTGTTCCGGCAGGTGTCAGCAGTTCCACCATCTTGGCGGAGATTTCCTCGTCAATAAAGGGTGCATAGATATCCTTCACATAGTTCACCATTTGCTCCTTCGGCAACCCTACCTGGTCTTTCGATTTGCGGTAGGCAGCGGCAATCACATCTTTCATATCCCGGTCTTTCAGCAATTCGATGGCCGCTTTAAAAGCAATGAATTCACTCATCTTTGCCATGTCGATGCCGTAATAATCGGGATAGCGTACCTGCGGGGAAGAAGAAACAATCACAATCTTCTTGGGGCCCAGACGGTCGAGAATACCGATAATACTCTGTTTCAGAGTGGTTCCGCGTACAATGGAGTCGTCGATAATGACAAGATTGTCCACACCCGGCACCAGACTGCCATAAGTGATATCATACACGTGCGCAGCCAAGTCATTGCGGCTGTTTCCTTCTGCAATAAACGTGCGCAGTTTGATATCCTTGATGGCTACCTTTTCGCTACGGATACGGCGGGAAAGTATCTGTTCCAGCTCTTCCAGACTGGGGCTATGTCCCAGGGAAGCGATCTGTTGCACTTTCTCTTCATTCAGATAATCATCCAGTCCCTGCAACATGCCGTAGAAAGCAACTTCCGCTGTATTCGGAATAAAGGAAAACACAGTATGGTCAAGGTCTTTATTGATGGCTCTCAAGATGTTAGGTATCAGTTTCTCACCCAATAGTTTACGTTCCCTGTAAATATCCACATCACTACCTCGTGAGAAATAAATACGTTCGAAAGAACAGGGTTTCACCTCGCGTACTTTATTGATTTGGGTGGTGCGCAGCTTGCCTGTCTTGTTAATCAGCAAGGCTTGTCCGGGCATCAATTCCTTAATGCAGGCTGCCGGTACATTGAAAGCGGTTTGTATCACAGGGCGTTCGCTGGCAAGCACTACCACTTCATCATCCTGATACCAGAATGCGGGGCGGATTCCCCACGGATCGCGCACGGCAAACGATTCACCGCTTCCCGTCAGTCCGCATATCACATAGCCTCCGTCCCACTCCTTGCTCGAAGTACGCAGCACGTTTGCCAGGTCCATATGATCTTCTATATAGTGAGTCACGCCCATGCCTGTCAATCCTTCCGCTTCGGCAAGATTGAAGAGGCGCTCCACTTCACGGTCGAGACGGTGCCCCACTTGTTCCAGCATGATGTACGTATCGGCATACTTCCGTGGATGCTGGCCGATAGCAGTGATACGTGCAAAGATCTCATCCACGTTCGTCATGTTGAAATTGCCGCAAAGAGCAAGGTTCTTAGCCCGCCAGTTGTTACGCCTCAGGAAAGGGTGCACATAGGAAATGCCGCTCTTTCCGGTAGTGGAATAGCGCAAGTGCCCCATGTAAGCCTCGCCCGCAAAAGGGAGGTATTTCTTAGCGTAATCCGCATCATGAAGCTGCTCTTTTGTCAGATCCTTAAAGTTGCTTTGCACCGTACCGAATATCTCGGTAATGGCACCCGAACCGAGTGCACGCTCACGGAACATATACTCCTCACCGGGATTTGCTTCCAGCTTTACGCAAAGCCATACCGGCGCCCTCTTGTCCGCGGTTGTGCTGCTTCTCCATCAGAAGATAGAGTTTGTTCAAACCGTACATCCATGTGCCGTACTTCTGTTCATAGTATTCCAGAGGTTTCAGCAGGCGTATCATGGCAACGCCACATTCATGCTTCAGTTCTTCCATCAGTTCATTTACAATTTACAATGTACAAAGTACAATTTACCGTTTACTATTTATTTCGTATTACCCTCTTTATTCCACTGTGACGCTCTTCGCCAAGTTTCTCGGCTGATCCACATCCATCCCCTTGCATACTGCGATATGATACGCCAGTAACTGCAACGGTACCGTAGTAATCAACGGGTCAAGGCACTCAATTGTTTCCGGCAACTCGATACAAGTATCGGCAATCTTGCTGATAACCGTATCCCCTTTTGTCACCAGAGCAATCACTTTGCCCTTACGCGCCTTGATTTCCTGTATGTTGCTCAATACTTTCTCATAAAGCCCGTTCTGTGTAGCAATCACTACCACCGGCATTTCAGCATCTACCAGTGCGATAGGCCCGTGCTTCATTTCAGCAGCCGGATAACCCTCGGCATGGATATAAGAGATTTCTTTCAGCTTCAACGCACCTTCCAGGGCTACGGGATACGAATATCCGCGTCCCAGATAGATAAAGTTATGCGCATACGTGAAGATCTTGAAAGCTCTGCAATGCTGCCATTCAGTTTCAGCACTTCTTTCATCTTATCAGGAATGCGGTTCAGCTCCTGCACGATGGCAAGGAATTGCCCCTCATCTATCGTATTCTTCTCCTTGGCAAGCGTCAGCGCCAGCATGGTGAGCACTGTCACCTGTCCCGTAAACGCTTTGGTGGAAGCCACTCCGATTTCGGGACCTACGTGGATATAAGAACCCGTATGTAGCCCTCGGAATAGACGAACCAATCGCATTACAGATGCCATAGATAAATGCCCCATGACTCCGCGCCAGTTCAACAGCTGCCAGTGTATCCGCCGTCTCACCACTTTGCGAAATCGCAATCACCACATCCTTACTGTCTATCACCGGATCACGGTAACGGAATTCCGAAGCATACTCCACTTCCACCGGAATGCGGCAAAGGCTTTCTATCAGATGCTTTCCGATAAGCGCCGCATGCCAGGAAGTACCGCACGCCACGATGATGAAACGTTTGGCTGCCAGCAGGCGGTCTTTGTTATCAATCACTGCGGAAAGCACCACACTTGTACTTTCTACATTGATACGTCCGCGCATACAGTCGTGAATGCAATCGGGCTGTTCAAAAAAAATCTCTTTCAGCATAAAGTGCGGATAACCACCCTTTTCCAACTGTCCCAGGTTCAGCGCCACCGTCTTCACTTCGTGCGGACATTCCACATTTTTCAGGTTCACCACCTTCAGTTTCTCTCCGCGGCGGATGACGGCGATCTCTTCATCTTCCAAATATACGACTTTATCTGTATATTCCACAATCGGCGTAGCATCCGAAGCCAGGAAAAACTCATCTTCACCGATACCTACCACCAACGGACTACTCTTGCGGGCTGCTATAATCTCATCCGGATTGTCCTTATCCAGCACGGCAATGGCATAAGCGCCGATTACTTCACGCAACGCTAATTGCACAGCAGTCAGCAGATCTGTATTTTTTTATTTCTGGATGAATTCTATCAGTTGCACCAGTACTTCGGTGTCTGTACTGCTTTTGAATGAATAGCCTTTGGCCTGGAGTTTTTCTTTAAGGACGGCGTAGTTTTCGATGATGCCGTTGTGGATGAGAGCGAGATGCTGGGAAGAGGAATAATGAGGATGGGCGTTAGCGGAGCAAGGTTCCCCGTGCGTAGCCCAACGGGTATGGGCAATTCCGATGTTACCGGAAATATCTTTTTGAGTAACGAAAGTTTCCAGTTCCGAAACCTTACCTTTCGTTTTGTAAACGTTCAACTGTCGGTTATCACTGATTAATGCTACCCCTGCACTATCATATCCGCGATACTCTAATCGCTTCAATCCTTTGATAAGAATGGGGTAGGCTTTCTTTTTGACCAATATAGCCTACTATTCCACACATACTAATTAATATTTGATTTTGCGCTGCAAAGATATAAAAACCCGAGAACATAAAGTTAATATTTTGCCTATTTATTTATCAAAAGAATAGAAAAAAGTTATTTTCTTGTCAAAAAGTTAAAGAAAACAAACTTATTAAAGCAAAAGGAGTAATTTTATAAATTCAAAGCAAGCAATGGAATTCTAGTTTTATATTGAAAGGAGATAGCGGAAAAATCTTCCAATCCGATAAAAAGTGTCGTTTTTCAAGGTTGCCAAATTGCCAAAAAGCCAAATTGCCAAGGCCAAAGGAAAAGGCCAATAAGATAAAGAAAAACTGTTGGCGGAATTAATTCATAATGGAAAAGTAATGAATAAAAGTGATTAAACAGTACTATCTCAATTCTCCTCCTCTGTCGGAGGAGGAGTACCCGAAGGGGGAGGTGGTAGGTGAGAAAAGAATTCCTTATTGATATGATTCATCGGTATTTCTTGCTTTACCTACCACCCTGCCCTCTGGGCACCCTCCTCCGACGGAGGAGGGGAATTGAGATACTCTATTTACTTAATGTAGAAATACTCATTATTCATACCCGAAAGAAAGAAATCAATTCTGCCAACGGGTAAAGAGACTAAATCCACGTCAATCCCATATCAACGCTGTATCAAGTCCGTACCATCTCCGTGTCTATAGGAATAGACTTGGTACGGAGTTGGTATGGACTTGACACGGAGTTGGTACGGGCTTGGTTATATCCGGATAAGAATGAAACAAAAAAATGTCATGCACTTCCCTTTTGGCTATTTGGCATTATGGCAATATGGCAATTTCTCGAACGAGGGAAAGGCATACTTACAATACGGAATATAAATCATACATTTTACTTCAATTCAAAACACAAAAGCATATATTTTATTTCAATTTAAAATATATCTCCAATAAACAGACATTTTTCAAGTCACAAAAACCTATATTATTGTACCAATTTGAAATTAAATTAATACTTTTGCCAAACATTTTGATAGTAATAATAGGTATTACTACAGAATAAAGTAAACTTAAAAAGATGAAAGAAAAAACTTTTTAACAACGAAACAAAGAGAAAAGCCGGACAACAGGGAAGGGAAGAAAGCCAACATCCTGTATATCAACGACAGCCCAAGCAGTTGGGCTTGTATGATGCAGAGAACGAGCATGACGCTTGTGGTGTCGGTATGTTAGTGAACATCCACGGAGGCAAGTCACACGAACTGGTAGAGTCTGCATTGAAGGTGTTGGAGAACATGCGTCACCGGGGCGCCGAAGGTGCAGATAACAAAACCGGAGACGGTGCCGGCATCCTGCTGCAAATCCCGCACGAGTTTATTCTTTTGCAGGGTATTCCTGTCCCCGAGAAAGGAAAATACGGTACAGGTCTTCTCTTTCTGCCGAAAGATGAGAAAGATCAAGGTGCTATCTTAAGTATTATCATCGAAGAGATTGAAAAAGAAGGATTGACATTGATGCACCTGCGCAATGTGCCCACTTGTCCAGAAATTCTGGGAGAATCGGCACTTGCCAACGAACCGGATATCAAACAAATTTTCATCACCGGATTTACGGAAAGCGAGACAGCCGACCGTAAACTCTATCTCATAAGAAAAAGAATAGAAAACAAAGTACGCAAATCGGATATTGCCACGCGCGAAGATTTCTACGTTGTCTCCCTATCCACGAAGAACATCATCTACAAAGGTATGCTCTCTTCACTGCAACTGCGAGGCTACTTCCCCGATCTGACAAACCCCTACTTCACCAGCGGCATAGCACTGGTACACTCCCGCTTCAGTACCAATACCTTCCCTACCTGGGGACTGGCACAACCGTTCCGCCTCCTGGCTCACAACGGCGAAATCAACACCATCCGCGGCAACCGGGGTTGGATGGAAGCCCGTGAAAGTGTGCTCTCCTCTCCCATCCTGGGCGACATCAGGGAGATACGCCCCATCATTCAGCCGGGAATGAGCGACAGTGCCTCACTGGACAATGTTTTGGAATTCCTCGTTATGTCAGGCCTCAGCCTGCCGCACGCCATGGCCATGCTGGTGCCGGAATCTTTCAATGAAAAGAATCCCATCAGCGAAGACCTGAAAGCATTCTATGAATACCACTCCATCCTGATGGAACCCTGGGATGGCCCTGCCGCCTTGCTGTTCAGCGACGGACGTTTTGCGGGCGGTATGCTCGACCGTAACGGATTGCGTCCTGCACGCTATCTGATTACGCACAACGATATGATGGTAGTGGCCAGCGAAGTGGGCGTGATGGATTTCGAACCGGGAGACATCAAAGAAAAGGGACGTCTACAACCGGGTAAGATACTACTGGTAGATACCGAAAAAGGCGAAATCTACTACGACGGAGAATTGAAAAAACAGTTGGCCGAAGCCAAGCCTTACCGCAGTTGGCTGGCAACGAACCGCATCGAACTGGATGAGCTGAAAAGCGGCCGTAAGGTAGCGCACACTGTGCCCGATTACGAGAGGATGCTGCGTACCTTCGGCTATTCCAAGGAAGATGTGGAGCGGCTCATCGTTCCGATGTGTACCACGGGTGCCGAGCCTATCAACTCAATGGGGAATGATACGCCGCTTGCCGTGCTTTCGGATAAGCCGCAACTACTGTACAACTACTTCCGCCAACAGTTTGCACAAGTCACCAATCCGCCTATCGACCCGATCCGCGAGGAACTGGTAATGTCACTGACGGAATATATCGGCGCCGTGGGCATGAACATCCTGACACCCAGCGAAAGCCATTGTAAGATGGTGCGCCTCAACCATCCCATCCTGAGCAATGCACAACTGGATATTCTTTGCAACATCCGCTACAAAGGTTTCAAAACGGTGAAACTGCCCTTGCTGTTTGAAGTAGCAAAGGGTCGTGCCGGATTGCAGGAAGCACTCACAGCACTTTGCAAGCAAGCGGAAGAGTCCGTCAGCGAAGGGGTGAACTACATTATATTGAGCGACCGTGATGTGGATGCCACTCATGCGGCTATCCCCTCCCTGCTGGCAGTAAGCGCAGTGCACCACCACCTTATCTCCGTGGGTAAACGTGTGCAGACGGCATTGGTTGTGGAAAGCGGTGAAATACGCGAGGTGATGCACGCAGCCCTGTTACTGGGATTTGGCGCCAGCGCCCTGAACCCTTACATGGCATTCGCCGTGATCGACAAGCTGGTGGCGAAGAAAGAAATCCAATTGGATTATGCCACAGCCGAAAAGAAATATATCAAATCCATCTGCAAGGGATTGTTCAAGATCATGAGTAAGATGGGTATCAGTACCATCCGCTCGTATCGGGGAGCGAAAATATTCGAAGCCGTAGGTTTGAGTGAAGAGCTCAGCAATGCTTATTTCGGCGGGTTAAGATCCACAATAGGCGGTATCCGGCTGGATGAAGTGGCACGCGATGCAATCGCATTCCACGATGCAGGTTTTGCCGCACAAGTAGACGGATTACTCCCCAACAACGGTTTGTACGCTTTCCGTAAAGATGGAGAAAAACATGCCTGGAACCCGGAAACCATTTCTACCTTGCAACTTGCCACACGCCTGGGCAGCTATAAGAAATTCAAAGAATTCACCAGTCTGGTAGACAGAAAAGAAGCGCCTATCTTCCTACGCGACTTCCTGGATTTCCGCCGTGCCCCCATTTCTATAGATAAGGTTGAACCGGTAGAAAGCATCATGCACCGCTTTGTGACGGGTGCCATGAGTTACGGGTCTATCAGCAAAGAAGCGCATGAGGCAATGGCCATTGCCATGAACCGGATTCACGGACGCAGCAACACAGGTGAGGGAGGCGAAGACAGCGCACGCTTTACGCCCCGCGAAGACGGAACCAGTCTGCGTAGCGCCATCAAGCAGGTAGCTTCGGGACGTTTCGGCGTAACAACGGAGTATCTGGTGAATGCCGATGAAATACAAATCAAAGTGGCACAAGGGGCCAAACCGGGTGAAGGCGGTCAGTTGCCGGGCTTTAAAGTAGACCAGGTGATTGCGAAAACGCGCCATTCCATTCCCGGCATTTCATTGATCTCTCCCCCGCCCCATCACGACATTTATTCCATCGAAGATCTGGCACAGTTGATCTTCGACCTGAAGAATGTAAATCCTCGTGCCAAGATCAGTGTGAAACTGGTAGCCGAAAGCGGTGTAGGAACCATTGCCGCCGGAGTGGCCAAAGCAAAAGCAGACCTTATCGTCATCTCCGGTGCGGAAGGTGGTACGGGTGCCTCTCCTGCCTCCAGTATCCGCTATGCCGGCATCTCTCCTGAACTGGGACTGAGTGAAACGCAACAGACTCTTGTACTGAACGGTCTGCGCGGGCAAGTGATGCTGCAAGTGGACGGGCAACTGAAAACCGGTCGTGACATCGTGCTGATGGCGATGCTGGGTGCCGAAGAGTTCGGATTTGCAACCAGCGCTTTGATTGTACTGGGGTGTGTCATGATGCGTAAATGTCATCAGAACACCTGCCCTGTGGGTGTGGCAACGCAAAACGAGGAACTTCGCCGGCGCTTCCACGGACGCAGCGAATATCTGGTAAACTTCTTCACTTTCCTGGCGCAGGAAGTGCGGGAGTATCTCGCCGAAATCGGTGTGGAACGTCTGGATGACATTATCGGACGGACGGATCTTATTATCCGCAAGTCAGAAAACGAATCACCCAAGCAATCCCTAATTAGTTTCGACAAAATACTGGCACGCGTCGATAATGGTGCAGCCATCCGCCACACCATCGACCAGCAACACGGCATCGACCACGTAAAAGACGTTGAAATGCTGCATGCCGCTGCCGAAGCTCTGGAAAACCAGAAAGAAATCTCACTGGAATATACGATTGCCAATACGGATCGTGCTTGCGGAGCCATGCTTTCGGGCACCATTGCCGCGAAGTACGGTGAAGCGGGACTGCCGGAACATACGTTGAACGTAAAGTTCAAAGGTTCTGCAGGACAAAGTTTCGGTGCCTTCCTTGTACCGGGTGTCAACTTCAAGCTGGAAGGTGAAGCGAACGATTACCTCGGCAAAGGCCTTTCGGGCGGACGGATTGCCGTATTGCCTCCGGTACGCTCTAACTTCCAGGCCGAAAAGAATACGATTGCAGGAAACACCTTGCTCTATGGCGCAACCAGTGGTGAAGTTTACATCAATGGGCGCGTAGGCGAACGTTTTGCTGTCCGCAATTCCGGTGCCATTGCCGTAGTAGAGGGTGTAGGCGACCATTGCTGCGAATACATGACGGGCGGTCGTGGGTAGTCCTCGGTTCAACAGGGCGCAACTTCGCAGCCGGTATGTCGGGCGGTGTAGCGTATGGAATAAGGATGGAAACTTCGATTATTTCTGTAACATGGAAATGGTAGAACTAAGCCTCATCGAAGAAGCCTCCTATCGTAAAGAGTTGCACGAACTCATCCGCCAGCACTACCTCTATACAGGCTCCAACCTGGCACGTACTATGCTTGATGACTGGAACCGATATGTGGATGAATTTATCCAGATAGTCCCCATCGAGTACAAGAAGGTACTGCAAGAGGAGCAAATGCGGAAACTGCAACAGAAGATTGCAGAGATGCAGAGAGATTATTAAAAATTACAGAACCAAGAACATCTCAACTCTCCTCCTCTTGGGAATTAAGATAGTCAAATTAAACAATACTACAATGGCAGATCCAAAAGCATTCTTAAACATACCACGACAGGAAGCGGGATACCGTCCTGTCCACGAACGTATCACCGACTTCAGTCAGGTGGAGCAAACTTTAAACAGTCACGAACGTAAACTCCAGGCATCACGTTGCATGGATTGCGGTGTACCCTTCTGTCACTGGGCATGCCCGTTGGGCAATAAACAACCTGAATTTCAGGATGCACTTTATAAAGGTAAATGGCGCGAAGCATACGAAGTGCTCGCCGCCACAAACGACTTCCCCGAATTTACCGGACGCATCTGTCCGGCACTTTGCGAAAAGTCATGTGTACTGAAGCTTTCGTGTGATGAGCCTGTCACCATTCGTGAAAACGAGGCGGCTATTGCCGAAGCAGCTTTTCGCGAAGGTTACATCGTGCCCATTCAACCCGAACGTAATGGAAAGCGGGTTGCCATCATTGGTGCAGGTCCTGCGGGACTCTCCGCTGCCTGCCGGCTGAATGCTAAAGGCTATGAAGTGACTCTTTTTGACAGCAAACCCATGCCCGGCGGATTACTGCGCTATGGTATTCCTAATTTTAAACTCGATAAAGCAGTAATCGACCGCCGGATGGGAGTGCTTGAAGCCGAAGGCATCAAGTTCGAAATGGGCGTAACGGTAGATGTACAGAACCTCCCCGCGGGCTTTGATGCCTACTGCATCTGCACCGGGACGCCACAGGCACGCGACCTCAATATCCCCGGACGCGAACTGAAAGGTATTTATCTTGCCCTCGAAATGCTGTCCCAGCAAAATCATATCCTCGATGGAGAAACGTTCCCCAAAGACCGTCTGGTAAATGCCAAGGGCAAACGGGTTCTCGTCATCGGTGGCGGTGATACAGGATCAGACTGTATCGGTACGAGTATCCGCCAGGGAGCCGTGAGTGTGACACAGATTGAAATCATGCCACAGCCTCCCGTAGGTCACAATGACGCTACTCCTTGGCCACAATGGCCCATTGTGCTGAAGACGACTTCAAGTCACGAAGAAGGTTGCACGCGCCGCTGGTCGCTGGCATCCAATCAGTTTATTGGCAAGAATGGAAAAGTCTGCGGTGTAGAGATGGAAGAAGTGGAATGGATTCCGGCTCAGGATGGCGGACGCCCTACCATGAAGCCTACCGGAAAGAAGGAAGTGATAGACGCCGATATGGTACTTCTGGCCATGGGCTTCCTGAAACCGGAACAACCGGAATTTCCGGAAAATGTGTTCGTAGCAGGTGATGCGGCACGCGGTGCCAGCCTTGTGGTGCATGCACTGGCGGACGGACGGAGAGTGGCAGAACGGATAGACAAGTATTTGAGTGATTAGTGGTAAGTGATTAGTGATTAGTAGGCTGCGCTATGCTTTACTTACTAATTACTAATCACTCATCACTAAACCCTAATCACTGAACTAATCACTAATCACTTACCCCTAATCACTAAATATCATGTGTGGAATCGTAGGTATCTTCAATATCAAATCTCAATCCCAGGAATTGAGAAACAAAGCGCTTCGAATGGCGCAGAAAATCCGTCATCGCGGACCGGACTGGAGTGGTATTTATGTAGGCGGCAGTGCCATCCTGGCTCACGAACGTCTTTCCATCGTCGATCCGGAAAGTGGCGGACAACCATTGTACTCTCCGGATGGCAAGCAAATCCTTGCCGTCAACGGTGAAATCTATAATCATCGGGAAATCCGTTCCCGCTACGCCGGCAAGTATGCTTTCCGTACAGGATCGGACTGTGAAGTCATCCTCGCATTATATAAGGATAAAGGCATTCATTTCCTCGAAGAATTGAACGGTATCTTCGCCTTTGCCCTTTACGATGAGGAAGCAGACGATTATCTGATTGCCCGTGACCCTATCGGGGTAATCCCTCTTTATATCGGTCGTGACGACCAGGGACATATCTACGTCAGTAGCGAACTGAAAGCTCTCGAAGGTTTCTGTGATACCTACGAGCCTTTTCTGCCCGGACATTACTTCTGGGAACGTGAAGGGAAAATGCATCGTTGGTATCAACGCCCCTGGACCGATTATGCCGCCGTCAAAGCCAATGACACCACCGCCCGCCGGGCTACCCAACCAGAAATCAACAGCGTAAAACTCGCCCTTGAAGCTGCCGTGCAACGCCAGTTAATGTCCGATGTTCCTTACGGTGTTCTGCTAAGTGGTGGCCTCGACTCTTCCGTCATCTCCGCCATTGCCAAGAAGTATGCCCGCAAGCGTATTGAAACTGATAACCAGAGCGAAGCCTGGTGGCCTCAACTCCACTCCTTCGCCATCGGTCTGCGCGGTGCACCGGACTTGATTAAAGCCCGTGAAGTGGCCGAATATATCGGAACTGTTCACCATGAACTCAATTATACCATTCAGGAAGGGCTCGATGCCTTGCGTGATGTCATCTACTTTATCGAAACATACGATGTTACCACTGTTCGTGCTTCCACACCGATGTACCTGTTGGCACGTGTCATCAAGTCTATGGGCATCAAGATGGTGCTTAGTGGTGAAGGTGCTGACGAGGTTTTCGGTGGTTATCTATACTTCCACAAAGCCCCCACACCGCAGGCTTTCCACGAAGAGACGATCCGTAAGCTCTCCAAATTGCACCTGTACGACTGTCTGCGTGCGAATAAGAGCCTTTCTGCCTGGGGTGTGGAAGGTCGTGTTCCCTTCCTCGATAAAGAATTCCTGGATGTGGCAATGAACCTCAGCCCTGCCGTCAAGATGTGTCCGGGCAAAGAAGTGGAAAAGCGCATTGTGCGCGAAGCTTTTCAGGATATGCTGCCTCAGAGTGTTGCCTGGCGACAAAAAGAGCAATTTTCCGATGGCGTCGGTTACAATTGGATTGATACATTGAAAGCCATTACTTCTGCCGCCGTCACCGACCATCAGATGGAACATGCCGCCGAACGGTTTCCCATCAATCCACCACAGAATAAGGAGGAATATTACTATCGTAGCATTTTCGAAGAACACTTCCCCAGTCAGTCGGCTGCCCGAAGCGTGCCCAGTGTGCCGAGCGTGGCTTGCTCTACTGCTGAAGCACTTGCCTGGGATGCCACGTTGCAAGGGAAAAATGATCCGAGCGGACGGGCGGTGGCAGATGTGCACGAGGCAGCATATGCCGGGTAATGAGTCTTTACTGATTAATAATGGATTCGCCCCGCCAATTCTCTTTGTAAAGAATTGGCGGGGCGAATCCATAATAATATATAGCTTCTGTCAGCTATGACATTTTACCAGTTTTAACTTCATTCCTCAAAAAGTCATACACATAGCGAGGACTCTGAAAATAAAGTCCGGTTTTAGCATCCTGCAATTTTGCATACGTATCCGATGTATACAGAGTACGCAATGCAGATTTCATATCCATACCGAAATCTTCCATTAACAATAAAACAAGGTCTTTTGCTAAACCTTCTATCGCATAATCTACCTCATTCATATTCTCTTCAGTAAACAAATTGCTCGTTCAGTTCCAAAATAATATTGAATAGTCATTCCTTTCATATATTTCAGCCGTTCAATAAACGTAGGCAAATCAATTTCTCTATCCATATATCTACGTATCTGAATTCCTACACGATCATTAGCTATCGGTCCGATTACAATATCATAGTCGTGAACGTTTGCTGATGTAGGATTGTTGCGGTTAGCAAATATAAAATCCGCCCATTCATTATCGTATTCACTAAAGGCTTTCACTTTTAAGGAGGAATCATGCAAACAAGCTTCGTCAAATTCAAAAGCATTAACGACCGGCACTCCATCTATCTGTTCAGCTTTATAATCAGCCATAGCAATAGCCTGCTCTTTTTCAGCTGAAAGATAAAACCCTTTTCCAAAGTCTTTATTAGGTTTTGATTTTTGAAGATCAATTTCCTTAATATCTACCGTTGTACCATGATAAAGAATCATTTTATTGCCCCTCCAAAACGTTGACAATAAGCCGTAATATCTGATATTACATCCTCAAAACGTTGTGTATGAGCAATACCATAGTGTTTATCTATGAAATCAATAGCTTTATACCGATCCAGATAACGATATGCCTGGCTGGGAGCAAGCGAATGTAGCTTAGCAAACTCACTGATCAGAGCTACAATATACTCTATTTTATCCTTAACACTAAAATCCATAAAAGTATTCTTTATTAGCAATGAAACATCACAAAGATAATCATTATTTCTATGATTTATTACTCCTTCTGCACCCATTTACTATCAATTTTTAAATATTCATATATTTAGAATGGTATTTTCAAGCATCATCGTACAAAAAATTTACCAAACGAAGCATATTAACAGAATACCAAAGGTTCTTATCACAGTCTCAAATATAGACAAATCGCAGGCATTTTTGCTTTATTAAGCTTCTTGTTATTCGTTTTTAAAGAATAACAGGAACGTTTTTAAAGAATGTGCTCAACGTTTATTAAAAACGTAAAAAGCCTCTTTTAAGTCCGAATCCAATAAATATCAACAAAAAAGGCGATAACTTCCTATTGAAATTACCGCCTTTCTTATTTTTTGTCTGTTATTATCTTAGAAAACAAGTCGTATGAATTCTCTATTATCAACTACCCTGCAAAGATACGACATCCGAAAGGCGAAGTCAAGTATTCGGGCCGGTTTTTCCGACTTTTCTTTTTTTATTTTTTAATTCTTCCATTTTGTTTTTGTCCGATACCATTTTTTTCTAATTTTGGGAATTAGAAATTAGGAACTTACGTTAACTTAACACACAACAAAGATGAAATATAAAAGGACTCTCCACTCCAATCCACACTAAGATAGTGTCAAAACAGAATAAAAGAACGCGAACTACACAAATCTGTCATTCAATAATCCACTTCTCTATATTCCTTGTTTTATTACTGAAGTTCACACCTATTTTGAATAATTTCCTCGGGTCTGCCTCAAAAGGAAGAGCATACTGTTTTTCTTCTATTTGCTGCAAAGCTTCTTCTGCAGTACCTTCCAGTTTGAATTCCATGACGTAAATGTAATCGGCAGTCTTCACTACCAGATCCACCCTCCCTTCCGAAGTGTGATACTCCGCCTGTGTGTAGAAACCCACCAGTTTGAAGACGATAAACAGCACATTTTGGTAATGTAATTCCAAGTCTTTCACCAATTCATAAGGTGTGTCGGCAAAAAAGCTTTGCAGCCTCTTAAAGAAAGCGTTAGGTCGGCCCATCTCTATCTCACGGACAAATTTTTGTATCTCAAACGGCGCTTCTAACTGGTTGAAACGGGTATAAAACGGCATCAGAAATCTGATAAAACCCTCTTCCACTTCCCGATTCGGAAAACCGAGACGGTAAAGCCCGAAACGTTTATCATACCCCTTTATCGTGAGATAACCGCTTTGGAAAATAACCGGTATGGGTTCGTTGTCGCCATAAATACAGTTCAGCACATCAGCATCCGTTTCTTCATGCGCCATGCGCTCCAAATTGTAATGATTGCGTCTCAGCAACTCCACAAGGTAAGTAGGCGTTCCGGTTTCAAACCAATAGTTGCCGAATTTCATCTTAAAGAATGTATTCAGCAAACTGAAAGGATTGTAGATGCCGTCCGTATTTTCTGTAAAGTGATAACCGTCATAGCACGCTTTCAGTTCATTGCACACTTCCTGATACGTCATTTTCTGCGCGGCTGCCAATTCGTGCAGGTCTTCTTCAAAATTAAGATGTATCTCCTTTTCAGTAATTCCACAGATGGAAATAAACGGCTCGTCCATGGAGATATCATTCAGATTGTTCAGGTCACTGAACACACTGACTTTGCCAAACTTAGTCACTCCCGTCAGCAAGGCAAACTTGATGCAGCCGTCCATGGTTTTCAGTACGCCATAGAAAGGTTTCAGAGTGTTGCGGAATTCGCGTTGCAGTTCCTCGTTGCCGATAGCTTGGAGCAAGGGTTTGTCATATTCGTCGATGAGAATGGCTACACGCTCACCACTTTGCTCATAGGCCCGTCCCACAACTCCTGCAAAGCGCAAGGCAAGGGTCGTTTCGGCAGAACGCGTTCCGTAAAGTGACTCCCAGTAATCAAGCGTTTCATTCAGTATCTTGTCCAGACTATCCGGCGTATCATATTTCCCGATATTCAAGTCCAGATGCAACACAGGACGTTTCACCCAGTCTTTTTCCAAAGTTTCCACCGCCAAGCCTTCAAACAAGTCCCGTTTCGCCTCAAAATAGGCTTCGAGCGTGGAAATCAGCAGGCTCTTCCCAAAACGGCGGGGGCGGGAAAGGAAAAAGTAACTGCCACTCTTCACCAACTTATACATCAATGCAGTTTTATCCACATAAACGTATCCTTCTTTACGAATCTTCTCGAAGTTTTGTATCCCGATAGGATATATTCTGTTACCCATGTCCTTGCCTCCTTCTACTATAATAGTATTCATTAATGCTACAAAGATAATGTAAACCGAGAACAGTATAAAATGAACTCGTTCATTTTTTTATGCCGAGGTGCAGCTTATCTTCTTCAAAGATAATGCAAATCGAAGGCAGCACTTTCATTTTCCCAATTTATTCCCCTACCTTTGTACCCGCTTTTTTTTAGAAAGGCAGAATTCGTTCTATTAGTTTTAGGTTAAACACTTAATAACGCTTATGCAAAAGTCTGACTGCATCATCGGTGTAGAGCACGTATCGAAATACTTCGGAGACAAAGCCGTACTGAATGATGTAAACCTCTCTGTCCGTAAGGGCGAATTTGTAACGATATTGGGCCCCTCCGGCTGCGGCAAGACTACGTTGTTGCGCCTGATAGCCGGTTTCCAGACCGCCTCGGAAGGTATCATCACCATCGCCGGAAAAGACATCACGCAAACACCGCCACACCAACGTCCGGTGAATACCGTCTTTCAGAAGTATGCCCTTTTCCCCCACCTCAACGTGTACAACAACATCGCTTTCGGACTGAAGCTCAAAAAGATGCCCGAAGCCACCATTGGCAAGAAAGTGAAACAAGCTCTCCGCATGGTAGGTATGACGGATTACGAAGACCGTGACGTCGATTCCCTCTCCGGCGGACAGCAGCAACGTGTTGCCATTGCCCGTGCCATCGTCAACGAACCCGAAGTGCTGTTACTGGACGAACCCCTCGCCGCCCTCGACCTCAAAATGCGTAAAGACATGCAGATGGAGTTGAAAGAGATGCACCAGAAGCTTGGAATCACCTTCGTCTACGTTACCCACGACCAGGAAGAAGCCCTTACTCTGAGCGACACCATCGTCGTGATGAGCGAAGGCCGCATCCAGCAGATAGGTACGCCGACAGACATCTACAACGAACCCATCAACTCTTTCGTTGCCGATTTCATCGGAGAAAGTAACATCCTGAACGGCCTCATGCTTCAGGACAAAGCCGTATCCTTTGCCGGACACGAATTTGAATGTGTCGACAAGGGCTTTGGCGAAAACACTCCCGTCGATGTAGTCATCCGTCCCGAAGACATCTATATATTCGAGCCTTCTGCCGCTGCCCAACTGATGGGTACTGTCACCTCCTGCATCTTCAAAGGCGTGCATTACGAAATGATGGTACAGACTAACGAGGGCTACGAATTCATGGTGCAAGACTATCACAGTTTCGAAGCCGGACGGGAAGTCGGTCTGCTCGTGAAACCTTTCGACATTCACGTAATGAAGAAAGAACGCACCTGCAACACCTTTGAAGGCAAGCTCATAGACGCCACACACGTCGAATTCCTCGGTTACACCTTTGAGTGTGCCGAAGTGCAGGACATCGAACCGGGCAGTTCCGTCCTCGTAGAAATAGATTTCCGGAACGTCATCCTCGAAGATAACGAAGAAGACGGCCAACTGACGGGCGAAGTGAAATTCATCCTCTACAAAGGAAACCATTATCACCTCACCGTGTTTACCGACTGGGACGAGAACATCTTCGTAGACACCAACGACGTTTGGGACGACGGCGACCGTGTCGGCATCACCATCGCACCCGAAAATATACGAATTGTTGCACCGGCACAGACCAACGGTTCTATCCCTATTGTCGAATCTGCTAATAAGAAAGGAAGTGCTCAGTAATATATCCCGTTTCTTCATGCGTCGCCGGAACTGGACAGTTCCCTACGCATTGTTTCTCATCATCTTCGTTGTGATGCCTCTGTTGCTCATTGTGGTTTATGCCTTCACCGATGCTGAAGGCGCATTCACGTTTGCCAACTTCCGCAAATTCATGATGCATCCCGAATCTATCAACACATTCGTCTACTCCATCGGAATAGCTGTCATCACGACTCTGGTATGCCTCCTGCTCGGTTATCCGGCTGCTTATATTCTCAGTCAGAAGCGCTTCAACACTTCCCAGACCATGGTTGTGCTGTTCATCCTGCCCATGTGGGTGAACATCCTGATACGTACACTTGCCACGGTGGCATTGTTTGATTTCCTCAACCTGCCGCTGGGCGAAGGAGCTTTGGTATTCGGTATGGTCTACAACTTCCTGCCGTTCATGATATACCCTATCTACAATACGTTGCAGAAGATGGATGGCAGTCTGATAGAAGCAGCCCAAGACCTGGGAGCTACGCCTGTACAGGTATTCGGTAAAGTGATCCTCCCCCTTTCGATGCCCGGCATCATGAGTGGTGTGGTGATGGTTTTCATGCCCACGGTTTCCACCTTTGCCATTGCCGAGTTGCTGACGATGAACAACATCAAGCTGTTCGGTACTACCGTACAAGAGAATATATATAACGGAATGTGGAACTATGGCGCTGCCTTGTCGCTCATCATGCTGTTGCTGATTGGCGTCACCGCCCTCTTTACCAACGAGGACGACAGTGCACAAAACGAAAGCGGAGGTGTGATATGATGACACGTATTCTGGCGAAAGGCTACCTTTGGTTTCTGCTTGCCCTGCTCTATTCGCCCATCCTGATCATTATGATCTTCTCTTTCACCGAGGCCAAGGTATTGGGCAACTGGACAGGATTCTCTACCAAGTTATACAGTTCACTATTTACAGGCGGCATGCACCACTCGCTGATGAATGCCATCTGGAACACATTCGCGATTGCTACGATTGCCGCCACAGCCTCTACCCTGCTGGGAAGCCTGGCAGCTATCGGCATCTTTAACTTGCGCTCCCGAGCACGTCAGGTGATGAATTTCACCAATGCTATTCCGATGATGAATGCGGATATCATTACGGGTGTATCCCTGTTCCTGCTATTTGTCAGCTTTGGCATTTCGCAGGGATTCACTACGGTAGTATTGGCACACATCACTTTCTGTACTCCTTATGTGGTGCTTAGTGTGATGCCCCGCCTGAAGAAAATGAATCAGAATGTATACGAAGCAGCCCTCGACCTCGGAGCTACCCCTTTCCAGGCGCTTCGCAAAGTTATCTTCCCGGAAATTCTGCCGGGAATGATCAGCGGTTTCATCCTCGCTTTCACGCTTTCCATTGATGACTTCGCAGTAACGATCTTCACCATAGGAAATGAAGGATTGGAAACGTTGTCGACATACATCTATGCGGACGCACGTAAGGGTGGATTGACTCCTGAACTGCGCCCACTGTCAACAATCATTTTTGTAACAGTGTTAGTATTGCTGATTGTGATTAACAAGAGAGCAGAACGTTCTAAGAAAGAATAACAATCACAAATTAACTCCATCAACAATGAAGAAATACATATCCCTCTTCCTCTGCATCCTTCTCCTCGCCTCCTGTACCGACTCAGGTGAGAAGCGTAGCCGTGTCCTGAAAGTCTATAATTGGGGAGATTACATCGACGAAGAAGTCCTCGCCGAATTTCCTGCCTGGTACAAAGAGCAGACAGGCGAAGATATCCGCATCATCTACCAGGTATTCGATATCAACGAAATCATGCTCACCAAAATTGAGCGCGGACAGGAAGATTTCGACCTTGTATGCCCATCGGAATACATCATCGAACGAATGTTGAAGAAAGATCTCCTCCTCCCTATCAACCGCAATTTTGGGAAGACTCCGGACTATATCCCCAACATCTCCCCGTATATTCAGAAAGAGTTGGAGAAGATCAGCCAGCCCGGTCGCCACACCAATGATTACATTGTTCCCTACATGTGGGGTACCGCCGGAATACTCTATAACAAGAAGTTCAAGACCCTTGAAGAAGTCAGCTCCTGGGGATGCCTTTGGGATGCCGTCAACCGTGGTAAGATTCTGATGAAAGACAGTTACCGCGATGCCTACGGCACTGCCATCATCTACGCCCATGCCCGACAACTTGCCGACAGCACCGTCACCGTGGAGCAACTGATGAACGATAACTCTCCCGAAGCCATAGCCCTTGCAGAGCAATACCTGAAAGCTCTGAAACCCAACATTGCCGGGTGGGAAGCCGACTTCGGCAAAGAAATGATGACGAAAAACAAAGCATGGCTCAACCTTACCTGGAGTGGCGACGCCGTCTGGGCCATTGACGAAGCGGAAGCTGTAGGCGTAGATCTGGACTATGTAGTTCCCCGTGAAGGCAGCAACATCTGGTACGATGGCTGGGCCATTCCCAAGTATGCCCGCAACGTAAAAGCCGCCAGCTACTTCATCAATTATCTTTGCCAGCCGGATATTGCTCTGCGCAATATGGATGCCATCGGCTACGTCAGTGCCGTAGCAACGCCCGAGATTATGGAGGCAAAGATCGACACCACTCTTGAACAGTTCTCCGACCTCAGTTATTTCTTCGGTCCCGGTGCAGACAGCGTTCAGATCAATCCGATACAATACCCTGACCGTAAAGTGGTGGAGCGTTGCGCCATGATCCGTGACTTCGGTGACCGCACAGAGCTTGTTCTCGAAATGTGGAGCCGCGTCAAAGGCGATAACCTGAATACGGGTATCGTGCTTCTCATCTTTGCAGTCTTCGGGATACTGTTTGTGTGGATTGTCTGGAAACGGATCAGCATTTACAAGCAGAAGAAACGTCACCACAGGCGCAGACGTCGTATACGCAAGTAATAGGAGGTAAAGGAGATAACACCTTTATCTCCTGATTCGCATTAATAACATAAATGAAACATCACTTTTCAGACATATTTTGTACCTTGCGGCAGAATTATAAATAAGGAACTATGAAACTGAAAAACTTTTATTTGCCTCCGCTATGTCTCTTGCCGCATGCGGCATTCTGCAGGCCCAAAACACCCAAGTCATTGCCCACCGTGGTTTCTGGAAGACCGACGGCTCTGCCCAGAATAGTATTGCCGCCCTAGTGAAAGCTGACTCCATCCACTGCTACGGCTCCGAGTTCGATGTCTGGCTCACTGCCGACAACAAGCTTATCGTAGATCATGACGGTGTATTCAAAGGTGTCCGCATGGAAACATCCACCGAGAAAGAATGTACCTCTATCATCCTCGATAACGGTGAGAACCTCCCTACCCTTCAGCAGTACCTTGATAAAGCCAAAGGGTTGAAAACCCGCCTTATCCTGGAACTCAAAGGACACAAGACTCCCGAACGGGAAACGCTTGCCGTAGAGCAAATTGTGAAAATGATTAAGGAGATGGGACTGGAAGAGCGTACCGAATACATCACTTTCTCACGCCATGCGACCAAAGAATTCATTCGCCTGGCTCCTAAAGGTACTCCCGTATATTATCTGGAAGGTGACCTCAATCCGCAGGAACTGAAAGACATGGGTTGTGCCGGTCCTGATTACCATTTCTCTGTCTTCAAAAAACATCCCGAATGGATCAAAGAATGTCACGACCTTGGCATGAAAGTTAACGCCTGGACAGTAAATGATGCCAAAGATATGGAACGACTCATCAGCCAGGGAGTGGATTTCATTACCACCAACGAACCAGTACTATTGCAGGAGATATTGAAAAAGAAGTAATGCAGATCGGTAGTTAAATTCATTTCTATCCCAATCTGTACCAATGCCACACTTTAACTCCCCCAATGCCACACCTCAACAATTCAAACGCCACACTTCGATGGCTCAAATGAATGGCATTGCGGAAGCTAAAGTGTGGCATTTGACTTGTAATAGTGTGGCATTATGCAAAAGATCATTTAGTCAGCAAAAAGAAGAAAACAATTTCATTCTGTCATATACAAATCTTCATTTTCACCCCATAAACTCCATTTTTCCACTTAAAACACGTATTTACGCCACTACCTACATATAATGAATATACGGAAATAATTCCATAAATAACAATTTATACAAATATGCACCCGCAAACTTTTAATTTGAAACTTGAATACCGTATATTTGCAGCGACTGAAAGAATAAATAAAAATAATAGAAATAAGATATGTATTTCGCAAATAATTTAGCAAAACGTCGTATCTTTGCATCGTGATAAAACAAAAAGAAAGATCAACTCGTTAAACAGAGTACAAAATGACAAGAGTTATAAAATTCACTAAGATGCACGGAGCAGGCAACGATTACATTTATGTAAACACCCTGAAATATCCCATCGAAAGCCCTGAAAAACTTTCGGTTGAATGGAGCGCCCCGCATACAGGAATTGGAAGCGACGGTCTGGTACTCATCGGCAGTTCGGACAAGGCAGATTTCAGTATGCGCATCTTCAATGCAGATGGTTCCGAAGCCAAAATGTGCGGCAACGCCAGTCGTTGCATCGGTAAATACTTATATGAATGCGGCCTGACTTCCCAAACAGCCGTTACCCTCGACACCCTGTCGGGCATCAAAATACTGAAGCTCCATGTAGAAGACGGAAAAGTGAACACCGTAACCGTGGATATGGGACGTCCCGCCGATATGAAAGAACAACCCATTGAAGCCAACGGACAGAAATTCACCGGAACCACCGTATCAATGGGAAATCCTCACCTGGTAATCTTTGTAGAAGATATTAAAGATATCAACCTCGAAAGCATCGGTCCGAAACTGGAAAATCATCCGTTGTTTCCCGACCGCATCAATGTAGAGTTTGCCCAGGTACTGGAGGAAGGGAAAATCAGGATGAGAGTTTGGGAGAGAGGTTCGGGCATCACCCAGGCTTGCGGAACCGGAGCCTGCGCCACCGCAGTAGCTGCCGCACTGACCGGAAAATCCGGAAGAAAAACAGATATCATCATGGATGGAGGCTCACTTACCATCGAATGGGACGAAAAAACGGATCACGTATGGATGACCGGAGGAGCAGTCCGGGTGTTCGACGGAGAAGTAATTATGAATGATGAATGAAGAATGAAGAATTACCATGCGGCACAATAGCGCAGCCAATTCTTCATTCATCATTCTTCATTCTTCATTTATCAATACGCTTAAAACAACAAGAAAGTATGGCATTAGTAAACGAACATTTTTTGAAACTACCGGGAAGTTACTTGTTTTCAGACATAGCTAAAAAGGTGAATACTTTCAGGATAACGCACCCTAAACAAGAGGTCATCCGCCTGGGTATCGGAGACGTTACCCGGCCACTGCCACCGGCTTGCATCGAGGCGATGCACAGGGCAGTGGATGAGATGACAAATGCCAGTACCTTCCACGGATACGGTCCCGAACAGGGATATGACTTTTTGATTGAAGCGATCATCAAACATGATTATGCTCCGAGAGGCATTCATTTTAGCCCAACGGAAGTATTCGTAAACGATGGAGCCAAAAGCGATACGGGCAACATAGGCGATATCCTCCGCCACGACAACAGCGTGGGAGTGACAGACCCCATCTACCCGGTATATATAGACAGCAACGTAATGTGTGGCCGTGCCGGAGTATTGGAAGAAGACGGCAAATGGAGCAACGTGACTTACATGCCCTGCACCGCCGAGAACAACTTCGTCCCCGAGATACCGGACAAGCGGATTGACATCGTCTACCTTTGCTACCCGAACAATCCGACGGGAACAACGCTAACCAAGTCGCAACTGAAAAAATGGGTGGACTACGCACTTGCCAACGACACTCTGATTCTGTTCGATGCCGCTTATGAGGCGTTTATACAGGAAGAAGACGTTCCCCACTCCATTTACGAAATAAAAGGTGCCAAGAAATGTGCCATAGAGTTCCGCAGCTTCTCGAAGACAGCCGGATTCACCGGAGTCCGTTGTGGATACACCGTAGTTCCGAAAGAGTTGACAGCCGCCACCCTGACCGGTGAACGCATTCCGCTCAACAAACTCTGGAACCGCCGTCAGTGCACCAAGTTCAACGGAACCAGTTACATCACCCAACGGGCTGCCGAAGCCATCTACACCCCGGCAGGCAAGCAGCAGATAAAGGAAAACATCGACTACTATATGAACAACGCCCGAACCATGAAAGAGGGTCTGGAAGCAGCCGGACTGAAAGTGTACGGCGGCGTGAATGCTCCTTACATCTGGCTGAAAGCACCGAATGGCATCGGTTCCTGGCGCTTCTTCGAACAGATGTTATACGAAGCCAATGTAGTAGGAACGCCCGGTGTAGGTTTCGGCCCCAGCGGAGAAGGCTACATCCGCCTGACCGCCTTCGGAAATCACGAGGATTGTGTGGAAGCCATGAGACGAATCAGAAAATGGCTGGTATGAAGATGAAAAAAAAGATAACAACTAAAATAAAACTATAGTTTCACCGGACTGATCATCCGCAATTTTTTCTAAACTTAAAAGGTAAAATAGGTATGAAAATGAAAAGCGTAAAATTCAGAATGATAGCCATCGCGCTATTATCAGCAACAATGCCTTTCACGGCAAAGGCACAGGATAAAGTGGAGGCCTCAGTCGGTGCAGATTTTGTAAGCAACTACATCTGGCGTGGAACAGACTGCGGTGGTGTAAGTATCCAGCCCAGCATGGGAGTCAGCTACAAGGGCTTGTCACTGACAGCTTGGGGCTCGGTAGGCATCGACAAGGAAGATGCCAGGGAAATCGACCTCACACTGGGTTACAATACAGGCGGTTTCAGCGTATCCGTTACAGATTACTGGTTCTCCTACCACAAAGAGGATGGCGGATATACGGGAGATTATTTCAAGTATGGCGCACATAGCACGGTACACATCTTCGAAGCCACTTTGGGATATGATTTCGGTCCGCTGGCACTGAGTTGGAACACTTACTTTGCCGGAGATGATTATACGAAGGAGAACGGTGACAGAGCTTACTCCACGTATGTAGGCATCAGCGCACCTTTTAAGCTCGGCGGCCTGGACTGGTCGGCAGAAGTCGGTCTTACCCCATGGGAAGGTGCGTATGCCAACAGGTTCAACGTAACCAACCTCACACTGAAAGCAGAAAAAGAAATCAAATTCACAAATTCTTTTTTCGCTGCCCACCTTTGCACAAGTGACGTTCAATCCACACACGCAGGGTGCATACTTCGTATTCGGAGTTAGTTTTTGAGAGAGGATAAGAATAGGGAACGAAGCCTCGTCAACTAAAGAAATTAAAATCGTAAATATATTAAGGTATGAAAAAAGATTGAAGCAATTATCCGCAAGACAAAATTCGAGGATGTAAAGGACGCATTGCTCGAAGCGGACATCGAATGGTTCTCCTACTACGACGTCCGGGGAATAGGAAAATCCGTCAGGCACGTATCTACCGCGGTGTAATGTACGACACCAGTACCATTGAGCGTATCCTGGTCTCTATCGTAGTACGCGACAAGAATGCCGAAAAGACCGTGCAGGCCATCATCAAGTCCGCACAAACCGGAGAAATCGGCGACGGACGTATCTTCATCATCCCCATAGAAGACGCTATCCGCATCCGCACCGCCGAACGTGGCGACATCGCCCTCTATAATGCCGAACAGGAAAGATAGTCCAGGCAGCACCAAACCGCAACTGTTAAGAGCATTCTTCAGAGAGCCGTAAGAGCTACTTAACAAAACAAAGAATACAAGTACAACTAAAAGCAAAAAGATTTTATGGATAAATATAGTAAACGCAGCATTGCCAGGCTGTGGATAGCTGTTGCTGTCCTTATGGCACTCTGCACAACAACAGAAACTTTTGCACAAACTTCCGCAACAACGGATAGTATATCAGCTACAACAACCGCTGTTATAGCTACATTAGAAGAGACTACTGTAGAATCATCAGCCCCTGACACTGTAGGAGAATTAGTAAACGGACTCAACACTGTATGGATGTTACTCGCCGCTATGCTGGTATTTTTCATGCAACCGGGCTTTGCACTGGTAGAAGCCGGTTTCACCCGGGTCAAGAACACTGCCAACATCCTGATGAAGAACTTCGTAGACTTCATGTTCGGTTCCCTACTCTATTGGTTCATCGGTTTCGGACTGATGTTCGGCGTAGGTGGTTTCGTGGGAATGCCCCACTTCTTCAACCTCTCGTTCTATGATGGAGGAGGATTGCCAACAGAAGGCTTTCTGGTATTCCAAACTGTATTCTGTGCCACAGCAGCTACTATCGTATCAGGAGCCATGGCCGAACGTACCAAATTCTCCATGTATTTGGTTTACACCATCTTCATCAGCGTACTGATCTATCCGATTTCCGGTCACTGGACCTGGGGCGGCGGCTGGTTGATGAACGGCGAAGAAGGTTCGTTCATGATGAATCTGTTCGGCACCACGTTTCACGACTTCGCAGGTTCCACCATTGTTCACTCTGTCGGTGGCTGGATTGCGCTGGTAGGTGCAGCCATCCTTGGTCCACGCATCGGCAAATACGGTAAAGATGGCAAGTCCAGAGCTATTCCGGGACACAACCTCACCATAGCGGCGCTGGGTGTATTCATTTTATGGTTCGGCTGGTTCGGATTTAACCCCGGTTCACAGTTGGCAGCAGCCTCTACGGACGATGCAATGGCTATCTCACACGTCTTCCTCACCACGAATCTTGCAGCTTGTGCCGGAGGTTTCTTCGCACTGGTGGTCAGTTGGTTAAAATTCAGCAAACCATCTTTATCCTTGACTCTGAATGGTATCCTGGCAGGTTTGGTAGGTATCACGGCAGGCTGCGATATGGTTTCTCCGCTGGGTGCTGTCATCATCGGTACAATCTGTGGCATCCTGATGATATTCTCGGTAGAGTTCATCGATAAAGTGCTGAAGATTGACGATCCCGTTGGTGCAAGTTCCGTACACGGTGTCTGCGGTTTCACAGGTACCATTCTCACAGGTTTCTTGTCTACCAGTGAAGGGCTCTTTTATGGTGCAGGCTGGGGATTCCTCGGAGCACAAGTATTTGGCGCCCTCGTAGTAGGTGCATGGGCAGCCGGCATGGGATTTCTCATCTTCAAAGGACTCGATAGGATACACGGTCTCCGCGTTTCCAAACGTGTTGAAGAAGAAGGACTCGACATCTACGAGCATGGTGAATCAGCGTACGGCGCATAAATCATCATCCCGGGCGGGTTTGGCCGCCTTCCCGGGAACAACTAAATAAGAGTTTTTTTACTCCAACAAATATATTTTTATAAACCAACAATTACAAGGTATGTCCAAATTAAGATTCAGAGTAGTAGAAACGGCGTTTAAAAAAGAAACCCGTTGCAGTGGCAGCCCCCGTCGGAACGTCCGTCGGAATATTATGCCAAGTATGTGTTCAACAAGGAAAAGATGTTCAGGTATCTGCCGAGTAAGGTATATGCCAAACTGATTGACGTGATCGACAATGGTGCTCCGCTGGATCGCAGCATTGCCGATGAAGTGGCAGCCGGTATGAAGAAATGGGCACTCGAAATGGGTGTTACCCACTATACCCACTGGTTCCACCCGTTGACAGAGGGTACAGCCGAGAAACATGACGCTTTCATCGAGCACGATGGTAAAGGCGGTGTGATGGAAGAATTCACAGGCAAACTTCTCGTTCAGCAGGAACCGGATGCATCCAGCTTCCCTAACGGTGGTATCCGCAATACGTTCGAGGCACGCGGTTACAGCGCATGGGACCCCTCTTCTCCGGCTTTCATCGTCGATGATACGCTCTGTATACCGACCATTTTCATCGCATACACCGGTGAGTCACTGGACTACAAAGCACCGTTGCTGAAAGCCCTGCGTGCCGTAGACAAAGCTGCCGTAGACGTATGCCGTTACTTCAATCCGGAAGTGAAGAAAGTAGTTGCCTATCTGGGTTGGGAACAGGAATATTTCCTGATCGACGAAGGTCTGTATGCCGCACGTCCCGACCTATTGATGACAGGCCGCACGCTGATGGGGCACGACAGTGCCAAAAACCAACAGTTGGAAGACCACTATTTCGGTGCCATCCCTACCCGCGTGGCAGCCTTTATGAAGGAATTGGAAATCGAGGCATTGAAGCTCGGTATCCCCGTTAAAACGCGTCACAATGAGGTAGCTCCCAACCAGTTCGAGCTGGCTCCCATCTTCGAAGAATGTAACCTGGCTGTAGACCATAACATGCTCATCATGGCACTGATGCGTAAAGTAGCCCGTAACCACGGCTTCCGCGTATTGCTGCACGAAAAGCCTTTCAAGGGCGTCAACGGTAGCGGTAAGCACAACAACTGGTCATTGGGTACGGATACAGGCATCGGACTGATGGGACCGGGTAAACTACCCGAAGAAAACCTGCGCTTCATCACCTTCGTAGTGAATACCCTGATGGCAGTCTACAAGCACAATGGATTGTTGAAAGCCGCTATTTCCAGTGCCACGAACGCACACCGCCTGGGTGCCAACGAAGCACCTCCCGCAATCATTTCCAGCTTCCTGGGCAAACAATTGTCACAGGTATTGGAACACATTGAAGAGAGTACCAAGGATGATCTCGTAAGCCTTAGCGGCAAGCAAGGTATGAAACTGGATATTCCGCAGATTCCGGAATTGTTGATTGACAATACCGACCGTAACCGCACCAGTCCGTTCGCCTTCACCGGAAACCGTTTTGAGTTCCGCGCCGTAGGTTCGGAAGCAAACTGTGCCTGCGCCATGATTGCCCTGAATGCCGCCGTAGCCGAGCAACTGGTAGAATTCAAAAAAGATGTGGACGAACTCATCGAAAAGGGCGAACCGAAGATTTCGGCTATCCTTGAGGTTATCCGCAAATACATCAAGATCTGCAAACCTATCCATTTCGATGGCAACGGCTACAGTGACGAATGGAAAGAAGAGGCCAAGAAACGCGGTCTGGATTGCGAAACCAGTGTGCCCGTTCATCTTCGACAGCTATCTGAAGCCGGAAAGTATCCGCATGTTCGAAAATACCGGTGTCCTGACTCAGAAAGAACTGGAAGCCCGCAATGAAGTGAAATGGGAAACTTACACTAAGAAAATCCAAATTGAGGCTCGTGTATTAGGTGATTTGGCCATGAACCACATCATCCCGGTAGCCACGCAGTATCAAACGGATCTCATTGATAACGTTTACAAGATGAAGAACTTGTTCCCTGGCGACAAAGCTGCAAAACTGTCTGCCAAGAACCTTGAACTCATTGAAGAGATTGCCGACCGCACCGCCTTCATCAAAGAGCATGTAGATGCCATGATCGAAGCCCGCAAAGTGGCCAACAAGATCGAAAGTGAACGCGAGAAAGCCATTGCCTACCACGACACCATCGTACCGGCAATGGAGGAGATCCGTTATCATATCGACAAGCTGGAACTGATTGTCGACAACCAGATGTGGACGCTGCCAAAATACAGGGAACTCTTGTTTATTCGTTAAATGAAGGATGAAGAATGAAAATGAAGAATGAAGAATGAAGAATTTAGCTGCGCTATGCAAGCACGCCGCACGGCAATTCTTCATTTTTCATTCTTCATCCTTCATTTAATAACTTTCTTTTGTTGGTTGTTTTAAGTTTGCAGGGGGAGAGGTGCCGGGAGGTAGTTCTCTCTCTTTTTTTGAAAACTAAAAATATCATCGTAATTTATTTCCCGGCATACCACTTTTTCGTACCTTTGTCAATATTTACAAAACCAGATGATAAATTAAAAACGATTCATTATGAAGAACATGCACATTCGCTATGCAGCACTCCTACTCTTTGTTTTGCTGTCAGCATCGACCTCTTCTTTCGCACAGACCGTTCTGGAGCAAAAAATCAGCGCGATTTCCGCCATTAAAGAAATCCGCCCACTGGAAACTTCTGAGTTTTCAGAGAAATATGTGACCTATTTTACTCAACCGCTGGATCACCGCCATCCGGAGAAAGGCAGCTTTCGCCAACGCGTTATCGTTTCTCATGCCGGCTTCGACCGCCCCACAGTAATCGTTACCGAAGGCTATGGCGCCGCTTACGCTCTCCGTCCCCAATATCGTGAAGAGCTTTCAAAACTTCTCAATGCCAACATGATATTCGTGGAATACCGCTACTTCCTTGAGTCTACCCCCGAACCCAAAGATTGGCAATACCTGACAGCTGAGAACTCCGCAGACGACTTACATGCCATCACCACCGCATTCAAAAGCATCTATCCGGGCAAATGGATCGCCACCGGCATCAGCAAAGGAGGGCAGACTACCCTTCTTTACCGCACTTTCTATCCGGATGATGTAGTTATTTCCGTTCCTTACGTAGCTCCGCTTTGTTATGGAGTAGAAGATGGACGTCATGAGCCTTTCCTGCATAAAGTTTCAACACCGGAAAACCGCAAGAAAATTGAAGATTTCCAATTGGAAGCTTTGAAACGGAAAGCAACTTTACTTCCCCGTTTTGAAAAGTATTGCACCGAAAAGAATTATTCATTCCGTGCACCGATTGAAGAAATTTACGATTACTCGGTATTGGAATATTCTTTCGCTTTGTGGCAGTGGGGTACTCCTATCAGCTCCATACCCGCTACAACAGCCTCTGATGATGAAATATTCTCTCATCTACTTGCCATCAGTGAACCGGGATATTTCACCGCCGACAGCCCCAATGCTTCTTTCTTTGTACAAGCTGCCCGTGAATTGGGATACTATGGTTATGACGTCCAACCGTTCAAGCAGTATCTCTCCATCCAGTCCAGTGAAGGCTATCTGCACCGTCTGATGCTTCCCGAAGAGTTGAAAGATATGCCCTTCGACAAAACTTTAAGTAAGAAAATAACCAAGTTTCTAAAGAAACAGGACCCGAAGATGATCTTCATTTACGGTCAGAACGACCCATGGACAGCCGCAGGCGTCACCTGGCTGAAAAACAAAAAGAATATTCATGTATTCATCCAACCGAATGGCAGCCATTTGGCACGTATCAACACATTGCCCGAAGCCGAAAAGGCAAAAGTTATGGAGTTAATAAACGAATGGTTGAAATAATAGAGCTACAAGTGACGAGCTACAAGCTACGAGTGCCTTTCGGTGTGCAGTTTATAGTCTCACGCTGAAAAGCACTCGTAGCTTGTAGCTCGTAGCTTGTCACTCATTTATCTTCTATAATTTCCGCGTCCTCAATATTGTCTACAGCCTTTGAAGAAGCTCCCGGCGTACCCGGTGCCTTCGGCCGTTTGCGAGTGAATGTGAACCAATTTATCAATTCGGAAACTGCATATACTATGCTGGTGATCCCGATAATGATAAATGCCGTGGAACGTACCCCCGTCGGATTGAACAAGGCAATCAGTCCTGCAATCAGAATGAGCACCGGAATGATATAAAATCCCACACGAACCGGCATCCAGCGACGGGCTGCAGAAAGCGATGCAATCTGTTGCACACCACCCAGTACAAGGATAAATCCCAGTACAAACGTCAGTAAATCCGCAAAGAAGCCGGGCATGATCACCAACCAAAGGCCGAACAGCAGACTACCGATTCCTTCGATAGGAAGGCGACGTCTCTCTTCCGCACTCATGGCAAAATATCCGATGATACTTAGAAGTGCCGGTATCAGAAATATAACACCGATCGTTATAACAAAATAATCTCCGGCTTCATTGGGAAACATCACCAATACCAAACCGATTATCAGCGCACATATCGTACGCAAAAATGAGTTACTTATTCCTTTCATGAGCTTATGATTTTTTGCGAAGATACATTTTTATCCGCACAACTCCACAAGAAAGTCACGAAAAATCAATTAACGGTCAGCCAAGCGTTCATATCTTCGGCCACCAAGAGCCAATATAATAACAAAAGTATAGCAATAGATACGCCAATGGCTACTAAATGTTTTCGTTTCATAGTTCATCCTTTCTTTTTTATATAAATAATAGTTGTTCAAAACACAACTATAAAACAAGTTCCCATACAAAAGGTTTACTGATTTCCCTAAATACAAAAAACAAGAGTAAAAGTCGCATATTCCTATAGTTTCAAGCTGATGAAACAAAAATGAGCCGTTTAAAGAAAAAAAAAAGCAAGAAATTCTTTGGTAATTAAAACAAAGTGCTTACATTTGCCCCCAGCTAAAACAAAAAGACAATGAAAACAATGCTCATAAATACATATTGGTGGTGGCGCCCGTTACAACTCCGACAGTCGTAAGGGAGCAGTGCTCGTATGTATATATGTGAACATAATACTGATTAAGAAAGAGCCCTGTCGCAACCTGCGACAGGGCTCTTTTCTTTTATCCGGTTTTGAAACCCGAACAAATCCCAATAGTAAATAGTTAAATCGTAAATAAAATGATGAGTTTTTTAGTAAATCAAGATGGTTATTACGGAGAATTCGGTGGAGCATATGTTCCCGAAATACTCCACAAGTGTGTGGAAGAGTTGCAGAACACCTATCTCAAAGTACTGCAAAGCGAAGATTTCAAGCAAGAGTTCGACCAACTGTTGCGTGACTACGTAGGACGTCCTTCCCCACTCTACTATGCCCGCCGGCTTTCCGAAAAGTATGGCTGCAAACTCTACCTCAAGCGTGAAGACCTGAACCACACGGGGGCGCACAAGATAAACAACACTATCGGGCAGATTCTTCTGGCACGCCGCATGGGCAAGCATCGCATCATCGCCGAAACTGGTGCCGGACAACATGGCGTAGCTACTGCCACCGTATGTGCCCTGATGAACATGGAATGCATCGTCTACATGGGAAAAACGGATGTAGAACGCCAGCATGTCAATGTAGAAAAAATGAAGATGCTGGGTGCAACCGTCATACCCGTCACTTCCGGAAATATGACGCTGAAAGATGCTACCAACGAGGCAATTCGCGACTGGTGTTGTCATCCTGCCGATACCTACTACATCATCGGTTCCACAGTCGGTCCTCATCCTTATCCCGACATGGTGGCACGCCTGCAATCCGTCATCAGCGAGGAAATCAAAAAGCAACTCATTGAGAAAGAAGGCCGTGACTGCCCCGACTACCTTATCGCTTGTGTAGGTGGTGGTAGCAATGCCGCCGGAACCATTTACCATTATATCGACGATAGCCGCGTGCAGATCGTCCTCGCCGAAGCCGGCGGTAAAGGAATAGATACGGGTATGACTGCCGCCACCATCGCCCTCGGACAGATGGGAATCATCCACGGTGCACGCACTTATGTCATCCAAAACGAAGACGGCCAGATCGAAGAGCCCTACTCCATCTCTGCCGGACTGGATTACCCGGGTATCGGCCCCATGCATGCCAATCTGGCTGCACAAAAACGTGCCATCGTACTTGCTGTTAATGATGATGAAGCCATCCGCGCCGCCTACGAACTGACGAAACTGGAAGGTATCATCCCCGCTCTGGAAAGTGCCCACGCCCTCGGTGCCCTCGAAAAGCTGAACTTCAAACCCGATGATGTTGTTGTACTGACCGTTTCGGGACGTGGAGACAAGGATATAGAGACGTATCTTAATAATTAAAAATTATAAATTAAAAATTAAAGGGTTATGAATACATATAACTATCAAACACATAGTCGTACTATTCTTGGGGACTTGCACACTCCTGTAAGTACCTATCTTAAAGTCCGCGACGTCTTTCCCCAAAGTGCACTTATGGAAAGCTCCGACTATCACGGCAGTGAAAACAACCGTTCATTTATCGGACTCTGTCCATTGGCAAGCGTCAGCATCGACCATGGAACAGCCATCTTCCGCCTGCCCGACGGCACTCGCGAAGAACGCCCCATCACACCGGAATATCCTGTAGAAAAAGCTTTAGAGGATTTCCTCGGCTGCTTCCATGTGGAAGGCGAATATGCCAATTACTGCGGTCTTTATGGCTACACCTCTTTCAATGCCGTACGCTATTTTGAAAATATTCCCGTAAAAGATAGCCGCGAAGCCACCAACGACGCACCGGATATGCTCTACATCTTGTATCAGTACCTCATTGTCTTCAACGACTTTAAGAACGAAATGGTACTTCTTGAAATGCTTGCCCCCGGTGAAGAAAGTGAACTGGATACCGTGCAGAAAGCCATCAATAACCGCAATTACACCGCCTACGATTTCCGTGCCGTTGGTGAAACCACTTCCCCACTGACCGACGAACAGCATAAAGCAAATATCCGTCAGGGAATTGCCCACTGCCTGCGTGGGGATGTTTTCCAGATTGTTCTCTCCCGACGTTTCGAACAACGTTTCGTAGGCGATGACTTCAAACTTTATCGTGCCTTGCGCAGCATCAACCCCTCTCCTTATCTGTTCTATTTCGATTTCGGAGGTTTCCGCATCTTCGGTTCATCACCTGAGACGCACTGCCGCATCGAAGGCCGTCACGCCTATATCGACCCCATCGCCGGTACTACCAAGCGCACCGGAGATCCCGAACAGGATGCGCTGAACGCCCAATACCTTCATGATGATCCCAAAGAGAATGCAGAGCATGTCATGCTGGTCGATCTCGCCCGTAACGATCTTTCCCGCAACTGCCACGATGTAAAAGTGGATTTCTACAAGGAAATGCAGTATTACAGTCATGTTATCCACCTGGTAAGCCGCGTCAGCGGTACGCTGAACGAGGATGCCCGCCCTATCAAAGCATTCATCGACACTTTCCCGGCAGGCACTCTGAGCGGTGCACCCAAGGTACGCGCCATGCAACTCATCAGCGAACTGGAACCGCACAATCGCGGCGCTTACGGCGGTTGCATCGGCTTCATCGGACTGAACGGTTCACTGAACCAGGCCATTACCATCCGTACTTTTGTCAGCCGCAACGGTGTACTCTGGTTTCAGGCAGGCGGTGGCATCGTAGCCAAGAGTAATGAAGAATACGAGTTGCAAGAGGTGAACAACAAACTGGGAGCACTGAAAAAGGCAATCGTAATGGCGGAGAAAATGTAAATTCATGTACAATGTACAATGTACAAAGTACAATTTGCCATGCGGCGTACATAGCGCAGCCAAATTGTACTTTGTAAATTGTACTAAAAAAAAATTGTACTTTGTAAATTGTAAATTGTAAATGAAATCATGAAAACAGTAATCATAGACAACTACGACTCTTTCACCTACAACCTTGCCCATCTGGTAAAAAGAACTCGGCGCAGAAGTAGATGTGCTACGCAATGATAAATTTGAGCTTGAGGAATTGGAGAAATATGATAAGATCATCCTTTCACCCGGCCCCGGCATTCCCGAGGAGGCAGGCTTATTATTAGAGGTCATCCGCACTTACGCAGGACGAAAACCCATACTTGGCGTCTGCCTGGGTGAACAGGCCATCGGACAAGCAATCGGCGGGAAACTCACCAATCTGAGTGAAGTCTTTCACGGCATACAAACGAATGTAAAAATAAAGAATAAAGATTACATTTTCTCCGGTCTTCCTACTGAAATTCCAGTCGGCCGTTATCACTCCTGGGTAGTGGATACGGAAGGATTTCCCGAAGAATTGGTTATCACCGCCATCAGTTCCGAAGGTCAAATCATGGCACTGAAACATCGGGAATACGATATTCACGGCATCCAATTTCACCCGGAATCGGTACTGACTCCCGATGGAAAACAGATTGTAGGCAACTGGCTGAAAGGCGTCTGAAATGCCACATTTCAAACACTAAAGTGAGGCATTCCGAACACAACAGAATTTTCAATCGTAAATTGTAAATCGTCTAATCGTAAATAAGAAAATGAAAGATATATTAACCCGTCTCTTCAACCACGAAGAGCTTACTTCGGAAGAAACCAAGCAAATTCTTCTGAACATCACCCGGGAAGCTTACCCCGAAGCACATATTTCCGCATTACTCACTGTATTTCAGATGCGTAGCATCACAGTAGATGAACTAATCGGCTTTCGCGAAGCCCTTATGGAGACTCGTATCCCTATCGACTTCGCGCCTTATCGGCCTATCGATATCGTAGGTACGGGAGGTGATGGAAAGAACACGTTCAACATTTCCACTTGTGCCTGTTTTGTGGTGGCCGGAGCCGGTTACAAAGTTGCCAAACACGGCAATTATGGTGCCACTTCCGTCAGTGGGGCAAGCAATGTCATGGAGCAACACGGCATCCGCTTCACCAATGATCCCGACAAGTTGAAACGCAGCATGGACGAGTGTAACATCGCCTACCTGCACGCCCAACTTTTCAATCCGGCAATGAAGTTCGTCGGCCCTGTGCGCAAGGCATTGGGAGTACGTACACTGTTCAACCTTCTTGGCCCGCTTGTCAATCCTTGCAAGCCTACTTACCAGTTGCTCGGTGTGGCCGATCTTGCACAGATGCGACTCTACACAAATGTTTTTTACAAACTCGGTATCGATTTTGCGGTAGTCAACAGTCTCGATAGCTACGACGAAATCTCCCTCACGGACGAATTCAAAGTTATGACGCGCAATTACGAACGGATTTACCGTCCGCAAGCGCTGGGTTTCAATGCCGCACAGCCTGAAGAGCTCTTCGGCGGAGCCTGCAAAGAGGATGCCGCCCGCATCTTTGATAACATCCTTAATAACCGTGCCACACGTGCCCAAACGCAATGTGTCATTGTCAACGCCGCCTTCGCCATCCAGGTGATGGAACCTGAAAAGGAAATCGAAGAATGCATTGCCATCGCTCGCCAATCGCTGGAAAGTGGACGGGCGCTGGAGACGTTGAAGAAGTTTATAATGATTAATAGTTGACAAGGGAAGTAGTTAACAAGTTAACAAGGGAACAAGAGGACAAGGCCTTTCGGCATGATGGCTGGGCGAATTCGCTCACAAGTACAGCGCAGCCCTTCCCCCTCGTCAACTCGTCAACTTCTCCCCCCCTCTCGTCAACTCAAAAACAAAAACAATGAAAGATATTTTATCCGAAATCATCGCCCACAAGCGGATTGAGATAGAGCAGCAAAAGCAAGCAGTCTCCCTCAGTCAATTGCAAGAGCAAGCTGCTGCCATGATGCAGGAAGCTGTCGAAACCGGAGCTTCCGGCACAACGCCCGTCCGCAGCATGAAGCGTGCACTCGCAAACTCTTCATCCGGCATCATTGCCGAGTTCAAACGCCGTTCCCCTTCCAAGGGCTGGATCAAGGAAAGTGCACAGGCCGACCTCATCCCTCCTGCTTATGAAACAGCCGGAGCTTCCGCTCTCTCCATCCTCACGGATGAAAAGTTCTTCGGCGGAACTCTGCGTGACATCCGTACAGCACGCCCTCTGGTCAACATCCCGATCCTGCGTAAAGACTTCATCATCGACAAGTATCAGCTTCTGCAAGCCCGCATTGTAGGTGCCGATGCAGTGCTGCTCATTGCCGCCTGCCTCACACCTGACGAGTGCCACACACTCACCATGCAGGCACACGAACTTGGGCTCGAAGTTCTGCTCGAAGTACACAGTATCTCCGAACTCTCCTATATATATAAGGAGACGGATATGGTCGGCGTCAACAACCGCAATCTGGGCAGCTTCGTCACCAACATAGAAAACTCTTTCCGCATTGCAGAAGAGTTAAAAAATGCTGTTGCTGAAATTGATTTTCAGACGCCTCCGCTGCTCGTTTCCGAAAGTGGTATTTCGCACCCTGAAACCATCCGTGAGCTACGCTCGGCAGGCTTCCGTGGTTTCCTTATGGGAGAGACATTCATGCGTACAGACGATCCCGGGAGCACATTGGAAGAACTCATTCACGGTATATAAATTTGGAAATTCACACATAATTTCATATATTCGTGATTTTAAGGTACATAAGCCCATGAATACAATGATCAAAGTATGCGGAATGACCGATGCAGACAATATCCGCGATGTAGAAGTATTAGGTGTAGATATGATCGGTTTTATCTTCTACCCCAAATCCCCAGATACCTGTATCAGATACCCAGGTACCTACCTACGCTTGCCAAACGTGTCGGTGTTTTTGTCAACGAAACCAAAGAAAACATCCTTATGTATGTCGACCGTTTCGGCTTGAACTATGTCCAACTGCACGGTGATGAATCACCCGAATACTGCCGTACCCTGCATTCATATGGTATCCGGATCATCAAAGCGTTTTCCATCGCCTTGCCCAAGGATCTTCTTGCCGTATCTGATTATGAAGGTTTCTGCGACTACTTCCTGTTCGATACCCGCAGCGCCCACTATGGTGGCTCCGGACAACAATTTGACTGGAATATCCTGCAACGTTACAATGGCAGTACCCCTTTCCTGCTTAGCGGCGGTATCAATTCTTACAGTGTCAAAGCTCTGAAAGAATTCCACCATCCCCGCCTTGCCGGTATCGATATCAACAGCCGTTTCGAAACCTCCCCGGGTATCAAGGATGTGGAACGGATCGGGCGCTTTCTCAAAGAATTAAGAGATCTCCCCACAACAAAATCATAAATCATAAATTATAAATTATAACTCTTCACATGAATCGTATAAATCAACTTTTTCAGGACAGCCCTAAAAATTTGCTGTCCATCTACTTTTGTGCCGGTTGCCCAACCCTGGAAGGTACTGTCGACGTCATCCGCACCCTCGAACGCAATGGAGTCCATTCGATTGAAATCGGTATTCCTTTCAGTGACCCGATGGCTGACGGCATCGTTATACAGGAAGCTGCCACCCGTGCTCTTCGCAATGGTATGTCGCTGCGTATTTTGTTTGAACAGCTTCGCGCTATCCGTAGCGATGTCCGTATTCCTCTCATCCTGATGGGCTATCTCAACCCTATCATGAAATTCGGGTTCGAAGCTTTCTGTCAGAAATGCGTAGAATGTGGTATCGACGGCGTTATTATTCCCGATCTTCCCTTCAAAGATTACGAAGAAACGTATAAACCTATTGCCGACCGTTACGACATCCGTGTCATCATGCTCATCACCCCCGAAACCAGCGAAGCCCGTGTCCGCGAAATCGATGAGCATACCGACGGCTTCATCTATATGGTATCCAGCGCTGCTACTACCGGTGCCCAGAAAGATTTCGATAGCCAGAAGCAAGCTTATTTCAAAAAGATACAGGATATGCACCTCCGCAATCCCCGTATGGTTGGCTTCGGCATCAGTAACAAACAGACATTTGACGCTGCTTGCGCCAACTCTTCCGGCGCTATCATCGGCAGCCGTTTCGTCACCCTGCTGAATGAAGCTGAAGGAGATGCGGAAAAGGCGATCACACAGTTGAAAGAAGGGCTGAAGAAGTAATTAGGGAAGAGTGATTAGTGATAAGTAAATGACATTATAATGGCAAAATGTCACTTATCACTAACCACTTATCCCTAATCACTATTTTTTTCCTATCTTTGCACCCAAAATAATCAAACCCGGTTATGTTTATGAAGACTGACTACCCATCCGTGTTGCTAATTTATACCGGTGGAACCATCGGAATGATAGAGAACCCAGAGACAGGTGCGCTTGAAAATTTCAACTTCGATCATCTTCTCAAACATGTTCCCGAACTGAAACGTTTCAATTATCGCATCTCTTCCTATCAGTTTGATCCTCCTATTGACTCTTCTGACATGGAGCCTTCGCTTTGGGCAAAAATCGTAAAGATTATCAACTACAATTATGATTACTTCGACGGCTTTGTCATTCTTCATGGAACCGACACCATGTCTTATACGGCCTCTGCTCTCGGTTTCATGCTTGAGAATTTGGCTAAGCCCGTCATTCTCACCGGCTCTCAGCTCCCTATCGGCACTCTGCGTACAGATGGAAAAGAAAATCTTATTACCTCTATAGAAATAGCTGCGGCCAAGAATCCCGATGGCACCCCCATCGTTCCCGAAGTGTGTATCTTTTTGAAAATGAATTGATGCGCGGTAATCGTACCACAAAGATCAATGCCGAAAACTTCAACGCATTCCGTTCATTCAACTATCCCTCACTGGCCCATGCAGGCATCCACATCAAATATGACGCCCACATCATCCGCCGTCCTGACCCGACGCGTCCCATGAAGCCTCATTACCTGTTCGATACCAATGTGGTTATGCTCACTCTTTTTCCCGGTATCCAGGAAAGCATCATCAATTCTGTTCTCCATGTCCCGGGTCTGAAAGCGGTTGTACTCAAAACATTCGGTTCCGGCAATGCTCCTCAGAAGGAATGGTTCATCCGCCAACTGAAGGACGCTACAGAACGTGGCATCATTATTGTTAACATCACTCAATGCCAACGTGGCGTAGTCGAAATGGGGCGTTACGAAACCGGACTGAAATTGCTGCAAGCAGGCGTCATCAGCGGATACGACAGTACTCCCGAATGTGCAGTAACCAAACTTATGTTCCTCCTTGGCCATGGTCTCAATCAAGCCGAAATCCGCTACCGGATGAACTCTGATCTTGCGGGAGAAATCACTAAATAAAAAATAAAAAATATTTAGTCTAAAAGTTACGGATTATAGCAACAAAAGTCTTCCATTGGCTATAATTCCATTTCATTATGTACATTCCGATAAGATACCGACTAAAATCTGCAAGTTTTCACCAAATGCCTATCACTCTCATTTTTAACAATTAAAGAATCCAATTTGCAACAAAAAAAAACAACTTTTTCTGCTATCATATCAGATTTATCATTATCTTTGTGGCGAAAATATGCAAGAAATGCGCATTTTTAATAGTCCATAAAGAAAAGAAAGACAAATTCAACACATATTATATTTATTAATGATGAAATCAATTAGCAGATTATCAGTAATGGCTATCATGGTAAGCGCCATGTTTTTAGCCAGTTGTGCGGACGATGTTTACGACCCAAGTAAAGAACCGCAGACGCCACCGGCTGAAAATCCTTTTGGTGAAGGTTTTGCCGCTCCGGATGGCTTTAATTGGTCCATGATCAATTCCGTAAAACTTAATGTTGAGGTAAAGGACGAATTCAACGGTCAGTACCAGTATCTGATCGAAGTATTCACCGGCAACCCGCTGACCGACAAGACGCTAACCCCGATTGCGGCAGGTGCGGCGAAGCAAGGGCAAAATTATGTTGCAGAGATCAACATCCCCAAAGCGCTTACAATCCTCTATATCCGCCAGACAGATCCTAAACAGCGGAAAGAGATATATGAATTTGCTGTGCCCGAAAATGGCGGTGCGCTGAACTGCAAACTCTATTATACCGGAACCACAACGAGAGCGATGACACGCGCCTCACAAGACGGAGGAACTTCCGGTTGGGACAACATCACCGACCCCGGATATACGGAACAAACCTATACACTCCCCCACTTCTGCTACCATCAATAGCAGCGATCAGTTGCAAGCAGGCGATGTATACGTCATTCGTAAGAACGAAACCTTAAATAAAGCCATCAGTGCAGCCCAACCTGCAGAAGGAAAAGCAACTGTTTATGTAGAAGGCACATGGACTATCGCAGGTGACTGGAAAAGCATACACGGAATTGACATTATCGTATTGGAAGGCGGTAAACTGATCTCCACCGGCAACAGATTGACTTTGGAGAACCGAACTTCAATAACCGTGCAAAGCGGAGGTGAAGTAGAGTGTAACGCATTGCATGGCGGTGACAATACCCTTATCGTAAATTTCGGTACTATAACAAGCGAAAATTATAGCTTTAACCCCGGTTCAGTATTCTATAACAAAAAGGATGTCATCATTCGGGGAGTAGCTTCAGCAACAAACACTTGGGAGAAAAAACTTCTATCTGGACAGTGCAATCCTTCACAACCACGGCACCATTACAGGAGAAAAGGCAAGAATGGGTAGTAATGACAACATGGAGGCACAGCTTCTAAACTACGATTTAGCAACCATAAAGCTGAATGAATTTATCGGTGGGGCAACCATTGTAAATAGCGGCTTTATCGAACTAAACGTTTGCAACAACAGTTCCACAGACGCTTTATACAACAATTGTACTTTTATTATAAAGAAAGAGTTCAAATTTAGAAATGTAGTATTGGACAAAGGTTCAATCACAGGCGGAAGAACGAATCCAAGTGATACGGAATGGCTACCGGTTCCTTACGTAGAAAGCCAAACCGATGCTAAATTCACACTGATAGACGGCTCAATGATTAAGGCTACTAATTTTAAAGTTCTTTCCGGAGGTGTAGTATTCAAAGCTACCAACACAACCGGAAACAGCAGCAAATCAATGATTAAGGCAGAAAACGGCTTAGAAATCAGCGAGCCGACTAATGTCGAATTATTAGGCAATCTGGTAATCGAAGGAGAAATCAAAGGACTTAGTCAATATAATCAACTGAAAGCCAACGAAAGCGTCAATACCGGTTATGACGAATCCCAATACACCATTGAAACCTGTGGCGGCATCTTCAACGAAGGCAATGAAGGCGAAGACCCGTACACCCCTGAAATTCCTGTCATTGACGATGCGACGACTTACACTTATGTATTCGAAGACAACTGGCCCAAATATGGCGATTTCGACCTCAACGATATCGTCCTGACAATAAGCAATCGTTCCGTCCAAGCCAATGCAAGCGGCAACTTGAAGAGCGCCAAACTCGATATTGCCCTCAAAGCTGTCGGAGCAAGTAAAGTTCTCGGAGTAGGTATCCGCTTCTTCGGCCTGCCGGAAAATATCACCCCCAAGAAATTCACCGTTAAAGGCGTAGACGCTTCATTTGAAGCTGGGCAAAGCCTCCCGACCCTCATACTGTTTGAAAATGCACACGGTGAATTCAGCTTCAGCGACGAACGACCATTCATTAATACAACTCAGGATGCATCGACCAACAGCGCTGATGTTCCCGATTATTCCATACGTTTCGAGTTTGAAGAATCCAGCAATGTACCCGCGTCAGCGTTCAACATCAACAATCTAGATGTATTCGTCATCACCAGAGCTGCTGACCAGAAGAATAAACGTCATGAAGTGCACGTAGCCGGTTATGCACCTACCGATCTGGCCAACACCAAGCTGTTCGGACAAGGAAATGACAAGTCATCTGCAGATGAAAAGCGTTATTACCTGAGCTCTGAAAACTTAGCATGGGGCGTAGTTATCCCGACAGATTTTGCATGGCCTTTAGAGTATAAAAATATCAAAGATGTATACACAAATTTTTTTCGGTTGGGTAACCAGCGGCGGAAAAGAGAACAAGGATTGGTATAACAGCCACAATGGTCAGGTATTCAAAAATAGCCCGGACTTCCCCTAATGCAAAAGCCGATGAGCACCGTTATTCATCGGCTTTTGCAGTAATATAAGGGGTGTCATTTCAAATGCCCTGTCATATAGTTAAAAGACATTAACGAAATATCTTTTAAAAGCTTATAAAAGCTGCTATTATCTTAATAGTCCGTATTTTTGTTATTAACAAAACAAACAAGTCATGGGAAAGAAGTTCAAGACAAATCAGATTCTGGTAGCTGCACTGATTCTATCGTGTGCTTTGTTGGGTAGTTGTGAAAAAAATGCATTCGATCCCGAAAAAGTAAAAGCAACTTACAAAGATAAATTTCCGGTAAAAACATCGATCCCGATATGGACTGGAAAATGACCAGGCAGGTTACGATAGACATCTCTGTCTACGAAGATTATGGAGTAGATTATACTGTAGAAATCTTCGATCGCAACCCCTATTCTACCGACACCATACCTCACTTACTGGCAAGAGGAACCGCCAATCAGGAATTTTCTTTCCATACCGCAATTGATTGTCCGACTGTGCTTTCCACGCTTTATGTATCGCGTACCGACGAGGCCGGTCGAAGGATATTCAAACCCGTAGCCATAACCAACAACCGTCTGGCCACATCGTTCGGTAGCCAGACGCTGACACGTTCCTTTTCCCCATCCACCAGGAGTGAAGGCAATTTCAGCATATCCGCAATGTCCCGTCCATACACTGATAAAGAAATAGAGACAATGCTTTCCAAAGCAGTCGAATATACCGGCCAAGATATGGACACCGACATAGCCAATAAAAACATTTTTAAAATAACATCCACCTATGAAGGCAGTATCAACCATGGAGGTACCCCCTACTCCCGCAGCCAGTACTCTCAAACTGATTATTGCGCCGGAGGCCAAATGGGAAATTCCTCCTCCCAGACCATCAACCAGGGACTTGAAATCATAGTAGCCTCCAAAGGTGAAATCAAATTAAAATCCGGTAGCGAAAATACCCCGGCTCTTAAATTTACAAATACCGCTTCACTCACAGTTCTGGGTACCGCTTATCAAGAACACGAAAACGACGAGGCGGAGGATACCCGTGGAAAAAATATCCGGCAACGGATGGATAGAATTCTCCAATGGCGGAACCAACTACAATGCCGGAGACATCGACATTGACGGTATCAATAATAATGGCGGTACCTTCTTCAATTATGGTGAAATCGACGTTAAAAAGTTATATGGTCCCTCTACCGGAAGTCTCTTTGTCAACCATGGGGATCTGGAAGCCGACCAGATAGGAGACGAAAAAAAATGACAGGGGACCCTTGCTGGAAAACAGTTGCAAAATCGAAGTTGACGGTGATCTGACTTCCTATGGCATCACATTGGGGCAAGGAGCATTCATCAAATGTGAACACCTGCACGCTTCAGACTATATCAACCTGAACGATAACTCTATGATCAAAGTAGAGAATAACTCATGGTTCAATAATTGCAGCATCACCGGTCCGACCGCCCCGAACAGCTATGCATTGCTGAAACTTAATAATATACAACAGGCTAACTGGACCGGAAGCTGGCAAAGCGAAGTAACCCAAGGTTATGTGATCAATAATGTGTACTGCGAATATAAAGGCGGAGGTCGAGACGCTACATGGAATTTTGAGTACTGCTGCCTGAACGGCACTGCAGGAGGAAACGGGAAAAAAGGAAATGGTAACGCAGTTGCATGCAAACCCGGAGAGGCTCCTAAATATATCCCCGAAGGCAGATGCACCGGTGAAGGCAATACTCCGGGAGAAGGCGATCCGGGAGAAGGCGATCCGGGAGAAGAACCCGAATTAATGCCCTATACCTACGTCTTCGAAGACAACTTCCCTTGGTAGGCGACTATGACTTCAACGACGTAGTTTTGGACGTATCCATCAATCATGACCGTGGCCGCGACAATAAGATAACGACCACACACATTGATGTCACACTCGTGGCAGCCGGAGCGACTAAGACTATCGGAGCCGGTTTGCGATTGATAAATGTGGATAGAGCTGCCGTTGCAAGTATCAGTTACGAAGGAGATGTAAACCGATTCCAAAACACCCTATCCGGTTCTATGTTAGACAATATCAGCTTTGAAGATGGCATGGTGATTCCTCTCTTCGGAAATGTACATGGCGTATTCGGCGTTGCTCCCGGTACCACGGTCAATACGGGTATCGCTACAGCTCCCACCTATACATACAAGATAAAGATTGAACAGAGCAATGCCTACCAGCACGAGTCTCCGGTTATCTCTAAAGACAATTTGGATTTCTTCATTGCTTATAAGTTCAGAAGTATGCAGCAACGTATGGAAGTGCATCTTTACGAATTCTGGGATTATGGCGCCACCAAAGGAGGAACCGTACAGAAAGAAAATCTTGACTTAGCAGGTAACAATACATGGGCTATTTGTGTGCCCAATTTCCGTTATCCGAGAGAAAGTATCAACATCAGTACGCTAAAGGGTGACGATTGCGCATACCCCAAGTTTTTGGATTGGGCTCAAAACCGCACGCCCGATACTGAAAAATGGCATCTCGATCCTAACGAAAAGAATGTTTACAGATAAAATAATCATATAACAAATAACAGGTATAGAATATTATAAATTACAATAATGAAACAAATATTATTAGTAGATGATAAAGCCTCCATAGGCAAAGTGCTTTCTATGTATTTAGGTAAAGAGTATGATCTTGCATATTGCGAAGATCCTTTGAAAGCTATCGAGTGGTTACACGAAGGTAATGAGCCCGACTTGATTATATCCGATATCCGTATGCCCAAAATGACTGGTTCGGAATTTCTTCATTACCTCAAAAGTAATGAGTTGTTCAAGCACATTCCCGTTATGATGCTTTCCAGCGAAGAGAGCACTACCGAGCGTATCCGCCTGCTCGAAGAAGGAGCGGTCGATTATATTCTGAAGCCTTTCAACCCCATGGAATTGAAAGTACGTTTAAAGAAATTTCTATAATTAAGTAATTAATCTACGTAAAGGCATTATGTTATATTACATATATATTGGTAATAAACGGGTTATCATCGACCACCTGAGCAAAGTAACAGGAGGAATGTTTGTTGCCGTCTCTTCTCCACAGAAAGCGGCTAAAGTCATTGATGGTATTCGTGAGCGATATAACATATCTATCCTTTACGAACAGACAGAAACTCCAGAATCAGACTGTATAGAGCTTTCTTATTTACGAAAGCGTTATCCCCGGGTTTACATAACCCTCATAACAGAAGTGTTAAAACCCGAAAATCGAAAAGCTTACCTCCAGGCAGGCGTCAACAATACGCTTCCGCCGCATGCCGAGGAAGATAGCATCCAAAGTATGAATGCTTATCTCAGGGCACGTAAGGATAGTAAACTGAAAGAATTCAGCGAAACACATCGCAAAGTGTTGAATACATTCCGTCTTCCTATGTGGAAACGCACATTCGACATTCTATTTGCCGGTACTGCTGTTATCATTCTTTCACCATTGCTGATAGGAACAGCTATTGCTGTCCGTGCAGAGAGCAAAGGAAAAGTCATTTATAAGTCGCAACGTGTAGGCTCCAATTATCAGATTTTCAATTTCCTAAAATTCCGTTCCATGTACACTAACGCAGACAAACGGCTGAAGGAGTTGAATGCACTTAATCAATATCAGATTGAAGAAGTAGAGAGTTCTGATGAAGATCCGGAAATCCGCTTTGACGACCTTGTCGGGACACCGGACGAAGAAGAAAACCTGTTGATTTCGGATGATTTCGTGATCTCCGAAGAAGATTTCATCAAAAAGAAAGAGAAAACACAACAGAATGCATTCGTCAAGATTGAAAATGATCCGCGCGTTACTCGTGTCGGACGGTTTATTCGCAAATACAGTATTGATGAGTTGCCACAGCTTTTTAATATTCTGAAAGGTGATATGAGTATTGTAGGTAACCGCCCTCTCCCACTCTATGAAGCTGAGTTATTAACCAGTGATGCCTACATAGACCGTTTTATGGCTCCGGCTGGTTTGACGGGGTTATGGCAGGTTGAGAAACGGGGCGGTGCCGGTAAGATGTCGGCAGAAGAGAGAAAACAGTTGGATATTAAGTATGCAAGAGATTTCTCATTCTGGCTGGATATGAAGATTATCTTTAAGACGCTGACGGCGTTTGTACAGAAAGAGAATGTATAATTGCAATATTAACCATAGATAGCAAATAAAAAAAATGATAAGAAGATATATTACACTCATTTATTGGAGCGCTATTCTTTCGGGATTGTTTGCTTTTCCAACAGCCATTACTGCTCAAGAGCAAACGATGACGCGTGAAGAACGTATAAAAGCTTTAGAGCGTTTAAAGATGGAAGATGCACGATGGGAAACAGTAACTGTGATGCAGACAGGGAAAGAAGTCCCACTTGAAATTGAGAAATTAGAATTACCTCCATTGTCGGTTTTTTTTAGATGCTGTAACAGAAAATGCCACAGTAAAACGAGCACAATCGCAAGTGGAACAACAAAAAAATGAGTATCGCATTGAAAAGCGTAATTGGTGGAACTATTTTCGCTTAAATGGTAGTTATGCATTTGGTCGCTTTAACAGCTTAAACGAAAGTAGTGAGACGCTTGCCGATTGGTATCAATCTACAAGCGTAGGTACAAGGCATACTTTCAATTTAGGAGCTAGTGTAAGTGTTGGCTTAGGTGATCTTTTTTAACCGACCGTTAAAATTAAAAAAATTATCGATATAATATAGAACAGCTTCAATACACTCAAGAAGAAGTGATGGAAGAAAGACGACTAAAAGTATTAGAAGCATACAATGCAGTTACAGAACAATTGGCAACAATTAAGGCTAAAGCAGAAACAGCTGCATTGTATAATGCACAAATGAAAATATCTGAAAATGATTTTATACAAGGGAAATTAGACATAATCTCGCTTTCTTTAGAGCGTGCACGACGCACTGGTGCTGTAACTAATTACGAACAGAGTCGAGTAGCGCTGCACAATTCTATTGTATTATTGGAAATGCTGACTAATGTAAAAGTAATTAAAGACAAGTAAATGCCCTATGGATATAATACAGTTCATATCACAATTCCTTTACCGTATCCGCTATTGGTTATTATGGGGAACTTTTTTGTTACCGGTTTAGTTATCTATTTTACTCAATTCTTACCTTATAGTTATACAGTAAATAGTAGTCTTTACGCGGGTATTACAACATCAACTTCTATTGATGGTTCTGCAATCAACTTTACAGTTGTTAACAGTACATTCGATAACCTTATTAATATAGCAAAATCACGAGGAACTTTAGAAAAAGTATCTCTTCGTTTACTAGCCAATTCATTTACTTATGGCGAAGAATGGAAAGATAATCAATATATTCAAGCTAAGCATTATCGGCAATTATTAGAAATTACTCCCAAAGAAGTACTAGCTTTAATAGATCGAAAAGATGTCAATAAAACTCTAGAGAATCTAACTAACTATCGACAAAAAGGAAGTAATAATTTTATATATTCAACTTTTAATCGTCCCGTTGCCTTTTATAGTGCTTCTGCATTAAGTGAAATTACCATAAAGAGAGCAGGAAAAAGTGATATCCTTGAAGTTAGCTATACTTCAGCTGACCCAGGAATTACCCAGCAAACAGTTAGTATCTTAATTGATGAACTAATAAAAGCTTATGAAATAATTAGATTCAAATCTACCAATGATGTCATTGCTTATTTTATGGAGCAAGTCCGACTGACCAAGCAAGCATTAAATAGAGAGGAAGATGATTTAATGAACTACAATGTACAAGAACGGGTAATCAATTATCCAGAAGAGACTAAAGCACTTGCTATTACTCGATATGAAGTTGAAAATCGCTTAGAAGCAGTAGAACGTATATATGAAGGAGCTATAGCCTTACGTAGGATGTTGGAAGAAAAAATGGATGTACGCGCTCAGATCATTCGTAGTAACACAAACTTACTACAAGAATTAAATAAAGTTAGTACATTAAATCAAAGTATTATGGAGCATGAGATCTTTACATCTGATAAACTCCAAGAAAAAGACCTAAATTACAGAGAGAAAAAGAAGCTTTGAAAAAGCAGAAGAAAATATCAGTCATATTTCTGACAAGTTAAACGAATTTAACTTTACCAAAGAAGGCGTTGGCATCCAAGAAATGGTAATTGAATGGTTATCAGCATGTGTTAATGAAGCCAAAGCTAAAGCAGAATTAGAAGTATTAAAGAAACACCAACAAGACATATTTGATGAATATGGTCATATGTCTCCCATTGGTACCCAAGTAAATCGCAAACAACGTTCTATAGGCATTGCAGAAGACAACTATCGTACTCAACTGAAAGGTTTAGCAGATGCTAATTTACGCCTAAAAAACATAGAAATGAGTACAAGTAATCTACAAACCGTAGCTCCTCCTGATTATCCTTTGACTGATAACGGACGAAAACGGTTTATCTATATTCTAGTTGCGTTTATAGGAACTATAATATTTATTATCACTTATTTCTTACTCATAGAATTACTTGACCATACATTGCGTGATCCCCTTCGCAGCAAACGTCTTAGCGGGTTACCAGTTATTGCTGCTTTTAACGGAATAAGTAATCTTAAGTATCGAGGTTTTTTAAAAGCATGCAATCGTATAGCTGCTGCATATAGTTGTCGTCAATTAAATAAATACATGAAATCTGGACAGCCGAGTGTCATTAACTTACTCAGCATTAATCCACGTGAAGGGAAATCATTTTTAGCAAAATATTTCACTGAATTTTGGAAATCAGAAGGTCTTCATGTACGATTAGTACGCTATGATGTCGACTTCGAGATAGCAGACAAAAATTATATACAAGCAGAACAACTATCAGATTTTTGGAAACAAAATGAGGCTGAACAAACTCCTGATATTATTTTAGTGGAATATCCACCTATAAAAGATGCCTCTATTCCTCTGTCTGTACTGCAAAAGGCTGATGCCAATCTATTGATCGCAAATGCTTGCCGCTTATGGCGTAATAGTGACGATACCAGCCTTGCACCGATAAAGGAATCTTTAAAAGATATTCCTTTTTTCCTCTATCTGAACAATGCTGATCGTGATGTTGTAGAATCATTTACAGGAGAATTACCGCCTAAAATGCCGATTCACTCATTCTTCAGTCGATTGGCTCAATTAGGCTTGACATCACAAAAAGCAGCAGTTAAATAATAAAAGAATCATATAGAATATGGCAAATAGCAATCACTATCCAGTTCGTGAACTATCCCCTAAAGTAGTATCTTATTTCATGCTTATAGTAGGATTGATTGCTATTGTCGTCTCTGTCATTAGCCAGAATTTGCTTATAGCCGCATCGATTATCAGCTTTCCAATTATACTTATTATACTAATATGGGGAAGCCAGACACCTCGTTTTGGTTATTTATTGTATGCAACTTATTCGTTTTTACTTTATAGCCATTATTCGGTATAGCAGAAAAGAGGGACTTAGTGTAATATTAGATATACTCCTAGTTTATATGCTAATTTCCATTTTATTCGCAGTTATTCAAAAAAATCCAATATACGCCTATCAAATGCAATAAATATATTAACAATTTCCTATATTCCTTGGATGCTATTTATTTTAATACAATTTGCGAATCCAGGTATTCAAACGGAAGGCATAACATTAGGTTTGCGTAGCTGGATATTTGCTAATCTTGCACTATATGTAATATCCTCTTTACTCACAGATAACCCTAAAGTACTTAAAAGAGGATTAATAATCTTTGGCATATTTACTACAACGGCCTTTATCAAATTATTATTCCAAAAATATTGGTGTTTTGATACAGCAGAGACAGAATGGCTCATGCAAGGTAGCTGGAGAACACATATACTGAATACCGGCATTCGATATTTTTCAATTTTCACTGATGCTGGAAATTTCGGAGCATATATGGGAATTGTCACAATCACCTACTCCATCATAGGGCTACATACTCATAAAAAAATGGTTATCCTTTTTTTATTTAGGTGTTGCTTTCATGGGATTGATAGGTCTGTTGATGTCTGGTACGCGTGGTGCCATTATCGTTCCTCTTGGTGGGCTTATCCTGTATTGTCTCGTTTGCAAGAATATAAAAGTGATGTTAATTTCCATGCTGACAGGTTTGCTGTTATTCTTTTTTCTTTGCATTTACAGATATAGGCAACGGAAATTCATTAATACGACGTATGAGAACCGCATTTCAGCCTACTGAGGATGCTTCTTATAATGTTCGTGTAGAAAATAAACAATTCATAGCCGAATATTTAGAATCCTACCCATGGGGAGTTGGATTAAATCAGAGAGTTCCTAAAATTTGGGAAAGGGGGGATGAAGTTATAGATGGAACAGTACCACCTGATTCATATTATGTTAGTATATGGATGCAAACTGGAATCATCGGATTATCTCTATATCTTATCATATATGCTATAGTACTATTACGATGCTGTTATATCGTAATGTTCCGTATTCGAAACAGAGAATTAGCTCATACATTATCAGCTTTACTTTGCGGAGTCTTCGGTATTTGGCTTAATGGTTATGTAGGGGAAGGAATGGGGATGCCCCCTACAAATTTTGTAATTGTGGCCTCATTAGCATTCGTATTAAATGGTCCTTATATAGATAAACAAATCACTCAATAATTTTTATAAAACCTAGTAACATAATTATTATGAACGATATTTTTTCCATATTTAATCCAGATTGGTGGATGAATGAAAAAACAACAATGCTTTACAAATAACTGATGCGATCTTATATTTGTTATTAGCAATTCCTGTATTATATCTTTTTATATGTGCTCTATTCTCATTAGGCAAATATAAAAATCCCTATCCCAATGCTGCTGTTAAAAATCGTTTTCTTGTCCTTTTCACAGTATTACGTAATGGCAAAGAAGTGATTAATTCCATAAATAATTTCTTGGACACTCAATTATATCCACGTAATAAATATGATATTGCAGTTGCTGCAACTCAACTTCCTGAGGAGGATCTTGTCACTTTATTACAGATGCCTGTTAATATAGTTGTACCCGATAAAGAACAATGTACCAAAGTTTATGCCATTCAACAAGTCATGGAACGTTATTCTCCAGAAGAATATGATATGGTAGTAATCTTTAATTCAGACAACCGCATTGTTCCCAATGCATTAAATTTCTTCAATAATGCATATTATTCAGGTTGTGATGCTATACAGGCGCATCGTATGACAGAAAACCTAACAACTAGTAGCCATATTAAATGCTACCAGTGAGGAAATCAATAATAATATATTCCGCAAAGCACATACTCGTATGGGATTTTCATCAGCTTTGATCGGTTCAGCCATGGCATTTGATTTTCAAATGTTCCATGAAATAGCCCCCACTCTAAAAGGTTCCGACTTGAGTAAAACTATGGAAACAGCATTGTTACGACAGAATATTTATACTGAATATTTAGAGGAGGTGGTATGTTACAGCAAGAAAGAAGAAAGTGCCAATGGATATGAGGCACAACGCATTAACTGGCTACGTTCACAATATAGTAGTACTATTTTTGCACTAAAAAAATTACCAATAACACTATTGAAAGGTAAATGGGATTATGCACTTAAATTATTTCAATGGCTGATGCCTTCTCGTTTTCTATTAATAGCTCTTATTACATTATGTGCTATCGGAATTACTTTATTAGATTGGACACTTAGTTTCAAATGGTATATACTACTTGCTATTATTGGTATTACATTTTTATTAGCTTTACCCGAAGGCGAGGTAAATAAGCGTTTCCGCAAAAGCTATATGGGCACTTCCTATTTTAGTTTTTACATCTATATTTAGCCACATTATAAGATTATTTGGAAGTGGTAAAAAGTAAAGGTAAGAAAAAAATAAATAATTATGAAAATCGCTATTGAGGCTCAACGCATTTTTCGCCCTAGCAAGCACGGAATGGATTTCGTTGCTTTAGAAACCATTCGTGAATTACAGAAAAGGAATGACGGTAACCAATACTTTGTTATCGTTGCTCCGGGCGAAGATCGGTGTTTGGAAGAATCATCTAATCTTTCTATCATCGAGTTGAAATGTCCCACCTATCCGCTTTGGGAACAAATAGCTCTCCCAAGAGCAGTAAAGCGTTTAGGAGTGGACTTATTGCATTGCACCTCGAATACAGCCCCTTTGCACTGTTCGATTCCTCTTGTTCTGACGCTCCATGATATCATATATCTGGAACCCCGACAACATCGCAGCCCGTCTCTTTATCAAGAAATGGGATGGCATTATCGACGCCTAGTCGTCCCCCGTATCCTAAAGATGTGCAAGAAAATCATTACAGTATCACAATTTGAATGTGATCGTATCCGCCATGCTCTGAATATCCCATCCGAACGAATCACATACATTTATAATGGGTACAGTACTCATTTCCATCAGCAACCCGATATAGACATGAACATTGTGCAGAAGTATATTCCTCAAAAAGAATTTCTATTTTTTTTAGGGAATACTGACCCCAAAAAGAATGCAGCACGTGTACTAAAAGCATATAGCCTTTATTTAGAACGTTCATCAGTGAAGCGTCCTTTGCTGATAGCCGATCTTAAAGAAGAATACATTAATAATCTGTTACAACAAGAGGGCATCACAAAAGTGAAGTCACACTTGTATTATCCCGGATATATTTCCAATAAAGATTTGGTAACACTATATAATGCAGCCTTCGTGTTTCTTACCCCTCACTCCGTAGAGTTTCGGCATACCCATGATTGAAGCAATGGCGTGCGGAACGCCGATTATTATCGGTGATACATCAGCCATGCCCGAAGTAGCCGGACCAGATGCGTTAACTGTCGATCCCTATAAAGCAGAAGAAATATCAGAGGCCATATTGCGTTTGGAAACAGATAACGAGTTATATCAAAAGCAAAAAGAATATGGACTGACACGAGCAAACTTATTTTCATGGAGAGAGACAGCCGACAAATTGATAAAACTATACCGGTCACTACAACCTTAAAAGTCCTATATGTATGAAAGCTCTTTTTCTTGTCTTTTTATGGTTTTCAAGAGTACAATGGCATCAGTAAAAAATAAGATACCAAATATCAGCTCTTGAAAAATGTGGGATGGATGTCCGTACCTGCTATTACGAAGTAACGCCTAATGGCGGAAGACAATGGATGATTAATGATGAAGTGCTGGTTGACCTTGGAAAAGGGATGATTGCAAAGCTAAAGAAACGAATATCATTCCGTGCCATTATTCGCTATATTATCAAAGAAAAAATACCATTTGTCTATATCCGTTCTTATCACAATGCCAACCCTTTTACAATACATTTTGTAAAGGCATTAAAGAATCATGGAGTGAAGATATTTTTAGAAATACCGACATATCCATACGACCAGGAGTACTTCTCCGTTAAAGAAAAAATAGAGCTATATGCAGACAAGTTATTCCGACATACGTTTTGTAAATACATAGATGCGATCATTACATACTCTAATGACACGGAAATCTTCGGGAAGCGTACAATTCGCCTCTCCAATGGTATAGACTTCAACCATATTCCTTTACGAAACAGCACAAAGAATATTAATAACGAGCTTCACCTGATAGGCGTTGCCGAAATACACTTCTGGCATGGTTTTGATCGTCTGATTAAAGGCCTAGGAACATATTACAATAGCAATCCGGAGTACAAAGTCTATTTTCATCTTGTAGGCAATATGAGTGGAAAACGTGAGCAAGATGAAATTCTGACTCCCATCAAAAAGTACGGTTTAAAACCTTACGTCACCTTGTACGGAGCCAAACATGGAGAAGAATTAAACGAGCTTTTCAATCATGCAGACTTTGCCATTGGCAGTTTGGGGCGTCATCGGAGTGGCATATATAATATTAAAACTCTGAAAAACAGAGAATATGCGGCACGTGGTTTCGCATTCGCATATTCTGAAACAGATGACGACTTTGATCAGATGCCTTACGTCTTGAAACTTTCGGCAGATGAAAGTCCTATAAACATTCCGCAGTTGATTACTTTCTGCCGCTCTCAAGCCATGTTACCAAGTGAAATCAGAGCTTCCATTCATCATTTGTCATGGGAAGAACAGATGAAAAAGATATATGAAGATGCACGCTCAAATCATACAATCACTAAACTCTAAATGATATTTATATGCCAAACTATCAACCCAAAGTTTCCGTTGTAATACCTGTATATAATACAGCTGATTACTTGCGTGAAACTCTGAACAGTATATGTGACCAAACATTAAAAGAATTGGAAATCATTTTGCTCAATGATGGCTCTACGGATAACAGCATGAGGATCATTGAGGATTTCGCGGCACGCGACTCCCGAATACAATATCACGTGCAGCCAAACCAAGGATTGTCCGTCGCACGCAATCAAGCTATGAGATATGCAACAGGCAAATACATATACTTCATGGATAGTGACGATATTTTAGATTGGACAGCTTTGCAAAAATGTTATCTCACTTGTGAGGAAGACAATTTAGATTTTGTCTTTTTTTGATGCTGAACCGATCACAAGTTCTGAAGAAAATGAGAATATCCCTGATTATAACAGGAAAAAATATATCAACGAGAATGTATGGAAAGGAATAGAACTGCTGAATTATGAACTGGATAATCATTTATTCAGAACCCCGGTTTGGATATGTTTTGTCAACCGCAATTTTCTGAATACCTTCTTTAAGCGCTTCTCTCCAGGTATTATCCATGAAGATCACCCATTCGCCATACAAATTTACCTGTATGCAGAACGCGTCCGATACATCCCGGAATCATTCTTTAAAAGAAGAATACGAACCGGTTCCATCATGACCCGGCGTTTTAGTATGCGAAACATTGAAGGCTACACCACTGCATTCACTGAAATACGCAATTTACAACAGCAGCACCCTGAATGGACATCCGTCATCAACAAATACTTGATCAAAACCCTAAACGACGTAATCTGGGCAGGACACCGGATGAGCTTTCTTGAGAAAATAGAAACAGCCTGCCGCTTCCGACGTTTGTCTTTCAGTAAATATGTCACTTTCAGAAATTGGGCAGTCTTTTGGCTGAAAAGAGAATAATTACAACTATGGTATCCATCATCACCGTCAACTACAACGGCCTTGCCGACACTTGCGAAATGATCGTCTCATTTCGTAAATACGAAACATATCCCTATGAAATCATTGTAGTGGACAACGGCTCCCGGAACCGAAGCTGATGAAATCAAGCTACGCCACCCCGAAGTAAAAGTCGTACAAAACACCAATACTGGATTTGCCGGAGGTAACAATGCAGGATTAAAAGTTGCCGAAGGCAGCTACCTATTTTTCCTCAACAACGATACAATTATCAAAGGCCCGATACTGGAAACTCTCGTCCATCGTTTGAAAGCAGATCCGAAAAATGGAGGTGTCTCCCCTATGCTGAAATATAGCTATGCACCCGACACATTGCAATATGCCGGTTTTACCCCATTTTCCCGCATCACATTGCGCAATGCGGCCATAGGCTTCAATGAGAAGGATCAACTTATTTACCACATAGCATGCGAAACCGCCTCTCTACATGGTGCTGCTATGATGGTAAGTCGTGATGTCCTGCAACAGGTAGGTCCTATGACAGAAATCTATTTTTTGTTTTACGAAGAATTTGACTGGTCGACACAACTAAAGCGTACCGGATATAAGTTATGGTACGAACCATCAGCCGTAGTTTATCATAAAGAAAGTATGACAGCCAAAAAGGGAACTCCCTTAAGAGAATTCTATCTCTCCCGTGCACGCATTCTGTATGCCCGTCGAAATACAATGAAATATGATAAAATTCTATCTTGCTTGTACATAGCTTTCATTGCTGCCCCCAAGAAAGCAATCATTTATTTGTTGAATGGTAAGGTTCAATTATCAATAGCTGTCATCCGTGGCACTTTTAATGGACTTACTTCATCAAAGCAATAACCCCTAATTAGAGTTCCCTAAACAAGATAAATTAGCTGATTTTCATTAATATAGGCCTGCCAACATTTCCTCATTTAACTAAAAACTTATATATTTGAGAGTTAAAAGCAAGTTTTATGAGTTTATTTCACAGACAAACAACTTAGCATTAATATCTTTCGGTCTTCTTTGGCGAAATACATGGGAAAGTTCTGGGAGAAGAATTCTACTAATGTAGAGATTTGCCTGAGGGGGGGGAGGATGAATAAATTATTCAGGGAACCCTAATTAGAAATGCATTTCTACCAATAATACAGAATACAGGCAACAATAACATGAGATAACAAGCAGAGAATAAGAAGCCTAATAATAAAAAAAGTTTTCTTTTTAGATTACTAATTCTAATATATTGTTTATATTTGCTATATTAAAGTGTAAGTCATGACAAATTAATTAAATTATTTATTAGTGTTTGACATTTTATTCTAAAAAAATTCCCTCAAAAACTTAACTGTGAGATTTTGCAGAATAAATGATACTCATCAAAATTTGAATACAATTATGCAAAGTCAAAACTCAATGATTTCTTTTTTACAAGCATTTGGCATATTGCTTGTTGTAGTTGGACATTCTTTTTTTTATGGATGTCCAGATAATCCAATTCATACGTGGATATATTCTTTTCATATGCCTTTATTCATGTTTATCTCCGGGTACTTATTAAAGTATACTATGAGTATAAGAGGTAACCAATTAACAGAAATACCACTCTACGGACAGGGAGGATTCATCACAAAAAAAATAGAACGCCTATTGACACCTTATTTTGTGATAAGCAGCTGGGCATTTATTCTAAAAATGTTGTTAAATAAGCTTTCTTCAAGTCCAGTTGATTTATCATTTACGTACTATGGAAAAATGTTGCTTTACCCCTGGAGTAATATCATCATTTACTTTTGGTTTCTTCCAACTTTATTCCTTATTTTTATGATTGTCGTTTATGGAAAACGCATTATGAAATATATTAAGTGGAAAATACCCGCTTGGTCTATACTATGCATGCTATTATTATTACATATATTTAATCCCTTAAGTGAAGTTAGTTTGCTAAATATAAGTGGAGTTATTGGATATCTAATTTACTTTGCTTTTGGATACTATTTCTATCGGTCAAATATAGAGCACAAACTATCCTCTTCATTAATAACTGCCTGTATTACATTTATATTGTCTATTATATTTTTTATATTTACCATTCTTCAAAGGTAAAGATGTATTAACAGCCTTCAATGGAATACTAATGAGCATCTCTTTAAGCCAATTGTACATAACTCATAATTGGAAGTTCTTTCACCACCTATTCGGTGCTTCATATGCTATCTATCTTTTTTCATGGTTTCCGCAAGTATTATCTCAACGAATATTTTTAAACATAATACATGCTCCTTGGCCTATAGAAAGTTGTATGTCTATCCTTTCTGGTATTTACATTCCATTATGGATATATAAATGGATAATCAAGAACAAGAATAAAAAATGGGGAAAAGCCATAGCCAAGTTGACAGGGCAGTAAAATGAACATAAATAAACCACCTTATGTTTCCTCTTTCTACAAATGTAAAGTATCTTAAATAAGTCTTCATTCTTCCATCAGGCACAGAACCAATGACGTGACCTATCATTACCATAAGATAGCAATGCCTCGCAAAGTCTCTATAGACAAGTTCTTTTTACTACTCATTTATGGCAAAGATAAAAATACACTATTCACAAAAAGACATTCAATATTCTTTCCCGTTGGTGTCATCTTTCCAAACTTTTTTTACTTTCGCAGTTTTTTTAAGCAAATAATCATGGAAAAAATTTCAAACTTACTATTAAAATAGAAGATGGAGCAACCTGGAATTTCAACGGAACCACCAAGTACACGACCCAAAGGCTGGTAATCTGCCAAATTTTGAAACTCTATCTCAAGGAACTATTCAAGAGAAACACAGATGTAAGTTTCCGGGAAATGAAGGAATTATCCCCCATTAAAAATAAAATTGAGAGGATGGAAAAGGAGATGAATAAAAAACATCCCTCGTAAAAGTAAAGATCAGATATCTTTCATTCTCCCGATTTTCCAAACCGTCCAATTGCACTACAATGCCGTACGGCCATATATCCCCCGTGAGTTATCATACTTGCGGGGCAGCGGAGCATAGGCACCTCCCTATATACTGTATTACGTTGAAAGAAAAAACTTCATTTTGCATTTTATTAACACAAGTACGTTTTTCGACTCTACATAATCCATATTTCACTGTATATCAGAGCTTATCAATGCCCTCAAGCGTACCAAATCAAGCCATTTTACAATAACGCATAGCTTATCTTTGCTGTCGCTAAGAGAAAAACGCTACGAAAAAACGCTGTCGCCACACCAAGCAACTCCGCTTTGCGCAACCTTTTCCCACGAACAATCAACTAATAAAAACAACTCAGAATGAAAAGAAACTTTTATCTACAGCACCAGCTCATGGCCATGCACGACCCCCGAATGCAAAACCTGTTCGACGAGGAAGGACCCAGAGGAATAGGAACCTACTGGATCATCGTCGAAAAATTATCCATGCTACCCGATACCAGAGCACAACTGAAATATCTGCGCTCTTCCACGAGCAAAAAGTTGTCGATTACCTACATAGAGAAAATCATCCGCAATTTCCAACTTTTCGCACTCGAAGAAGACGGATCCTTCAGTCCCGAAGAACTGAATCCGGCAAAAAGAAGGAGAAAAAAACGGCAAAAAATGATAGAGCAAATACCGTTGCTGATGCAAAAAACGACGAAAAACAGCCAAAAACAGCAGAGGAAAAAACGGAAAATCCGAACGAAAAACAAGCTAACTCGCTAAAAACCAGCACCGATAAAGAAACAAACCGTGAAGTATTTAAAGAGAATATAAAAGATATAATAACATCATCAGCAAAAGAAGAAGAAACTGCTGCTAATGATGTCGATATCAATCCTCCTGCAAACTATCGGGACGCTTCCGCCGGAAGTCAGGCTTCACTCACCGTCTGCGATGACTTCGGCCGACCGGAAACGCCGCTGCGCCCCATACGTCCCTGGCAGGAAGTAGTGGACGGACTGGCCGTGAGAACACCCTGGCTGGAAGCAGCCTGCATACACAGCGGCTACGGAGAGCTGCTGATGCGACACATCGAGGCGGCCGTGGACTGCTTCAAGAAGCATATCGAAGTCTACGACAAATGGCACAACTTGTTGAGCGAAAGCGATGTACGCCGCTATTTCGTGAATTTCACAAATCCCGGACAGCACACTTCGCAAGCCCTGCACGCAACCCTCCTGGCACTCGACGCCAAGCAACAGTCCGCCGCTCCGCCCGACCCTTACCGCTACGAACAGCGCATCGACGGCCGACGCAGCTACCTGGGTTGTCTCATCCCCGACAATGCCCCACCCCGGCCGGACAACGCCGCTTTCTGGAATGAAACCACGAATTCATGGAGATCGTAAATTCACACCGGGCAAAGCAAATGCCACATCCGGGCAAGGCAAACGCCACATCCGGGCAAGGCAAATGCCACACCTGAGCAAGGCAAATGCCACACCTCACACCCATCCAAGTGTGGCATTCGCCCCCACGAAGTGTGGCATTCGAGACGCTGAAGTGTGGCATTTCCAAACGATTTCGCAGACGACTTCACAAATGAAGTCCGCAAACAATTTTCCAAAAATAAATTCAAACAATTCAACAAAAAATGAGAAATTTCCATCAGCACGGCATCGACACCCATGGCCGCACCAGCGGAAAAGTCAAGACCATCTGCCCCCAGTGCAACGACACCCGCGGACACAAAGGCAACAAATCCCTCTCCATCGACCTGGACAAGGGCGTGTGCTACTGCCACCACTGCGGCTACAAGCTCTACGTGCCCGACGATGCCGAAGAACGGGAACGCCAGCAGCGAAAAGAGAATTACAATCGTGCCCGCAAGCTCCCCTCCCACTTCCGCCGCCCCGTCTTCGACCCCAAACGCACGACCCTCAGCGAGAAGCTGGAGCAATACTGGACGCAGGAACGCTGCCTGGCGCAACGCCTGCTGGCCGACCTGCACATCACCGAAGAACGGGTGAGGCTACCCGAAAGCTGCGAAGAGGAGAACTGTCTCTGCTTCAACTACTTCGAAGGAGGCACGCTCATCAACACCAAGTATCGCAGCGGCCGGAAGCACTTCATGATGGTGAAGGGTGCCGAGCTTATCCCCTACAACATCGACGCCATACTGGACACCCCGGAATGCATCATCACCGAAGGCGAATTCGATGCCGCCGCCTTCATGACCGTCGGCCGGAAGGATGTCATCTCCGTGCCCGCCGGCGCGCAAAGCAACCTCAACTGGATGGATCGCTTCGTAGAAAGCCACTTCGAACCCAAGAAGCTCATCTACATCGCTGTCGACGAGGACAGCTCCGGACGGTTACTGAGCCAGGAACTGGTGCGGCGCCTCGGATCGGACCGTTGCCGCCTGGTGCACTTCGGCCCCGAATGTAAAGACGCCAACGAGCACCTGATAAAGTATGGTGCGGAAAGTCTGCTCATTACGCTGGAACAGGCCGAAGAAATCCCGCTGGAGGGTGTCTTTACCGCCGAAGACCGTCAGGAGCCCCTCCGCACGCTCTTCGAAAACGGCCTGCAACGGGGCGCTGAAACGGGCTGGGACAACCTGGACGAAAACTGCACCTTTGAGACGGGGCGCCTCGCGGTGTGGACGGGACGCACCGGCGAGGGAAAATCGGAATTCATCGACGAACTCGTCCTGCGCCTCTGCCTGCGCCACGAATGGAAAATCGGCTTCTTCAGTCCCGAAAACATGCCGATGGAATACCATCTGGCCAAGCTCGCCGAAAAGCTGACCGGACACCCCTTCCGCCCCGGACCGGGCATGACGGAAGCCCTCTACAACCGGACGACGCGCTGGCTGACGGACAACGTGACGCACATCTTGCCGGACTCGGGAAATTATACCGTGGACTGCATTCTTGAGAAGGCCCGCCAACTGGTGCGCCGCCGCGGAGTGCGCATCCTTGTCGTCGACCCGCTGAACCGCATCGACCAGCAGCTGGAACCGGGACAAACGGAACTGCAATACATCACCTCGCTGCTGAACAAGCTGAGCCGCTTCGCCCTGCAGCACAAGTGCCTCGTCATCCTCGTGGCGCATCCGCGCAAGGTGAACCGCAACACCACCAACGGCGAACTGCGGCGGGTGGAGATGAATGACATCAACGGCTCCGCCAACTTCGGCAATATGGCCGACTTCTGCTTTACCGTAGACCGGAATGACGGGAAAGAAATCGTCACTATCTACATCGACAAAGTGAGGTTTAAGCATCTGGGCAGCGCCAACACCTGCGCCAAGTTCGTCTACAACCGCATCAACGGGCGTTACTGGCCCTGCGAGGAGGATATCGTGCACCGTCCCGACGGTGACAAACCGGGACCGGTGAACACGGTGTTCGACAATGAGAATTGGTTGAAAAATATTACAGAAGAAAATTGCCTATTTGATTAATATTCAGTATATTTGTAGAGATAATAAACTCACAAAAAAGGAACAATTTATTCAAATTAAAGTATGATGAAAACTGATGATTCTATCTTAGAAGTCTGCTTCCTGATACGCAGCTACGGGAAAGGCGAACTGGCTATGTGTTACATTCACGGAGTGTCTCAACAGGCAGCCGTCAACCGCTTCAACACCTGGATACGCAAAGCGCCCGGACTGGAACAACGCCTGCTGGAAATGGGAATGAGCCGCACAGGCAGGAACTACACTCCCGCCCAAGTGCAAGTCATAGTCAATGTTTTCGGGGAGCCTTAGAGCTCCCCTTTTTTTCTTTCCAGTCCGACACTGTGCGCGTCTCCGAAGAAAATACGACACCGATCTGCTTCACGCAACGTTTATCGTCCGCATAGGGCTTTGCATACCCCTTTTCCTCTATCTGGCGAAGGGCGTCATCGGCGGTACCATCCAGCTTGAACTCAAAGATATAGACATAATCCTGCGTCTCCAAAATGCAATCCACACGCCCCTGGCTATATGCTTTCTCTATAAGCAGCCGGCTATAAACGCCCATCAGGCGGACAAGCAGATAGAAGGTATATTGGAAATGCTTCTCCATCAGATCCATCGAACGGAGACCGGGATGCGAATCGTAGGGGATACTTGCCAGGAAAGCGGTGAGCGAATCACGGAAGGCCGAAGTTTTGCCAAGGTGCAAATCGCGCATGGCTTGTGCCAACCACCCCATCACCTGTGTAGGCTGCGTCTTGAAGTAGCCCGTAGCAATCAGGGAAAGAAAGCCCCTCCGCACCTCGTTGTTGGGGAAATCCAACAAATAGGAAGAGGTGAAACGGTCGTAATCTTTAATGGTAAGATATCCACTTTGGTAAATCATGGGCAGAGGTTGTTCTACATCAGCTTTATAGTCGGCAAAAAGGGAAGCGTCATAATATTTGCCCGTAAGGTCGTTCATCTGCTCGTGATTATGCTGAAGCAGACGCATCAGGTAGGTTGGAGTGCCGGTGGCAAACCAGTAGTCGCGGAGCTTCAAAGAATCAAATGCATTCAATATACTGAAGGGGTTGTAAATGTCAACCATCCCTTCACTGAAATGATAACCATCATACTGGGCTTTCAGACTGAGCTTCATTTCATCGGAAGTGCACCCTTCCTGTGCAGCCAGCACAGCAATAGGATCGGCGAAATACTGTTCCAGTTCTTCCTGGGTAATGCCACAAAGTGCCTGGTAACGATCGTCCATGCTGATATCCTTAGGTTGGTTGAAACCGCTGAACACACTAACCTGCGAGAACTTGGTGACACCCGTCAGCAACACGAACTGCAAATATCTGTCGGCACTCTTGAAGGTGGAATAGAAAGCTTTCAGCGTGTCCCGGTTCTTGTCTTCCATAGGAGTATCAAGCACATCCAGAATCGGCTTGTCGTATTCATCCACCAGCACCACGGCACGGCGACCATACTTTTCACCGGCACGACGGAGCACTTCCTCAAAACGGTCGCCCATGGTCAGCAAATCCTCGTCTTTCCCATACATGCGCTCCGCCTGCCTCAGAAATCCCTCTATTTTGGCTTCCAACACACCTTCCTTGGCGAAGTTGTCGCCATTGAAGTCGATATGGAACACCGGATACTCATACCAGTCTTTCTCCAGTTTTTCCATCGCCAGCCCTTCAAAGAGTTCTTTCCGGCCCCGGAAACAGGATTCGAGTGTAGAAATCAGCAGACTCTTGCCAAAGCGCCGCGGGCGGCTGAAGAAATAGACTTTCCCGCTGGTCACCATCTGATGGACAAGAGCCGTCTTGTCCACGTACACATAACCATCTTCACGGAGATCGCTGAATGTCTGTATTCCGATAGGATATTTCATACTGTTTTCATGATTCGTTTTTACTATATATGAGCAAAGGTAGGAATTTTACAACAGATTGGCGAATTGTTTCCTACATTTATTCTCCGCGAACCTCACGGAACCTCCGTTAACCTCATTTATCCTCACGGAACCTCACGAAACCTCATAGAACCTCTCGCCGCGCCGTCCGCCTGCCGTATCTTTGTTTCACCGGAGCGGAAGAAGAGAGCATCTCCTACCCTCGCTCCGGAGAGATAAACAACTTATTATTCATCAAACTTAAATTTTTACAAAATTATGTCAAAAGCTTTAGTAGTGCGCACACAGCGCCACAAAAAAATCGGAGACGCAGCTTCCCCGATGGTTTTCACTCTGAAACGCGTGGCAAAAGACGCTAAAATGTTCAACCTTGCACGTATCGCACAAGATATCGAGGCCTTAGGAGGAATGTCGGCCGAAGATGTGGAACACGTAGGCAAGGCCATCGTCCGCCAGATGCGCCAGACCCTGACCGACGGCAACAGTGTCCGTCTGGATGGTTTCGGAATTTTTCACACCACCTTTAAATGTCGTGCCACCGAAGTGGCAAAGGACTGTACGGTGAAGAATATCGAACGTGTTAATATTCGCTTCAAGGTAGCAAATACCTTGCGGCTGGCAAACGACAGCATTGCCACCACCAAGGGAGGGCCTAACAACCTCGTCTTCGAACTGGTGACGGAAGACGACAAGCCGTCCACTGGCGGCGGCTCTTCTTCCGGCGGCAGTGGCGGCGGAGGTTTGGATGAGAATCCGCTGGGATAATCACTAAACATTAATCACTAATCTCTTAATCTTTATGAAAAAAACGACTTGGGACAAAATTTTGAAAGTAATCATCGCAGTGGCTTCGGCCGTAATCGGCGCTTTTAGCGCAAATGCGATGAACCTGTGAGAAGGATCGATTTAATTGTGATCCATTGCAGCGCCACGCGCGAGGACCGCCCCTTTACCGAACAGGATTTGGAAACCGCTCACCGCCTTCGTGGTTTTGATGGTATAGGCTATCATTTCTACATTCGCCGTAACGGTGATATCAAGTCCACACGCTCGGTCGGGAGGGTCGGTGTCCACGCGCGTGGACACAATGCAAATTCAATCGGAATTTGTTATGAGGGTGGTCTGGATTGCCACGGATTGGCGAAGGATACACGGACGGAATGGCAGAAACATTCACTACGGGTACTGGTACGGGCTTTGAAGATGGATTATCTGGAAGCAAGGGTTGTGGGGCATCGGGATTTGAGCCAGGATGTCAATGGGAATGGTGAGGTGGAGCCGATGGAGTGGACAAAGGAGTGTCCGTGCTTTGAGGTGAAGGAAGAATTATCTAAAAAACTTTCTTAAAAAGAAGGGCATAGCACCCACTATGAATCTACTCTTATTAAATAACAGAATTATATTTTGCATACGAAATAAAATTCTGTTATTTTTGTATCGTACAATAATAGCTCTTTTATGCATAACTTCACTGAAAAAATAAATTTATTAAAATCTCTGATTGATAAAGGTCTTCTTCCTCTTATTAATAGTTCATGCGTATACTTAGATGTACCTTACCACACTAATATAGGAGACACACTTATTTGGGAAGGAACAGAACAATTCCTTGCATCTAATCACATAAAGTGTCTATACAGAAACAGTACCCTCACCTATTGTTATAGAAAAATTTCAAAAAAAACGACTATTTTATTACATGGTGGAGGAAATTTTGGTGATATATGGAGATCGCACCAAGAATTAAGACTTAGAATCATTCAAGAATATCCTAATAATCAGATTATAATTTTGCCCCAAACTATATACTATACAAACCATTCTATAATGAAAGCTGATGCTTTAATAATGGCTAAGCATCCTAATTTAACAATTTGTGCCCGTGATGAAATCTCACACTCCATATTAAAAAAGTATTTTCACAAAAACAACATACTACTATTACCAGATATGGCTTTCTGCATCTCTCCCAAAAAAATCAGAAAGCATACTACAGCTTGTACAAACAATAGAATTCTATTAATAAAACGAACAGATAAAGAGCTATCCTCTTTTAATTTATCTTCTTTAAAATTAGATTACACAAAAATTGATATCCGCGACTGGCCTAGCATGGAAACAATGCCAACATATATGTCTTTTTTCTATAAAATGTATATGGTCTGTCACAAATTAGGAACATTTACTTACCCTATATTGGACATCTACGCTTACCACATCATTCGTCCTAAGCTAGTACAAGCTGGCATACACTTCATTAATCCATATAAAGAAATATACACAACTCGCTTACATGTAGCCATCCTTTCTATTTTAACACATAAATCATTCACGTTTATAGATAACTCATATGGAAAAAACAGCAGTTTTTATAACACTTGGCTAACAGACTTAAATGGAAGCACATTTGTACAAGAATAAACTCGATAATCATTTTCTCAAAATAGTACGTACTAATGCCTTTCGTTCTCCCTGTTTCAACCCTACAAACCAAACTGATAGTGATGTACATAGGAAGGCCATTAAAGAAGTGAATATTAAACCGAACCAACCATGATAGTAATAATTTACCACACAAGGTAGAGGAACAGATAAAATAGTCACAAATAATATTCTCATTAACACTTGAACGGTGTATTTTAATATAGGCAAATCTATTTTAAAACCTAAATAAACGAGTCGAACTATAAAAACGATGATATTAACTAATAGACGAATAACAAATACACACACAGGAGACATTCCTAACCATAAAGCAGTATACGCAAGAGGTAAATTAGTCAATACTAAACAACCAATCATTATTTGATAATTCTGAATCTTTCCTGTTGCCTGCACAGAAGTCCACAAAGGAGCTGCTGCGGAATCTACTAACATAAACAATAACATTAACCGACAAAAAGAAACCGTATAAGATGGAACAATTCCTAGCCACACCCCCATAACAAACTCACAACAAATTAATATAGGAAGTGACAACATGAACAACAGAAAATAGGAATATTTTGAAGCTTTAAAAATGAGATCCATAAAATAGTCTCTATCACCAATAGCATAAGATTTTATAATAGAAGGATTAAAGGCCATTTGAAAATTTGATACAAATCCATAAATCGCCATACTCGCTTGATTTGCGACTCCTACAGCAGCATTTACTGTAACTCCATAGAATATATTTAGTAAAATATTTCCCCCTTGTTGTACACCAACATTTGCCATACTACCAAAAAGATTCCATCCAGAAAAGCCAACCAACATTCGATACAGCTTAATATCCCAAAAAAAAGAGTAACTGCAAGTAGAAAATGCCTTAATACAGTAAATTTTATAAATATACGATATTAAAGTAACAACAACAGTACTTAAAATAGAATAATAAATTAATTTATCAAAATCGCTCAAAAACAAAAAAAAGAATAATTAACAATTTCAATAAAACCTCAACTATGCTAATATATGCATAAAAAGACATGCGTTCATAAGCTATTATACTAGATTGATAAGGGATACGCATAATTTGTATACAACAAGAAAGCACAGAAAGTTGATAAACCCAGTTGGCTGCATTCATTCTATCCGCAGGAAGATTCATATAAGCATTTAAGAACCATAATCCAACAGTTTCAGATAAAACTAATACAACGAAAGCTATGCTAAGATGAGTTGTCAGACTCATACTGAAAATTCTCTTTACCTCGTCAATATTTTCCCTTCCTAATTCAAAATTTAAAAAGCGTTGAGTAGAAGAGGCCATTGCATTATTTAAAAAAGAAAATAGAACTACAATACCGCCAACTAAATTATAAATACCGAAATCGTCAACCCCTAATATATTTAGTACTATTCGCGAGGTATAAAAAGAAACAGCCATTGAGAGTAGCATACGCATATATAACATAGCTGTATTTTTGGCAATACGCTTATTATTCTCTATTCGATTATTCATTACACCCTCTCAAAAACAATTATAGTATACAAAATAAGAATTAACAATCAGCGACTTGCAAAGAAAATTTTCCTATAAAAATTAATTCTTGTCAGAAAAGTCCTCCAAAAAGTACGCTGTCGCCATCCTCCTGCACTTAAATGCACTGCTACAGTATCTTTTGTTATTTGCGTATAAGCTCCTCCAAAAATATAATAACTATAAACTTTCATTCCCTCTCTTAATTCCTGTTCAACATCTTTATTATATTTTAGACCAAAATCCTCAGCTATTAAGGCTAACACATCCGGAGCTATTAAATCTGTAAACCATTTCCCATTCTGAATAAAGTGATTATTTCGGTAAAATGCCATTGCTTTCTCAAGGTATGGATGTCCCTTTTCTGCACCTAAAATAGCTGCTTGTAATCCTAAGCCAGGAACACGTTTACCAGGAAAAAGATTGATTCCTTCAATATCTAATCGTTGGTCAGATAACTCATCACTTTCAATCATTTCCGGATGATATTCAATTGATGTAAAAAACGATCCATCAAAAAACTATCAAAAGTTTTTTTTTAACATAAACGTCTGTATCCAAATAAATGCCACCTTCTTCATATAACGCATATAAACGAACATAATCAGTCAAAAAAGCCCATGCTTTTGCTCTATAAGCTTCTCGCGTCCAAGCCAAAGCATTTACATCAAAAGAATCAAGTGTCCATAATCTACATTCATAATCTGGTAATACTTTTCTCCATGTACTCATGCACATTCTCAAATTGGGTGGCAATGGTTCATCACTAAACCAACAATAATGAATAATTTTTGGTATCATATTTTATATATTAATTATAATCATTCACCTCTATAGACAAAAGAGTTTTAATGAGCAAAAAAAGATCATTCCACTCCATGCGTTGTATGAATGAACCTCTTATTAGCCTCCTTCAACCGAAACAAATTTAAAAACATCAATAGAAACGAATAGGGGATAAAACATACCGCCCTTACTAATCGCCATTTCCAAAAACGACGAGGAATAGCAACTACTAATGCCAATAACAACAATCCGAATATCACCCACCACTTACACGCTAACATCGGAAACCATATTGAAAAACACACAGAAAAAATAAAAAAAAGTAAAGCCTAACAATAAGACCCGTGAGAACGAAGCTTGCTGAAATAACTTATCACAAAAATCCCATTTCCGTTCACGGATAGCCGGAAGCAAATGATGAACAAACTCACCGAAGCTATAGTATTGCGCAGACAACCAACGCCTTCTCTGTTGATAGAAATTCTTAGTCTTCTGTATTTTTTCATCCAGCACATAAGTATCTGGCAAGTAATGAAAGAAAATACGATGATAAAGCAATTTCATTGCCAGAACTCTGTCGAAGCCTCCGACTGAAGTATTACTCATCATCGCTTTATAGAATAAAGAATACTCAAAAGCCATACCGGAACCTATCAGGGCTGCTGACATTCCTAAATTGACATGCCCCAGACGGAATATCGAATTATTTATTTCCTCACTAATGGCATCCAAATAAGCCATATCCGTATTCAAATTCTTTGCTACACGATGAGTCTGTACAACTTGCACTTTCGGATCTGCAAACGCATTATTTACCTCAGAAAGATACGAAGAGTTAATAATATTGTCTGCATCGATAATCAAAGCAACATCATATGAATTCTCCCCTAGATATTCAAGAGCAGTTTTCAGAGATTTAGTATTCGTGCTTTTTTCAAAATCCACTTGAAGTAACTTAATAGGCAATGCACGCAATTTCTCATTCGTTGAAGACTGCATATGATCTGAAATTACAACCACATCATACTTATCACTTGGATAATTCTGCGTCAAACAAGCTTGTACAGTATCCATAATAACAGCGTCTTCTCTATATGCCGCTATCAATAAAGCAAATCGTTTGCATTTTTTCGCAGATACTGCCTTATCAGGCTTACACCGGAGCGATGCCAAACTATAAACCAATAAATACAATACGTTTATTGCAAACAATACGTATAAGATCCAATCGAGTATAAGCAGTACTTGTTCCAAAATTAAAATTTTATGTAGATAATGGCACAAATATACAAAAAATGACTGAAATAATCACCATTTCTTAAAAAAGAAAATATCCCATTTTTCGTAATGGAACATAAAAAACTTGCAGGCTCTCATGCGACATACATATCGTCTGATTTCATTTTCATAGCACCGAATAAATGCAAACTCCACTTCTGTCAATATGCCTTTCAATGCCAAATTTGTGATATGCTCATAAACCACTATATCAACAAAATAAGGCAGAACCGTTTCATCGAAAGCAACAAGCAATGCCGACAACACATCTTTTGAAATAGTTCCCTTTACAGCAATGTCAATATCTGATCCACGCCTATAATTACTCTTGGCACGGGAACCGAACAAAACAGCTTCTTCCACCTCTGAAAAACGAGAAAGAACGTCAATGATTCGTTTCCCGTTCATTTCACTCAATCCGTATTGTTGCCACAGGGCTTTATTCATTGGCTTTTTCTTTAAAAAGAAATATAAAAGTCTTGAAGCAGAAAAAATAGCGTTCAAAGATATCACTCAGCACCCGAATAATGATTTCATCATCATAAATATGGGTAGTCAGATTACGGTCGGCCAATGCCTGCAACCAATCTTCGCCATTCATAATGTATCCACTCTGAAAACCTTGACGAATCGTTTCACGGGGGAACGCACTTCAAAACCTTCTAACGTGAGATAATCCTTCAATGTTTTCCATGCCAGTTCAAATGTGTACTCATAGGTCTGAACGAGTCCGGATTGCAACAAATCATCATCAGGAGCGGATTTTACAACTTCTATGGCACGAGATAAACGTTTGAACGCCTTCTCGTAATTCTGAAAATGCTGTTTCCAACGTATATCTTGACTGCTTATTTCCCAAGTTTTCAAACTGAGCCAGTATATAACAAAAAACGAGCAAGCTCTCACGAACCTCTCGCCTCTGTGTAAGAAAAGCCTTAAGGCTTTTCTTTTAAACTGCATCATTGTTACCTAAAATCAATCTTCTTTTTACCAAAAAATTCTATTACCTATAAAACAAACATTCTTTTTACCTTCTATACCTAATTACCTAATTTCTAAATCCAAATTTTAGCCTATGAAAAAAAACTATTAACGAATCTTTTTACCTAACTAATTCCTTTATTGAAAACTACAAAACTAATTTATTTAAAAGTCAAAATCATGAGCAGTTTCCCAACTGCGATACAAAAGATAGGAAGATTTTCCGTGTGCGCAAACAGTAGCACAAAAAAAGTATGTTTTATAACATTATTTTAAATTTATCTGCCATTATTCACAGTAAAAACTACTTCTGGACGGATTTAAAATCATCTGTTAACGTTTTCATTAATGCGATAAGATTAGCTTCCTCTTTCGGAGTTAAACCTAGATTTCCCAACTCGTCACGATTGACCGTAGCAGGATACTCAGCTGAAGGAAACTCATCACTTACATCACGTACATTATAAAAATGCACAATCTCTTCAAGAGTTTGGAAATAGCCATTATGTCCATAAGGAGCAGTCAAAACAATGTTACGCAAAGTAGGTACGCGAAATTTACCGTTTTCTTCTTCCTTATTCACAATATCACCTAATCCCAGATCTACACTATCCGAAGTCAGAAGAAAATAATCGGCAGGCACATGAAAGTGAGGATTCCCAGGATTACGGGGAATGCCAAGATTATCATAAAATAGTTTTTTCAGGCAGTAAACAAATTATAAGATATAAAAAACAAACCGCCGGAGTAGCATTAATCTGCCAACTCCAACGGTTGTCCCCTTTAAACACCTTTAAACAAAATGAAATTTCTTATTTTCTAGCTTCTGCGATATAGGCCAGAGCTTCTTTGCATTTTTCAGTTACATAAGTCCAGCCTTCCGCAGCAACTTTATCATTCGGGAAGAGTTTAGATCCCATACCTACGCAGAACACACCGGCTTTGATCCATGAAGTCAGGTTTTCCTGAGTAGGCTCTACCCCACCGGTTACCATCAGCTTAGACCATGGCATCGGAGCCAACAAGCCTTTTACCAGTTTTGCACCAAGAACGTCACCCGGGAATATCTTGCAAAGATCGCATCCTGCCTCCTGTGCGAAGCCCACTTCTGAAACGCTTCCGCATCCCGGAGTATAGGCAACCAGACGACGGTTGCAAATTTTAGCGATCTCGGGGTTGAACAATGGGCCTACAACGAAGTTAGCACCCAATTGCAGGTAAAGGGCAGCAGTAGCAGGATCAACGATAGAACCTACTCCCATAGCCATCTCCGGGCACTCTTTCGCTGCAAATTTCACAACTTCCGCAAATACTTCATGAGCAAAGTCACCACGGTTAGTAAATTCAAAGGCACGAACACCACCTTCATAACACGCTTTCACTACTTTTTTTGCAACTTCTGCATCTTTATGATAGAAGACGGGCACCATTCCGGTAGAACCGATCTTATTTAATACTGCTATTTTATCAAACTTAGCCATTTTTTCTAAATTACAAATGATGAATTACAAATTACTTTTATCTCTGTACACGTCCGCTGGCATCGCCACCGGCCAATGCTTCCACTTCATCTACAGATACCAGGTTGAAGTCACCGTTGATAGTATGCTTCAAAGCAGAAGCGGCTACGGCAAATTCGAGAGCCGCACCCTGGTTAGGCTTCGTCAGCAAACCGTGGATGATACCGCCGGAGAAAGAGTCGCCACCACCTACACGGTCGATGATCGGATTGATATCGTAACGTTTAGATTCGTAGAATTCTTCACCGTTATAAATCATTGCCTTCCAGCCATTATGACTTGCAGAGAATGATTCACGCAAAGTAGAGATAACATATTTGAATCCGAATTCTTTAGCCATTGCCTTAAAGATACCCTTGTAGCCTTCAGCATCAGTCTTTCCACCTTCTACATCAGCGTCGGGTTTGAAACCCAGACAGAGTTCCGCATCTTCTTCGTTACCGATACAAACATCAACAAACTGCATCAACGGCTTCATGATGGATTGTGCTTTTTCTTTCGTCCAGAGTTTCTTACGGAAGTTGAGGTCAACAGATACTGTAACGCCATGACGTTTTGCAGCTTCGCAAGCCAATTTTGTCAGCTCGGCAGCCTTATCGGAGATAGCGGGAGTGATACCGGACCAGTGGAACCAATCGGCACCTTCCATGATTGCATCAAAATCGAAGTCAGCTGCATCTGCTTCAGCAATGGCAGAATGTGCACGGTCATAGATTACTTTGCTGGGACGCATAGAAGCACCTGTTTCAAGATAGTAGATACCTACGCGGTCGCCACCACGGGCAATGAAATCTGTTTTTACACCATATTTGCGCAGTGCGTTCACAGCTGATTGACCGATTTCGTGTTTCGGCAATTTAGTCACAAAGTAAGCGTCATGTCCATAGTTGGCACAGCTGACAGCAACATTTGCTTCACCACCACCATATACTACGTCAAATGAATCTGACTGAACAAAACGGGTATTTCCCGGAGTGGACAATCTCAACATGATCTCGCCTAATGTAACGACTTTCTTTCCCATAATCTTATTATTTTTTTAATATGTGATTAATTTATAACTTTCAATTTGTCATTTTAGGGTTAAAAACCACCTTAACAACTTGATACTATGGAGAGTAAACTAAAATAAGGTTCGTTCTTCATAGCCTTCGTGTGCGGGCACAAAAGATACAACAATTTTCGTAATTACAAAAATTGTCATATATTTGTGTCGAAAATATTAAGATTATTATTGTGTGCGGACACAAAGAACCGTAAATTGTTAAATCGTAATTGATATGGGGTCTGAAAGAATACGCATTAAAGATATCGCCAAAATGGCGGATGTATCGGTGGGAACAGTAGACCGGGTGATACACGGACGCAGCGGAGTATCGGAAGCCAGCCGGAAACGGGTGGAGGAAATTCTGAAACAGCTGGATTACCAACCCAATATGTACGCCAGCGCACTGGCATCGAACAAGAAATATGCATTCTCCTGTCTGCTGCCGCAACATGAGAAAGGCGAATATTGGACTGCCGTAGAAGCCGGTATCCAGGACGCACTGGTAGCGTACTCGGACTTCAATATCTCCGTGAACCTCTCCTATTACGATCCGTTCGACTATCATTCATTCGGAGACGTTGCCCGGAATATCCTGGAACAGGAGCCGGACGGGATTATGTTCGCCCCTACCGTACCGCAATATACGAAACCGTTTACAGAGGAACTAAACAAACGCTCTATACCTTATATATATATAGACTCCAATTTGAAAGATCAGCCTGCCCTCTCCTTTTTCGGGCAGAATTCGCACCAGAGTGGATACTTCGCCGCACGGATGATGATGTTGCTTGCAGGCGGGGAACGGGAAATTGTAATTTTCCGCAAGATAAACGAAGGTATTGTAGGTTCTAACCAGCAAGAGCGCCGGGAAATAGGATTTCGTGAATACATGCTGAAGCATCACCCCGATTGCCGCATCTGGGAACTGAACCTGCACGCCAAACGAGACAGTGATGACGCACAGATGCTGAATGATTTTTTCAGAAAACATCCGAACGTAAAGAATGGCATCACTTTTAATTCAAAAGTTTACATTGTCGGAGAATATTTATTGAAGCAACAAAAAACAGACTTTAAACTGATGGGGTATGACTTGCTGGAACGCAACGTGAAATGCCTGATGGAAGGTAGCGTATCCTTTCTCATCGCCCAACAGCCTGAATTACAAGGATTCGATGGTATCAAAGCATTGTGCGACTACCTGATTTTCAAAAAGGAAGTACCAAGAGAAAACTTTATGCCGATAGACTTGCTTACGAAGGAGAATATTGAATTTTATTCAAATAAATAATAAAGTAATTATGGAAACTAAGTACCTTAAAATCAACCCTGCGGATAATGTAGCTGTCGCTATCGTGACACTGCCGGCAGGAGAAAAGCTCACGGTGGACGGGACGGAAATCACTCTGAGTGAGGAAGTGCCCGCCGGACATAAATTTGCATTGAAAGACTTTGCAGAGGGCGAAAACGTCATTAAATACGGGTACCCTATCGGCCATGCACGCATGGCTAAGAAGCAGGGGGATTGGATGAATGAGAATAATATTCAGACAAACCTGGCTGGGTTGCTGGACTATACATACAATCCGACAAGCGTTACGCTGGACATTCCACACAAGGACCTGACATTCAAAGGTTATCGTCGTAAAAGCGGCGAAGTGGGAATTCGCAATGAGGTCTGGATTATACCGACCGTAGGCTGCGTGAATGGTATCATCAACCAGCTGGCCGAAGGTCTGCGTCGGGAAACCGGCGGCAAAGGAGTGGATGCGATTATGGCATATCCGCACAACTATGGCTGCTCGCAATTGGGAGACGACCACGAAAACACTAAGAAAATCCTGCGGGACATGGTATTGCACCCCAATGCAGGTGCAGTGCTGGTAGTGGGCTTAGGCTGTGAAAACAATCAGCCGGATGTATTCCGTGAGTTCCTGGGAGAATATGACGAAGACCGTGTAAAATTCATGGTAACGCAGAAAGTAGGCGATGAGTACGAAGAAGGCATGAAACTGTTGCGGGAGCTGTATGAAAAAAAAGCCAGCAAGGACGAACGTGTGGATGTACCCCTGAGTGAACTGCGAGTAGGCTTAAAGTGTGGCGGATCGGATGGTTTCTCCGGTATCACAGCCAATCCGTTGTTGGGTATGTTCTCCGATTTCCTGGTGGCACAAGGTGGTACGAGCGTATTGACGGAAGTTCCGGAAATGTTCGGCGCAGACCATATTGATGAACCGTTGCCGCAACAAAGAACTGTTTGAAGAAACCGTAAAGCTGATTAACGACTTCAAGGAATACTTCCTCTCGCATGGCGAACCGGTAGGTGAGAATCCGTCTCCGGGAAACAAGGCGGGTGGTATCTCAACTTTGGAGGACAAGGCCTTGGGATGCACGCAGAAGTGTGGCAAAAGCTACGTGGAAGGCGTGTTGCCGTATGGTGAGCGTCTGAAAGTAAAAGGATTGAATTTATTGTCAGCTCCGGGAAATGACCTGGTGGCAGCAACAGCACTGGCTTCCTGCGGTTGCCACATGGTATTGTTCACCACAGGACGTGGCACACCGTTCGGAACGTATGTGCCGACCATGAAGATTTCCACCAACTCTACACTGGCAAAGAATAAGCCGGGATGGATTGATTTCAATGCAGGCGTTATCCTTGAAAACGAGCCGATGGAAAAGACTTGCGAACGTTTCGTCGACTACATTATCCGCGTAGCAAGCGGCGAGTTTGTGAACAATGAAAAGAAAGGTTATAAAGAAATCGCCATTTTCAAGACGGGAGTGACCTTATAAATTGGCAATTGACAATTGCCCGAGATGCAGGGCGGGCAAAAATCGTCTGATGTTGACGGGTATTCCACAATGATTCGGACAGAAGAACAAAAGAATAAAAATAGGTAATGTTACTCAGAAAAAAAAATTTTTCCTTTTTTGTTCTTTTTGTTCTTCTGTCCGAATATTTAGATATGCACCAGACAGAAATCCGTTTTTTCTTTGCAGCCGAAATTTACCAAAACAATCGTTCTTATAAACTCATGATAGAAAGTATGTCCGCAGATACAAATACAAGCGAAAAGGGCGGCTGGTGGTCGCTGAGTCCGTTGGCTGTATTTCTTTGTTTATACCTCATCACATCACTGCTTATAAACGATTTCTATAAAGTGCCGATAACGGTAGCATTTCTGCTGTCGTCCTGCTACGCCATTGCCATTACGCGGGGACTGAAGCTGGAACAGCGCATCTATCAGTTCTCGGTAGGAGCCGGTAACAAGAATATCATATTGATGATATGGATATTTGTCCTTGCTGGAGCTTTTGCGCAAAGCGCCAAACAGATGGGAGCTATCGACGCTACAGTAAACCTGACCCTGCATATCCTGCCGGACAATCTGCTGCTGGCGGGTATTTTCATCGCCGCCTGTTTCATCTCCCTATCCATCGGTACAAGCGTGGGAACAATCGTAGCCCTGACTCCGGTAGCGGTGGGACTGGCAGAGAAAACCGGTATCGACCTGCCTTATATGACAGCCATTGTAGTGGGCGGTTCGTTCTTCGGAGATAATCTCTCTTTTATTTCGGACACAACAATTGCATCCACCAAAACACAGGATTGTGTGATGAGGGATAAGTTCCGGGTGAACTTTATGATTGTGGTTCCGGCAGCACTGGTCGTATTATGTATCTATATATTCCAGGGATTATCAATATCAGCCCCTGCACAGACGCAAGCGATTGAATGGATAAAGGTTATCCCCTACCTCATCGTATTGGGCACGGCAGTGGCTGGTGTAAATGTAATGCTGGTTTTGCTGCTGGGTATCCTCAGCACAGGCATCATAGGTATTGTTACAAACGAAACAGACATAAGTACAGCTTTCTTCGACTGGTTCGGCGCCATGGGAACAGGTATCACGGGAATGGGAGAACTTATTATCATCACTTTACTTGCGGGCGGCATGCTTGAGACTATTCGGTATAATGGAGGCATAGATTTCATAATCTCCCGCCTGACACGTCACGTAAAAGGTAAGCGAGGTGCAGAACTGAGTATCGCCGCACTCGTCAGCATTGCCAACCTATGCACCGCCAACAATACCATCGCCATCATTACCACCGGACCGATAGCCAAGGACATCGCCCAACGCTTTCATCTGGACCGCCGGAAGACAGCCAGTATCCTGGACACGTTCTCCTGCCTGATACAAGGTATCATTCCTTACGAGCGCAATTATTGATTGCCGCCGGATTAGCGGGAATTTCTCCCATCAGCATTATCGGTAGCTTGTATTACCCGTTTACAATGGGAATATGTGCATTACTGGCAATATTGGTGAGATATCCACGGAAATATTCGTAAAAAATCTCCCATACTCAATAAAAAATGAAAATATCGAAAAAAATATGGTAAAAGATGATGCATTATTAAAATAGAATGCGTTACTTTGTACCCGAACAATAAGAAAGTTTATTCGATTTGATTATTTCACGTATGTATTTCCTCTGCATTGAGTATTTCCATCTCTGACCTAACAACTTCCAAAAACTTTGTTTATTGAATTATTAATTTATTATTTTATTTAGATTTATGAATTTGTATGTAGGTAACCTTAATTACAAGGTTAGAGAATCAGATTTGAGAGAAGTTATGGAAGAGTACGGAACAGTAGACTCAGTAAGAATCATCACTGACCGTGAAACAAGAAGATCTAAAGGATTCGCATTCATCGAAATGCCGGATTCTGCAGAAGCATCTAACGCTATCAATGCATTGAACGGTGCTGAATACGGAGGCCGTCCGATGGTAGTTAAAGAAGCATTACCGAAGAATTAATCATTCTAAGATAGTACGTTACAGAAAAAGGATGAATTTCAATGAAATTCATCCTTTTTAATGCTACAATCCTCAATTTACGAAACGATTGTAATCGTCGATTACATGATTATAGTTATAAAGCAATTCCTTATACCCGCTTTCGGTAAACTTCCCATCGCGCAATTGTTTGCGAAGCTCACCCAGGAACTTATCAGTATCGTTAACCATGTCTTCATAACTCATCATTTCACTGGAATAGTCTTTCAACTTCTCTATCTTTGAAGCCACCTCCTTCTGAGTATTCACAGTATCATACAAAGATTGCATTCGCTCTTTGGCAACATCTGAATCATAACCTTCAAGTACTGCCTCCAAAGAAGAAATCAATGCCTTCCCAGCCATAATATGATCTTTCAGAGGATTATCCTTTAAAGTCGCCTCTTCTGCCTTGTCGGCATAAGGTGTCACCAAAGCATAAATCTGCGCACGAAGTTCCTGTATCCGATTTCCCTGTTCTTCCTGATCGGCAGCTATTTCACGCCCCCTGGCATACTTGTCGTCCTTATAGTCTTCTGCTTTAATATACTGGCAGTACTCTTCATAATTAGCATACACTTTGTTTGACGCATCCACATAAGCCAGGCAAAGCGCTTTCAAACTATCACGTACCGCATCCGGGAAGCAGTTGCCCGGATTTAATAATGCCGTCGTGTCTTTAGCCTGAAAATAAGAGCGATTGACAATGGGAGCTATAACAAAGCCCTTACCGTCTTTTTTTCATGTACGCCAGTGTTTTGGAAATGTCATCCGTCGCTACGAGTTTTTTCATCAGATCGACAGTGATGTTGTAGTAAGCGATAACTTCATTCGCATCTTCCTGACTATAACTCATAGAAGCCGCGTCCTTGCCTTTACCGCCACACGAAGCAAGCAACAAAAGGCCTGCAACAGATAATGATACTAAGATTTTCATTTTACATTCAATTTTTAAACAGTTTATAATAAGTGTTTTATTCATCCCATTCTTTCTCTATCTTTCCGGTAGTATCATAAGAAATCCAATGTCCCGAACGGCTGTCACTCCGGTACTGCCCTTTGCTTTTCAGAGTACCCGCTTTGATGTTCTGCTGCTTGTCTTCCTGATAAACAGCTTCGTATGGACCATGTCTACGGTCGTTGACATAAGTATAAGTCTCAATGAAATCATTGCGGTTACTGGTTACCCAAACACGCTCCGTACCATTTTTCCGTCCGTTCTTATAATTCGTTTCGCGTTTTGGCTTACCGGTAGAATAATCCAATAAAACAAAAAGTCCGTCTTTCTTTCCGGCTTTGTAATGTTGTATTTCTTCGCGTACCCCACCGGTAAAGACTACTTTTTCACCATCCAGCAAGTCGTTTGCATAGTTTTCAATAGAAAGCGTATCACCCAGATCATTGAACTCCAACCAGCAGCCGGTCTTCATCCCATTCTCATATTTCCCCAGCACCTTCGGAGTGTCTGTGTCAACAAAGCGCTCCTCATACTTTCCCGTACGTTTGCCATGCTCACAGGTATAAGTCCTGGTATAGTCGTATCTGGCTTGCAGATAAGCCCATTGCCGGCCATGCTCCAAACCATCTTCATAGTTATTGTCCGAGCGCACTTCACCGGTCTCATGGTTATATTCTTTAAAATTGCCATGCTCCCTACCATTTTTGAAGAATGCAGAACGGGACACTTTTCCATTTTGGAAATAAGAAATAACCGCCCCACCAAGGGTATCATTGCGGAAGGTATACTCCTGGGTAAGTGCCCCGCCCACATATTCGCGAAACAAACCATTCTTACGTCCTTCCTTATAAGAACCTTCCCGACGAAGCGCATTATGGGAATATTCCTGATATTTTCCGTCGAACATGCCTTCCTTGAATTCCGCCTGCACATATTGCGAACGATAGCCGTCGATTATACGGAATTCACCGTTCAAAGGTTTTTCCTTCTTGGTATCACGATAGAGAAAACGTCCGTCACCCAGATTGATTTCGGAAACCTCATTAACCTGATAGATTTTCTGAGCTAATAGGGGAAAAGTACATACCAGTAACAGGCATATAGCCAAAACTTTTTTCATTGTCATACTCATGTGTGTTCCTAATTTTGTTTATGCCGCAAAATTAAGGGGTAGCAATGAAACCGGGAAATAAAACCGGGGACAAATAAAAAGGCAAAAAGCACCAACTACAAACCTGAAATTCAGTTAAATAAACAGCTTTCACCCTTTAAAAGCCAGAGGGACAAATCAGAAATTCCGTAGTAATTCCTCCAAAGTCACGCCACTCCCCGAGCCTATTTTATCAACGCGAATACGCTTGAGGCGCTTCTTGACGGAATCCTTTTCCAGGTGCATGATCTGCGCCATTTCAGACTGTGATAATTGCATTTTCACCATACAGCAATAGCGCAAATCTTCTTTGTTCAGTTCGGGGTAAGAGTCCTGCAAACGCAAAGTGAAATTATTGAATATAGCATCGGCATTCTCAGTTATCACATCCCAGTCTTTATCCGAAAAGATGATATTACCGTTCTTTCTGATCTCCCCCACTTGCTGCAAAATGCTAAAATTCAGTTGCCGGAAAAAGGCGCCTTTCAATTCCCCCTCTTTCTGCTGAAGCTCATTTATCTTTTGCAAATTCTCCAGATGTTCTTCACTGCGATGGCGCAGCTCCTCTTGCTGGGCAATGATTTGTTCCTGCTGACCGATAAGCTGCTTCTGCTGGATAATCAGACGGCGACGATTACGACGGTAAAAAATCAAATAAATACCTCCCGCCACCCACAAAAGAGTTACGGATATGGCTATAATCCAATATACCCGGTGTTTATGCTCGGCCAGCTGCGCACGCCAACGCAGATTATCCGCCCGAAGCCGTTCATGCTGATAAAGACTCTGCAAAGCTATCAATTCGGAACTTTTAGTGGCAGCTTTGATGGAGTCATCTATCTGAGTGTATCGCAAAAGGTATTCATAAGCATCTTTATAACGCTTCATAGCATAGTAAGTATCCGCCATATTATAGTAACGGGCTTCCTGGGTGAAAGGGTCGGGACAAGGTTCGGATTTATGAAAGTAATAGTAGGCAGAATCATATTGTCCTAATTTGCCGAACATTGCGGCTTTTTCAGCATAATGGCCGGTGATGTTCGCAGAATCCGTGGGCGCACGATGCCGGAGAGCTTTATCCACATATTGCAAAGCAAGGGCATAGTCTCCTTTCTGAGTATAAATTCCCTGAAAACGCGTATATATATAAGGTAACTGGCTCGTCAGAGAATCGCGAAGAACAATTTCGTGCATGATTTCAGTATAATGCAAAGCACTGTCATACCGGCCGGAGAAGAGGTGACCGTAAGCGATGTCTCCCAATGAAATACATTCATAGGAAACATTCTTCATGCGACGGGCTATCTCCAGCGCTTTCTGCGAATATCGTATTTTATCCTCGAACAGACGTTCTTTTGCTGCCACTACCCCCGCCCAGGTGTTCACTAAATACCGCCAGTAATCACCCACTTGTTGCCCCTCCGAATAGGGCAATGCCTCCAGAAAAAATTTCATAGCCTCTTCATTGCGCTGAAAAAGAACGTGCCACCTGCCCCGCACAAAACAAGGTACGGACTAGATGCACACTATCCACAGAAGCACGGTAATAATCCAAAGCTACGGTAAGTAAAGTGTCGATTTCATCCAAACGCTCCTCATTACGTGCCACTTCGGCAGCCAGCAAAGCATAAAGGGCGCGGTCGGATTTAGAAAAAGCTCCCGGATACTTTATTCCGGCAAGTATCAAGCTTGCACTGTCTTTCCGGTTTTGTTCCATCAGTTCATCCGCACAATGCAAACGAACGTCGGTACGGCCACAAGCTCCAAATAACAACGCAATAATAGTTCCAAGTAGTAGTTTTTGCTTCATAATAGCAGTTATCGTTTTCGTGGCGACAAAGGTAATACAATTGCCCGAAATACAACGGCCTCATAGAAAAAACGAGCGAACTCTTTGTCAATCAAAATAAAAGCCCTACCTTTGCAGCCGCTATTACGAGATAGTAGCATAATTCAAATCATTTATTTAAAACATTATTTAAAATGGCAACAAAAATCAGATTGCAAAGACATGGACGTAAGAGCTATGCTTTTTACTCTATCGTTATTGCAGATGTAAGAGCACCACGTGATGGTAAATTTATTGAGAAGATTGGTACGTACAATCCGAATACCAATCCTGCCACAGTAGATTTGAAGTTCGACCGCGCACTTGACTGGGTTATGAAAGGTGCACAACCGACTGACACTGTTCGCAACATCTTGTCACGCGAAGGCGTTTACATGAAAAAACACCTGTTGGGCGGTGTTACTAAAGGCGCATTTGGCGAAGCTGAAGCTGAAGCTAAATTTGAAGCTTGGAAGAACAACAAACAAAGCGGTTTGGCTACCTTGAAAGCTAAAGACGAAGAAGCTAAGAAAGCTGAAGCAAAAGCACGTCTGGAAGCAGAAAAGAAAGTGAACGCTGAGAAAGCTAAAGCATTAGCTGAAAAGAAAGCTGCTGAAGAAGCAGAAAAAGCTGCTGCCGAAGCACCTGCTGAAGAAGCGACAGAGGCTCCCGCCGAAGAAGCTCCCGCAGCTGAAGCTGCTGCTGAATAATAGTAAGCACAGCACGATTACAAAAATGGGATTAAAACTATAAAATCCTCTCCGGTTATGCCGGAGGGGATTTTTATTGATTATCTTTGTAGCTACATATTTTTACTTAATAATAAAAGCAATGAAAAAATTTATCTATCTGCTCGCTGTGGCTGCCATCGTCGCTGCCTGTAGCGGAAACAAAGGTTACGTGGTAACCGGAACCGTAGAGGGTGGAGCTGACGGCGACACCGTATTTTTGCAAAAAGTAGACGGAAGAAATCTTGTAAAAGTTGACTCCGCAGTTATCACAAAAGGCACATTCACCTTCAAAGGTGTACAAGATACTGCCGTAAACCGTTACGTGACTTACAGACCAGCAGGAAAAGAAGGCATATTAATGGACTTTTTCCTTGAAAACGGTAACATCAACATCAACCTGACGCGTGATAATGACTCCGCTACCGGTACGCCAAGCAATGATGCTTACCAGGAAATCAGAGCTCAGCTGAATGATCTGAACAAGCAAATGATGACTATATACGAGTCCATGTCAGATACTACACTGACTGACGAACAGCGCGAAGCCAAAATGAAGGAAATGAACGATCTGCAAGAAAAGTCAATGGAAATCACCAAGGCAGGTATCGCTAAGAATATTACAAACCTCGTAGGCGTTCATTTGCTGAAGAATAACTACTACTATCTTGAAGTAGACGAATTGGATCCGCTGATGCCGCAAATCCCGGCTGAATTTGCGAATGATGAAGTAATCATCAAAATCAAAGGAAACGTAGAAAAGATGAAAAGCAACTGCCGTAGGCCAGAAGTTCACAGATTTCGAAATGGAAACTCCTGACGGAAAGCCCGTGAAACTGTCTGATTACGCAGGTAAAGGTAAAGTGGTACTGGTAGACTTCTGGGCTAGCTGGTGTGGTCCTTGTCGCCGTGAAATGCCAAACTTGGTAGAAGCTTACGCTCAATACAAGAACAAAGGTTTCGAAATCGTAGGCGTATCTTTGGATCAAAGTGGCGAAGCATGGAAAGACGCTATTCAGAAACTGAACATCACTTGGCCGCAAATGTCTGACCTGAAATACTGGAACAGCGAAGGCGCTCAATTGTATGCAGTAAGCAGCATTCCTCACACTGTATTGATCGACGGTGAAGGAACCATCATCGCACGCGGATTGCACGGTGAAGAATTGCAGAAAAAGTTGGCTGAAGTATTGAAATAATCTTTGTTCGGAAAAAGAATAATCACAGTCAAGGAATTATTCTTATAGTATAAGTTCCCTTGTTACAAATACATGTAGCAAGGGAGCTTTTTTTGTATCTACCTACTACACAGAGTTTTCCATTTTGAACAACTTTAGAAAACCGACTAATACAAAAAGTTATCCACTTTACATTTATACATGACTAGAAACCAATTGATTAACATATTTTAGACCGACAAAAGTTTCCCAAAAACAAAAACTTATAGATAAGTTTATACCTTTGCACTCCCAATTCTAATGGATAACTAAAAAATTAAAACGAGACCATGATACAGACTGTAATCAAAAGAGACGGACGTGTAGTAGGCTTCAATGAAGAGAAAATAGTAACTGCTATCCGTAAAGCTATGTTACATACGGATAAAGGCGAAGACTTACAATTGATACGCCAAATCACAGATCATATATCTTTCAAGGGAAGTGCACAAATGACGGTGGAAGCCATTCAGGATGCCGTAGAAATGGAACTGATGAAGAGTAGCCGGAAAGATGTAGCACAGAAATATATCGCTTACCGCAATCAGCGCAGCATTGCCCGTAAAGCCAAGACGCGCGACATGTTTCTGGAGATTATAGAAATAAAATCCAATGACGTAACACGGGAAAATGCAAACATGAATGCCGATACCCCGGCAGGCATGATGATGAAGTTTGCCAGTGAAACGACCAAACCCTTTGTGGATGACTATCTGCTAAGCGACGAAGTACTGGAAGCCGTAAGCGGTAATTACCTGCATATTCATGACAAGGACTACTACCCTACCAAGAGCCTGACATGTGTTCAGCATCCATTGGATCGTATTTTGACCTGCGGCTTTTCTGCCGGACACGGTGAATCCCGTCCTGCCAAACGTATTGAAACTGCAAGTATCCTGGGATGTATCTCACTGGAAACTGCACAGAATGAAATGCATGGCGGTCAGGCTATCCCGGCATTCGACTTTTATCTGGCATCCTACGTGCGCAACAGCTATATCGAAGAAATCAAGAATCTGGAAGAGCTGAACGGAAAGGATTATTCACATCTATATAAGAAAGAGCTTACAGACTATCTGCAACAGCCGCTGGATGGACTGTCCGACGAGAAACGCATTGTGCAACATGCCATTAACAAGACTGTAGCACGTGTACATCAGTCAATGGAAGCATTCATCCATAATATGAATACCATTCACTCACGCGGTGGTAACCAGGTAGTATTCAGTTCTATCAATTACGGCACAGATACATCTGCTGAAGGGCGCTGCATCATCCGCGAACTTCTGAAAAGCACCTATCAAGGTGTAGGTAACGGCGAAACTGCCATATTTCCTATTCAGATATGGAAAAAGAAACGGGGCGTAAGTTATCTGCCGGAAGACCGGAACTATGACCTGTATGAACTGGCCTGCAAAGTGACAGCCCGCCGCTTCTTCCCGAATTTCCTCAATCTGGACGCTACTTTCAATCAAAGCGAAGAATGGAAGGCAGATGACCCGAAACGCTACCAGCATGAAGTAGCCACCATGGGATGCCGTACACGTGTATTCGAAAACCGTTTCGGACCGAAAACTTCAATCGGACGTGGAAATATCTCTTTTTCTACCATTAATATCGTACGCCTGGCTATCGAGTGCATGAAGATAGAAGATAAAGAATTGCGTATAGCCAAATTCTTCGCAAAACTGGATTCAATGCTCGAAGTCACTGCACGCCAACTGCACGAACGTATGGAATTCCAGAAAACTGCATTTGCCAAGCAATTCCCATTGCTGATGTCTGCCCTATGGGTAGGTTGCGAAAAGCTGAAACCAAACGATACAATTGCCTCTGTGATCAATCAGGGAACGTTGGGCATAGGTTTCATAGGTTTGGCAGAATGTCTGGTTGCCCTTACCGGCAAACATCACGGAGAATCGGAAGAAGCACAAAAACTGGGAGTAAAAATAGTAACTTATATGCGCGACCGCGCCGACCAGTTCTCCGATCAGTATCACCATAATTACAGTGTGCTGGCTACGCCTGCCGAAGGACTATCCGGCAAATTTACAGGGGCAGACCGTAAGAAGTTCGGTGTATTGCCGGGAATTACAGACCGGGATTACTATACAAATTCCAATCACGTGCCTGTGTACTACAAGTGCAGCGCCCGCCATAAAGCAGAAGTGGAAGCTCCGTATCATGAACTGACACGTGGCGGACATATTTTCTATGTAGAAATAGACGGTGATGCGACACACAACCCTGAGGTCATCATGCGTGTAGTGGACATGATGGATCAGTACAATATCGGATACGGCTCAGTAAACCATAACCGCAACCGCTGTCTGGAATGCGGATATGAAAACTCTACTCCGAATCTGGAAGCCTGTCCGAAATGTGGCAGTACACACATCGATAAGTTACAACGTATCACCGGTTACCTGGTAGGGACTACCGACCGCTGGAACAATGCCAAACTGGCGGAACTCAACGACCGTGTCATTCATAATTAAAAATTATAAATTTAAAATTAAAGAGCTGCGCAATAACGAAGCAGCCCTTAATTTCATTTCCTCCCACCAACCTTTAATTTTTAATTCTTAATTTTTAATTGAATCATGCTTTCTATCCTTGACATTATAGAAGATACTACAGTGGACGGTCCGGGCTTCCGGACCTCCATTTATGCTGCCGGGTGCCCGAACAGATGCCCCGGTTGCCATAACCCTGAATCCTGGGATATCAACCGGGGACGCTGGATGTCGACAGACGAAATTCTGGCGAAAGTGCTTGCCGACAATTTTGCAGACGTAACATTCAGTGGCGGAGATCCGATGTACCAACCCGAGGGATTTACAGAACTGGCATGTGCCATTAAGGAAAAAAGTAACAAGAACATCTGGTGCTATACAGGATATACTTTTGAGACTCTGCTACGCAACCCACTACAGGCCAAACTATTGCAGTATATCGATGTGCTGGTAGACGGGAAATTCAAACAGGAACTACGGGATGAAAGCCTGTGCTTCCGCGGAAGCAAAAATCAACGTTTGATTGACGTACAGGCTTCATTGCAGGCAGAAGAGGTAGTGACATACAATTATAATCCCGTACCTCGCATTGCTTAATAATCAGTATGCTTGAGATGCCGACACCATCTCAAGCTCTCCTTTCTCGTCTCCCTCCTTTCAGAAATTCCCATAATTATAACTTGTTATCATTTCCTTCTTTCCTCAAAAAGCCGTACCTTTGCGGCGCTTTTCAAGAATAGATAATATTAGGATAACATTTTAAAGTATGAATTCGCCAAACGAATTAAAAAGAAATTACCCGGTTTTTACTGGAGTATGCTAATCGTCTTATGGGTTCCGGTGTACACACTTCACGTGTGATACGAAACACCCGTCGCATCGGAAAGTCACTGGATGTAGACGTGAAAATGAGCCTTTTCCAAAAGACCATGGTGGTAAGTGTATGCGACATTGACAGCACGGAAGTCTACAATGAAGTAGCCATTATTCCCGCTTTCCCCATCAGTTTCGAACTGAACGCTGAACTGAGTGCGCTTAGCTGGGAAGCCTACGACAATCATTTACCTCTGGAGACACTTTGGGACAAGTATGAGAAAATAATATCACGACCGAAGATGGACCCGCTTTGTACATTGTTTCTGGTGGGTTTTGCCAATGCTTCTTTCTGCGCCCTGTTTGGTGGTGACTGGACAGCGCGTCTCATTGTATTCTCCGCAACACTCATCGGTTTCTATATAAAACAGATTATGCAGAAGAAGAAAATCAATCATTATCTTGTTTTCATTGTATCTGCATTCGTAGCTTCCATGGTTGCTTCTTCAGCGCTTACGCTGGAAACGACAGCTGAGATAGCCATTGCCACAAGTGTTCTTTATCTGGTGCCTGGCGTCCCCTTGCTGAATGGAGTCATTGATATTGTTGAGGGACATGTACTAACCGGCTGCACCCGTCTCATACAGGCATTGTTGCTGGTATTATGTATTTCCGTAGGACTCTCCTGCACTCTTATGTTAATTAGAAACAGTTTATTATGATACTCGTTGATATACTTACGGACGGCATATTTGCCGCAGTTGCCGCCATCGGTTTCGAGCGATTTCAGATCCTCCCTTGCGCGCTTTTCCTTCCATTGCCTTGCTTTTGCCGCTATCGGCCATGCTTTGCGTTTTTGTCTGATGACCTATCTGGGAGTAGATATCGCCACTGCATCTCTATTTGCTTCTTTCAGTATCGGTATGGGAAGTCTGGTTTTGGGAAAACGTATCTATTGCCCCATGACTGTGCTCTACATCCCTGCATTGCTGCCTATGATTCCGGGTATGTACGCCTACAAAATAGTATTCTCACTCATCATGTTCATGCAGAATATGAAAGTACCGGAATTGCAAGAAAAGTATTTGATAGACTTATTCACGAACACAATTGTTACTTGTAGCGTCATTTTCATGTTGGCAGTGGGCGCCACTATACCGTTGTTCTTGTTTATCAAACGAGCTTTCTCCATGACAAGACACGAGAAAAAAATTAAAAGTTGAAAATTAAAATTTAAAAGATTGCGTATGGAAGTTTTTTGGAAAACAATCGCACAATATAATGAAGCTACCTGGATTTTCCAGGTAATTATTACGATTGCAGGTATCCTGCTGACCGTACTACTTTATCAAAAACCGACACTGCTGATAAAGCGGTTGATGAAGGGATATATGGTATGTTTTAAATAGCTGGATTTCTATCGTCTACTACATGATCTATTGTGGTGACCGGAATTACAATTATATACTTGCCATATTCTGGGGTATAATTGCACTTATCTGGCTATGGGACCTCATTACAAACTATACTCCGTTTGAACGTTATCACAAATATGACAAACTGACTTACATACTGTATGCCATGCCATTCCTTTACCCTCTCTTGTCATGGGCACGGGGCATGGAATTCCCAATGATGACCACCTGTGTGATGCCCTGCTCCGTGGCAGTATTCACCATCGGATTGTTACTGGCATTTTCACGCAAAGTAAATCTGCTTGTAATACTTTTCCTTTGTCACTGGGCATTGATAGCGTTTTCTAAAGTGTACATCTACAAAATTCCCGAAGACTTATTGCTGGCAAGTGCAACCGTTCCTGCCATTTATCTCTTCTTCAAGAATTACTTCGACCAGAATCTGCATAAAGAAACAAAACCAAGTGCCAAATATACAAACTGGATTCTAATAGCACTCTGTGTAGCAATTGGAGTATTTCTAAGTATCACGATATTGAACGAATTAGTTGGTTAGAGAATTAAATATGAAGTATTAGGTATCAGGTATTAGGTATTAAGGGCCACGCATCATTAATACTTAATACTTAATACTTAATACTTCATATTTCATTCTATTTATTCTTTCCTTGATTTGCTACTGCTTCCATCAACTTCTTTATTTCCTCCGGATCTCCCAAAAAATAGTCTTTCTGCAAATTCAGGTCATCGTCAAATTCAAAGACATAAGGTACGGCGGTGGGCAGGTTCAGCTTTACAATATCTTCATCGGAGATATGCTTCAGGTGCTTGATGATTCCTCTTAAACTATTACCATGTGCCACTACCAACAGTTCGTCTGCTGTTTTCAGATTCGGGAAAATCACACATTTCCAGTAAGGCATGATGCGTTCGATTGTATCTTTCAGAGACTCGGTACGAGGCAGTTCCGCATCGGGCACTTCATTATAACGTGCTTCAAAGCGAGGATTACGAGGATCATCCTCAGTCAGTGCATGCGGAGCAATATCATAGCTACGACGCCAGATCAATACCTGCTCTTCACCGTATTTGACAGCAGTTTCCGCCTTATTCAAGCCTTGAAGCTGTCCATAATGCTTCTCGTTCAGACGCCAGGATTTCTCTACCGGTATCCAGTCCTGATCCATACGATCCAATACCACATTCAGTGTTTTCACTGCACGTTTCAGGTAGGAAGTATAGGCTTTATCAAACTGGAAGCCATTATCTATCAATAACTGCCCCGCCTTTTTAGCTTCGGCAATACCTTTTTCCGTTAAATCTACATCGGTCCAACCAGTGAAACGATTTTCCTTATTCCATGCGCTCTCGCCATGGCGAAGTAATACAATTTTCTTCATACGAATTATTTTTTTATTAGTCGTATAAATAAAACACGCATCTATCGGAACTTGTTCAATAAAAGGGAGGGAGCACTTTTTCTCCACCCAATATACATTATACCGGCTTCCTATTTCCAACTTTACAGGAGCATCAGGCGAGAATCCTGTATTGTTGGAAGAATACGTCTTCACAATACCCGTGCACCAAACTTTATAATATTCACCTCATCAGCATTCGACAATACTTTTGCCTGATCTCCATCCTGCTCATCAATAAAATAGAATTTTTTCGCTCGGAAGGTGATAGTTCCGTTTGTGAATATCCGCCAGAAACTATGCCAAACAAACAACTCAATGAAAAAGTAAATGTCTCATAGTACATATATTATAAGGTGAATAAAAAGCGAAAAGCTACCCCGAGAAGTTTAGTAAACCTCCCGTGAGCAGCTTCTCTATATTGTTAGATCAAACTCTCTTACACGAACCAACGAACGTAGCAGAAGTCCTGACGGTGAGGCAGGTCAGAGTTTTTCGGGAACATACGGTAGGATACTTTAAAGCTACCTGCGTTCTCTAATTTATGTTTCACCTGGAAGGTATAAAAGATTACCCTCTTTCTTCACTACACTGAACGGTTCAACAGAATAAACATGCTGTTTACCGTCTCCGGCAGTATAAGTAGTTACCAGTTCCAGACCGATAGCATCATTCAAGCCTTCCTCATCGATTACATAAGTAATGGTATATTCCTTACCGCTTTCGATAGTAGCCATTCTTCAATTCTTCACACTTGTCATAAGACACTACCTCAATACTGTCCCACTTAGACACCAACTTCTTCTTTCCAAGCAGCAATCTTTTTGCTTTGGCGTTGTCATTAGCAGACAATGCGCTGAAACGCTTAGCCAGCTTAGTGTAGAACTTGCTATAATAGTCGTCCAACTGACGTTTCATGGTATAGTGCGGTGCAATCTGTGCAATAGAATTCTTGATAGTCTTTACCCAACCTTCAGAGTATCCTTTCTTGTTACGTGCATAGTACAGAGGCATGATTTCAGTTTCGAGGATACTGTAGATAGTAGCTGCGTCGAGCTGATCCTGATGTTCCTGGTTCTGATAAGTACGTTTTCGGTCAGTGCCCAACCTGCACCTTCGCGGTAGCCTTCAAACCACCAACCATCGAGTACAGAGAAGTTGAATACACCGTTCATCAAAGCTTTTTCACCAGATGTACCGGATGCTTCCAACGGACGGGTCGGAGTATTCAACCAAATATCGACACCTGAGACCAGGTGACGTGCCAGTTGCATATCGTAATTCTCGAGGAAGATGATCTTACCCAGGAATTCCGGACGACGGGAGATTTCAATGATTCTTTTAATCAAGCCTTGTCCTGCTCCATCGTGCGGGTGAGCCTTACCTGTAAACAGGAACTGTACCGGATAGTCGGGGTTGTTCACAATCTTAGCCAGACGTTCGAGGTCAGTAAACAGCAAGTGCGCACGTTTGTAAGTAGCAAAACGACGACAGAAACCGATCAGCAACGCATTGGGATTGATCTTATCCATCAAAGAAACGATGCGCGAAGGATCTCCCTGATTTTTCAACCATGTATCACGGAATGATTTGCGGATATAATCCACCAACTTATTCTTCATCGTCATACGAGTCTTCCAGATCTCTTCATCGGGTACATTATAGATGGCTTCCCAAATCTTAGGATTCGACTGGTCGTACCAGAAGTTCTCGTTGAAATATTTAAAGTACAGTTCTTTCCATTCGGTAGCACTCCATGTGGGGAAGTGAACACCATTAGTCACATAACCTACGTGGCTTTCTTCCGGGAAATAACCTTTCCAGATAGAAGAGAACATCTCCTGAGAAACTTTTCCGTGCAGCCAGCTTACACCATTTACTTCCTGAGAAGTATTGCAGGCAAATATCGACATACAGAAACGTTCGCCTTTGTCACCCGGATTGTTACGGCCCAAATCCATCAAGGTCATCCCAGCTGATACCCATCTTAGAAGGATAACCACCCATATACTTACCGAAGAGACCTTCGTCGAAGTAATCGTGACCGGCAGGCACCGGAGTATGTACAGTGTACAGTGAAGAAGCACGCACCAATTCAATAGCCTGATCGAAAGTCAATCCAGTAGCTACATAGTCACAGATACGCTGAACGTTAATCAACGCTGCGTGTCCTTCGTTACAATGATAAACATCTTTCTTGATACCCAGTTTTTTCAGTGTCAAGATACCACCGATACCAAGCAATATTTCTTGTTTCAAACGGTTTTCCCAATCACCACCATAGAGTTGGTGAGTAATAGGCCGGTCGAATTCGCTGTTCATTTCATTATCTGTATCCAACAGATAGAGAGAAATACGTCCTACGTTTACACGCCATACAAAAGCATGTACAAAATAATCCAGATAAGGAACGTCCACTATCATCGGCTGACCATGGGCATCCATTACGCGTTCAATAGGAAGTTGACCGAAGTTCTGTGCCTCGTAGTTGGCAATCTGCTGTCCATCCATAGACAACGTCTGAGTAAAGTAGCCGTAACGATACAGGAAACCTACGGCACATAGATCTACATTGCTGTCAGAAGCTTCTTTCAAGTAGTCACCGGCTAATACACCCAGACCACCGGAATATATTTTCAGGACGCTGCTCAGACCATATTCCATACTGAAATAGGCAACAGACGGACGCTGGCTATCCGGCTTCACATCCATGTAGTCTCTAAATTTTGTATAAACATCATTCATTCTTCTTAGAATCACCTTGTCTTTTGCCAACGCTTCCAGCTTCTCATAGCTCATACGTTCCAGCAACAACACGGTTCTGGCCACATTCTTTCCAAAGTTCCGGATCTAGATCTCTAAATAGTTCTGTCGCTTCAAAATTCCATGCCCACCAAATGTTGCGTGAAATCTCGGACAATTTCTCCAACTCAGCCGGGATACGTGACTTCACTGTAACCTCTTTCCAGTTCGGAATATTCACATTACTAACTTTGATTTTCATAATGTTTTTTAATTAACTTATTGATAATAAATTTCTCTCTTAACTAAGTTGACGCTATCATTGCATTGCGCAAAGCGATGTCATAAGCCTCATAATAATATTGTATAAAGTGCTTCCATAAAGCCTGCTCTGCAACTTCAGCAGCACGCTTACGGATTTCCTTCACTTCTTTCTCTGTCTTATCGGCAAACAACGTAATCGTATCTTTGATACCATCCGCCACTTCCGAATAATTATAGTCCGAACGGCGCAGCACCTCCACTCCATCGTTAATGCCTCGTTGGTTCTTCAGGCTATTTACCCAAAGTCCGAATCCTGCCAGATCCGTAGTGATTGTCGGCACATGGAAAGCTACACTTTCCAGCGGAGTATATCCCCACGGTTCGTAATAGGAAGCATAGACACTCAAATCCTGTCCCAGCAATATATCATAATAATCCTTATTCAGGATACCGTCACGACCATCCAAGTAGCAAGGAACGAATATCACCTTCACTTTATCCTCCGGACGATTGCCCATTCCAAGATATTTCAGCATATCCAACACCTGGTCATGAGTCATATTATGCAGCCAATGGGTGATAAACGGCACTTCAAGCGGAGTATCAAACTTTTCTTTGCTCTTCAAACGTGCCTGCAAATCCTCACGCGAGGCTCTCCCACCCAACCGGGTACATTAATGAATGCCAAAACATTCTTATGCAAATTCTTATCCCTGTTCAGACGGTTCAATGACTCCAGGAATACGTCAATACCCTTGTTCTTGAATTCATATCGTCCACTGGTACCGACAATTAACGTATCATCACCCAGATTTGTTCCCAATAACTTATTGGCTACATTCAGCATCAAGGCACGTGCACGTTTACGCTTGCCGGCAAATGTGCTTCCTTTCGGCACAAAATCATCTTCAAAACCGTTCATCAGAACAACATCTGCCGGTTTATCCAGTAATTCCTTGCATTCATTATTGGTTATTTCACTCACAGTCGTAAAACAGTCTACATAGTGCGCAGTCTGTTTTTCAATGGAGTGCTTTGACTGCATATTGAGCTCTTCCGCCATCTGATCACCGTTATAAGCGAAGAGATAGTCATACAGCGGCTTATGATTGCCGGCTATCGAACGTCCGATGGAAGTAGCGTGGGTTGTAAAAATAGTAGCCACTTCGGGGACAGCTTCCTGTACATAAAGTGCTCCCATTCCGGTCATCCATTCATGTGCCTGATATACCACCTTATCCGTTTCTGTCAGGTTGTAGCGGTAAAAACTCTCCACCACTCTTCCTGCGGCATAGGAAAACATAGAAGCCTCGTCGTAATCGCCATAAGCGTGCAACGAGTCTACTTGAAAACGATTCCACATTTCTGTGTAAATTTCGTTCTTCTGTTCAAAAAAAAGGTTGGAAATCAACAAGGATGACAATGGGTTCACCGGGGATATTCCATCGTCCCACACGGACACAAAAGTTCGTCTTTCTCAAGCGCATGCTTTTTCCAGGCAGCACATAGGTTATCCGACTCGATGAATAGAGGGTTCTCTTTTCCTTGCCACACATCAGGACCTATGAAGAAAATTCTGTCGCGGAATTTTTCCTGCAATGTATTCGCCCGTGTCGACAATACGGTGTATATCCCTCCCACTTTATTACATACTTCCCAGCTGGACTCGAAGATATAATCGGGGGTTAATAAATCTTTTACCATATAATATATTAAAACTCTTTTTAGTATGCGAGTGCAAAAGTACACATTATTCTTTGAAAAATAATACTTTATACAAAAAATATGAGTTAAGAAGAGGAAAGAAACGTTGCTACAATGAAAAAAAGAATATCCCCTTGCGAACGCAAAGCTGCATTCACAAGGGGATTGAAAGTCTTTTATAGGAAATATTCTTGCTAAAAAAAATTATGCAACGAGTGCGCTACCGATCAAGAAGGTAGCAGCTAGAGCAACGATAGCATAAAGTTCCGGGAATACAGCAAGAATCAATGTATTACTAAACACGTTGTGTCCCTGACCGATAGCTGCGATACCGTTTGCACAAACTTGTCCCTGACGGATAGCCGAGAACAATGCAACCAATCCCAGAGCAATACCTGCACCCAGAACTGCTGATGCCTGGATCGGAGTGATTTCAGGAGTCAAAATACCGAAGATTGTCTGAAACATGAAAGTAACCTGCAAAACCGTACAGTCCCTGCGTGCCCGGAAGCGCTGTCAATACAAGGAAGTTACCGAATGCACTGTCGTTCTTTTTCAACGCGCCGATAGCAGCGTTACCTGCAATGGTTACTCCGTATGCACTACCGATGCCCGACAAACCAACCATAACCGCGATGCCAATGTAGGCAATAAACAAATTCATTTCCATAATCTTATTCTATTTTTTATTGTTTAATTCTTAAAATATTAATTCTCAATTTCTAATTCTTAATCTTCAAATTTTCAATTTCTGAACGGTTTGTACTCTTTACCGCCTCCTTCGTATCCGGAGTTCTTGAAGAACTCAACGAATGTCAGACGCATCGGGTGAACCATTGCACCAAGCACATTCATAAACATATTGATAGCATGACCGATCACAAAGATCAGCACCATTACAATAGGACCTGCTATCACGTTATCCGGACTCATACCTACTGCCAGGCTGTTGAATACTCCTGCCAAAATACCTCCGGAAAGTCCGAGGGCAAACAGACGAACGTAAGACAATACATCGCCAAGCAAACCGGTAACCATATTATATGAATCCCACAATCCCAGTCCGATATTCAGGAAAACATTCTTTCCCGGACTGTTATAAAGGAAAATCATAGCAGCCGAAATTCCCAGAATGATAAGGTGCACTGTGCCTCCCATCGGCATTACTTCCGGTAACAGAGCCGAAACAGCCATCGAAACCAGCAGGATGATCCATCCGATCGTTGCCACTGCATATTTGAAACCAAACTGAATGGTCTGATTCACCGCCTTCAATACCATACCGAATAGAATTTGGATAGCTCCCAATATCAACGATAATTGGAACATATCATTGTTATCCATCAGGACAGCATGTTTCAGACGTTGAACAATCGGCCAGTTCAAATCGTAGATGTTCGCTCCGAAGAACGTACCTGTCAGCAAACCGCAGAAGAATGTTGAAACCGCCAATACCTGTATCAATGAAATGATTGATTTCATCGACGGGGTCACTTTCTTCGCCATCAACCGATAGGCAGTAGCTCCCAGGAACAGGAACAAACCATATCCGGAATCTCCCAGACAAAGTCCGAAAAAGATCATGAAGAACGGGGCAAAGAACGGTGTCAAGTCCAATTCATTATACTTCGGAAGCATATACAACTTACAGATCGGTTCAAACCAGGCAAAGAATCCTTTGTTGTTCAATCGGATAGGAACATTATCGCCCGGAACCGGATCAGTAATTTCATAATACACATGTGCGTCATTCAGGTAAGCCTCGATTTCCACTTGACTGAATGCAGGTGCCCATCCTTCAATCAACATCAGTTTGTCGCCGGCGGTCTGCTCGGTACTTAACACGACTTTAGAGAATTCAATCTGTCCCTGCAATTCTTTCAAGGCAGCCTTCAAAGAAGGAATTTCCGTCTCAGACAATGCAACGAGCTTCTTCTCATTCTCTTCAACGGCCTGTTCGGTCGTATTGTAAAACGTTTCAAGATGTGCCAAAGAGTATGCTGGTAATTTCGCCTGTTCTACATCCAAATCCACTTCCTGCCCGCCTTTCGTCAGAGTCACGAAGAATACTTTAGAAGAGATGCGGTTCACAATCATTGCATTGTATTCCGTTTCCACTCTTCCTTGTAATTTCCTTCCGAACAGCTATAAAAACCGATTACATAACCGGCATTTTTCAGCTTCTGAACATTATCCGGTTCAAAGTTGCCCCCAGGCTTCCAGCGCTTCTTTCTCTTTGGCATAGCTTTGCAATTGCTGCGACAGCTTTCCATGCTCTGTTTGCAGGGCATCCACTTCGTCCAGCACTTGCATACCACGGGCAGCCGTTCCACCTTCCGTTGCAATTACGGCATTCTTCTCATGCTTCTGATTTTGGAGCAACTTCAAGGTAGCCGCCAAGCGATTGGAAAGACGAATATTCTCCTGCAACTCCGTGTTATCGGCAACCCCTGCTGTTTTTCCACAATGTGGACCACGCCAAGTTCGCGCAGGCTATTCAGGAATTCTTCGTATTCCTTATGATAAACCAGGAATGTAAGTTTCTTCATTTTTGTAATCATGCCTCTACCTCCTTCCTTTTTTTTCCTGATGGGACTTCATGATCTTTTGCGAAGATTTCGACAGGTTTTCTTCATCTTCCATGAATCGCTTGATCTTTCGCAATGCATCCTGATAGCCCGGTATCTGTACCTTCTCAAAAAGATTCACCTTCTGAGTGGTCTTTTTCCTCGCATGTTCTAGCAGGTTCAGCTTGGCGAGCATAAACTCACGTTCAATTGCCGTATGAGCAAGTTCCTCCAGCAAATGGATACCGTCGGCATACCATTTGGGAGCATTAAACATACTGTACGGACGTATCTCGAATTCTACATTTTCGAGCAACGGTACGCGCACACCCGCAATCTTTCTTCACGCCAAGATGAACATCATTCACCTTTATTAATGAAGCGTCAAACTCATTCCAAAGGGCGAACATGGCTTCATAAGCCTGGATCTGTTCTTCCAGCCTTTCCTCCAGATCGGCAGCTTCCGTTTTACAGCGTTTCACTTCCATGCGGAGGGCGCTTTCCTTATTCTTGATGATAGGAAGCGTGCGCACCCGCACTTTCAGTTGCTTTTCGAGCTGCTGAAGAGAGGTTTTGTTATATTGAAACTTTATAGCCACGATGTTCTATTTACTATTTAACTATTTACGATTTACGACTGAAATTACTTTTATGACCATTTACAATTAACAAACTTCAATCGTAAATGGTAAATCGTCTAATTGTCTAATTATTTTGTTTCGGCCAGTATTGATCCACCAAGTCTTTCTTGATATTTACTTCTTCCGGACGGAAGTACTTACCAAACAAGCCCCAGGCCACATCCAGCATTTCAGTAGTATCCAGATTGACATCGATAGCCAACAACTGATTGGAATAGTCCTTCGCAAAAAGCCAACGTACGTTCGTCGTAATTGGTCAGGTCAAAACCGTTTTCCATCTTAGTCTTTGCATTAGCGGCATCGGCATACAGACGTACAGCGGCATTCATCACCTGCGGATGGTCTTACGTGTCTTTTTACCGGTTACCAGCTGTTTCAGACGAGACAATGAACGGAACGGGTCAACAATAACCTTACCGATATCACTGTCACGACGCAAGAACAACTGTCCTTCCGTAATATAACCCGTATTATCAGGCACAGCGTGCGTGATATCGCCACCGGACAATGTTGTTACCGCAATAATCGTAATAGAACCACCTGCCGGGAACTGTACCGCCTTTTCGTAGATCTTCGCCAAGTCCGAATAGAGTGAACCCGGCATAGAGTCTTTCGACGGAATCTGGTCCATACGGTTGGATACGATAGCCAACGCATCAGCGTAGCTGGTCATATCAGTTAGCAGTACCAATACTTTCTCATTATTGTTTACAGCGAAATATTCAGCTGCGGTCAATGCCATATCTGGAATCAACAAACGTTCTACCGGAGGATTTTCGGTCGTATTCATGAAACTCACGATACGGTCCAGTGCACCTGCATTAGAGAACACATTCTTAAAGTACAGGTAGTCGTCATTTGTCATACCCATACCTCCAAGGATAATCTTATCCGTTTCAGCACGAGGCTACGTTTGCCATTACCTGATTAAAAGGCTGGTCGGGGTCGGCAAAGAACGGAATCTTCTGGCCGGATACCAGTGTATTATTCAAGTCGATGCCGGCAATACCCGTTGCAATCAGCTCCGACGGTTGTTTACGACGCACCGGATTCACTGACGGACCACCGATTTCCACTTCCTGTCCTTCAATTTCCGGACCTCCATCAATCGGATCACCGAAAGCGTTGAAGAAACGTCCCGCAAGCTGTTCGCTCACTTTCAGCGTAGGCGACTTACCGAGGAATACTACCTCGGCATTAGTCGGAATACCCTCCGTACCTTCAAATACCTGCAAAGTGACATCGTCACCGGCAATCTTAACCACCTGTGCCAGTTTACCGTCCACAGTGGCAAGCTCGTCATACCCTACTCCTGTCGCTTTCAGCGAACAAGTAGCCTTTGGTAATCTGAGTAATCTTGGTATATATCTTTTGAAAAGCTTTTGTTGCCATCTTATTATTTAATTTAAAATTTACTATTTACGATTGAAGTTCTCTCTTCAATCAATTCCTTCAGTTGCTGCTGGAATCCTTCGTATTCCTCTGATTTGAACTTCGAGTAGTTCATCTGCTTACAGATATTGATCATTTTCTTAAAATAATCCATTACTTCATTGAAGTTATCGAATTCAAACTCCGTATGACAGATATCAATAATCATGTTCAGGATGTCTTCCTGACGCTCCATCGGCGTTACAGCGTCAATTTCGTCGAAAGCATCCTGCTGCAGGATTACGAAGTCGATCAATTCAGATTTCCAGAATGTTACATGATATTCTACAGGTACACCGTCATCACCCAGAATATTGATCTGTTCGGCAATCTCTTTACCACGTTGCAAGCGTTTTTTGATTTCATTCACCTTACCGATCCACTCACCATTGATGTGATTTTTGATATATTCCTCAAATTCAGGGTATTCGATATATTTAGAGTAAGAATCAATCGGATTCACGGCGGGATAACGCTTCTTGTCGGCACGATCCTGCTCAAGAGCGTAGAAACAACGGGCTACCTTCTTTGTGTTCTCCGTTACAGGCTCCTTTCAAGTTACCTCCCGCAGGAGACACCGTACCGATAAACGTAATAGAACCCCGTTTCGTCATTACTTCAGTTTTACATATCCCGCACGACCGTAGAAGTTGGAGATAATAGCCGAAATATCCATCGGGAAAGCATCCGGCCCAGGCAATTCTTCCATACGGTTGGACATCTCACGCAAAGCCTGTGCCCAACGGGAAGTAGAATCCGCCATCAACAAGACTTTCAATCCCATGGAACGGTAATATTCCGCCAGTGTCATTGCCGTATATACAGATGCTTCACGGGCAGCTACCGGCATGTTCGAAGTATTAGCGATAATGATTGTACGCTCCATCAACTTACGTCCTGTATGCGGGTCAACCAGTTCCGGAAATTCCGTAAAGATTTCCACAACCTCATTGGCACGCTCACCACAAGCAGCAATGATTACGATATCCGCCTCTGCCTGCTTTGAGATAGCGTGCTGAAGCACTGTTTTTCCCGTACCGAACGGGCCGGGGATAAATCCCGTACCACCTTCTACAATCGGATTCACGGTATCGATGACACGTACACCAGTCTCCAATAGTTTGAAAGGACGCGGCTTTTCTTTATAGTTCGTCATGGCGCGTTTCACGGGCCATTTCTGAATCATAGTCACAGGAATGTCGTTTCCTTCCTCATCTGTCAAGACTGCAATCGTATCTTCTATCTTATAATCCCCTTCGGGCATGATCGTTTTCACGGTAGCCGTTCCATTCATCGTAAACGGAGCCATCATTTTAAGTGGCTGGAAGTTTTCATCCACTTGTCCCAGCCATGCGGAAGCCACCACTTTGTCACCGACGCTCACCATCGGAATGAAGTGCCATATACGCTCTTTATCCAATGGATATGTATATTGTCCTCTTTTCAGGAAGACTCCATCCATCTTGTCGAGGTCATTTTGCAGACCGTCATAGTTTTTCGATAGCATACCCGGGCCTAATGTCACCTCAAGCATGTGTCCGGTAAATTCGGCTTCGGCCCCTACTTTCAGTCCACGTGTGCTCTCAAACACCTGCACGTACACGTGGGTACCTACCACCTTAATCACCTCCGCCATCAATTTGTCTCCACCGGTTGAGATATAACAGATCTCATTCTGAGCTACCGGCCCATAAACGACGAGGGTCACCATGTTGGCAATAACGCCACTAACAGTTCCTTTTGTTGCCATATATTTTTAATAATTTATTACCTGAATTCAGCAGGAATCTGCACTTCGTTCTTCAGCGATTCGATGATGCTTCTGAACAACTGATTTCCTCTCTCCTTATCCAATGAGATCCACCGTTCAATCATTTCCAGCTTCAACAAGAAAGCGAAAATGCGTTCGATAGTGAAATAGTCGAAGAAAATAGCATCTTCCATCCAGTTCCACCGCAAAGCATCGAGTTTCTTCTCACGTTCCACCAATTCTGTAATCTCACTGATTTTCACCAACGATTCAAACACATCCACCTCGCCGGACAGTCCGAAATCGCGGGCACTCGATGTACGCAATGCTTCGCATACTTCCGTATTTCCCACCACGTTGGAAGCAATATCCCATTTGAATTTACGGCTAGTAAATGCGACAAGAATATTATTGATGTTCAGGTTGAATTCAAACCAGGCAGCAACAAACTTTATTTCCACACTTCATCGCATAATCATAATAAAGTGCAGCCAGATGATCCTCGTGCAAAACCGTACTTTCAGCCGGAGTATTCAAATAATCAGTTATAAAAGTGGATAGATAGACTGGGAATTCTTTTGGACTGATTTCTCCGCCTTCTCTCAGAATAGAAATATATTCAGAGAGTTCTTCAGCAGAGTAGTCTCCCCGTTTGTCGATTTCCGCTTGTTTATCTTTGAGGAGTTTCAACACGTTGGCATTATCAAACTTCAGATAGAACAGGTCAATCAACTTCTGGTCTGAAGCAGACAATCCATTGTAGATTTCAGTTTTAAAATCAGCTACTGTATAGCTCAGTTTACTGTCTTCCAGCGAAAGCTCCGGCAAACCTGCTACCAAGTAATAGTACTTACTACTCATAGTCGCTTCTTTTTAAAATAGCATTTCTACCAATTGAGGACGCAAGAACGCTTTGAAGTAATTCATGAATTCTTCTTCTCCGAAGTTCACTTTATAAGAACCGTCCGCCGGAGAAACAGTGAATAAAGTCTTGATACCGTTCACCTGCTGTATAGTCACTCCCTTGTCTAATAAGGCTTTTGCATGAGCTGCGAAATACTTTTTCAGTGATTCAGCGTCAGCCGTTGAGATGACAATAGGTTCATCTACACTCCATTTGGATGCCAGCGCAACGATAAACGCATTCAGATAATCTTTATCCTGAGCGAAATCTTTCACGGAAGCGGTTATCAACTTGTCAGTTACCATTGTAGCCACTATGACATGATGAAAAGTAAAATTTCAGTGTATAGCAAGCTAAACGTATATATCCAACCGGTACATGTTTGAAAGAAAGTGAACGGGCAATTAGTAATGCTCGGCTTTGATGTTACCACCTTTACACCTGCATCCTATCAACGTCATCGTCTTTAACGACCCTAAGAAATCTAATCTTGTGGCTGGCTTCGTACTTAGATGCTTTCAGCACTTATCCAATCCCGACTTAGATACCCAGCAATGCACCTGGCGGCACAACTGGTAAACCAGCGGTCAGTCCAACACGGTCCTCTCGTACTAGTGTCAGAGCCACGCAAATTTCATACGCCCACGATAGATAGAGACCGAACTGTCTCACGACGTTCTGAACCCAGCTCGCGTGCCACTTTAATGGGCGAACAGCCCAACCCTTGGGACCTTCTCCAGCCCCAGGATGTGACGAGCCGACATCGAGGTGCCAAACCCCTCCGTCGATATGAGCTCTTGGGAGGGATCAGCCTGTTATCCCCGGAGTACCTTTTATCCTTTGAGCGATGTCCCTTCCATACGGAAACACCGGATCACTATGCTCTAGTTTCCTACCTGATCGACTTGTTAGTCTCCCAGTCAAGCGCCCTTATGCCATTACACTCTACGGACGGTTACCAATCGTCCTGAGGGCACCTTTAGAAGCCTCCGTTACACTTTTGGAGGCGACCACCCCAGTCAAACTACCCACCAAACAGTGTCCTCGCAACTACGAGTTAGAACTCAAATAATCAAAGGGCCGTATTTCAACAGCGACTCCACAAATACTGGCGTACCTGCTTCAAAGTCTCCGGCCTATCCTACACATCAATTACCCAAATTCAATGTTAAGCTATAGTAAAGGTTCACGGGGTCTTTTCGTCCCATCGCGGGTAATCGGCATCTTCACCGATACTACAATTTCACTGAGCTCACGGTTGAGACAGTGTCCAGATCATTACACCATTCGTGCAGGTCGGAACTTACCCGACAAGGAATTTCGCTACCTTAGGACCGTTATAGTTACGGCCGCCGTTTACTGGGGCTTCAATTCAATGCTTCTCTTGCGATGACATCTCCTCTTAACCTTCCAGCACCGGGCAGGTGTCAGGCTGTATACGTAATCTTTCAATTTAGCACAGCCCTGTGTTTTTGTTAAACAGTTGCCTGGACCTATTCTCTGCGCCCAACTCTCGTTGGGACCCTTTATCCCGAAGTTACAGGGTCAATTTGCCTAGTTCCTTAACCGTGAATCACTCAAGCGCCTTAGTATATTCAACCCGACTACGTGTGTCCGTTTGCGGTACGGGTACCTTAAAGATTAAGTTTAGCGGATTTTCTTGGGAGTATGTTTACACGCACTATTACCTTTTTCCGAAGAAATCGGTATACTATCAGGTTCGACTCTTGTTGTGGATTTGCCTGCCGCAATCAACATCTACACCCTTCAACGGACTATTCCGTCAGTCCGCGGCGCTGTCACGGCTCCGTCTCCACGTCACTCCTTAAGGTAGTACAGGAATATTAACCTGTTCTGCCATCGGCCTCACCGTTCGGCTGAGCCTTAGGACCCGACTAACCCTGATCCGATTAGCGTTGATCAGGAAACCTTAGTCTTTCGGCGAGGGGGTTTCTCACCCCCTTTATCGTTACTTATACCTACATTTGCTTTTCCACACGCTCCAGCAAAGCTCACGCTTCACCTTCGACGCGGAGTGGAATGCTCCCCTACCGATCATTACTGATCCCATAGCTTCGGTAAATTGCTTAATGCCCGATTATTATCCACGCCAAACTCCTCGACTAGTGAGCTGTTACGCACTCTTTAAATGAATGGCTGCTTCCAAGCCAACATCCTAGCTGTCTTAGCAATCTGACTTCGTTAGTTCAACTTAGCATTTATTTGGGGACCTTAGCTGATGGTCTGGATTCTTCTCCTTTAGGACATGGACCTTAGCACCCATGCCCTCACTCCTGTGATAGAACTAATGCGCATTCGGAGTTTATCAAGACTTGATAGGCGGTGAAGCCCTCGCATCTTATCAGTCGCTCTACCTCACATTAGTAACTCACAAGGCTGCACCTAAATGCATTTCGGGGAGTACGAGCTATCTCCAAGTTTGATTAGCCTTTCACCCCCACCCTCAGTTCATCCGGAAGCTTTTCAACGCTTACCGGTTCGGTCCTCCAGTTAGTGTTACCTAACCTTCAACCTGACCAAGGGTAGATCACTTGGTTTCGCGTCTACTCCTTCCGACTAGATCGCCCTATTCAGACTCGCTTTCGCTTCGGCTTCATATCTGAAATACTTAACCTTGCCGGAAAAAGTAACTCGTAGGTTCATTATGCAAAAGGCACGCCGTCACTTCTTAAGAAGCTCCGACCGCTTGTAGGCGCACGGTTTCAGGGACTATTTCACTCTTCTATTCGAAGTGCTTTTCACCTTTCCTTCACAGTACTGGTTCGCTATCGGTCTCTCGGGAGTATTTAGCCTTACCGGATGGTCCCGGCAGATTCACGCAAGATTTCTCGTGTCCCGCGCTACTCAGGATACCACTACGCTTCGTTTCACTTCGTATACCGGACTATCACCGTCTATGGTCCCATTTTCCAGAGGGTTCTACTCATGAAATGTCTTGCGACATCGTGGTCCTACAACCCCAATATTGCCGTAACAACATTGGTTTGGGCTAATCCCCGTTCGCTCGCCACTACTTGGGGAAT
>VOFD01000235.1_pt1 | contig 158001 bp, 163 predicted proteins | sample 5384101 | NCBI WGS metagenome assembly VOFD01 (sample SAMN12384723, study PRJNA508395) | human gut metagenome | isolation source: healthy gut C | host: Homo sapiens | reverse complement strand
GACGTGCCGGAGAGGATAGATGTGCTGGAGGTCGGTGCGACCGCCAGCAGATAGGCGTTGCGCATTCCCTGCACCGCCACCGTTTTCGCAAGCGCCCGCCACTTTTCGGAGGTATAACCCCGCTTTTCAAAATACCCGTACAGAGATTGGAGCAATAAATCATTCCCGTGTGGCCGTTTGGGTTCATACGATTTACACTGTCGCGATTGAAAGCGAAGGGTGTGCCGGTCTCCACTGCCGAGCGAAGCACCAGCCGCACGATGTCCTTGACGGTGACGCTGCGCTTTTCGATGCGCGGGTCATTGACGCAGTCCAGATACCGCTTCTCCCATTCTGTACCCCAGTAATCCTCCAGTGCGTAGCCCTTGACCGTGAGGATCTCATGCGGACACATGAGATGCCACGGCGCGTCTATGTTCTCCTCCGCTAGTCGCCAGAAGAGATCCGGATAGCACACGGCGGGAAACACATCATGTGCCTTCATGCGGTCGTCGCCGTTGTTGGTGCGCAGTTGAAGGAATTCCGGCAGATCCCGGTGCCATGCGTCTAAGTAAACCGCCACAGCGCCCTGCCGCATCCCCAACTGATCCACCGCCACGGCGGTGTCGTTGACCAGCCGGATCCAGCGGATAACACCGCCCGCCGCCCCTTGAAAGCCGCGGATGGTGCTGCCTGCAGCGCGCACCTTACCGAAGTACATCCCCATTCCACCGCCGAATTTAGAGACCTTTGCGAAGTTGTCCAGCGAGCGGTAGATGCCGTCCAGACTGTCCGGCACAGTGTCCACAAAGCAGCTTGAAAGCTGATGGTAGGGCTTTCGTGCGTTGGACATGGTAGGTGTCGCCATCGTGACCTCCATACGGCTGAGCATATCGTAAAAGCGTTTTACCCACCCCATGCGGTCAGAGCCTTCGTTCATAGCAAGATGCAGCGCGATACCCAAAAACATCTCCTGCGGTGTTTCCAGCGGCACGCGGCTGCGTGACTGGATCACATAGCGTTTGAGCAGCAGGTCAAGAGTAGGTGAACAGCTCGTCCCGTTCCGGGCAGAGAAAGTCCTCCGCCATGGCGATCTCCTCGTGGGTATAGTGGGCAAGGATATAGTCACCGTAGAGTCCCTTATCCGTCAGATAGCGAAGCCTGCCATAGAGGTCGCCGACGCCGCGCCCCTCCCATTCCTGTGCGTTGCGACAGCGAAAGGAGTGGTTCAGAAGCCGTGCCGCGATGAACTCCCACTTGGGTGCCTCTGCCGTAGTCAGCTCTACCGCCGCCTTGGTCAGTGCCTCAGCCCGCTCATCCTCCGTCATGCCCAGGCGACAGAAACTCTCAAACAGCGTTCGCTCCACCTCGTCCTGCACACGTTCTACGGTGAGCGGCACTGTGACGGAGAGATTGTTGAGAACGGTGGCGAGGATCTCATCCATCTCTCTGCTCCCGATCTCCTTGCCCTGTCCGTCAAACGCCTTTTTCATGGCGTTGAAAATTTTCTCCTGTTGAAAGGGAACAGACTCCCCGTTTCGTTTTCTGATCTCCATTTCGATCCTCTCATCTTCTCCGGTCACTTCTCATGTCCTTTTGGGCAAAGAGCGGGCAAGCGCAGTATCACGCTTGCCCGCTCTGTTTTTGAAAGCCGGTTTTTCTGCTGCCGACGCGGCGGGGCTGTTTGTTGTCTGTTGTCTTGGTTTTGGCTTTCCTGCCAGTTACTTCATAGATTCCAGAATGGCGTCCGCCAGTGCTTCCAGCTCAGTGCGCTTGTCCGTGCCCATGGACGAGGCGAGGCTGAGCCGCTCGTTGAGCACCGTCATGTTCTTATCGTCCAGCCAGTCCCGCTCGAAGTCCACCTCGTCGGCGAACAGCTTGCCGTCCAGCGCTCCGAAGGTGCCGAAGGCGTCGGCGGAAAAGAGGACGCCGTCGGTGACGTCAAGGGTCACCATGGCCTCCGGCCAGTGAACCATAGGCGCGCCCACAAAGGTGACGGTGTGTTTGCCGAAGGAGAAGGTGTCGCCCTCCTTCACCTCGATGCACTCATGTCCGTCCACATGGAAGCCGAACTGCCGCATGAGCATGAATGCCTTCTCGTTGGAGATCAGTTTCACCTTGGGATGGCGCAGCAGGATCTCCTCGATGCAGGCGGCGTGATCCGGCTCCAGATGGTTGACCAGCAGGTAGTCCAGCTCGCGGCCATCCAGCACATACGCCAGATTTTCCAAAAGCTGGCGGCAGGCAGACCAGTCCACCGTGTCAAAGAGCACCGTTTTTTCATCCAGCAGGCAGTAGGCGTTGTAGCTTACGCCCCGGGGAATGGGAAAGCAGTTTTCAAACAGGGCCAGGCGATGGTCGTTGGCGCCCACCCAGTAGAGGTCGTTCGTTACTTTACGCACGCAATACATCTTATCTTGCCTCCTTCACGGCCTCAAGCCTTTACAAATTGATCCTTCGTCTCCGCGCACTCGGGACACACCCACTCGGCGGGAAGCTGCTCAAAGAGCGTACCGGGCGCGATCTCGCCGTCCTCGTCGCCCAACTCCGGCACATACTCGTAGCCGCAGCCGCTGCAGACGTAGCGGTCGCCGATGGGGGCGGGCTTCGGCGGCGTGGGCCGCTTCATCTTTACCATGGGCGGCGCGGGCAGCTTTTCGCCGCTATCCAGCGCGGCAGTGAGCAGGGGCAGGATCTCCTCCACATCGCCCACGATGCCGTAGTCGCAGTTCTTGAAGATAGGCGCGTTACCGTTCTTATTGATGGCCACGATGGTGGAGGCGTCCTTGATGCCCTTAAGGTGCTGGGATGCGCCGGAGATGCCGCAGGCGATGTACAGATTGCCGGTGAACTTCTGACCGGACATACCCACATAGCGGTTCAGCGGCAGATATTTGAGAGTCTCCGCCACAGGGCGGGAAGAACCGATGGCCGCGCCGGCGGCCTTGGCCAGCGACTCTACCAGTTTCATGTTCTTTTTCTCCCCGATGCCCTTGCCCGCGGAGACCACCCGCTCCGCCTGCGGGATGGGCGTATCCATAGGGATGCCCACGGAGAAGTCGTGACCATCCTTCTTCAGCGCCGCCACAAGGTCGGCCACCTGCTGGGCAGCATCCCCCTCCCGGAAGATGGTCTTTTTGCGAATGCCGGTGATGGGCGCGGGTTTCTTGGCCGCCGAACGGCTCTCGCCGCCGGAGCTCTTGCCCAGCCTGCCCAACAGATGAGAGGCGATGACCACCCGCTGGATCTCGTTAGTGCCCTCGTAGAGGGTGGTGATCTTGGCGTCGCGGTAGGCCCGTTCCACCTCCATGCCCTTGAGGTAGCCGCTGCCGCCGTGGATCTGCAAGGCATCGTTGGTGACCTCCAGCGCGATGTCCGAGGCGTACATCTTCGCCATGGCGGACTCCATGCCGTAAGGCGCGTGCTGCTCCTTCAGTTCCGCCGCGGAGTAGATGAGGAACCGGGCGCAGCGCAGCTTGGTTGCCATATCCGCCAGCTTGAAGGCGATGCTCTGCTGGGCCGCGATGGGCTTGCCGAACTGGACGCGCTCCTTGGAATAGCTCAACGCGTGCTCAAACGCGCCCTGGGCGATGCCCAGCGCCTGCGCGGCGATGCCGATGCGCCCGCCGTCCAGCGTGGACATGGCAATCTTGAAGCCCTCGCCCTCCTTGCCCAATAGGTTTTCCTTGGGAACCTTCACGTCGTTGAAGATCAGCTCCGCCGTTGAGGAGGAGCGAATACCCATCTTGTCATAGTGGTCGCCGAACTCAAAGCCCTTCCAGCCCTTCTCCACGATGAAAGCGGAGATGCCCCGGGTGCCGATGTCCGGCGTGGTGACAGCGAAAACCACATAGGTGTCCGCCTTAGGGGCGTTGGTAATGAAGATCTTGCCGCCGTTGAGGAGGTAGTAGTCCCCCCCTTATCCAGCGCCGTGGTCTCCGTGCCGCCGGCGTCAGGATCCGGCGTTGGTCTCCGTAAGGCCGAAGGCGCCGATCTTCTCGCCCTTGGCCAGCGGAACCAGATATTTCTTCTTCTGCTCCTCGGTGCCATAGGCGAAAATGGGCCATGAGCCGAGGGAGACGTGGGCGGAGAGGATTACGCCCGTGCCGCCGTCCACACGGGCCAGCTCCTCCACCGCGATGGCGTAGCTCAGGGCATCAAGACCGGCACCGCCGTACTCCTTGGGGTAGGGAATGCCCATCCAGCCCAGCTTACCCAGCTTCTTGACAGCCTCCTCGGGAAACTCGTTGTTCTGATCCATTAAAAATGCGAGGGGCTTGATCTCCTCCTCCGCAAAACTCCGGATCTTCGCGCGCAGCTCTTCGTGCGCCGCCGTGGTTTGAAACAGCATACGGGTACCTCCTTTTAAAATTTTACAGTTTGCTTGTATCTTGGGGATCGGGTCCGCCGGTCAGCAGCCTGCGCAGGCTCACGGCACGGAACGCCTCGTCCTGCTTTTGCTGCAAGGCTGCCAGCTGACAGTGGATGGTGCACCGCCCATGCTTGTCCTGCCAGCGGCATTCATATCCCGGCTCCATGCAGGCGCACAGGATGCCCCGCTCCCCCCACGACCCCCATGAGATCGTAGAGGGAGGTCGCGTCCAGATCGCAGGACAGCTCGCAGCCGCCGAGAGCGCCGCGGCACCCGCACCAAATTGCCGGCGGAGAGCTTGCGCAGAATCTGGTAGGCAAACTGATTGGGGATCAATTCCGTTTCCGACATCTCGGCCACCGAATGCTTCTCCCCGTCCATCAGCACCCGCAAAATGCGCAGCGCGTAGTCCGTCTCTTTGGTGATGATCATGCTCCACATCCTCTTTTCGCTTGCTTGTTAATACCATCATATCAATCTTGATAAATTTTGTCAAGATAATTTCAAAAAAAATATCGCTTTCATACAGACCGCCCCAGCCCGGGTCAGCTTCGCTTTCCATTCAGCGAAAAGCCATGTTCCTTACAATTATAGAAGCCGAAAAAGCTGTGCCGTGGCAGTCCGCCGAAAGCAGAAAAGACTATGCCTGAAAACCAGAAAGCGGAGAAATTGGTTGGGGCTCGCAGGGGTCGCCCATCCAAGGCGGATGAGTCGATCCCTGGCAAGTCCAAGGCAAGCACCAAAGTGCGTGCTTTTCATTTTATATCCGACGCATTATGTTAAGATGTGCAGTAGATGTTCCATTTTGCTGTCCCATTCTCTGCTGGAATCGGCGCACTCTTTCAATTCAGTTTCGACTTCAGCATTTATCGGCAAGTTTTTCTTGTAGCGGATGGTATGCTCAAGGCTTGCCCAGAAGTCCATAGCGATTGTACGGAGTTGTATCTCCACCGGTACATGGATCTCTTTTTCCGCAAAGAATACCGGCAGCCGGATCGTCAGGTGCAGACTGCGATAGCCATTTGGCTTAGGGTGTGAAATATAATCTTTCTCCGTGATGATTTCAATGTCAGACTGATCTTTTAAGCACTTTGCCAAAAAGAACACATCCTCATCGAAAGAGCAGATCACCCGCACACCGGCAATATCCATGATATTTGCCTGCATGGTCGGAAAATCCAGAGAAAGTCCGCGCTTCTGCATCTTATTCATAATGCTGGACGGCGACTTCAAGCGACTTTTCATACTTTCTATCGGATTGCGATCATGCTGCAATGAAAACTCTTCGTTTAGAATTTCCAACCTGCTTTCCAGTGCTTTCAGCGCACATCGGTATTGCAGCATGACTTCCTGATACCTGCGATTTTCGCTTAAAAGGCGCTGGCACTGCAGATCATCTAAGCCTTTATCTGCCGCAACCGTCAAGCCAAATAAATTTTCACTCATAGTTTCTCCTTTCCGCAGGGATAGGCGCTCCGCGCTGTCTGCTGCTCTTGTGTTACGACCTGATAAAAACTGTATCCGCCGGAGAGATGGGAACAGCTGAAACCATACTGCGTCAAAAGCCGACAGGCCAGATAACTGCGAAGCCCAGTCTGGCAATTCACATAGATAGGCTTGTCCCGCTCTAACTCGTCCAAGTGCTCCCGCAGATCGTCCAGTGGAATATTGCGGAATCCATTCAAGTGCCCACGCCGATATTCGCCTTCCGTACGGACGTCCAGCAGCGTCGCACTGCCATCGCAGGGCAAGTCCTCAACATCATTCCAATGGAACTGCTGCACTTTCCCGCTCTCCAAATCCTCGATCATAAAACCGGCCATATTGACCGGATCTTTGGCAGAGGAATAGGGCGGCGCATAGGAAAGGTCAAGTTCCGTCAGTTCCAAAGCTGTCATTTTTGCGCGAATGGCCGTTGCCAGTACATCAATACGCTTGTCCACGCCCTCGCCGCCAACGATCTGCGCACCGAGCAGCCGCAGGCTTTCTTTTTCATACAGTACCTTCATTGCCATAGACTGTGCGCCGGGATAATAGGTGGCGTGGGATGCCGGGAAAAGTACGACTCTGTCGTAAGCAATCCCTGCTGCCTGCGCCGCCTTTTCGTTGATCCCCGTAGAGGCCGCTGTCAAGTCGAACAGTTTCAGAACAGACGAGCCCTGAGAGCCGTGAAAGTGGCTGTTTCCGCCGCAGATGTTGTCAGCGGCAATGCGTCCCTGCTTGTTGGCGGGTCCCGCCAGCGAAATCAACGCTTTCTGCCCGGTTACAAAATGGGTGACCTCTACGGCATCGCCCACAGCATAGATGTCCGGCACGGAGGTTTCCATCCGCTCGTTGACAGCGATGCTGCCCCGGATGCCCAGCTCAAGTCCGGCCTCTTTTGCCAGATGGGTGTCCGGCGTGACGCCGATGGCCAGCAGCACCATGTCGGAGCGCAGCGGCTCACTTTCCTCCAGCAGCGTCAGCACGGAATCTCCGTCCTGCCGGAATCCGGTGACGGTTTCACCCAACCGCAGAGTCACGCCGTGTCTGTGCATTTCCGCATGGACAAAGCTCGCCATGTCCGCATCCAGTGGTGCTAATAGCTGATTGGGTCGCTGAACGATGGTGACAGAAACGCCCATTTCTGTAAGGTTTTCCGCCATTTCCAGACCGATAAAGCCGCCGCCAGCCAAAACAGCGTTTTTCGGCTTCTGATCCTCTACAAAGTGCCTGATGCGGAGGGTATCCTCCACGGTGCGCAGCGTGAAAACACGCTCACTGCTGACGCCGGAAAGCGCAGGAACCGTCGGCTTTGCGCCGGGTGCGAGGAGCAGTTTGTCATAGGTTTCCGTGTAGACCTTTCCACTATCCAATGCGTGAACGGTGACGGTTTTCTCTGCGGGATTGATCGCAGTTACTTCCTGCCGTACCCGCACATCAATGCGAAAGCGGTCCCAAAAGCTCTCCGGAGTTTGCAGTGTCAGTTCTTCTTGCTCCTTGATCACACCGCCCACATAATACGGCAGGCCGCAGTTGGCATAGGACACATAGCCGCTGCGCTCGATCATGATGATCTGGGCGTGTTCATCCAAACGGCGGATGCGGGCAGCGGCAGAAGCACCGCCCGCCACACCGCCTACGATCACAACTTTCATCTTGCGCCCTCCACCATTGCGGCAATCTCCGACTTAGGCCGATAGCCGACCGATTTGGCAACGGCCTTTCCATCCTTGAATACGACCAGCATCGGGATACTGGATACCTGAAAACGCATTGCCAGCTCCATCTGCTCGTCCACATTGACCTTGCCCACCTTGAGCGTACCGCTTTTTTCTTCGGCAAGCTCATGCAGTACGGGAGAGAGCATTTTGCACGGTCCGCACCAGTCCGCATAGAAATCCAGCAGGACGGGCTTGTCGGAATGCAGTACCTCATTTTCAAAATTCGCAGCAGTAATTTTCAGTTCAGCCATGAGAAAGGCTCCGTTCTGTTATCTTTGTTTATTCTTTGTTTTTCAGCTTGCAAATGCCCTGCGTCATGGTTCCCATCGGACAAAACGCACACCATGTGCGGGGCTTGTAGAGCACCATAACGATCAGACCCAGCAGCAGAGAGGTCAGCATGAGGCTATAAAAGCCAAAGCTGAACTGCGCCATCCAATCAGCGACTGTACCGGCTGTATAAGTCCAGCCCCATGGCACACGGAATGTCCAGAACAGCTTAATGGCCTCCCGCAGGGACGTAGCACCAGCAGCGACCAGATAGGTCTGGAACACCATGTTGCCGAACATCGTCAGGAAAAAGAGCAAAAAGGCATAACGGAACCACTTGGAGGACATCCAGCGGGGCGTGGGCTTGCAGCGGGAGCATTTAAGGTCTGTCCCCAGCTTGCTGAACAGTTGCCCCCGTCCGCAGAGGTGGTTGCAAAAGAATTTGTTCCCGCCAAAGATGGCTAAAAGCAGCGGCAGAAGAAAATCGATCATACCCAGCCACGCGAACAGGATATTGAAAAAGCCCAGTGCAAAATAGATGATGGCATATACCCACAGGTAATCGTACCAATGCTTTGCTTTCTTCATGCGTCAGCCCTCACTTTCACCTCAATGCAGCCGACGGGACAGAGTTTTGCGCACTTGCCGCAGCCTACGCAGCGTTCCGCCTCCACGGCGGCGTAGCAGCCGCGGCGCACCTTGACGGCCCCCAGTGGACAGGTTTTTTCGCACACACCGCAGGCGACGCACCGCGTCTTATCTATGGCAGCCAGTTTCTTTGACAGCATAGCTTTCCTCCCTTAATCCTGCAAGGATTTGTAATAGAGCATACAGTGGCAGACCCCCTCGAAGCCCGGATCTGCAATTGGATTCTTGAACTCCTGGCACATACATTTGGTTGCCTCTGTGCGCTCCCTGCGGCAGGGACAGTACCCGCCGGTGCGCTTGAGTCCTTTTCTGATGGTGCTGACAATCTCCTGATCGGGATTGAGCTTGATTTTCATGTTCGCCAGCTCTTTCTTGATTGTGGCTTTATCATACCGCAGGACAAAGTCTTTTTCTGTGACGAGGTTACATTGATAAAAAAATCCGGTGCTTTTTGAGCACCGGATTTTAAGAAGGTGAATTACGCTTTCCACAGACTGTGGAGGTTGCAGTAGGCGTAGACCGCCTCGACCTCATCGCCCTCGCAGAGAGCGAAGCAGACCTCCGGCTTTTCGCCGGGATGCAGTTCCTTACGCTGATTGCCCTGCTTGGTCTGGAGAGATACCCATTCGATGTAGTGCTCCGGCAGCATGGGGTGCTCCACGGAGCCGACCTTGACATGGACGATGCCGTTTTCCACCGTCCAGACAGGGACGTGCTTCTCCACGGCGGCATCGGTGGTGCCGGGAACGATCTCGCTCATCGGCTCGCCGCAGCAGACAACAGGGACGCCTGCGTCCTTAACTTTGGCAATGATGTTACCGCAATGCTTGCAAATGTAAAACTTCTGCTCCATGATAATTCTCCTTTTTCTTTAATAGTTTTCTGCGTGAATTTCAAAATAGCTCTGGGGATGGTTGCAGGTGGGGCAAACCTCTGGAGCTTTCTCACCGATCACAATGTGACCGCAGTTGCGGCACTCCCATACCTTGACCTCACTCTTGGCAAAGACCTCTGCCATCTCCACATTGTGCAACAGGGCACGGTAGCGCTCCTCGTGGTGCTTTTCAATGGCGGCGACCAGGCGGAAACGCTGGGCCAGCTCATGAAAGCCTTCCTCATCGGCTGTTTTGGCAAAGCCGTCGTACATATCCGTCCACTCGTAGTTCTCACCCTCAGCGGCGGAGAGAAGGTTTTCTGCGGTGTCGCCAATGCCGTTCAGTTCTTTGAACCACAGCTTGGCGTGTTCCTTCTCATTATCAGCGGTTTTGAGGAACAGTGCCGCGATCTGCTCAAAGCCTTCCTTCTTGGCCTTGGATGCAAAATAGGTGTACTTGTTGCGTGCCTCGGACTCACCGGCAAAGGCAGCCATCAGGTTTTTTTCGGTTTGAGTTCCTGCGTATTTCGTTTCTTTCATGGTGGATACTCCGTCCTGTTTTTCTGCTTTTATTGTAGCAAATCTATGATTTTATTCCGTGACGAAGTCACATTCCTTTTTATTTTAGACGATTTAGTCTGTTCTTATCCCGCAGCGTGATTGCACCACGCTTCAGCTCCACCAGTCCGTCCTCCGAGAAGCTTTTGAGCATCCGTGCCACTGCCTCCCGTGCCGAGCTGATGTGCTGGGCGATCTGCTCATGGGTCATACGTATCGTGTCGGAGCCGGTACGTTCCGCTTCGGCAAAGAGAAATTCTGCCAGCCGCTGATCCAGCCCCTTGAACATGATCTGCTGCATCGCCCACATCACATCAGAAAACCGTTTCGTTGCCAGTTCATAGAGAAAACAGCGGACATGGAGATTTTTCTCCTTGAGTGCAGCAATGACATTTGCAGGGATAATCAGAACGTCCGTATCCATTCCGGCAGTCATTTGCGTATCAAAGGTGATCTGACTGATCACGCAGGAGGCGGAAAGCACACATAGTTCGCCCGGATACAGGCGGAACAGCGTTACCTCCCGCCCCTCATCAGAGAGAAGATAGGTGCGAATCTCGCCGGAAAGAATAAACAGCATTCCGAGACATTCATTGTCGCTGCTGTGAACGAACGCACCCTTTTTATAATGACGGACAAAGGCACTTCGGCGTAGTGTGTCCATTTCGCGTTCGGTCAAGGATGACCAGAACGGAAGTTGTGTCAGTGTGCGTTCCATATCAATGGCAGCTATGCTTGCCGCAGCCGTGGTCACCGCAGGAGTGACCAGCCTCGCCGTGCTCATGATAATGGTGGTCACAGTGAACATTGGGATCGTAGCCCAGATTTCCGTTGAGCAATGCGCTCACCGCCGCATCAGCGTCCCCACTGACACCGCCGTAGAGCTTGATACCCGCTTCGGCCAGTGCTGCCTGCGCACCGCCGCCGATGCCTCCGCAAATCAAAGTGTCCACGCCGTTCTGCATCAGGAAGCCTGCCAGTGCGCCGTGACCGCTGCCGTTGGTGTCAACGACTTTCGCATGAGTGATTTTGCCGTCCACAGCTTCATAAAGCTTGAACTGCTCGGTGTGACCGAAATGCTGAAAGATTTGACCGTTTTCATAGGTAACTGCAATTTTCATAATGGAATCTCCTTTGCAAGTTTTGCCTGATTTTTCCATGTTGGCTCTCTGCATCCGGCAGCAACGGCCGCAGTGAGCTGCCTCCTGTCCTCCGCAAATGCGGTAGTTTCCCCCGGTGATGTGCAGCGGTTTCCCGTGGACAAGACACGCTGCAATCTTGCGCCGTGCGCCTTCGTAAATCTCCTGCACGGTAGAGCGTGAAATGTCCATCTGCGCGGCACACTGCTCGTGGGTTTGCTGCTCCAAGTCAACCAGCCGAATGACCTCGTATTCGTCCAGCGTCAGCAGGATCGGCTCGGTATTCTCGCACCCGTTGGGACAGAATGTATCGACCTGTGGTACGCCACAAATTTGACGGCACCGTGGCGGTCTTGGCATGGGAGCTTTCTTCCCTTTGTATTCGGTATATTCCGATTGTAGCACTTTGAGCAGAAAAAAGCAATTTTTTTCAAAAGCTGCTACATTTTCCGTCCTCATATGTGTGCCGGCTGATATTCGGAGTCGAATGCTACATGTGAGCCTTGTTCGTAATGCCCACCGATCATGACCGTAGCGGCAGTCACAGCATCCACATGAAAGCGTTCCCGGTAATGCTTGCATTTTCGTAAAAAAACGTTATAATTGAATCAGTTAAATCAAAGGAGGCATCAAATCATGAAATCACATAAATACTGGTCCTTAGGCGCACTTTTCTGTATGTTGGGATGCATTTATTCTGGAATCAAAAAATCTATGACTGCGCATAAATACTTTGCCTATTCTTCATTGCTTTGTATGGGTATGTCCATTTATTCCGGTCACAAACTGGTTTCTCCAAAGAAGGAAAAAATCACTAAATCAAATAATAGTGAGAATAGTTAAACAAAAAATTTCCTTTATTCATCAAAGACAAAGTTGCTGGAGAATTTTTTTCTCCAGCAGCTTTCTTTCATAGAGAAAACGCTGGGAGAGATCTCCCAGCGCAAGCAGCCCTAATCACAGTACCGACGTGTGCCAAGCCAAAGTGGACCCAGTACCCACAACCAAGGCAGTGAAAATGTTCTCGTCACTTTTAATACCGTAAGCACCAGCGTTAAAGCATACAAGAGGCTCATTGTAATTATTTCGGAACGGTCAGGTTTCTTATCCATACGCAGACCACCTCGAAAATCCGGTCACATCTGCGAAATAGTATAAAAGTCAGTATGCTTCATCCGGTTCGGTAGGTGCTGCGGTAATATCGCGGTAGAAAGTGGCCCATGCAGCTTCCTCATAGGGGCGTACAAAAAAGAAGCCAATGCTCAATGGAATTGTCAGCAGAAGAACAAGAGAAATCGCCATAGCCTCTGAACCGGTGAAATATTTGAGAACCAGAAAACCCCCGGCATACAGTGGCAACGAACAGAGCAACTCCCAGCCAATGAAGCTGAAATCCAGACAGAACAGCCGCCATTTGTTGCCATTCATGATCCGCCGGGATTCTGTGATCGCTTCATTTGCGGTCAGCGAAGGATGTTCGGACATGATGTAAGGTGTCATCGCATAGCTGTATGTTTTCACGATTCCCGGAATCACCAACAGCAGCGACCAGAGGGCGATGTACAGACCCTGCAGGAATTTCATGCAGAAGCCATCCCACAGACGGTCTTTCTGAGAGAACAAGTCCGAGATGGCAGCATCATTTCCATCTACAAGGTTCAGATTAAAATGAGCATATCCCAGTTGAACTGCACCGCCCACGATCAGTTGGAGGATTGCCCACAGACCAATGCCGACAAGCAAAACAGCAAGCAGCCGACCGCCGTTTGGCTGGGCGAACAGGTTAAAATGAATGTCCTTTGCCTGATTGGAATTGGAAACGACACTGTTGGAACTGCTCACAATGGTAGCACCGAGCGCACTGGCGGCAATACCTGTCAGAACAGCAGTTTTCCATTTTCCGCGCAGAGCATCGCGAGCGAGCATACGATAGTCAGCAGATATTTTCATAAAAGCAACCTCCTGTCTGAAAATGGCAAGTATGTGTGAAAAGGAATATGATATGCTACTTTAATTTAGATACGTTTGAAACGCTGAAAAAATTGCAGCATGAATGAAAAAAGAGGCTGTTGCACCGGCTTTTATCCGTGTGCAACAGCCCCTTCCTTTACTTCAGCAGCTTGTCCAGTTCATCATATTGCATTACTGGAGCTTTGCAAGGATTTCTTCAGCCGTCATACCGCTGGCAAGCAGCTTCTTCAGCACATCTTCTGCTTCGCCCTTCTTTGCTTCTTCTGCTGCTTTTTGCTTCGGCAGCAACCTTTTTTGCCTCTGCTTTAGAAAGTTCCTTTGCTGCAACCTTCAAAGCAGATTTTTTACTTTTCAACTGTTCCTTCAGTGTGCTAATGTTGTCAGACAGTGCGGCAATCTCGGTTTCAATTTGTTCCTTGGCTGCGGTCTTTTCAGCAACAATAGCCGCATAGTCAATATTTGCTTTCTTGGTACGCACTGCATTCTTGCTTCCTTTTGGTCTAGCCATAATAGTCCCTCCATCCAGTATTGGAATTTAGCTAATATAAGTATATTCTTTCTGTCTCGAAATGGCAATACTTCCTTAGACAACAAGAGCGGAGCCTTTTGCAAGGCCCCGCTCTTGTTCATAGAGAAAACCACAAGCTATGATTGTGGAAGAAAAGAGCCGTAGCGTCGAAACGGTAGAAAAAGAACCTCCTTTTGCTATAATTAGAAGCGGGTAACGCCAACCGCATAGGGCCTTTGGTTCGGCCTACTTTTTGGAGCTGGGCCTCTCGTGCCAGCAGCTCGAACAGAATATCCCGGCCCTCTTCACCGACCCCGCGTGCGGCCATGTGCTGCGGGCGAAAGGCTTCGTACAGGACGAGAACGGCTGGGTGAAGCTGAACGCCGCCGCCGACGGCCTGACGGCAAACGCTATCCCCAAGGGGCAGGAAGTGCTCATCGTGATCGGGGAGGGGCTGGAGAAAGAACGGATTGAGGTGAGATTAAAGGGGTAAGGCGGATCCCCCGTATATCGTTGTATCTTTCCATAAATAGTTTGTCTCCCGCCCAAAGTAGGCGTATAATAGGGGAAAAGAAACGCTAAAGGAGAATCCCCTATGAACGGCACCGCATTGCGCAAACCGACTGCCCGGCGGGTGGTGGGCATGGTGGCGGGCATCGTCATCATCGCCCTTGGCATTGCGCTTTTCAAGCAGTCCCACCTCGGCAACGACTCCATCAGCGCCCTGAACATGCGGCTGGCGGAGCTGCTCGGCATCTCGCTGGGCACCCAGAACCTGTGCACGAACATCCTGTTTTTCCTGCTGGAATTCTGGTTCGGGCGCAAGTACATCGGCCTTGGCACCTTCGTCAACGGCATCTGCATCGGGTACATCGTCACGGCGTTCTATGACCCCATTCACGCCCACTTCGGCGACGCGCCGTCGCTGGCGGTGCAGTTGGCGTGGGTCATCGCGGCGGTGCTGGTCACGGCGCTGGGCGCTTCGCTCTACCAGACCGCCGACCTCGGCATCGCGCCCTACGATTACCTTTCCCTCGGTCTGCGGGACTACACACCCTGCCCGTACTTCGGGTGCCGCATCTTCACCGATGCGCTCAGCGCCCTGCTGTGCTGGCTGCTGGGGGGCCTTGTGGGCCTTGGCACCTTGATCTGTGCGTTCTGCCTTGGGCCCTTCATCCAGTTCTTCGATCGGACGTTCTCCCAGAAGGTGCTGCAATACAAACCGAACAATTGAGAAACCCCGCGGCGTCAAATCATACGCTGCGGGGGTCCTTTTTATTGCTGCCGTTAAGCAGAAAATGAAAATGAAGGAGATTTATCTTTCAAAACCGCCTGTGGACTGCTGTGGCGATGGGGAGCCATAACAAACCCATCAGACAGGCTTTGGAAGAAGCAAATAGGGATGTGAGAAATGCACTGTCAAAGGTTGATGCCGATTCAAAGGATCACGAATAGGATCGCCAGACAGATGCAGCTTAACATTTATCTGGAGATGGCCCAAGGATAAAATAGAAGCAGTATTAAAGCCGCTCACTGTGCTGGTTTCCAGCATGGTGAGCGGCTTTTTACTACAAATATGAGGAATCGAAGAAGTCTTTTAGTGTGATTCCCAAGCCCAGACAAATTCTTTCGATGGTTTCTACGCTTAGCTGACCTCCCCGACGGGCAGTTGTTTGAATCGTGGAATACGATATTCCGCATTTCTTTGCCAACACACACAGATTCATATCACGCTCTTGCATCAAATCCTGAACACGCTTAATCGTATCCACGAAATTCCCTCCCATCTTTTTAGTTCAAAACTTTTCCAACAACCTCGAATCTTTGCTCTGGAGATATAATAATTGGTGAATATTTGGTGTTAAGAGAGACCAAAACCGGTTGATTGGGCACCACGCCATAGCTGTCGGTAAGGAATTCTGCTTGGGTTTTATCCGGGGTATGTTCATCGTATTTTTTCAGATATCCACAGTCATCATATACGAATATCCCGATATCCCCGCATTCAAGTTCTTCGCAGCGCTTTACCCATACGATTTGTCCGCTATGATAACGTGGCTCCATACTATCACCGCTAACGTATATCCCGAACTCGGCACCAGCCGGAACGCTACTGGCAGGCACTTGTATCTGCTGGAACATTTCACCCTCAAGAAAAGCTCCTAGACCTGCCGATACTGGCAACTCTGATACAGGCATCATTATGTAGTCGATTTCCGCGGGTTCTTCTGCGTCTGGCTGGTAGCGCCGGGATGCAATCAAATCCATTTCGTACTCAGCGACTTTTTTTGCCCGATGTCATTTAGAAGGGCGGGTTTCTGAAAGTTCTTTGTAAAGTAGGAAGGACCCTCCTTGATGTTCAATGCGTAGCAGATTGCAACTAGTTGATAGATGCTAGGAGTGGTATAGCCTTTTTCCCATTTGCTGATTCCCTTGTCACTGACATCGACGCCATAGTTGTAGAGAAGTTCGGAGAAAGCTACAAGTGAATAGCCATTCTTTTTTCGTACAGCTGCGAGAATCAGACCTACCTCATTACTATCCCTTGCGGCGACTGCATCATAGCACACCGTGGATGGGGCTATGTGCATTTTGGTGAGAGCAGTTTTCTTTTTCATGGCAAGAACACTCCTTTGTGATCCGATAGCTCTATTATAGTATAGAAAGCATAAGAAATCAGCAAGAAATCTCCAAAATAGCGACGAATGCGTAATTGACATCTCCATAAAGTAGATATACAATCGAATCAAATCCACGAATAACAGCTTTTTGGTGTTGATTCTGGACCGAATCATATTTATTCGGTGTTTTTAAGAGGTGATATTATGAGAAAAGAAAACGTAAGATGCCCGATGTGCGGAACCATGAACTATGATGTAGATCTTGATGCAACCGATGGCTGGACAAAATGCCGTCTGTGCAAAGCAGTAACCTGCTCTATGGATGAGTGGAAAAAGCATACAGTGTCCGTTCCTCTGTTAAACGAAAAACAGTTCGTGGCACGCAGTATGGCTCGCAAGTAATGCACGCTGCATTCTGATAAATCTGCAAAAAGGAGGATTTCTGATGTGTGGTGATTACAACCTTCGCCGTGAGAAAAGATACGTTGAAGTGGACGTTCGTTTTACTCCTGATGGCAAGATCCGCCCTCTTGCCATAAACTATGACAAAGCCCACACTTATGGAATTGATCGTGTCTTGGCAGTCAAGCATGGGATATCACGCCTAGGCGGAAAAGGTCACTGCTTCACCTGCCTGATCTGCGGGCAGAAGCGGAATCTCTGGCTTGAACAGGGCAAGTGGTTCGTGGAAGCCTACTGCTCTGTGCCGGAAAGCCGTGCTTCGTAATGGCAAAGTACTTATCCCGCGCAGACCTTTCGCGCATAGCGGGTAAGTATATCGACCAGTACTATACCCGCTTCGGGATCAGCAAAGATGCCCCGGAACCCATTGACCCTGAACGACTTGCAAGCGCTGTTCTTGGGCTGAATGTGAAAATGCTGCCGCTATGTAGTGATGGCAGCGTCCTCGGACTGACCGTTTTTCAAAGATGCGGTTTTACCGTAACTTTAGGGGATGGTACAAAGCTTGTAGAGATATTCATGCCGAAGGACGTTGTGATCGATTCTGCCCTTGCGGCAGACAGCTGCACCGGATGCCGGAATTTCACGATAGCGCATGAGGCGGCACACCATATTCTGGCTGACCTGTTTCCGAACGACTATGAAAAAGCAGTCAAGTGCCGTGGGCACATTGCCTATCGGGAACGAAACGGACAACCCTCATGGGAAGAATGGCAGGCAAACACCCTTGCAGCAGAGCTGCTGATGCCGACATTTCTAGTCAACGCCGAAATAGAACGGGCAGCGCTGTGCCTGCCGAATGGAATCCTATACAAATCCGCATCTGACCCGAACTATGAAAAAATTCTGGAGATGGCTGTGCGGATGGGAGTATCGTGGTCTGCGATCAGGATCAGACTACAGCAGATGCAGGTCATAAAAGGCAAACCCATCCACTGCTATCCATTGGACATCATCCGATTTGGAGAATAAACATGATTCAATCAAATAATCGTCCTTTTAAAAATAAACCGCTGAACAATATACAGCAGGCACAATTCAGCATCGGCTGGAGGTTTTGCCCCGTTTGCGGACACAAGCTCTACCAAAAAGATGAGAGCTGTTCAGGAACTATCCGCATAAAGTGCCTCAAGTGCGGCAACGTAGCAACGGTTGATTTAGCCTATCGCAGGCGTTGATTGCTTTATAGGCAAAACACAATTTCAAAAATCGGGTGCATTGCACCCTGAATATGGACTGTTCGTCACCGAGCAACGGGCCATTGCCGCAAGGCAATGTATGAAACGCGCACCAAATAGCCGGGCAACAGCTGATAGAGTGATTCTGCTTTAGAACCGCTCTGTTAGTTGGTTGTCCGGCTATTTTTTTTAGCCTTCAGGTAGCCTGCTCCCGTAAAAAGGAGCAGGCTTTATGTTTGTCCGTTTTTCGTGGATGCCCCAAGCGGCGAAATATCCGTAGCCTTCCAAATTTTCGACTTTTTACGCTTTATCGAAAATTTGGAGGTTTCACATGAGTTTCAATAATGGTAATGAACGTCGCAAGCTGAACGCAAAGTGGGAGCACCTCCGTGTGCAGTACCGCGAAGCCGGAATGAGCAAAGAGGCCATTCAGGCGATGTATGAGTTTGATCTGGACGTCCTGAACAGTGAACGCGCCTATGATGCCAGCACGGTGGCAGTCTGTGATGGCGAAGATGACGTTGACGCAAGGAAAGCAGCAGATCTTAAGCAATATGAGGCTGCGATCACGGTAACAGATACCTACCACGAAACCAAGAGTCGCTTTGGATGGATTGGCGAAATAGAGAATGAGCGGTTGCTGTCTGCTCTTGAAAAGTTATCGGAATACGATCTCAAACTTTTGACGCTCTACACCTATGAGGGCTACACCGTCACTGAAATTTCTAAAGTGTTGGGGGTGTCGCAGCCAACTATTAGTATCAAAATCAAGAGAATTACTAATTTTTTGAAAAAGTTTGATTTTGATGCTATGGATTGACCCTTCTCGATGGCTCGTAAGTGAAGGGACAATTTCCCAAGCGGCATCTGCCGCAGGGCAAAGCGTCCGACTTCATGGTCCTTGAAAACTGAATAGTTCCGTCATCTGGTACTCCGATAATGATACTTCCGTAATTCGCGGCCCGGTCACAAAGCAGACGGGGTGGCTGAAATGCCAATGAAGCGGTACAAGTCCGCTGCCAGATGTTTATGCCCCACTCGCAGGGGGCCGAGGGCGAATATGCGAGACCTTTAATCATATTGATCCGGGAACTGCCGGGTACGTTTTTGCGCATCCGGCAGTTTCCGTTTTTTACGTATCCCAATTTATTCTTTATCCGAATATCCACTTTGATACATATAGGAGGACACTTTTATGGATGAGTTGAACCCCACGGTGCGCGAGCAGGAGATCTACGAGGAGATGGAGCTGACCCCTGAGATGGTCAAGTCCATCCGCACCCTCTGCGGTACCTGTCTGCGGCACTTTGTGGATGCAAAGGCATTCAAGATCGCACTTGTACCCAGCGCAGACCGGAGCATGGACACCTGCACCGTCTGCCAGATGCGGCGCGGCTACGATTATGTAGTCATGCACCGCTGACCCAACCATACCACCATACCTTGAACGAAGCCCGCTGCGGAACATCCGGCAGCGGGCTTTGCACATAACAACATGGAGGTACAATTTTGCAGCAAAACTGGAAATTCCAACGCGGAGACATCTTCTTCACCCATTTCGGGGCGAGCACCGGTTCGGAACAGTGCGGTGACCGCCCGGCGGTCATTCTTCAGAATGACGTGGGCAATTACCACTCTCCGACCCTGATCGTTGCGACCATGACAAGCAAGGCGGAAAAGAAAGTAAACCAGCCGACCCACTGCCTGTTGGAAAACGCAGGGTTGAATATGCCGTCCGTTGTGCAGGCAGAGCAGATCTTCACCATCGACAAGAGCCGGGCACTGAAGTATCTGGGGCATCTGACCCCAGAGGAGATGCGCAGGGTGGATGATGCAGTTCGCATCAGCCTTGCGCTGAACCCCATGGGCAGCATCCAGCAGATGGAGCCTATCCGGCGCTCTACGGCGCTTTACGCGCCGCCTGAGGTGGTGGATGGCAAACCACCTGTCTACCCCTATACGCCCATCAAATCGTCTTTTGAAAACGCCGGAAGCATCGAGGAAATGATGCTGTACACCGAACTGCAATCCGCGGTTCATGCCATGATCCAGCGGCTCGAATATAGCTTCACCTTCAATCCCAGCCTGCTCACCAGCCCGAAGCGGAAGCAGCAGGTGACTGAGATCTTAGAGGAAGCCGAGAAGTACATTTGGAGAATCAAGGAGGAAATGCGATGCGCCTGAACGACAACAATACTTTCATTGGTATCAACCCGCCGTACCAGCTTTCGGTCATCCACAGCAGCAAGCTGATCTATCCCCGCGAGATCTACCAGCGGGGCGTAGAGCGCAAGAGGGTGGAGCTGATTGCAAGGGACTTCAACGAGTACATCGTTAACGAGCCGAAGGTCAGCTTCCGCAACGGCAGGTACTATGTAATGGATGGGCAGCACACCATCGAGGGCTGCATCCTCCTCAACGGCGGCGAGGACCGCCCGATCCTCTGCAAGGTCTACACCGGTCTGACGATGGAGCAGGAAGCCCTGCTCTTTGCCGAGCAGAACGGTCACGCCGCACCCCTGTCGGCGGGCATCAAGCTGCGCGCCAAGGTGGTGGGCGGCGATGCGCCTTCCAAGGCGTTTGTCGCAGCCACTAACCGGGCGGGGCTTTCCCTCAACTACGACAGTATGCAGCTGAGCGACTACCGCATCGGCTGCGTGGGCACGGCGCTGAAGCTGTACGACCAGCTGGGCGAAGAGATCTACTGCGAAGCTCTGCGGCACATCGTGGAAGCGTGGGAGGGCAAACCGGATTCCTTCCGGGCGGCTGTCCTGCGGGGCGTGATGTACTTTGTGCAGCTGTACCACGGGCAGTACAGCGCGGAGCGGCTTGTCCGTGCGCTGGGCGGCGTCCACCCCATGGAGCTCTACCGCATCAGCCGGGATAACCCCGCCAAGCTTCCGGGCTGGCGGCGGTACGTTTACCCCATCTACACCACCTACAACGGCAAGTGCAGGAAAGACGCACTGCCGATGAAGTTCTAAGCTCAAATATCTCCTTTGGCAAGTGAGATGGTCCCCGAAAAAGACCATCACACTTTACATATAGTATTTTCTGCTGAATAATCGACATATTGAACTAGAAAGAGAGGACAGGAATGAGCGAGATCGCAGCCTGCACTTTGATTCAGGAAGAGCCTGACCGAAAGACGGAGAGGTATCTGACGATGTTCAAGGACTACCCGGATGTGGTGACGGTGGAGCATCTTCAGGAAATGCTTGGCATCTGCCGGAAGAATGCGTATCTGTTGGTCAAGCAGAATAAGATCCACTCGGCGCGTGTAGGACGCAGCTATAAGATACCAAAACTCTGCGTGGTAGAGTACCTGCTCGATCAGGATCGGCAACTTGGAGGGATGCACCTTTCAAACTCCCTTGTGCCATCCTTGCAAAACACTCCAGAATCTTCTAAACTTATGATGCCTAAGCAAAGGACGTTTGGCTGCGAACAGAAAGGAGCATAACTATGACAAATGTGGCCGGACATTTAAGAGAACAAAACGGTATGTATCAGATGATTCTGAGCTGGAAAGACACAGATGGAAAGCGCAGAACCAAATCCATCAGCACAGGACTTCCTGTTAAAGGAAACAAAAAAAGAGCTGAATCTCTGTTGCGTAAAACACAAAAAGAGTTTAACCCTGAAACGATGCAGCAGGTTTCCGACCTGCCGGTATCGGAATATCTGAACCGCTGGCTTCGGGAAAGCGTGATGAACCTTCCGCCCGAAACCTATGGCAGATATGCTTATGATCTGGGAAGAGTAGTTGTCCCATACTTTGAAAAGAAGCGGCTGTCTTTGAAAGCACTCTCTCCGCGCGATCTGGAAACGTTCTTCCGCTATGAGCGTCAGCAGGAGGAGGCCAGTGTACAGCAGCTTCTGGATTGGCACAAGGAGTTGACCGATGCCCTACAATATGCCGTTGACAATAATTGGCTGAAGGTCAGCCCCATCAAAGAAGTTGACCCCTGCCTTGATAACTCCCCGGTACTTTTCACCGACTTCATCACGGACTGGTTGAAAATGATGAAGTCACGAGTGGAAATCACAACCTATACCAGCTATGAAAGAGCAATCGTTCACAAGATCGTCCCATATTTTGAACCGCTCCACTATACATTGCAGGATATGGAACAGCATCCCAAATACATCCAAGACTTCTACCAGCATGAGTTGGATCGTGGCCTTACGGCAAACACCGTCATTCACTATCACGCCAACATCCGCAAATGCTTGCAGTACGCTTTTCAAATCGGCATGATCCGTTCCAACCCGGCAGATCGCGTTGAACGTCCTCGTAAGGAAAAGTTCAAGTCGGAGATTTACAGCGGTGAAGAACTGGAGCAGCTTTTCAAAGCGATTCAAGGTGACCCTTCGGAGTTTGGCGTTATCATGGCTGCATTCTACGGCCTGCGGCGCAGTGAAGTTGTTGGCTTGAAATGGGATGCCATTGACTTTGAAAACAAGAAAATCAGCATTCAGCATACGGTTGTGACCGCAAAGGTCAACGGAACGCTAACAGAAATCGCACGAGATAAGACAAAAACAAAGTCGAGCTGCCGGACACTTCCCCTAATCCCTGCCTGTGAGCAGATGCTCAATAAAATGAAAAAGGAGCAGGAGCAGAATCGGAAGGTCTGCGGCAAAAGCTATTGCACCGATTATCTTGACTATATCTATGTAGACCCGATGGGAAAACGGATTCGGCCCGATTTCCTGAGCCAACATTTCCCGGATTTTCTGGTCGCACACCAGATGAAGCGTATCCGCTTTCACGATCTGCGCCATAGCTGCGCCAGTCTGCTCTATGCCAATGGCGTGAGCCTGAAGGAGATTCAGGAGTGGCTGGGGCACAGCGACATCAGCACGACAAGCAACATTTATACACATCTGGATTTCTCCAGTAAGGTATCTTCGGCGAATGCAATCGTCAATATCTTCCCAGAAAACGCCAAAGTATAAAAAATGGGCAAAAAAGAAAAACAGCCTAAAATCTTTCGATCCTAAGCTGTTTTATGATGAAGTGCCGATGGTGGGACTCGAACCCACATGGTTTCCCGAACGATTTTGAGTCGTTTGCGTCTGCCATTCCGCCACATCGGCTGATATTCAATTTTGGGACATTAGTACCGGTTTTTGAAGATTGGAGGGATGTTCAGGAGGGATGTAAGAAATCCCATTCCGACAAACTCTCAAAATTCAACGCACCCTCGTGAATTTCTTGTACAGACATGGAAAATCACGAAGCGGATTTTGAGTCCCCCTCGTCTGCCATTCCGACACACCGGCTGATTCCATACAGAACAGTGATATTATAATCTATTTTTGCCGCAAAATCAAGCCGGAAAAATATTTTTTTCAAAAACGGCCCGATCTCTGGTCAGCTTCGGGTTTTTCGTGTATACTGAATGCACCATTCCGGGGAGAGTTCCCCGATCAAAAGGAGGATCTATGGATTCACTGCTTTCTGCTCCTGCGACGGCTGCACAGCGCCAGCGGGACCGCTTGCTGGGCGCACTGATCGGGCTGGCGCGCGCCACCGTCAATGAACCGAAGACCGAAGACACCGACCACGTTCTGGCCGCCGGGCTGCGGCAGGCGGCCAGGGCAGATGCCGCCGAGGACGCTCTGCGCCGGATGCAGGACATCGTCGAGACCGAGAAGCACCGGGTCGCGCCCAACTGCGCCACCTGCACCATGCGCTGCGGCAACACCGACAACTACGACCTGGCCCGGCTGTGGGATGCACCGGAGGAGCTTCGCACCCTGAAGCTGCGGCTCCTGGCTGCGCTGTTCACACTTGCCCAGCGGCGCAGCACCGACCGCATCCGGAAGGAGATCTGTGACGATCTATTTGTCCTTGCGGAAGATTGGGATTCTTCGCTGCTTTCCCCCATCGTCCGCCGTGCCGAAGAGCTATGCAAAGAGTAATTCTTTTTCAGATTCTTACGCAGATTCTTGCTGAAATCAGACCTATTTTCGAAAAACCTCTTTACAAATGATTCCGAAGTCACTATTATATAATTATATGTGACCGTTTGAAATCGATTCTTTTCATTGGGGTCATCCAGCGCTGTATACAGCGCAGATATTTTTGAGAAAGAAGGTTGAATCCATGTCTGAGAAAAAAAACGTTGTCTCCACCGCCGCAGACGCTCCTGCTGTGGAAAAGACTGCGCGTAAGACGGCCAAAGCGGACAAGGCCGCCAAAACCACTGCCAAGACCGGCAAAACGGCGCATCGCGGCCGTCCGCCGCTGGCACCGGAAGTCTATGTTGAGCACGGCGGCAAGCAGTACAACATCACCGACCTGGTAGACCGTGCCAAGGCCGATTACCGTCTGACCCACAAGGTCGGCGTCCAGTCCTGCAAGGTGTATATCAAGCCCGAAGAGGAAGCTGCTTACTACGTCGTGAACAAAGTCAGCGGCAAGCTCCCTCTCTGAGCGGCTGTGTTCCATCCGTTCCCACAACTGTGATGGCTCCACTGTGAAACAAAAAAGCGGCATCGGAACTGCATCCGGTGCCGCTTTTGTGTTTGTTTTTTACTTACAACGCGTACAGCTCTGTGTACTTTCGGGTCAGGTAATCGAGGTACACCTGCGGGTCAAGGGTGCCGCAGGCATTCCGGACCACGTCGGCCGGTTCCAGCAGCTGGCCGTACTGGTGCACATGCTCCCGCAGCCAGCCGGTCACGCCGGAGAGGTCGCCCTTTGCCACCTGCCCGAACACATCGAACGCCTGCTCCATCCTGCGGAGCATCTGCGCGCCGTAGGCATTGCCCAGCGCATACGACGGGAAGTAACCGAAGGAGCCGCCGGACCAGTGGCTGTCCTGCAGGCAGCCCTCCCGGTCATTGGGGACCTCCACGCCCAGATATTCCCGATACAGGCGGGCCCACTCGGCCGGGACTTCCTCTGCCCGCAGCGTACCGCCGATGAGCTGTTTTTCGATCTCGTACCGCACCATGATATGCAGGCAGTAGGTCAGCTCGTCCGACTCGGTGCGGATGAGGCTCGGCTCCACCTTGTTCACGGCCCGGTAGAACTGCTCGGCGCTCACCCCGCCCAGCTGCTCCGGGAAGAACGCCTGCACCCTGGGGTAGATGGCTTCAAGGAACGCGCGGGAACGCCCGATGAGGTTCTCGTAAAAGCGGGACTGGCTCTCGTGGACGCCCATGCTGACGCCGCCGGCCAGGCAGGTATACTGCAAGTCATCCCGGATACCCAGCTCGTACAGCGCATGGCCGCCCTCGTGGAGGACGGAGTACATCGACGAGGCCACGTTGTGCAGGTCGTAATGGGTGGTGATGCGGACATCCTTGTTGTTGAACTCCAGCGTGAAGGGATGCTCGGTCTCGCCAAGGCCGCAGTGGCCGCGGTCGATGCCCATGACCTCCATGATGTAGTCGGCAAAGGCCTTCTGCCGCTCCACCGGATATTCCAGATGCAGGAAGCTGTCATCGACCGGGGGCTTCTCGCCGATGGCCCGGACAAGCGGCACGATGCCGTCCCGCAGCGTCTCAAAGAAGGCGTCCAGCTGCCGGGTGTCCACCCCGCGCTCATACTCGTTCAGCAGGGCGTCGTAGGGAGCCTTGGCTGCATCGTAGTAGCCCGCAAATTTCCGGTTGTAATCCACAAGCTCCTGCAAAACGGGGCAGAACGAAGCAAAATCATCGTTCTCCTTGGCCTTGTGCCAAACATCGCTGGCGCGGTTGGTCAGCTCGGTGTAGGCCATATACTCGTCCGCCGGGATGCGAGCCAGTTTCCCGCTCTCGCGGCGCAGCAGCTCCACCTCGCGCTTGTGGAGAGCATCGAGCGAGCCGGACGCCGCAGCCAGTTCATCCAGCAGGCGCTTCGTCTCCGGGTCGGTCATCAGCTTCTGGTGCTCTCCGGCTAGAATGCCGAGAGCCACGCCCCTGCCCTCGGCGGTATTCTTCGGGGCCACCGTCACGGCGTCCAGATAGAGGGAATTCTCCGCGCAGGCATAGGCGTAGAGTTTCTTTTGCAATGCGTCAAGGCGGGCCAGTTGTTCTGTTTGTTCCATGGGGCTTCTCCTTTTTCATTCTTCCGTCGGGAAGGCGGGATTTTTCCAGAAAAATTTGTGCCGGGCCTGCGGGTCCGGGTCCGGGATCTCGAACTCATACCGCTCGGTCGCATTGATGACCGTCGTGCGTCCGCAGCTGCATACGCGGGGCAGCTTTGCATCATAACTCAGGTGGATATGGCCGTGCACGAACCACCTGGGCTGGTATTCTTCCAGCAGGTCATTGAAGCAGTCGAACCCCTTGTGGGCCTTGTCAAAGCCATCGTTCAGGCCGCCTGCCGGGGCATGGGTCAGCAGCAGGTCGATGCCGCCCGCGCGGTGGGCCTTGAACCAGAGCTTCCGCACCCGGCGGCGCATCTCCCGCTCGGTGTACTGGTAGGCATCCTCGTCCCGGTTGTAGCGGATGCAGCCGCCCAGCCCCATGATGCGCAGCCCTTTCCAGACGTAGACCTCATCGTCCACGCAGATGCAGCCGCCCGGCTCATCGTGGCGGTAGCTGCCGTCGTGGTTGCCGTGTACGTATAAGATCGGGGCCGAGGTGAAATTCGTCAGGTATTCCAGGTATTTCTTGGGCAGGTCGCCGCAGGAAAGGATCAGGTCGATCCCCTGCAGCCGCTCCCGTGTGCAGTAATCCCACAGTGCTTTGGAGGGGGTATCCGAAATCGCAAGTATCTTCACGTCCGCAATGCTCCGTTCTGTTGAATTTTTTGCTCGTTACAGCGGCATCCCTTTCAGGCTGCCCAGACCATTGATCTCCATCAGGCCGCGCGTTTTGACGTCGAGGTCTTCGTAGAGCGGCAGTGCGCCTTCCACGCATTCGCCCAGCCAGTCCATTTCCATCAGCTCTTTGGGCGTGTAGGTATCCCCCTGCGGCACCATTTTCACATGCCCCTGCGCATACAGCCCGCCCGACGGGAAGATGGCCAGCTCATGCTTGCGCAGGTTCTCCTCGATGATGTTCAGCAGCTGGCGGGTGCCGCCGGCCAGCTCTTCATAATAGTCCACCCGCTCGGCATCGCTCTGCAGGCCCCACCAGTAGTTGACTGCCTTGCCGCTGGCCTCGCTGCCCCAGGTGCCATTGAAGATCGAACGGATGATGCCGATGTAGAAAGTCTCCCACTTCCACACCGGCAGCGCCACCGGCTTCAGGCTGCCGTCCGGCAGGCGGCGGCAGAGGCCGAAGTCGCGGTTGCTGTCCGCTGGTTCATTGCTGCTGCGGGCGTAGAGCAGGGTGATGTCCTCCCGGTCGGAGAAATCCAGCGGCTGGCCCTCCACCGGCACACAGGCCCAGCGGAGCACCACATGGCCGTCCGGCCGGACGGCCCGCATCCCGCGCGCAAAGGCGTTGACCGCCGCCGGGGTGCCGTATACCGGGTTCGCGGCCACATAGCCCACCCGGTCCGTCTTGGAGAGGATGCCCGCCAGCATCCCCAGCAGGTAGTTCACCTCATAGGTGCGCGGGTAGTAGGTGCGCACCAGCGGGTGCGGGGTGTTCAGGCAGCAGTTCAGGATTTTGGTCTTCGGGTGCTGGGCTGCCACCTTCAGGCAGGCAGGCCGCATCCGGATGCTGGTGGTGAACACCACATCCGCATTGTCGTGGGCCACTTCTTCCAGGATCTGTTCCGCATCCACCTCCGGGGACACGTTTTCCCGGTTGGTGATGACGAGCCGGTCGCCAAATTCCGCCTTGAGGGCCTCGATGCCCTTTTCGTGGCCGCGCACCCAAGCGCTCGTTTTGGCGTCGTATTCGTGCAGGAAGACCACCTTGAGCTGGCTGGGCTTCTGGCCGAAGATGTTCAGCTTGCTCAGCAGCGGCTCACTGGCGGAGTTCGGCTCCAGCGAGAGCGTTACCGCGTGGGGCTCGGTCAGGATCTTGATCTCATCCCACAGCTTGGAGAGGTTCTCCCGCACCTGCGCCGGGGTGGACTGGCAGGCGTCCGAATAGCGGTAGACCGAAAGGTAGACCAGCAGGGCGTCACCCGGCGTCAGGTCCAGCGCCGAACCACCCAGCGCATAGAACTGCTGGCTGAACATGGTGTAGAGCGACGAAAAATTCATCCGGTCGTCGTCCGTCCAGGCTTCGCCCGACGCCTTGCAGACCAAAGTCTGCAATTTTGCATAGCCGCCCAGTTTGGAGAAGCGCACGTTGTTCACCTTGGACAGCTTGTAAAAATCGAGAAATTCGTAGTAGATCTTATTTTCCAGCGTATCGTTCCGGGCCGGGATGAGCCGGGTCACGGTGCCGGGGACGGTGACAGCCTCATAATATTTGAGGACGGACACCCGCTTGTTGCCTTCCTGCACATAGAACCGGTTCAGGTATTCGTAGGCGATGATTGGGGTATGGATGCCCTCTTCCAGATGGGCATCGCAGAGGTTCGACCACTTGACGGCGAACTCGGTGTCATCGTCCAACAGGGGCATGAAGTTGGCGGCAAACGCCGTGTGGCGGCCGCTGGTCTTGGTGCCCACGATGCTCTCGGCAGGGATGTCCACCAGCCCCAGCGGCTCCTGCGCCACGATGTCCACACCGTTCAGGATCTCATCCAGGACTTTCAGATAAGGCGACTGCCCCCGCGCGACGCAGGCACGGTATGCACGCTGGCCCGCACGCAGCGCATTTCTGTAATCTTCTATCATAGCAAGACTCCTTCCAGGGAAATGAAGGGTTTCTTCCACTCTTTGGAGCATACACGGCTCCAAGCACAGTATACCATGAAATTTGGATTTGTGGGAGATTTTCTCCCCCGAAGGAGTTGATTTCAGTCAAATTTTCAGGTACGATAGAAAAGAAGAGCGTATTTTGAGAGGTAACGACTATGCAAACGGAACAGCTTCCCCGTCTGGAAGCAGGCGAATACCCCGGCGGCATCTGGTATTATGAGCCCCACACCTACCTGCCCTACCGCTATGTGCTGGGCCGGGTGGGCAGACACCCGCTGGTCTGCATCGGCATCAACCCCAGCACCGCGCAGCCCGGCGCACTGGACCCCACCCTGAAAAGCGTGGAACGGCTGGCCAATGCCAACGGCTTCGACAGCTGGATCATGTTCAACGTCTACCCCCAGCGTGCCACCGACCCCAACGACATGGACAAGGTCCCCGACCGCGCCCTCTGCGACGAGAACCTGCGCTGGCTCCGGGCCGTGCTGGCCGAGACCGAGCCGACCATGTGGGCGGCCTGGGGCACCCTGATCGAAAAGCGGGATTACCTGCCCGGCCTGATGCGGGAAATGGTGGCCCTGACCCGTGAGCGGGAGATCCCGTGGGTCACCTTCGGCAAGCGGAGCAAGAAGGGCCACCCCCACCACCCGCTCTACCTGCGCAAGGATTCCACCCCGGAGCCGTTCGATGTGGAAGAATATCTCGACACCTGTTTCTGACCAAGGGAGGCCTGCACCATGACACCGGAACACTATCAGAAGATCCTGCACTGGCTGAACGCCCACCCGGCGGCAAAGCAGCTCGTCATCCTGCTGAACCACTGGCTCCCGGCGGTGCCGTTCGTCTGCTACCCGGTACTGCTGGTGCTGCTGAACCTTCAGTGGTTCCGGCTGCTGCGGGGCGGGCTGGACCAGACCGCCCTTGATTTCATGCAGTGCATCGCCCGCGCCATTCTGGTGCCGGGGTTCGTTTTTCTGGGCGGCACTCTGCTGCGCAAAAAGCTCAACTTTCCCCGCCCGTATGAGCAGCCCGGCTTCACCCCGCTGGTGGAAAAGGAGACCCACGGCCAGTCCTTCCCTTCCCGCCACGCGCTGAGTGCGGCCGTGCTGGCGGCCGTGTGGCTCTCTTTTTATCCGGCGGTCGGCGGCGTCATGGTCGCTGTCACCGTGGCCATCTGTGTGCTGCGGGTGCTGGCCGGGGTGCATTTCCCGCGCGATGTCATCGCCGGTGCCCTGCTCGGTTTTTCGCTTGGCATCGTCGGAATGCGGCTGCTCTGAGAGCTGCTCGACCCGCCCGGCCGAAAAATTTCAAAAAAATCCACTTTTTTGCTTGACAGAACCCGATGGGTATGGTATTATACTTCTCGCAGCCCGTCTCCGACGGTGGCCTGTCCAAGATAAGGAACCCAATGGGATAACAACGTGCGCCCGTAGCTCAGGTGGATAGAGCAACTGCCTTCTAAGCAGTGGGCCGGGGGTTCGAGTCCCTTCGGGCGCATTATGTGGTGCCTTTAGCGTAGTCGGTTAACGCGCCAGATTGTGGATCTGGAGACCGTGGGTTCGAGTCCCACAAGGCACCCTCTCATCAAAAAGACCAAGAATCAAACGATTCTTGGTCTTTTTTCTTTCATGTTTCTCCGTGGGACTCGAACAGCACGGCCCCGCCAGCGGCGGGGTAACAAACAGCCCAGTGGGCTGTTTGTTAGTGCGCGGGTCCTGGACCCCTAGGAATGTCTACCGTGGCCCCACGTTGGGTGCCTTGTGGGACTCGAACAGCACGGCCCCGCGTTTCTCTGCTTCCACCGTTCCAAAACGACCCCAGCCGCAGCACAGAAGCCCCCACTTCTGCGCTGCGGCTGGTTTTTTTCAGCTGTTGAGCTGCTTCATGATCTCCCCGACTTCTTTGCTGCTGTAGCCTTCCTTCAGCAGCTCCGTCCGGATGGCGGCATCGCTCCGGCCCTGGCTGCGCAGGCGGGCGGCGGTGTAGGGCACCGCCGTGCTGCCCAGCACACCGCTCTTGCCCACGTTCAGATTCCCGCTGCCCGGACCCGACGTGCCCGAAGCCCCCGCTACTGCCGCTCTCTGGGCCGCTGCCGCGCTGGCTTTCTGGGCCTGCTGGGCCGCCTTGGACTGCTTGAGGGCCCATTCACCCTTGGCGATGTTTAGTTTTTCGCTGGTCACCTGATTGGTGAACTGCTGCTGGCGGAGCTTGTCCTGATACTGCTGCTGCGCAAAGTCGTTGTCGTACTTCTGCTGCGCCTGCGCGTTCTGGACCTGCTTTTCCTGCATCTGCTGGTTCCAGGCCGTATCCGCACGGTCTGCCTCATAGGCACGGTTGTTCGCGTAGATGTTGTACCCGGTGTTCACGAGCGACCCCGCCAGCGAGCCGAGGCCCGTGGTACCGGAAAGCGCGATCTGCACCGCGTCGCCGATGAGGCCCAGCACCGTGACCGCATTGTTGAACCGCTGCTGCTTCTGGGCGGCGGCCTCCTGTTCCTGCGCGGCGTAGTTGCCATACAGGGTGTCCAGACGGCTCAGGTAGTCCTGATACTGGCCGTAGTCCTGCTGATAGGCCGTGTTGTAGGCGTTGCCCAGCTGTTCCAGCCGGGTGTAATAGTCCGAAAGTTTCTGCTGATACAGCCCCTGCGCGTTCTGCTCCTGCGTGTTGAGCTGGTCCAGCTGGGAGACCAGTGCATCGCCGCCGCTGTCGTAGGTGTCCAGCGCCAGCTGATACAGCGTCGGGATGGCCTGATTCAATGCCCCGATCTGCTGCTGGTAGGCCTGCTGGGCCACGCTGGCCGCATAGCTGGAGCCGTAGCCGCCCGTCAGCGCAGCGGCCTGTGCGGCAGCATCGGCGCTGGCGTTGTGGGCGTTCTGGGTGTACGCCTGCGCATACTGCTGGTACAGCGGGTCCTGCGCGTAGTTGTAGTGGAACGCTCTCCGCGCGTTCAGGTCGTTCAGGGTGCGGTCGATCTGGTCCTGATACCGGCTCTGGTAGTCGCCGGGGGCAGCGCTCTGCTGCGCCTTCAGGGCCGCTTCCGCTTCTGTCACCTGCTCAGAGGGCTGATACCCCGCCGACGCCAGTGCATCCTGCACCTCCTGGCGGCTGTTCAGCCCCTCGGTGGAGTAGTTCTTTTTCTTGTCGCTTGCCATAGAGTCTCCTTTCTCACTGCAGTTTCCGCAGCTTGGCCCCCAGCTCGTCCGAGACATTCTCCACGTCCAGATTGCTCAGAACGTATTGCAGCTGCTCCTGCATCTGGTAGAGGTAGTTCCGCAGTGCGCGGGCATCCTCCGGGTCCATCTTCTCACTCAGCTTCGGCAGGCCCAGCTTGCTCAGGCCCGAAATGCTTGCCATCCTGTCATGCCTCCTGTTCCATCAGTCTGCCCCGCGCCGTCGCAAGGGTGCGCGCCAGACTGCGCAGGGTGATCTGCCCTTTGCCGGTCAGCCGCAGCCGGAACATGCCGCAGCGGCGGGGCGCAAGGTGCAGGTCGAACCGCTTCTGCTTCCCGGCCACGGCCCATTGTGCCAGCTTCTCCCAGGGGCCGTCGTCGTAGCAGATCGCCAGCTCCACGGTGCTGGCACATACGGCATCCATCTGGAGCGTCAGCCGGGAGAGATACCGGTCCTCGGCCTCGTCCATCCCGAACGCACCCGTGATGAGTTCAAAGTCCACCGTCTCCTCCACGCCCTCGGTGGTCTTCCAGTCCCGTTCACGGCTGGGGTCGGCGGCCCAGATGTCGTGCCCATCCCAGAGGTAGAGCTGCCCGCCGGTGCTGGCCATGGCGTAGGAGCAGCCGTCTTCCTCCTGCCAGAGTCCCCGCTCGGTGTCGTAGACGAGGAGCCGCTCTTCGAGCGCGTCTCCTTCCCGGCCGCTGTCCCGCGCCAGATAGAGATAATAGCGGCCATCCAGCGCACCGCCCACCGCCGTCTGCACGTTGGAGAGCCGGGCCGTGTTCAGTTTTTCGGACACCTTGGTGGGGATGCTCCCGTCCCAGGCCATCACACCGTCCGGCGAGAGATAGTAAAGTGTCTCGTTCAGCACGCAGAGGCTGCTGGCCGCGTTCCGGGCCACCCCACGGCAGCGCAGGGAACTGAGCTGGAAATCCGACGGCTTGGAGCCGTAGAGCTTGTGCAGGGCGTTCTCCTTGAAGAACAGCACCGACCCCAGGCAGGTGGCCGCGCCGGTAAACGGCCCATCGCTGCCCACCGTGACCGCATAGCTGTCCTCCGCGATGCCGCGGTAGGAGAACCAGTTGGTGGGGTCGCCCAGCTTGCAGCCGTAGATAACGTTCTCATTCTGCGCGCAGCCCCACAGCCGGTTGTCGCACTCGGTCAGATAGTCCAGATCCGGCACCCGGCGCTCCAGCCGGAAGGCATCGGTGTTTCCTTCCATCGTCGCGCCTTTGCCGTCGATGCCGGTCCAGCGGAGCATCTCCCGGCCCTTGGTCAGGGTCCCGTAAAAATAATCGCCGCCCGGCTCGGCCTGCACCTGCACCCAGTCGTCGCCGCGCGCCGTGACGATGCGGTCTCCTTTCAGCTCCTTCCAGTGCAGGTCATTGCCGTCCTCCACGCCGCTCACCGTCACGGTATCCCAGACGGCAAAATTCTTCCCGATGCCGCCCGCCTCGATCCGGCACCACTTCAGCTCGATGGCCGACCAGTTGCCCGAAGCCTCGTTGTAGACTTCCAGCACGCTCTCGCTGCTGTACGGCTTCTGGATGTTGTTCACCTTGAGGAACAGCTGCCCGTCTGCCGGATTTTCCGGCTCCTTTGTGCCCTTGCCGGAAACGGTATAGGTCTTGCCGGACGCATCGCAGGGGGTCAGCACCACATCGGCACCGCCGCTGTCCCACACGGCGCCGAGCTTCGTCACCGAACGGTCCCGCGTGTCAAAGGCGATCTTGTCCGGGAAGATGATGACCTTGGTGCCCATGCCCACCATCTTCTTTTTGCTGTCCGCCACCGTGTTCCAGAAAAACTCGGCCTCCTGCGGGGTCTCATCCGAGTTGTAGATGAGGTTCTTCCCCGCCGCCACCAGCAGGCCGTTCAGGTGGTAGATGCCGTTCATCTGCACGACGCTCCGCAGCCTGCGGCGGGGGATGCGGGTGCTCAGCGCCGGGAAGTCCCGGCTGCTGAAATTTTTGCTGCTACCCGCCTCGGCCTCGGTGCAGCTGTACGTCTCGTTCAGGCCACCAAAGGCCCGCAGCAGGGTGCGGCTGGTCGCTGCCGCCGCACGGCTCGTTCCGCTCATCGCGTCCACCTCCTCACCAGCTCCACTGCGCCCGGCAGCGGGGCGGGTGCTTCTGCCGCAGCCAGACGGCCAGTTCGCTCAGCAGGCCGCTGCACTGAGCCTGCTCCCCGGCATAGCGGTCGGTCTCGCCCAGAGCCGCATCAATGCGGGCGCACAGAACGTGCGGATACAGCGCATCAAAGGGCACCGGCACCAGCAGCACCGTGTCGTCGGGCAGCGCCTCCCCGCTCCACGCGAGGTCGGCCCCTGCGGCGGCGTATTCGTCGGCCCCGCTCTTTTCAAACAGCTGCTGGCGCAGCAGCGCATCTTCTTCGCAGAGCCAGCGGCGGCAGGTCTCGTCCGAGATCTTGCACCCCGGCCGCAGCTCCCGTGCGCGCGCCAATGCCTGTTCTACCGTCATTGCAAAACTCCTTTCGTTTTTGAAAAAAGCCCGGCGGGGCGATGTTCCCGGCCGGGCCGCTGTTTTCTCAGGTCACTGGGCCGCGTTTTCAGCTGCCGCGATGCGGGCAGCCGTCCGCTCGTCCTGCATCTGGCTGTGTTCCAGCACCTCCGCCACTTCGGGCGGGACCTCCACCTCCACACCCCGGCGGATCTTGTAGTTCACGCCGTTGACGCTGACGAACAGGTCCTCCTTATAGCGGCTGTTGTCCTTGAACAGCTTGATGCGCACTGCCTTTTTCTCGCTCATAGAAACTCCTTTCTGCCCTCCGTCGCAGGGCCCGCCTGTTTTTGTGTCTTGCGTTTTTCTCGTCCCGCAGGGCCAGAACCAGCCCGCCAAAGAAGAGGGTCAGTTCGCCGCCGCATTGGCCGAGTAGCTGGACACGCTCTCGATGCGGATCATGTACTGCTCCACCAGACGCTCGGCGGCGCGCATCCCCTTCCAGCCCACGGAAGCGCGCTGGTTCAGCGGGTCGTCGCCATAGCCCAGCTGCTTGACGATGTGCTCCAGACCGCCGCCTTCCAGCTCGGTGACGCCATAGGCGTGGGCACCCAGCACCAGCGTACCGAACACGGCCAGACCGGCCGGGCAGGTGGCGTCCTTCCAGATCTTGGCCTCGCTGGTCTCGATGAAACGGATGTTGCCCAGCTTGCCGATCTCGCCGCGGAACATGGCCTCCGGGTCGGCATACTTATGCACCTCGATGAACTCCCGGCTGGTCTTCAGATCGTAGGCAGCATAGGGGTGGATGATGGCGATGTAGCTGTCGCCGATGGGGTCGGCGTTCATCGCGCCCAGCTGGGCCGCCGCCTGGAAGAACAGCTTCGGGGTCAGGGTGCAGGTCTTGTCCAGACCGGCGCGGCTGGTCACGGCCGTCTCGGTGCCGTCGGCACTCTGCTTGGGCGCATAGAGAACGTTGGTGCCGCCCGCCAGCACATCGCGGGTGATGCTGTCCATGGTGCGGCCCGCCTGGCTGGCCAGCACACGGGTGGCCTGCACGACGTTGTTGTCGATGGCGGTCATCTGCAGCACATCGGTCAGCGGGGTCCAGCCGCCATACTGGTGCAGGTCACTGGTGATGGTGGTCACGTTCAGGGTCTGGCCGTTGGGGGTCACACCCTCGGTCAGCGGGGTGGTGGCCTTGGGCAGGCTGTCGTACTTGCGGAACTCGATGGTCTTACCGCCGTTCTGGGGCACCGGGTAGTAATCCGCAAACTGGTCGTGGACGAGGCGCGGCTCGGCCTGGTCGATGAGGCGCTTCTCATAGAAGGTCTTCATCTCGGCGGTCATGGTGCCGGAGGTATTGTTCAGCACGGCGGAAGGGTCGGCGAACAGCTGGAGGTCGAACTTCATTGCAGTGTCGTTCATACGGTTTTCCTTTCTTTCTTGCGGTGTAACATACGGACTTCTTCGATTCGCGCTCCCCTGCCAGAGGAGCTGCGTTCAGAACGTGATGACTTCCCCATGGAGGGCCTTGCGTTCCAGCGCTTCCCGCTGGGCGCGGGTCATGCGGGAAACATCTGCCCCGGTCACGGCGGCGCTGCCGGGGCGGGTGCCGTTCTCTGCCGGGCGGGACGCCCGCTGCCGGATGCGCTCTACGACGCCCTGCTCCACGGCGTGGGCGGTCTGGCGCAGCGCGTCCTCGTAGTGGGCCAGACGGTAGGCGTCCGCCATCCGCATTCCCGGCAGCTGCATCAGACGGCGCATCTCCGGGTGCTGCAGCTCCGCTTTCAGCGAGAACTCCGGCACCACCTGCCGCAGCGCTGCCTCTTCGGCTGCCCAGCGGCTGTGCAGGGCGGCCACGGCCTGTCGGCCCGGCAGATGCTCCGGCAGCGGCGGGCGGGGCGGTTCCGGGGTGGGACAGGGTGCTTCCGGGCCGGGGTTCTTCTTCGGGATCTCCTCCTTCGGGGTCTCCGGCGGCGCTGCCTCCTCCCGGCCCGGCTTCAGGGTGCCGGAGGCGATGGCCTGCCGGGCCTGTGCCTCGCTCAGGGCCGGGGCGCTCCCTGCGCCGCCGGTCTCGCCGCCCTCTGCGAACAGTTGCAGGTCCATCATGGCCGCTTCGCCCCGGCGGCTCAGGTCTGCAAAGCGGAGGTTGTCCGGGTAGCGTTCGGCCAGCAGGGCAAACCCGGCCTTGGCCAGCTCAAAAGCCCCCTCTACCCACGGCTCCTGCGGGGCGGCGGCAGTCACGGCCAGCCGGGGGCCTTCCGGCTCATCCCAGGCATCGCTGCGGGCGGTCTTTTCCCCTGCCAGCAGGCCCACCAGAGCCTGCATCAGGGTGCTGGCACCGGCGCAGACGATGTCCTGCCCGGCGGGGGCATAGCCCGCGTGGCCGGACGCTTCCAGCCGCAGGGTCAGGCCCTCCGGGCCATCCAGTTCACTGTAGATCACACGGATCATCGGTTCTCCTTTCCAAGGCCCATGGCATCTGCCGCGGCCTTTGTGCTCAAATTGTCTGCGGGGCCGGTCACAGTGGCCTTTCCCAGCTGTTCCTGCGCCGTCAACCGGCTCTGCAAAACGGCCAGCTGCATGGCCAGCGTACCGTTCTGCCGCACCCGCTGGCGGACTTTCTCGATGCCCTCAAAATCCATCATCTCCAGCGCTGCCAGAGCCGCATCGGCGTTGGCCGGGGCAAAGAAGCCCAGCTGATAGCACTCCTTGGCGGTCTCGTTCTGGCTCAGACGGCTGAAGGTCGATTTCTTCTCGGCGCTCACCACGATGTCGAAGACCGGTTCGCGGCTGCCCAGCTCCACCCCGCCCACGGTGCCGACCGGCTGCGGGCGGAGCGCGGCCCCGGAAAAGGGCACGAACTCGTTCTGGCCTGCGGCCCCCACGATGCGGAAGACCCGCTCTTCGTCGTAGAACTGCCGCATCAGGTCCAGGATGAGGTAACACTCCCTGGCAAAGGCGCGGTACGCGCTCTTGAGCATATCCCGGCTCAGCTTCGAGCCTGCCTCCTGTAAGGCGGCAATGGCCGAAGCCGCCGTCACGCCGCCAGCGGTGCCGCCCTGGGTCATATCGCGGTTGCCGGAGATTTCCTTCAGCTCCTCGATGCGGCTGTTGCGGTAGCTCAGGCTGTTGCCCTGCAGGCCCGCCGTCTGCAAGGGGCGGAAGCTGTCGTCGCCCAGCCGCCCCACTACATGGACGATATCCCGCGAGAGGTCTGCCAGTTCTTCTTCGTTCACACCGGCCGTGTCGCTCAGCACATACCGCTGCTTCGAGGCGAGCAGAACATTCTCGTCCATCGCATGGTTCATCCGGTCGATGGCGGTCTGGCACTCCTTCATCACATCAATGTATCCGAAGCCCGCCGGGCTGTCCTCCTCCATGAACAGCGGGTCGAACACGAACGGATACTTGCCGTGGTCATAGAATCCGCGCCCGGCCAGCGCCGGGTCGTTCTCGCTGGCGTAGAGCACCACCCCGTTGCAGAACTTGCAGTAGTGCAGCAGCACCCGGCCCTCGGCGTCCGGCTTTTTGTAGTACCAATCCACCACGACGCTCTTTTCGGTGGTGTCCAGCCCGCCGTCGTGGAGGAACCGGGGCACATCCAGTACACTGGCGCTGTGGCCCTTGAGCTGGGGCCAGCGGGTCTCCAGCTGTCTGGTGTTCTCCATCCGCAGCGAGAAGAAGTTCGGCGATGTCTGGATATCCTCCACGCCCGGCTCCCAGTAGAGCATGAGCAGATTCATGGGCCGGATGGCGATCTCGCCCAGGCCGCCGTGCGCTTCCGGGTCCCAGAAGACGCCCTTGACGCCGGTGCCCTGCTTGAGCTTGCGCCACCAGGTGTCGCTGTACACCTGCTCGTAATCGGCCTGTTCCAGCACCACCGGCAGGATGCTGGAAAGCACCCGCGCAGTCTGTTCGTCGTCTGCCGCGCGGGGCAGCACATTCGGGGCCGGGTAGTTGTCCATCGCATCGGCGTGTTTGTTGGCGATGGAGTTGAACAGCCACCCGCTGGACGGCTGGGGCTTGCCCTCCATCATCGGGTTCTGATAATTTTTCCAGTGTCCCATCCGGAACCACAGTTCGTTGTCCACCAGCCGTTTGTCGAGCGCCGCCTTGCCTGCCTTGTACTTTTGCAGAACAGCCGCCGCCTCTGCGATCTCCTCCGGCCCGATGGGCAGTTTTTCTTCCACGATATCCAAAATCTACTCCTTTCTAAATCCGATAAAACCTTGCCTGCCGGTGCAGTTCCAGCGGGTCGTCCCCCACCGGCGGGCGAGCCGTGCGCCGGGGCGGCGAGATGGGGTGTTCCATCAGGACGTACCGGCATTCGTCGTAAATGTGGTCTTCCTGCCGGGTGTCGATGTCCTCCACGTTGCTCTCGTCGTATACCAGATTCGGGATGGTGCGCAGGAAGTGCCTGCAGGTATCGAACACCTGAAACATGGGCCGCCCCTCTCCGTCAAACGCCAGCCGGTAGTGGAACTGCATCTTACCGGCCAGTCGGGTGTGGTCGCCGGGCATCCAGTGCAGGAAGTTCGGCCCCCGCTCCATCATGGCGGCGATGCTCTCGCCCCGGCTCTCGTCGAAGATGGCCGGGTCTGCAATGCCCTGAATGACCCGGCCGCGCAGCTGCGGGTCGTTTTGCTCCACCTCCCGGATGCGCCGGGCCTGCTCCACCGGGTCGATCCGCAGCCCCTCGTTCGGGCGGCCTGTGCAGCCGTACAGCTCTTTTATGCGGTAGAGTCGCCCTTCCTCATCCGCCGCGTACCACCCCACCGAGAACGGCTTCGAAAACCCGAAGTCGAACCCGCGGTAGATCTTCCAGTGCTTCGGGATGGGGAAGGGTGCGATGACATGGGTCCAGCGCTGGTCCTGATAGTGGGCGGGGTCGTTTCGCCACTCGGTGAACACCTGACCGGAGAAGCTGTCCCAGCTGCCATAGAGCAGGGCCTGTTTTTCCGCTTCGGGCAGAGAGGCCAGACTTGCAAGGTAATCCGGGTCGTTTTCCAGCAGGGCCGGGTTGTCGAAGACGCTGGATGGGATGAACACCCGCGCCCGCTGCAGCACCTTTTCCGTCCCGTCCGGCATCCGCACCGGGAACGCTTCCACGATGGGAGTGCCGGGCGGGGCCGGGGTGATGAACCGGGCCTTGACCCAGCCGTGGCCGACGCCGCCGGGGTTGGTGGTGGCCCGCAGATACACCCGCGTGCCGGGCCCGGTGGGGCGGTTGCGGCTCATCATGTAGCTGTACTCCTCCCATTCGAAGTGGGTCAGCTCATCGAAGCCGATGAAATCAAAGGCCTTGCCCTGATAATTCGTGCGGTCCTTGGTGTACTGCATCGAGCCGAAGTAGATCTTTGCCCCGCTGGGGAAGACCCACACGTGGCTCGTGGCGTTGTACTGCGCCTCCGGGAAGGCCCGGCGGTAGTAGACCAGGCTCTTGTCCACAAGGTCGCTCAGCTGGGGAAAGGTCTTGCGCAGGATGAGCCCCCGGTAGTGCGGGATCTGCACCTGCCGCAGCGCCTCGATGATGAGCGCATCGCTCTTGCCGCCGCCTGCCGCGCCGCCGTAGAGAGCCTCCGGCTCCGGTCTGCGCATGAACTCCCTCTGCCGGGGCTGGGGCCGCCAGACGACTGGCGCATTTGTTCCTGTCTTCATACATCCTCCACCGGCGGCAGCAGCACCACGCCGCACTCCCGGCCCTCCGCATCCGCGCCCTGTTCGTTCAGCGCCTTGGCCACAGCGGCCAGGTCTTTGAGCACCGCAGTGGCTTCCTTCAGGCCCTTCATGGTCCCGGCCGCCTCTGCACCGTCGCGGCGGGCCGCTTTCTGGCGGGTGTTCAGTTCCTTCACCTCCTGCGCCAGCATCGTGCTCAGCGTGTCCGTGGCGCGGTGCAGGTTGTCCAGCCCCTTGCCCGCCGAAGGTCGTATCTTCTGCGCCATTCGGTTCATTTCACATCCTTTCGTTTTGGTTTGTCAACATAATACCACCAATCATCTTTTCGCAACAGTGCAACCTTTTGCAGGCCCGCTCTGTAATTTTTCAAATCTGTTTTCCATTCCGTACAATCTTGCCGTGCAAAAATCCCCCTGTCCGCGTTCTTTTTCCGCAAACAGGGGGAAGCTGCCCTCAATTTTTTAAGGAGAAGCATAAAAATGGGCTGGCGTATCGTTTTCAAATGGTTTATACTATATCTAAAATCCGTTCCATTCCGACTTTCGGAGGTTTTTTTATGGTACACCCCGATCAGCTGCCTGCGCAGCTTGCCCGCAGGTTCCGGCCCGAATGGCGGCTCGTGTTTTTCTCCGCCTTCGGGTTCGGCCTGCTCGCGCACTTTTATAAAATGGCCAACTGGCTCCCCAACTGGGATTCCCTCGTCTTCCGGTACGATGCCCAGCAGATGCTGCAATATGGCCGCTATTTTCTCTCGCTGGCCTGCGGGCTCAGCTCCTATTACGACCTGCCATGGCTGAACCTGCTGCTGGGCTTGTTGTTCCTGGCTGGTTCGGCGGTCTGCGTGGCGGCGCTGCTGCACCTGAAAAAGCCGGTGGCGCTGGTGCTAACCGGGGCTTTGATCGCGGTCTTCCCCACCGTCACCTCCACCTTTGCCTATGAATACGTCGCCGACGGTTACTGTCTGGCCATGCTGGCCGCCTGCCTCAGTGCGCTTCTGCTCACCCGGCCGGGCCGGCGTTCCTTCTTCACGGGGGCAGCCTGCCTGTGGTTCTCCGTGGGCATCTATCAGGCTTATCTGACCGTCACCATCACCCTGCTTCTGGTTTGGCTGCTGGACGATCTGCTCTTTCACCGCCGCAGCGCTGCCGCGTCCCTCCGCAGTGCGGGGCGGTTTCTGGCAGGCGGTGTGCTGGCCGGAGCGGTCTATGCTGTGGCCCTGCAGCTGGTTCTGGCTTTTTCCGGCACCGCCCTGTCCGACTACCAGGGCATCGACACCGTCGGTTCGCTCCATCTCTGGTCGGCTCTGCACGGCTGCTTCACCCGCTTCTTCCGCTTCTTCTTTGACCTGCACAACGGCCTCACGGTCTGGTTTGTGCTCAACGTTCTGGTCTTTGCCCTGCTGGCCGTTTTCCTGCTGACCACCCTCGTACAGCAGACCCTTTGGCACGACCCGGCCCGCTTTTGGCTCCTGCTCGTCTATCTGGCCGCACTGCCGCTGGGGGCCGCGGCCCTCTATTTCCTCAACCCCTGCGTCGATTACCACAACCTGATGACCATGGGCTACGCCGCCTTTTATCTGAGCTTCGTGCTGTTCTACGAGCGGCTGGACGGTCTCTCCCCGCGCGCTTCCACGCTCCGGAGCTGGGCCATCCTCCTCGTGGGCGGGGCCATCGTCTTTTACTGCATCGTGCTGGCCAATGTCTGCTATCACCTGTCCCAGATGAGCTATGAGCGCTCCTACGGCACCCTTCTGCGCATTGCAGACCGCATCGAGCAGCTGGACGGCGCGGACGCCTGCACCCAAATCGCCGTCATCGGCCACCTGCCCGATTCCAGGGCTTACTCCGCCGACCTCTCCCCGGAAATGACCGGTTACACGGCCGGCCTCATCCTCCGCGCTGACAAGCAGTCTATGGGCCAGAGCGTCCTCACGGCTGCATTGAACGACTACTGCTCCACCGACTACACCTTTGCCACCCGCGCAGAAAAGCAGCAGCTCCTCGCGCTGGACGAAGTCCGTCAGATGCCCCTTTGGCCGCAGACCGGTTCGGTCGCAGTCGTGGGCGATACCATCGTCATCCGGGCGGGAGAGGGGATCGATGCAGATGACTGAACTTCCCATCCTCTATTTTCACGCCGATGACTACGGCATGACCGCCCACGGCGACGCCCTTATCCGGGACTGCCAGACCCACGGCTGCCTGAACAGCGTCAGCATCGTGCCCAACGGTTCGCTGGAAGAAGCCGTCGCCGCGCTGCGCCCTTCCGGGCTGAAGCTGGCCGTCCACCTCAACCTTGTGGAGGGCAAAGCCCTTTCCCCCGCTGCGGAGATCCCGCTGCTCGTCCAGCCGGACGGCAGCTTCTGCAACTCCTTCACCGGGTTGCTGCGGCTCTCGCTGACGCCCCGGCGCAGGGCCTTTGCCGCCCAGCTCTACCGGGAACTGGAGCGTCAGCTCCTCGCCTATGCCGCCCTCTTCCCCGCCGGGACGCCCCTGCGCATCGACAGCCACCAGCACACCCACATGATCCCGCTGGTCTTCCGGACGCTGCTGCAGGTCCTTGCCGACCACCATCTCCCGGTCGAGCATCTGCGCATCCCGTCCGAGCCGCTGTCGCCCTTTGTCGGCTGTCCCCGGCTCTGGGGCAGCTATTCCGCCGTCAATGCCATCAAGCAGGCCGTGCTGAACGGCTGCTGGCTGCTGGACCGCCCCGCATTCCGCCGCAGCGGCATCCCCACGGCCCTGTTCTGCGGCATCCTCTTCTCCGGCCACATGGACGCCGACCGCGTCCGGACCGTGCTGCCGCAGTACCTCCGTCTGGCGCAGAAACGCGGCCAGCCGGTCGAGCTGCTCTTCCACCCCGGCGGCGTGGAGCCGGGCGGGCCCTTCTTTGACCCGCAGAAGACCGATTTCCACCCCTTCTACCTGTCCGAGGGCCGGGCGGTCGAGGCCCATGCCCTGCACACCCTCAGCCGAAAGGAGGTCGAACACCTTGGCCGCTGAACCGCTTCTCTCCGTCATCCTCCCCGCCCACAACGAAGCGGAGAACATCCCCAAAATGGCCCGGCGGCTGGCCGAGGTCCTCCCCGCCGCCCACATCCGCTACGAGGTGCTCTTCGTCAACGATGGCTCCACCGACAACAGCTGGGACGTCATCCGCCAGACGGCGCAGGCGTACCCGCAGGTGCGGGGCATCCGGTTCTCCCGCGCTTTCGGCAAGGAAGCAGCCCTGTACGCCGGGCTGCAGGCCGCCCGCGGCGACTGCTGCGTCACGCTGGACTGTGACTTGCAGCACCCCGTGGAAACGATCCCCGAAATGTACCGGCTCTGGGCTCAGGGCATCGAGGTCGTGGAGGGCGTCAAGCGCGCGCGCGGCACCGAAAGCGCCGCCCACCGCACCGCCGCCCGCTGGTTCTATGGGCTCATCAGCAAGGCGGCCAAGACCGACCTGCGCAGCAGCTCCGACTTCAAGCTGCTGGACCGCAAGGCCGTGCTCGTCCTGCTGAATCTGCCGGAGCGGGACACCTTCTACCGCGCCCTCTCGGCGTGGGTGGGCTTCCGCACGGCGCGGGTGGAGTTCGACGTCCAGCCCCGCACTGCCGGGCAGAGCAGCTGGTCTGCCTTCAGCCTCATCCGCTACGCCATTTCCAGCCTGGCGTCCTTCACGTCGGCCCCGCTCTACCTCGTCATCCTGATGGGCTTTCTGATGTTGATCGCCACCCTTCTGGTGGGCGGTGAGGCGTTATTCCGCTATCTTGCAGGCGAAGCGCTCGAAGGCTTCACCACGGTCATCCTGCTGCAGCTCTTCACCGGCACACTGCTCATGTTCAGCCTCGGCATCATCGGCTACTACCTCGCCAAGATCTACGACGAAGTCAAACGCCGCCCCCGCTATGTCATCGCCGAAATGTTGGACGACGCTCCGTAAAAAAGCAAAAGATCCCCCGGTCAGCCGGGCCGCTCTCCGTTCAGAGCGTTCCAGCCGCCGGGGGATCTCTTCTTTTATCTTGTGTTACAGCGTCTCGATGCGGTCAAACAGGCCCTTTGCGCCTTCCACAGCCTCCTTGCTGCCAAAAGCCACGCGGGTGCCGTGCTGCATCGCGGTGCCCAGCTCTGCGGCCATGGCCTTCAGCGCGGCAGCGTCTACGCTGCACAGGGCCTTGCGGTCTGCGGCCAGCATCGCGTCGGTGATGCCGCAGAAATACCGGCGGTCGAGGTCCCGCGCCTCTGCGCTGGGCTTCATGGGCTTGTCCATCTCGGAGACGGTGCCCACGATGGAATCCGTCAGGTCCTTTTCGGTGTACGCGCGGGCGGCCAGTTCCGCCGGGCCCTTTGCAAAGGTCTCGTAGCTCTCGGCCAGATGCGGGTCACGGTAGGTATACAGATACTCCGTCTCGGCGCGGGTCACCATGCCGGTGCCGTACGCGCCGCCCACCTCGCGGATGTGGTGCCACAGATACTCGTAGCTCATCACGCGGGCCAGCACCCGGCGCTCCGGCTTCCGCTCCTGCGGCCAGGTCAGGATGTCGTAATTCACCCCGCCGTCGATGATGAAGGCTTCGTTCACCGGAACCGTCAGCGCCTGGGTGTAGGGCCGGGCGGGCGAACGCATTCCCTCGGCAAAGGCACTGCCGGGCAGCAGGGCTTCCAGCTGCTTCCGGGCATCCTCGCTGCCGTGCAGGCTGATGGTCAGGGCTGCGTGGTGCAGCACCTTTTCCCGCACAGCTTCCAGCTTCCGGCCCAGGTCGGCCCAGTCGGCCTGTTCCAGCAGCGCGCACAGGAAGTGATACCCTGTCACGCCGCTGCATGCCTCGCTCAGCGCATACTCCACCGAATAGTGGCTCCCGGCGCGCACGGCGGCGTACTGGTTGCCCATCTGGAGGAACTGCTGCTCCATGTTCAGCTTCTGCTGGCTCAGCACACGGGCGAAGGCCGCTTCGGCCTTTGCGCCGGTCAGCCGGGTCTCATACAGCCACTCGCCGCCGAGTTCCACAGCCTTTTCCAGACTGCGCTCCAGCAGGCTCATGTTCAGGGTGAGCTTTGCGTGGCAGGGGTTCCCTGCCTGCCGCCCGGTCCAGAAGCTGATGCAGGCCTGGCTGTCGCCCAGCCAGGTGCTGCGCAGGGTGTTCAGCTCGCGGGCCGTGTGGCGCGGAGTGTCCAGCTCGTCCAGCACATCGGTCAGCAGGTCGAGATACTGCACTTCTTCGGTGGTCAGCCCGCCGAGGTCGTAGTAGATATTCAGATACAAACTGCCCTTGGAGGGATGGTGCAGCAGCTCCGCACCGGCCACGCTGCCCACAGCGCCCTCGGCGCTGGGGCTGCCCTCGCCCAGGTCTGCCACCGTCAGCGGATGGTCCAGCGCCAGCTTGCCGTCGGTGCGGGCCGGGGCTGCATCGGGTTCTTCCGCCTTGGGCAGGGTCGGCACCTGAATGACCTGCACCGGCGCAGCCGCGAACAGCTCCCGCAGCAGGTCGTTGAACCAGCCGGAGGCCATCTTCTCCCGCAGGGCAGCGAAGAGCTGGTTCGTGTGGATCAACAGGGTCGGGTCACCGGCGTGGAGCCAGCCGGTCGCTGCATGGATGGCGTCCAGCACACCGTCGGGCAGGCTGCCCGGCCGCTCCAGCGAGGCGAACTCTGCCGCGTTCAGGCTGGCCAGCAGCAGGTCTTCCGGGATGCCCTCGGCCAGGATGTCGTCCACGGCGTTCCGGACTCCGGCCGCAAACCGGCCTGCGGTCTCCTCGGTGGCACCGCGCAGCACCAGTTCCAGCGTGGGCTGCAACGTGCTGTCGTCAAAGCCGATGTCGATGTCGGCCCCCAGCTGCTGCTCCAGCAGCGCAGCCTTCAGCGGCGACTGGTTCGACCCCAGCAGCGCATCCAGCAGGATCTCCACGCCCAGCTGGCGTTCCCGGTCGGCAAATGCGCCGGTGTACCAGGCCAGCGCACACTGCACCTGGTCGGCCTCCGGCTTTTCGGTATAGTACGGGATGTTCACGCAGACGCCCGGCTGCTCGTCCTGCAGCGTCAATCTGGGCTGGCTGGTGCCCTTGGGCATCCTGCTCAGGTAGTGTTCATCCAGGAAGGCCAGTTTTTCGGCCATATCCATCCTGCCGTACAGGGTCACACAGCAGTTGTCGGCGCTGTAATGGCGGCGGTACACCCGCTGGTACTTCTCATAGGTCAGCGCCGGGATGGAGGCCGGGTCACCGCCGGACACAAAGCCGTAGGCCGTATCCGGGAACATTGCCCGCTCCAGCGCATCCTGCAATTGTGCATCCGGGGAGGCCAGCGCGCCCTGCATCTCGTTGTAGACGACGCCGCTCACGGTGCCGTCGGCATCGCGGTGCCAGCCTTCCTGCTCGAACACAGCCCGGTCCACCATGGCCAGCGGGCAGAACACCGCGTTCAGGTAGACGTCCATCAGGTTCCGGAAGTCGGTCTCGTTGGGGGTGGCGAAGGGGTAGACCGTCTTGTCCGGGAAGGTCATCGCGTTCAGGAAGGACGCCATGCTGCTCTTGAGCAGCTGCAAAAACGGCGAGGTCACCGGGTACTTTTCGCTGCCCGCCAGCACCGAGTGCTCCAGAATGTGGAACACACCCGTGTCATCCGATGGGAAGGTGCCGAAGCCGATGCCGAACGCCTTGTTCACATCTTCGTTCTCCACCAGCAGGATGGTCGCACCGCTGACATCGTGGGTCAGCACGGTCAGGGTACCGTGCTGTTCGGGGCAGTCCTCGCAGCGCACGACGGTATAACCGGGATATTGCTTCATTGGGATTCTCCTTTTTTCAAGTGGATTTTTGTTTATTGTATCACGCCTCCCTGTAAGACGCAACAAACAATCCGGAGATGTTCTCTTTTGCGTGCCAAAAGAGAACCAGAAAAGCACCCGCTACTTTCGAGGCGCGGGAGGCACGAACCAGGGGCTGCTCGCCCCTAGTGACCCCAAAGAAGAAGGCCCAACCAGAAAAATCGGGCGGTGCGCCAGTCGGCGCAAACGCTTTTCCGATTTTTCCGGCAGGGCCGATTTTGATAGGAGTCATGCGCATTCATAAAGACCGTGCGCAAAAGAGTACATTACTCCGTAATAACCCCCTCTTTGCAAGACACCCGGAACAGCACAAAGCCCACAACAAACAGTACGATCAGCGAGCCGACGCCTACATTGGCGCTGCCGGTCAGCTGGCTGCCCACGCTGACGATCATGGTGCCCAGGAAGGATGCTCCCTTGCCGCAGATGTCGAACAGGCCGAAATACTCGCCCGACTTCTCCGGCGGGATGATCTTGGCAAAATGGGAGCGGCTGAGCGCCTGCACACCGCCCTGGAACATGCCCACGACGAAGGCCAGCACCCAGAACTGCCACTGCTGGGTCAGGAAGAACGCAAACAGCGCGATGCCCGCATAGGCCGCGATGCAGACCGGGATGAGGGTGGTGGACGGATACTTCGCTGACAGCCGCCCGAAGATGAGCGCCGACGGGAACGCCACGATCTGCGTCACCAGCAGCGCCAGCAGCAGGCCGGTGGTGTCCAGCCCCAGCGCCGTGCCGTAGGCCGTGGCCATGTCGATGATGGTGTAGACGCCGTCGATGTAGCAGAAGAACGCCAGCAGGAACCAGAACACCTGCTTGTCCTCGTGCAAGTGGCGGAGCGTGTGGCCGATGCGGGCAAAGCTCTGCCGGATGGCGTGTTTCTCCACCTCCACATAATGCAGCTGCCGGTAGGTTTTCAGCAGGGGCAGAGTCATTGCCAGCCACCACGCCGCCGTGATGAAGAGCGCGATGTTCAGCGCCGTCATCTGGCTCAGGCCGATGGCCCCGGACCCCAGCACCAGCGCCAGGCAGACCACAAAGGGCACACAGCTGCCGATGTAGCCCCACGCATACCCGCGGGAGGAGACTACGTCCATCCGGTCCGGGGTTGTGACATCGCTCAGCATCGAATCATAGAACACCAGACTGCCGGAGAAGCCCACCTTCGCAAAGACGAAGATGAGCAGGAAGGGCAGCCAGGTCTTGGCCACGCCCATGGCGCAGCAGCCGGCCACGCCCACCACCAGGCAGAGGATGAAGATGGGCTTTTTGAAGCCCCGCGTATCGGCCAGTGTACCGAGGATGGGGCTCAGCACCGCCGTGATGATGGTCACAGCCGAGGCCGCATAGCCCCAGTATGCCAGATATTCCACGGAGCTCAAGCCGCCTTCTTCCGCCAGAGCGTTGAAAAAGATGGGGATGAGCGTCGCCACCAGCAGCACAAAGGCTGAGTTGCCGACATCGTATAAGATCCACGCGCGTTCCAGCCCGGTCAGGCTGAATTTTTTGTTTTGTTCCATAGTCCCTCTCAATTCTCTCCAAAGGTGTGCTGATAGGCCGCATCCAGCGGCGCATCGGTGTCCAGCCCGGCCACGTACTCGTTGATGAGCCGCACCGCCAGCGGGATGGCGCTCTGGTACAGCGCATCCAGCTGCTTTCCGCTCTCGGCGCACTGCGGGTTCGGCTGCGGGTTTGCCACCAGCCCGTGCATGAACTCCCACTTGCCCGCTGCCCGGATGGCCGTCAGCACCACCCAGCGCTTGACCGGGTTCGAAGCCAGCAGCATCTTGTGCACGAAGACCATGCCGGTCATGGCCTGATAGATCTCATCCACCGTGACGCCCTCATAGAAGGGAGCCACTACATTCGCCCAGATGCGGCTGGGCTGGATGTGGCTGGCCGTCAGGTCGTGCAGCGGGTCGCGGCCCTCCCGGCGGAGCAGCTGGTTGTCGAATTCCGTCTCGATCTCACAGTGGCTCACGCCGCTGGTGCGGACGTACTGTTCCACATAAGGGTGGCAGGTGCTGTCCAGCGCAAAATGGCAGATGTACCCCAGCGCATACACCAACGCGGCATCCCGGTTTTTGGCGTTCCGGATCACGCCGCGCGCCCGCTCAAAAAAGACGGTGCCCGGCTGCTCGTGCATGGCATTGCCCAGCCGGTTCACCGGGTTGGACTGCAGCGCCTTATAGTAGAACAGCAGGTCCGGCCCGTGAAGGCCCATATCGTACAGCGCACGGTACGGCTCGATCTTCTTCTGGAGCGATTCCGGCAGCTGGGTCAGAACATCCGCGCCAAAGCAGCGGTGTGCATAGGTCGAAGGCATAAAAACTCCCCCTCATAAATTTTCATACAAGGTCAGTATACCAGAAACCGTCTCGTCTTACTACCCTTTCGGGTGTTATTTTGGTAAAATATTTGAGATATTTTTGAAATTTACTGCAAATGCCTTTTTCTACGTTCTCCGTCTGCTTTTATTTTATCATTTCAGCCCGATTGGTTCTTCCCAGCAGATAGTCTGTAGAGGTTTCATATAAATCAGCAAGTTTTATCAGAACCGTTGTGGGAACATCTCTGAGTCCCTGTTCATACCGGTTGTACTGCGGCTGCGGCATTTGCAGTATTGCTGCTACCTGTCTTTGTGTCAAGTCGTGGTCCTCGCGCATGTCACGTATTCTGCGGTAGTAAGCCATAAGCGTCCTCCTGATATCTAAATGGATATCTTGACAATACATCGAGGAAATGCTATTCTTTTGTTATGATATCCATTTGGTTATCAAGTTTTTCATGCAAGTCATTGAATCATGTGCGAAAATAAAAACGGGAGGATTTTTATGTCTAAGAAAATGGACCGCCGTAATTTTCTAAAACTCGCCGGTACAACTGCTTTTGCGGTATCTGTCACGAGCGTCCTTGGTGGATGCAGCGAAGTTCCTGACGCGCCAAGTTCCTCTTCCCCATCAGCATCACCAGAACCGCCTGCACCAAGTTCATCCGGCAGTTCCTCCAGCAGTTCGGACACTTCCAGCACTCCGGACGTTGAACAGAGCAAAATCATCTGGGAAACTCGTAACAATGACGATGGCACTGCCGTTCTGACGGGCTATGACAGCAATGGCGCGCAGCCTATGGGTGTCATCACACTTCCCGAAAAATGGTCTGGTCGGAAAATCGTTGAACTGGACGGAAACCTCGGTGGAAAAATCACAAAGATGATCGTTCCCGGATGTTATAAGAAAGTCCACTATGGCGGCAGTAAGTATCTGGAAGAGCTGATTCTGAACGAAGGTGTAGAAAGCATCTATGAGTTCGATGGCTCTACCAGCCTTCGCAATGTTCAGCTTCCTTCTACCATCAAATCGATTGGCTATAAAGCCTTTTTAGGATGCACAAGTCTGACTTCAATCAATCTCCCCGAAGGCTTGGAATCTCTGGGATGGCACGCATTTAGTGAATCTGGTCTGACCACTGTTGTTGTTCCTTCCACTGTTGTCAGTTATAATTTTTACAATGATTCCGCGCCTTTCTACGATTGCAAACATCTCGTGTCGGCTACCATAAAGTGTTCTGTTCTTTCGCAGTGCATGTTCGAAGCTTGTCCCCAATTGAAGAGCGTTTCACTCAATGATACGATTTTGGAGCTTCCCTATAAAATTTTTCGAGATTGCTCTGCTCTTCCCGCCATTACTCTTCCTGAAAAGCTGAAAAGGCTTCATGGTGAAGCGTTCAACGGTTGCAAGTCACTTCGTTCTATCACCATTCCAGAAACTGTCAGCGTAATTGATGAGAAAGTGTTTTCTCGGACAAGCATTCAAAAAATTATTCTCCCCAATAATCTTAAAAAAATTGCTTGGGGTACTTTTGAAGAATGTTCTATTCTGCAAGCAGTCTATATTCCTCTCTCCGTCAACACAATTGAAAACGATGCCTTCGAAAACTGCCCACTGCTGAAAGACGTTTACTATCAATCCGGCGAGACACAATGGGTCCATATTGACATCAGCGATTACGGCAACACCATGCTAAAAGCCGCCGCTATGCACTATTACTCCTCTCCCAACTCCCTTCGTTGATTTTCGAAAATAAAAAAGCGAGAGATATGAAGTTTTCCACTTCGTGTCTCTCGCTTTTGTCTTAACATCGCAATTTTCAAAAATAGTGCTGATCAAAAAACGGCACATTGCGATATGCAGTTTGCGGATGTTGCTTGTACATTAAAAGTGCAAACTGCTATAAATTGCCGCATCTCTTACTTCTCGTACCCCTTGGGCAGCTCGTTCTTGGGGTCGCGGTCCATCAGGGTGCGAACGGCTTCCGCCGCGCCCATGCCCTCGTTGACGATGGCGTTCACGGTCTGGACGATGGGCATTTCCACCTGATACCGCTCGGCCAGTTCCAGCGCGGCGGGCAGGGCGTTCATACCCTCGACCACCATACCGACTTCCTTGACGGCCTGTTCCGGCGTCTCGCCCTTGCCGATGAGGATGCCGGCGCGGTTGTTGCGGCTGTGCATACTGGTGGCGGTCACGATGAGGTCGCCGATGCCGGCCAGACCCGCGAACGTGTGGACGTTGCAGCCCATCGCCACGCCCAGACGGGCGATCTCGGCGATGCCGCGGGTGATGAGGGCGGCGCGGGCGTTGTCGCCGTAGCCGAGGCCGGTGGAGATGCCGACGCCCAGCGCGATGACGTTCTTCATGGCACCGCTCAGCTCCACGCCCTTGATGTCGTCATTGGTGTAGACGCGCATGACGTTGTTGGTGAAGACCTCCTGCACGAACTGTGCAGCCTCCACGTCCTTGCTGGCCGACACGATGGTGGTGGGCAGGTCGATGGCCACTTCTTCGGCGTGGGTGGGGCCGGACAGCGCCACCAGGTGCACCTTTTTCGGGCCGCCCTCCCGGCCCAGCTCATCGGCCAGAACCTCCGTCATGGTGTACAGGGTGTCCGGCTCGATGCCCTTGGCCACATCCACGATGATCTGCCCCTCGGCCACATAGGGCCGGGCCTTGGCAGCCGTGGAGCGCACGAAGACCGACGGCACCGCAAACAGCAGGATGTCCTTGTCCCGGCACACTTCCTCCACGCTCTTGGTAAAGCGCAGCTCCTCCGGGATCTTCATTCCGGGCAGATTGGGATGCACACGGGTGCTCGACAGGGTGTCGATCTCCTTTTCGATGGCAGACCAGACCAGCACATCGTTCCCGCTCACGCACAGCATCCGTGCCAGAGCCATGCCCCAGGTGCCCGCACCCAGGATACCGATTTTCCGTTTCGTCACGTTCAAATCCTCCGAATCTGCCGCGCGGCTTTCGTCGCGGGCCTGTTGTGCGCCGCAGTGGGCGGCTCGTCTGGTCTCATTGTACACGAAACCGCCTGCAACGTCAACTCCTTGCCAGACTGCACAAAGTTAGCGCGTGTTTCCCCGCGATTTTAGGAATAACAGGGGATTTGCCCAAACGAATTGCGCCGATTGGAAAAACATGTTATAGTATTCTGGTAGGAATTATAGGATATTTCCTGCCCGAACGCTCCTTTTCAGGTCTCTCATCAAACCTCCGCAGGTTCTTTTTTTCAGATAAGGAAGTTTTTTCAAATGCTCGAAGCCATTCTTTCCAACCGCACAGCCAGCGTTTTGTGGGAAGCGCTGCCCCGCATCCTGTCGGCGGGCCTCACCATGACCATCCCGCTGACCCTCATCTCCTTCAGCCTTGCCATGGTGCTGGCCGTGGTGGTGGCGCTGGTGCAGTACGCCAATGTGCCGGTGCTGCGCCAACTGGCCCGGTTCTACATCTGGGTCATTCGCGGCACACCGCTACTGGTGCAGCTGTTCATCATCTTCTACGGTCTGCCCAGCGTTGGCATCATGCTGGACGCTTTCCCGGCGGCTGTCATCGCCTTTGCCATCAACGAGGGGGCCTACTGCGCCGAAACCATGCGCGGCGCGCTGGAAAGTGTGCCCCAGGGCCAGCTGGAAGCCGGTTACTGCGTGGGCATGACCTGGTGGCAGATCATGCGCCGCATCGTGCTGCCGCAGGCGCTGCGCACGGCGGTGCCCGCCCTGTCCAACTCGCTCATCGGCATGATCAAGGACACCTCGCTGGCATCGAACATCACGGTCGCCGAACTGTTCATGGCCGGCCAGCGCGTTGCCGCCCGCACCTACATTTTTCTGCCCATCTACTGCGAGGTCGCCGTGGTCTATCTGCTGTTCTGCACGGTCGTCACCAAGCTGCAGAGCCTGTTGGAGCGTCAGCTGAACGCCCACGGCTTCCAGTGAGAAAGGGGGACGCATCATGGCCATGTTAGAGATTCAGAACATCCACAAATCCTTTCGCACCTACGACGAGAAACCGCATTTTCACATCGGGCCGTTCCCGCGCGGCCATGCCCGCCGGGTGATCCGCACACTGGACGTGCTCCGGGGCGTGGACCTGACCGTGGAAAAAGGCGACGTCGTCGCCATCCTCGGCCCCAGCGGTTCCGGCAAGACGACCCTTCTGCGCTGCCTGAACTTTCTGGAGCCCACCGACAGCGGCAGCCTGACCTTTGACGGCGAGACCTTCGACCTCAGCAGGATCTCCGGTGCCGACATCGCCCGCCTGCGCAAAAAGACGGCCTTCGTCTTCCAGAACTACAACCTGTTCCGGAACAAGACCGCCCTGCAAAATGTCACCGAAGGGCTGGTCGTGGCCCGTAAAATGCCCAAGGCCGAAGCGGACGCCATCGGCCGGAAGATGCTGGCAAAGGTCGGTCTGGCCGACCGGGCAGACGCCTATCCCCGCCAGCTTTCCGGCGGCCAGCAGCAGCGGGTGGCCATCGCCCGCGCCCTTGCCACCGACCCGGAGATCATCTACTTTGATGAGCCAACTTCGGCCCTGGACCCGGAGCTGACGGGCGAAGTGCTCTCGGTCATGCGCCAGCTGGCCGAGGAGGGGATGACCATGCTGGTCGTCACCCACGAGATGGGCTTTGCGCGGAACGTTTCTTCCAAGACCGTCTTCATGGAGAACGGCGTCGTCGTGGAGCAGGCCCCCTCGCAGGAGTTCTTTGCGAACCCGAAGGAGGAGCGCACCCGTGAATTTTTGCAGAAGATCTCGCAGCACGCATAATTTATTCGATTTGATCCTCTTATTTTCGAAAGGATATGATACCATGAAAAGAAGAACCTTTATCTCCCTGATGAGCGTTCTGGCTGCTGCCGGTGTGCTCACCCTGTCCGGCTGCTCTTCCAACGCGTCCAGTTCGAACAGCAATTCGAGTTCCAGGAGCGAATCCGCTGAGGCTGCTGACCAGCTTGCCTCCATCCAGGCCAGCGGCAAGCTCATCGTGGCACTGGAAGGTGCCTGGCAGCCCTGGAGCTACCACGACGAGAGTGACACCCTCGTCGGCTACGATGTCGAGGTCTCCCGCGCCATCGCCGAGAAGCTGGGCGTGGAGCCGGAATATGTCGAGAGCGACTGGGACAGCCTGTTCGCCGGTCTGGATGCAGGCCGCTATGACATGGTCTGCAACGGCGTCGAAGTCACCGACGAGCGCGCTCTGACCTACGATTTCACCACCCCCTACGGCTACATCCACACCGCCCTTGCCGTCAAGAAGGACAATGATACCATCCAGACCTTCGAAGACCTGAAGGGCAAGACCACCGCCAACAGCCTGGCCTCCACCTATATGGAGCTGGCCGAGAGCTACGGCGCTACCGTGCAGGGCATCGACACGCTGGAAGAGACCATCCAGCTGCTGACCGCCGGCCGCATCGACGCCACCCTGAACGCCGACGTCTCCTTCTACGACTACCTGAACGTCCATCCGGACGCCGACTTCAAGATCGTCGCCCAGACCGAGGAGTCCTCTCACGTGGCCATCCCCCTGCGCAAGGGCGATGCCAGCGCCACCCTGCTGGAAGCCATCAACAACGCCATCGACGAACTCCGCGCCGACGGCACCCTCAAGGAGCTGAGCGAAAAGTACTTCGGTCAGGACATCTCCTCGGAAAATTAACAGCACATCATCAAAAGAGGACGGCCCGCAGAGCGGGCCGTCTCTTTTGCGTCAGGTGTGAAAATACTCGTAAATGCTCTTTGCCATCTGCTTCCCCACGCCGGGCGTGTTCTCCAGCTGTTCCGGTGTTGCTTCCCGGACTGCCCCCACGCTCTTGAACTGCGCCATCAGCGCTCTGGCCGTCTTCGGCCCGACGCCAGGCACCTCGGTCAGGGTGGAAGAATAGCTCTTTTTCTTCATCTGCTGCTTGCGGTAGGCGTTGGCAAAGCGGTGGGTCTCATCCTGGATGGCTGTGATAAAGGTGAACGTTCCCCGGTTCATGTTGATGGCGATCTCCCGGCCCTCGCTGTCCACGATGGCGCGTGTGCGGTGATGGTCGTCCTTTACCATGCCGTACAGCGGCACATCTGCCAGCCGGGTGCCTGCCAGCGCCGCTTTGGCCGCACTGACCTGCCCCCTGCCGCCGTCCATCAATAGCAGGTCCGGCTTCTGGCCGAAGTAGTTGTCGCTCGCCTGCCCGTGCTCGGCCAGCAGCGCATATTCGTACTCTGCCGCCCGCCGGGAGACCGTCTCCGCCAGCGAGGCGTAGTCATCGGTGCCTGCCACGGTCTGCATTTTGAACTTCCGGTAGCCCGCCTTGTAGGGCTTGCCGTCCCGGAAGGTGACCATGCCGCAGACGCTGGTGCCATCGCCCCAGTTGGAGATATCGTAGCTCTCGATGGTGCGGGGCGGCTTTGGCAGACCCAGCACCTGTGCCATCTCATCCAGCAGCTTTTCCTCGCGGGCATAGCGGCCGCTCTCCCGCGCCAGACGCTCCACGGCGTTGGTGTGGGCCATCTCGACCAGGTGCGCCTTGTCGCCCCGCTGGGGGACATACAGCTGCACCTCGCTCCCCCGCTTTTCGTTCAGGGCCTGCTGCAGTGCATCGCTGTCCGGCGGCAGCTCGTCCACCGCGATGACCTTGGGGATCTGCTCATCGTCCAGATAATAGCGGGGCAGGAACTCCTCCCGCACCGCCGCAATATCGGCGGTATCGTGGAAGAGAAACTCCCGCTTGTCCGTCAGCCGCCCCTCGCGGAAGCGCAGGACTGCCGCGCAGACGCTGCTGGGGGTCCCGGCCAGCGCCACCACGTCCATCTCCACATCCGGGTCCACGACCACCTTCTGGCCCGCCGTCACCTTGGTGATGGCGTTGATCTGATCCCGCAGCAGAGCCGCCGTCTCAAATTCCAGCCGGTCAGACGCTTCCTGCATCCGCTCGTTCAGCGTTTTCAGGATGTCCTTTTTGCCATAGCGGATGAGATGCACCGCGCTCTTGACGGCCTGATTGTAGTTTTCGCAGCTGATCCTGCCGCTGCACACCGCCATGCACTTGCCGATGTGGGCGTTCAAGCAGGGACGCCCTTTGCCGCAGTCCTGCGGGAAGCGCTTATTGCACCGGGGCAACAGAAAGGCATCCATCGCCGTTTCCGCCATCTGCCGGGCCGCAAAGCTGGAGGTGTACGGGCCGAGATACTCTGCGCCGTCGTCCTCCTTTTGCAGCGTGAAAGACAGACGCGGCCACGGCTCTTTCGTCACTTTGATATAGCTGTAGCCCTTGTCGTCCTTCAGCAGGATGTTATATTTTGGGGTGTGGGCCTTGATCTGACTGGCTTCCAGCACCAGCGCCTCGAACTCGCTCTGGCAGACGATGACGTCGAACGCATAGGCGTGGGCGATCATCTGGCTGACCTTGTTGTCGTGGGGGACCCCCTCCCGGAAATACTGGCTCACCCGGATGCGCAGCCGCTTGGCCTTGCCGATATAGATGATGGTATCGGTCTTATCCCGGATGATATACACACCGGGCAGCAGCGGCAGCATACAGGCTTTCTGGTAGAGTTCTGCTTTCGTCATTCTTCTTCGTCGTGCTCGTGGTTCTGTTTTTCTTCCCGGATGCGTCTGGCTTTCCGGATGTTATAACAGGCGCTGCCCATGCCCGCGCCGGCCAGGATGGAGCACCACAGCTTCGGCTTTTCGCCGGTGAGGGCGGGCAGCAGCAGGTCTGCCGCCAGCAGCGCTGCAAACAGGCCGAAGAACACCTTCCAGATGGTGCCCTCCTCGCAGATGTCGTTCACTTTCTTCAGCAGCTTCGTTGTCGATCCTTTCACGGCACATGCCTCCTTCTTCTCATCCTACCAAAAAAGCGGCAGGAAATACTCCCACCGCTTCAAAAGATCAAAGGCTCGAATTACTCTGCAAAGCCAGACTCGACCAGCTTGATCAGGCCATCGACTGCAGCCTGCTCATCCGCGCCGTCCGCGATGATGCGGATGGTGGTACCGCCCACGATGCCCAGAGACAGAACGCCCAGCAGGCTCTTCGCGTTCACGCGGCGCTCCTCTTTCTCGACCCAGATGGAAGACTTGAACTCGTTAGCCTTCTGGATAAAGAAGGTAGCCGGACGAGCATGCAGACCAACCTGATTTTCAACGGTAACTTCTTTGACGTACATAGTAAAACGCTCCTATCTTATCGTTTTCGGAATGCAATCATGTTTTGTGCCTGTTGCGTTGTACCTATTTTAGCGCAAGGCGAAACCGTTGTACAGCCCCTCGACACATTTTTGGCGGTTTTCCCAATGATATTGGGGGCTTTTTTCGCCATTTATACAAAGATACCAAAATTATTCCCCTGTCATTGGCGGGGTAATACAAAAGTTTTCAACATTTTTTCGACTGTCGGCGGACGTTTGCAGGCTTCGGCAGCTTTTTCATCCCTCGTACCGCATCTTGAGCAGGCGGCTCTCCACAGCCACATCCTCAAATTTTTCCGGATCGAACACCAGCTCGATGCCCTCGATGGCCCAGCCCATCCGGCGGTAAAGGGCCAGTGCACGGGTATTGGTATCCAGTACGGTCAGGGTCGGATGCTCGTGCTCCGGCAGCTTTTTGTGTGCAAAGTCCAGCATCTTCTGGCCGATGCCCTTTCCGCGTGCCGCAGCGCTCACGAACAGGTGTGCTCGACCTGGCCGGTCTTGTGGTTTACACTGACCATGCCGTCCGCCACATCCTTCGTATAGTGCAGGTAGCAGACCCAGCCGTTGGTTTTTTCTTCCTTGAGCTGATTGTAAAAAAACTCTGGCGTCCATACGGCCAGCCCCTCTTCCGTCCAGACATCCGCACAGACGGTGCGGCGGCTCCGCAAAGAGCTGTGCAGCGGCCCGGAACTGCTCTTCGGTCTTCACCAGCCGGACATTCTCGCCCCGTTTCCACTTGGGCAGCTCGGTGATGGGGTGGGTCCTGCACCACGCCTCATAGAGCTCCGGGCGGCGCAGCCGGGTGCGGGTGCGGCTCTGCTCACCCCGCCATGCGTCGATCTTCTGGTGGTCGCCGCCCAGCAGCACCGGGGGCACCGCGCGGCCCTCCCAGACTTCCGGCCGGGTGTACTGCGGATATTCCAGCAGACCGTCCCAGTAGCTTTCCTCTTCGTAGCCCTTCTGTTCGGCCAGCACACCGGGCTTGAGCCGCAGCACACTGTCCGCCACCACAAGGCTTGCCAGCTCGCCGCCGGTCAGGATATAGTCGCCGATGGAGATTTCCTCATCGGCAAAGGCGTCGATGACCCGCTCGTCGATGCCCTCGTAGTGGCCGCAGACCAGGGTCAGATTGTCGTATTCCGCCAGCCGCCGGGCATGTTCTTCGGTGTAGCGCTGACCGCCTGCCGTCAAGAATACAATATGCGGCTTGGGGCGTCCCTGTGCCTCCACTTCTTGCTGAACGGCCCGCAGACAGTCCGCAATGGGCTGGGCATACAGCACCATGCCGCAGCCGCCGCCGTAGGGGTAGTCGTCGGTCTGCTTCTGTTTGTTCAGGGTATAGTCCCGGATCTGGTGGCAGTGGGTCTCAATATAGCCCCGCTTTGCCGCACGGCCCAAAATGCTGGCATCCAGCACCTGCTGGCACATCTCCGGGAAGAGGGTCACGATGTCCACACGCATTCCCATGGCTCACTCCTCCTCCCGCTCGCTGTCGCAGTCGTCGTCCAGCAATCCGGGGATGGGCGTGACGAGGATGTACCCCTCCGGCGGGTTCCGCTCTTTCAAAAAGGCGTCCACACCGGGGAACAGATATTCTTTGCCGTTGGGGGCCTTGACGGTGTAGATGTCCTGCGCACCGGGGTGGTCCACGCTGGTCACAACGCCGTACACCTTGCCGGTGTCGGCATCCCGCACCTCGCAGCCGATGAGGTCGGCCACATACCACCGCCCGGCGGGCAGAGTGGCATCGCTGCGGTCAAAATAGAACACCTGCCCCCGCAGCGCACGGGCGGCATCCATGTCGCTGACGCCCTCCAGCTGGAGCAGCGCCATCTGCCCCTGCGGGCGGATGGACACGATCTTGTAGCACCTGCCGCCCTGGGCCGAAGCATACAGCCTGCCGACCTTTTTCAGGAACGCCACGCCGTCGCACCAAAGCTCCAGTTTCATTTCACCGCGCACACCGTGGGTGGTCACGACCTTGCCTGCTTCCAGATATTGCTGCATCGTTATCTCCTGTTCCCCCTCTCCGTCTCGCTCGCGCCCGACAGCTCCCCGATCGGGAAGCCCTCGGCACAAAGAGAACGCTTCCTCTGGCTGCCAAGGCCTCTCCCATTCGGAGAGGTGGCATTGCGCAGCAATGACGGAGAGGTTTCGTTCTTCTATAATAAAAGGCCCTTTGCCTTGCAGCAAAGGGCCCGTAGGGTGCTCAGTCGATCTCAACAAGGACCTTTTCATCGACCCGCACAGCAGCCGCGCGCATCACCACACGAATGGCTTTTGCGATCCGGCCCTGCTTGCCGATGACACGGCCCATATCTCCCTCTGCCACGCTCAGGTGGTAGACGATGGTGCCGTCCTCGCGGGGCTCGTCCACCGTGACCTTGACGGCGTCCTTGTCCTCCACGAGACCGCGGGCAACTGCCAGCAACAGCTCCTGCATGAGTCAGCCCTCCTACTTACAGAATGTTGGACTTCTTCAGCAGCACACGAACGGTATCGGTGGGCTGTGCGCCGTTGGCGATCCAAGCCTTTGCCTTCTCGCCGTCGATGCTCACGACAGAGGGCTCCTGATTGGGATCGTAGGTGCCGATCTCCTCGATGAAACGGCCGTCGCGGGGGAAGCGGCTGTCAGCGACAACAACACGATAGAAGGGAGCCTTCTTGGCGCCGACGCGGCGCAGACGAATCTTAACTGCCATGGTAATATCCTCCAAAAATTGTTTGTGCCCCAGTGCGGGGTGTTCTAAAAATCTATCTGTACAACCCCAGCGGGGTGTATACCAACATTATTTCAGGCCGCGGAAGGCGTTCGGGTTGCCCATCATGCCGCCCAGGCGGCGGGCAAAGCCCTTGGGGCTCTTCTTGAACTGCTTCATCATCTTCTGCATCATCTCAAACTGCTTGAGCAGCTTGTTGACGTCCTCGACCTTGGTGCCGCTGCCCGCTGCAATGCGGCGCTTGCGCTTGGGGTTGATGATGGAGGGCTTCTCGCGCTCTTCCTTGGTCATCGAGTAGATCATCGCCTCGATGCGGTCAAAGGCCTTCTCGTCGACCTGGCTGGCGTCGATGCCCGACATGCCGGGCATCATGCTGAGCATGGCCCCCGCGCCGCCCATCTTGCGGATCTGCGCAAACTGGGCCAGCATATCGTTCATGTCGAACTTGTTCTCCATCATCCGCTTGGCCGTCTCTTCGGCGGCCTTTTCGTCGGCGGCATCCTGTGCGCGCTCGATGAGGCTGAGCACATCGCCCATGCCGAGGATGCGGCTGGCCATGCGGGAGGGATGGAAGACTTCGAGGTCATCCAGCTTTTCGCCGGTGCCCTGGAACTTGATGGGCTTGCCGGTGACGGACAGCACCGAGAGGGCTGCGCCGCCGCGGGTGTCGCCGTCGGTCTTGGTGAGGATGATGCCGTCGATGCCGACCGTCTCGTTGAAGGTCTTGGCGACGTTCACGGCGTCCTGACCGGCCATGGCGTCCACGACCAGCAGGGTCTCATCCACAGGCACGGCTTCCTTGATGTCCACCAGCTCCTGCATCAGGACCTCGTCGATCTGCAGGCGGCCGGCGGTATCCAGAATGAGGATGTCGTTGCCGTAGTCCTTCGCGTGGGCCAGCGCCTTTTTGGCGATGACCGGCGGCTTTTCGCCATCCAGCGTAAAGACCGGTGCCCCGGCCTGTTTTCCCACGACCTTCAGCTGGTCGATGGCGGCCGGGCGGTAGATATCGCAGGCCACCAGCATGGGGCGGCGGCCCTGCTTGATGAAGTATTTGGCCAGCTTGGCGGCGTGGGTCGTTTTACCATTGCCCTGCAGGCCGCAGAGCATGATGATGGTCTGGCCCTTGTTCTTGACGATCAGCTTCGGGGCTTCCTCGCCGCCCATCAGGGCGATCAGCTCCTCGTTGACGATCTTGACCACCTGCTGGGCGGGGGTCAGGCTCTCCATGACCTCCTGCCCCATCGCGCGTTCCGAGACCTTGGCGCAGAACTCCTTCGCCACCTTGTAGTTGACATCGGCTTCCAGCAGGGCCATCCGGACTTCGCGCATCGCGGCCTTGATGTCGGCCTCGGTCAGTTTGCCGTGGCCGCGCAGTTTTTTGAACACACCGGCAAGGCGGTCGGTCAAAGATTCAAATGCCATGTGCGGTGCTCCTCTCAGAATGATCTGAGCATCAGCTCTCGTTGACCTCGTCCATGGACCGGATGATCCCCAGCATCTTGGTCAAAGTGGCTGCATACTCGGTGGTGGTGAGTTTCGCGTAGGGGCCGGTGCACTCAAACCGTGCATCCACGACGAGCTGTTCCAGCTCTTCCAGCTTTTCCTGCACCCGGCGGTAGCGGGCCGCGAAGCCGACTTTGGCTTCCAGCTCCTTCAGGGTGGTCTCGCCATGCTTGATGGCGTCCCGTGCGCCCTGGCGGGTGATGCCGAAATTTTCCCCGATCTCGCTCAGCGAAAGGTCGTCGTTGTAATACTGGTTCAGCATCTCGCGCTGCTTGGGCGTGAGGACTTCGCCGTAAAAATCGAGCAGATAGCCCATCTCAAAATCTTTTGCCATTGTGCGTTTTTGCCCTGACCTTCCATCGTTTGTAAAGTTTTTTTGCTTTACATACGGAGTATAGCAGACTGTTCGCCTCTTGTCAAGGCTTTTCTTCATCACTCTGCCAGATTTTTTCGCGGATTTTCTCCATTTTTGCCAAAGTGCGGCTTGACGCCCCGCCCGCTTTGCGTTAGGATTATTATAATGTATCCCACCGAAGGAGGAATTTCGTGGCCATTTATCCGAACTTTTACCAGACCCTGCTGCCCTGCCCCATCGTGGAGCTGCGGGGCTACCTTTCTGCCTGCGGGCTGAAGGGGCGGCTGTATGCCTACCTGGACTTTGACGGCCCCACTGGCACGTCCCGCGATGCGCTGGCCGAAGGGATGCTGGCCCTTGCGGCAGAGCAGCACGCACTGGCCCCCGGCCAGCCCATCATCGAGGCTTCCACCGGTGCCTTTGCGGCGGCACTGACTCTGGCCAGCCGCACCGCCGGGCACCCCATCGTGATCGCCATGCCGGAGGATGCCCCGGCCCTGCGGCAGGAGTATCTGCTCCGCCTCGGTGCCCAGATTTTGCACTCCCCGGCCCGGAACGGTCTGGCCGGTGCGCGGGCGCTGGCCGAGAGCAAGGCTGCGGAAAACGGCTGGTACTATATGAACTGGCTCGCCAACGACAACAACCCCGAATACCACCGCCGCGTCACCGGCCCCGCCATCGCCAAAGCCATCGCGCGGGAGGGCAGGAGCCTTGTGGACAGCGTCGTGGTCAGCGTGGGCAGCGCAGGCACCATCACCGGCGTGGGCGAAACGCTCAAAGCCTGGACGAACGACGTCCGGATGGTGGCGGTCGAGCCGTTTGAGAGCCAGGCCCTCAGCGGCGGGTTCACGGGCGGCCACGGCATCCCGGAGATGGGCTTCGGCTTCATCCCCAAAAATTACAATGCCTACGTGGTGGACAACGTCGCCGCCGTCACCCGCTCCGACGCCGCCCGCGCCGCACAGAAGGTCCTCATCACCGATGCCATCCCCGCTTCGCTCAGCTCCGGCGCCGCCCTTCACGCCGCTGCGCAGCTGCTGGCCAAGGGCACCAGCCGTTCGGCCCTCGTCATCCTCAGCGGACGGCAGAACCTGAATTTTTGATTCCAACAGAAAAGAGCATCTACCATGACAAAAGATATGACCACCGGCAGCATCACACCGCTGCTGGTGAACTTCACCATTCCCCTCGTGCTGGGCAATCTGTTTCAGCTCACCTACAACGCGGTGGACAGCATCATCGTGGGCAAGTTCGTCGGCGAAGACGCCCTGGCCGCCGTCGGCACTTCCAACCCGCTGATGACGCTGGCCATCCTCTTCATCAACGGCATGTGCCTGGGGGCGGGCATCCTCGTCAGCACCGCGTTCGGTGCAGGCGACAACAAGCTCGTGGAGCGCCAGGTCTCCACCACCGCCATCGCGGGCACCGTGTTCTCTCTGGCCTTCTCGCTGGTCTGCATCCTGCTGGCGAATCCCCTGCTGCGGCTGCTCCAGGTCCCGGAAGAGATCCTTCCCATCGCGGTGAACTACCTGCGCATCGTCTTTGCAGGCCTCATCTTCACCTTCTTCTACAACTTCCTCGCCGCCACCATGCGGGCTTTGGGCGACAGCAAAAGCGCCCTCTACTTTCTGATGGTCAGTTCGGTGCTGAACATCGCGGGCGACCTGTTCTTTGTTGAGGTTCTGGGCTGGGGCTCGGAAGGCTGTGCGCTTTCCACCGTCCTCAGCGAAGCCGCCTGCTGTGCGCTCTGTCTCGTCTACATCCGCTGGAAGATCCCCGTCCTGCAGCTTGGCCGCCGCTGGCTCATTTTTGACAGCTCCCTGCTGAAAAAGACCGTCAGCTACGGCTGGGCCAGCGCCATGCAGCAGGCCACGGTCCAGCTGGGCAAGATCGCCGTGCAGGCCATCGTCAACACGCTGGGCGTCAACGCCATGGCCGCGTTCACTGCGTCCAGCCGCATCGACGATTTCGCCTATATGCCCCAGCAGAACATCGGCCACGCCGCCACCACCCTGATGGCCCAGAACCGCGGTGCCGGGAAAAAGGACCGCGTCCGCAAGGGCTTCTTCTGCGGCCTGAAGATCGAAGCCGTCTACGCCGTCTGCATCACGGTCCTCTGCTACTTCTGCGCCGAACCCATCATCCGCCTCTTCGCAGACCAACCCGAAGTCGTGGAGCTTGGTGTCCGCTTTCTGCGGCTCGTCTCCCTGTTCTACCTGATGCCTGCCCTCACCAACGGTGTGCAGGGCGGCTTCCGCGGCCTGGGCGACCTGAAGATCACCCTCAACAGCAGTATGCTCAACATGGCAGGCCGTGTGGCCGCTGCCGCCGTTTTCGTCCTCATCCTCCACATGGACATCGAGGCGCTGCCCTACAGCTACGCCGTTGGCTGGGTCCTCATGCTCCTCTACGAAGTGCCCGCCCTCGTGCGCTGCCTGAAGGACGGGACGTTGTAAAACCAGACCCTTTTCCGGACGCTAAAAAGGGAGGCCTCCTTCGCAGGAAGCCTCCCTTTTGGTTTGCGTTTGATCAGCCGCGCTTTGCCAGCAGAGCCTCGATCTTCTTGATGGGGTCAATGATGCTGGAAACGGACATGTCGTGGTTCAGCGCCACCACGAAGTAGGCAGCATACTTGGAAACATCGACATCGACGTACCAGTCGCGGGTCAGCAGCTCCGGCAGACGGTAGGTCAGGTTGGTGCCCACCACGTAGTCCAGCGTGCCGTCTGCCACGGCCTGGTCGAACTTTGCCAGACCGCTGGTGAACAGCGGGAAGGTGGCGTTGGCGATAATGCGGCCAGCACCGCGCTTCTTCAGGTTGCCGGCAACTTCCAGCATGCTCTCGCCGGAAGCGATGATGTCGTCCGCGATGAAGACAGTCTTGCCTTCCACGGAATCGCCCAGATACTCGTGGGCCACGATGGGGTTGCGGCCGTTCACGACGCGGGTATAGTCACGACGCTTGTAGAACATGCCCAGGTTGCAGCCCAGCACACTGGAGAAGTACATGTTGCGGCTCATTGCGCCTTCGTCGGGGCTGACCACGATGAACTTCTCCTTGTCGAAGCTGATCTCCGGGTTCTTCTTCAGCAGGCTCTTGAGGACCTGATAGGTCGGCATCGCGTTGTCGAAGCTGAGCAGAGGCACGGCGTTCTGGACGCGGGGGTCGTGTGCATCAAAGGTGATGATGTTCTTGACGCCCATGGCCTGCAGCTCCTGCAGGGCCACAGCGCAGTCCAGGCTCTCGCGGGACACGCGGCGATGCTGACGGCCGCCGTACAGGCTGGGCATGATGACCGACACACGGTGTGCCTTGCCGGCCACGGCCTGGATGAGGCGCTTCAGGTTTGCGAAATGGTCGTCGGGAGAGAGGTGGTTCTCGTAGCCGAACAGGTTGTAGGTCACGCTGTAGTTGCCCGGATCGACAACGATGAAGATATCGTCGCCGCGGACGGACTCCTTGACCAGGCCCTTTGCGTCGCCGCTCTGGAAGCGGGGGCACTCGCAGGGGATGATGAAGCTATCCTTCTCTACACCGGCAGACTTTGCCCACTCGACAAGGTGTCTGTCGATGAGGTCGGTCAGCTCCTCTGCACCGGGGCAGGCCAGCAGACGCAGATCTGCAACGCTGGGCTCCTGAAAAAATGCCATCGGGTTAATTTCGTTAGACATTGTTACAACTCCTTCATGTTCCTTAAACCAAGCCGACAACAGGACCGCTGAAGTCCATATCTGTTTCTATTTTATCACAAAATCTCCGTTTCGACACCCAAAAGTTCCCCCATGAGCGGATTTTCTGCGCCTTGCACATCTGTTATTCCAAAATCCGTAGGACTCTGTGAGTTTTTTACAAAAACCACAGTTTTTTCATACAAACCCGCCTTCTTCGACACAAAAATGGTCCGGGGCCTCTCCCAGCGGAAAGGTCCCGGACCGTTTTTTCAGTTTCCTATGCCGATCACAGCGCTGCCACAGCAGCCTTCAGTGCTTCCACGCGGTCGGTGTTCTCCCACTTCACGCCCAGGTCCTCGCGGCCCATGTGGCCGTAGGCGGCCAGCTTGCGGTAGATGGGCTTGCGCAGGTCGAGGTCGCGGATGATGGCGGCGGGGGTCAGGTCAAAGACCTTCTCCACAGCCTGCTCGATCTTCTCGTCGGCCACGACGCCGGTGCCGAAGGTGTCCACCATGATGGAGACAGGCTTTGCCACGCCGATGGCGTAGGCCACCTGCACCTCGCACTGCTTGGCCAGACCGGCGGCCACGATGTTCTTGGCCACCCAGCGGGTCGCATACGCGGCGCTGCGGTCCACCTTGCTGGGGTCCTTGCCGGAGAACGCGCCGCCGCCGTGGCGTGCGTAGCCGCCGTAGGTATCGACGATGATCTTACGGCCGGTCAGGCCGGTGTCGCCCTGCGGGCCGCCCACGACGAAGCGGCCGGTCGGGTTGATGTAGTATTTGGTGTTCTCGTCCAGCAGCTCGGCGGGGATGGTGGCCTTGATGACCTTTTCCATCACGTCGGCGCGCAGCTGCTCCATGCTGACGGCCTCGCTGTGCTGGCTGGAGATGACCACGGCGTCCACGCGGAACGGCTTTCCGTCCTCATCGTACTCCACGGTAACCTGGCTCTTGCCGTCCGGGCGCAGATAGTCCAGCTCGCCGTTCTTGCGCACCTCGGTCAGCCGCTTGGCCAGCTTGTGGGCCAGCGAGATGGGCATGGGCATCAGCTCCGGGGTCTCGTCGCAGGCATAACCGAACATCATGCCCTGGTCGCCTGCACCGCCGACCTGATCGTTGGTGCCGAGGGCGATGTCGGGGCTCTGGCCGTCGATGTTGGAGATGACAGCGCAGGTGTCGGCGTCAAAGCCGTACTTTGCGCGGGTGTAGCCGATCTCAGAGACGACCTCGCGGACGATCTTCTGGAAATCGACGTAGCAGTTGGTGGTGATCTCGCCCATGATGTGGACCAGGCCGGTGGATGCACAGGTCTCGCAGGCCACGCGGGCGTCGGGGTCGTGGGTCAGGATCTCGTCGAGGATGGCGTCGGAGATCTGGTCGCAGATCTTGTCGGGATGTCCTTCGGTAACGGACTCAGAAGTAAACAGATGTCTTGCCATAAAAGTTGTCCTCCATAAAATGTGGTGATCCATTCACAGCTTCCTACACGGCATCAAGATTTTTTGCGCAAACAAAAACGCTCAGAACCGAAGTTCTGAGCGTCTGCACTCTTATCTTTCGGTTTCCCGCAGGATTTGGCACCTTATGCTCACGCACAGGTTGTCGGGCTTCACAGGGCCTGTCCCCTCAGCCGCTCTTGATAAGTCGGTATTCAGTTGTTTTCTGCGTAATATCTTATCATCTCTTCGTCGAAATGTCAAGAACAGTCTGACTCTTTTTATACAACATTCCAAAATTGATTAAGAAGACCGTTTTGAACAGCAAAAGCACAGCGTTCGCTGTGCTTTTGTTGAAAAAAACTCAGTAACCCTTTGCCTGCTCGCCGTTCAGGATCTTGACGGCGCGGGAGGTGCCCAGACGGTCCGCGCCCAGCGCGAGGAACTTCTCCATATCGTCCACGGTGGAGATGCCGCCGGCAGCCTTGACCTTGCAGCGGCCAGCCACGCCCTTGACCATCAGCTCCACGTCGTGGAAGTTTGCGCCGGCGGTGGAGAAGCCGGTGCTGGTCTTGATGTAGTCCGCGCCTGCCTCGCAGACGATGTCGCACATCTTTTCCTTCTCTTCGTCGGTCAGCAGGCAGGTCTCGATGATGACCTTCAGGATCTTATCGCCCACAGCCTGCTTGACGGCGCGGATGTCCTCGCGCACGGCGTCGTACTCGCCGTTCTTCAGGCGGCCGATGTTGATGACCATGTCCACCTCGGCGGCGCCGTTCTCGATGGCGGTCTTCGCCTCAAATGCCTTGGACTCGGTGTCCATGGCGCCCAGAGGGAAGCCGACCACGCAGCACACCGGGATGCGGCCCGCCATGTACTCCACGGCCTGCTTCACATAGCAGGTGTTGATGCAGATGGAAGCCGTGTGATTTTCCACGGCCTCGTCGCAGATAATCTTAATCTGCGGCCAAGTGGCCTCCGGCTTCAGCAGGGTGTGATCGACATGGGAGAGAATTTCTTCACGAGTCATGTTTGTTTCTCCTTTTTACTTGCTGGCACGGCGCACCTTTGCCATGCCGACAGCACTCAGGGCAATTGCAGTTGCAGAGACCGTTGCACCAATGATGCCCAGCACCAGGCCGGAGACCAGAAATGCAAAACCTTTCAGACCACGTTTCATAATACCGTACCTCCTAAATGTTTTGATTGGTAGAACCTTACTTTTTCTTAAAAATGATCAACTTGCTGAACACATAGTTCAGCACGATCACCAGTACATTGGAAAAGACCTTCACGGCAAGGCCCCACAGTGCCTGCGCATTGTAGCGGCTGGTAACGAAGATCGCCGTGGGGCCGTCTGCACCGCCGATGACGGCAATAGCGGCAGAGCCATCCGTGACCCCCGCCGGTGTGCCTGCATAGGAGGCTGCCATCTGGATGGCCGTATCCGGGCCAAGCCAGTGGGCCACCACGCTCAGCACCCCCTGCATCAGCTCGTCCATCAGCGCTGCACCCTGCGCAGCCAGCAGATTGCCCAGCACCAGCATAATTGCAGTGTCCAGCAACATTGTACCCAGACGACAGGTGACGAATGCACCAAATTCCCTCGCCATGGCCTTGCCCTGCGTTTTGCTGCGGAACACAAAGGCGCGGTTGGTGCAGTAGGCAAACAGGATGCAGATGATGTTATCCAGCACATTGCCCCAGCTATTGGCAGCTGTGTAGCCGAACAGCCCGTTGAACAGCGCATACAGCACGATGTTCAGCAGGGTGGTCAGCACACCAAAGATGAGATAGGAAAGCACTTCCCAGTGCTTTTCGATCCAGTGTATCATAAAACTCACGTTTCCTCAACCGCAGGGCCTGCCTGCGAGGGGATAAAAAACAGCCCCGCCGCCGTTATCCCGGCAACGGGGCTGTTGATCGCATTGTGTCAGGCGTTTGCCTTCACGATGGGCTGATTACTCAGCGTCGTCGTTCAGCAGAGCCTTCATGGACAGGCTGATGCGCTTCTTGTCGAAGTCAACATCCAGCAGCTTCACATCGACCATATCGCCGACCTTCAGTGCGTCGGAGACCTTCTCAACGCGGTCGTTGCTGATCTCGCTGATGTGGACCAGACCGTCAACACCCGGCAGGATGCGGACGAAAGCACCGAACTTGGTCAGAGACACGACCGGAGCATGGAAGGTGCTGCCGATGGGGTAGTTGTTCTTCAGCTGCTCCCAGGGGTTGTCCTCAGCCTTCTTGTAGCCCAGAGAGACCTTGTGGTTCTCGGTGTCGATATCCTTCACATACACCTCGATGGTGTCGCCAACGGAGACGACCTCAGAGGGATGCTTGATGCGGTTCCAGCTCAGCTCGCTGATGTGGCACAGGCCGTCCACACCGCCGATGTCAACGAATGCACCGTAAGAGGTCAGGCTCTTGACGACGCCAGTGTAGGTCTTGCCGACTTCGACGTTTGCCCAGAACTCTTCCCGCTTCGCCTTGTTCTGCTCAGCGGTGACCTTGTTGATGCTGCCGACGATCTTGCGGCCGGAGCACTCGGTGACGACCAGCTGAACGTGCTGGCCGACCAGAGCGGTGTAATCCTCGTCGCGGCGCATGGTGGCCTGAGAACGGGGGACGAACACCTTGACGCCCTTGACGTTGACGACAACGCCGCCCTTGTTGAACTCGGTGACGTCGCCCTCGACGACCTCGCCGGACTCAGCTGCCTTAGCGATCTCTTCCATGCCCTTGCGAGATGCGAGCTTCTTGCGGGAGAGCTGGATGACGCCATCCTGATCCATAACCTTCTCGACGATGAGGTCCAGCTCATCGCCAACCTTCACCAGGTCTTCGACCTTGGCGGAGGAATCATCGGTCAGCTCGCTCAGCTTGACAAAGCCGGTCTGCTTCGCTCCGATATCCACCTGGATCTCGTTGGCAGAGATGCTGGTCACGATTCCTTTCACAATACTGCCTGCATGAACACGCTTCTTCCTCGGATGCGTTCAGCATCTCCTCAAAGCTCATGCTGTCATTGATTTCTGCGCTCATACTGTTAAGTACCTCCTCAATAATAGACGATGGCGTTGAAGCCCCGGCTGTCACGCCCGCCACTTTTACATCTGCAAACCATTCCGGCCGAAGTTCGCTCGCTGTCTCGACCGTTACGGCTCGCGTGTGTTTTGCGGCGACCTGTACCAGCTTTTGGGTATTGGAAGAATGATGACCGCCAATGACAACAATGATGTCGCATTGTTGGCTGAGGTCTTCCGCTTCCTGTTGCCTCGCCCACGTCGCATTACATATTGTATCAAAAATTCGGGCGTTTGTATAGGCTTTTTTGAGAAACTCCGAACTTTCTTGCCATTTTGTTACCTGAAATGTGGTCTGTGCAACCGCAAAAATGGGCTTTTGGGGGTCCGAAGGACCTTTCCAGGCCTTCAACTCGTCCAGATCACTGAACACAAATACCTCTCCCCCGGTATGTCCGACAATGCCCTGCACCTCCGGATGGGTCTTGTCGCCTGCCACCAGCAGCACCGCGCCCTCGGCCTCAGCCCTGGCGGCGATGTTCTGGATCTTCTTCACAAAGGGGCAGGTCGCGTCGTGGTAGACCAGGGCGCGCTGCTCCAGCGTGTCGTAAATGCTGCGGGCACGCCGTGGCTCCGGATGATGACCTCGTACCCGGTGGGGATGTCCTCCACCGTGTCGGCCACCAGCGCCCCCCGGCGCTCCATATCGGCCACAGCCTGCGGGTTGTGGATGAGCGGCCCCAGCGTTGCCACCTTGTGGCCCTCATCCAGCAGGTTATACGTCAGCTCCACCGCCCGGTTCACACCGAAGCAGAAGCCCGCCGTCTTCGCCAAACGAATCTCCATGTTATCCTCCTGTCTTGATCGGCTTCACTCACGGTCGCCCCAAATCTTCCCATGCGTCCAGAAGCGCCTGCTTGTTGGCCCGCAGGGTCTTCAGGTCGCGGCGGCTCTCCATGGCGAACTGTGCGGCGGGCATCGGCTCGCCGTAGACGACCTTCACCTTGCAGAACAGCTTCATCCTGCCGTCCGGTGTGTCGTAAAGGATGCGCACCGGCACCACATCCACCGCTGCCTGCGCCGCGATGACGAACAGGCCGCTCTTGGGCTGCAGGAGCTTTCCTTCTTTTTCGCGGGTGCCCTCCGGGAAGATGAGCAGTGTGCCGCCGTTCCGGCAGGCCTCCACCGTCTGGTCGATCACATCCAGCTCTTCGCGGGTGCCGCGCACACACAGCGCCCCCATCCAGCGGAAGAACCAGGTCAGCAGCACGTTGATCTCAAACAGTTCCTTCTTGGCGAAGACCACCATCCGCCGCCCCCAGAACCGGGTGATGACCACGAACACCGGGTCGATGGCGGAAACATGGTTCGGTGCGATGATGCAGCCGTTCGTCCGGACTTTCTTCAGATTCTCCCGGCCGATGCACTCCACCCGGAACCCGATGTGGAACACGATCCACGCCAGCGGGAGCAAAATATAATAGAGTACCATTGCGCTCCTCTCAGACCTTGGATGCGATGATCTGTTTCATGGCATCCAGGCTCTGCTCAAAGTTGAGCTCAGAGGTGTCCAGCAGAACGGCGTCGTCGGCCTGCTTCAGCGGGGCAGCCTCGCGGTGGGTGTCCTGATAATCGCGCTGCTTCACATCTTCCAGCACCTTTTCAAAGGAGATGTCCACGCCCTTCTCCTGATACTCCTTCCAGCGGCGTCTGGCGCGGGCCTCCGGGGCAGCGGTCAGGAAGATCTTCACGGTCGCATGGGGCAGCACCACCGTGCCAATGTCGCGGCCGTCCATCAGAACGTTCTGGGTCCGGGTCATATCGCGCTGCTGGTCCAGCAAAAAGGCGCGGACTGCCGGGTTGGCTCCCACAGCCGAAGCCGCCATGCCCACCTCATCGGTGCGGATGAGCCGGCTGACGTCCTCCGTTCAGGTAGATGTGCTGTTCGCCGTCCACCGAATCCAGCCGCAGCGAGATCTCCGGCAGCAGTGCATTGACGGCCTCATTGTCCTTGGGGTCTTTGCCCGCGCGCAGTGCATACAGGCCGATGGTGCGGAACATCGCACCGGTATCCACATAAATGTAGCCCAGCTCAGCCGCCAGACGGCGCGCCAGCGTGGATTTGCCCGCACCTGCAGGCCCATCGATCGCAACAGAAATCATGTGTATGTCTCCTTCTATATAAATTATAAATTATTTGCAAAACTCTGTGCGGTGCAGAACGCGATCTGCAAATTGTAGCCGCCGGTGTAGGCGTCCACATCCAGCACCTCGCCTGCAAAGTAGAGGCCCAGCGCCTTTTTGCTCTGCATGGTCTTGGGGTCAACCTCCCGCACCGACACGCCGCCCGACGTGATGACCGCATGAGCCAGGTCGCCGCGGGCATCAATGGGCACCTTCCAGTGCTTGCACAGCTGCACCAGCTCCCGCTTCTGCTCGCGGGTGATCTGGTTGGCTCTGGTGGCCGGGTCGATGCCCCAGCGGGCCACCATGACCGGCTGCATGCTGGACGGAAGCAGCTTGACCAGCGCCCCCTGCGCCGCGTGGTTCGCCAACAGGGCAAAATCGCGGGTGATGCGGTCGTAGAGCTGCTCCTCGCTCAAGGCGGGCTTCAGGTCGATTTCCGCATGGTAGCGGTGCTTTTTCATGTCGCCGAGGTGGCTGGATGCGCTCAGCGTCAGCGGGCCGCTGATGCCGAAGTGGGTAAACAGCATCTCGCCCTGCTCGTCGAAGATGGCCTTGCCGTCCTCAAACAGGGTCAGCGTCACATTTTTCAGGGCCAGCCCCATCATCTTCTTGCAGTCCGGGTCATGGCTGACCAGACTCACCAGGCTGGGCACCGGCTCCACGATGGTGTGCCCGGCCTGCTCGGCCAGTTTGTAGCCGTCGCCGGTGGAGCCGGTCGTCGGGTAGCTCAGGCCGCCCGTAGCCACCAGCACGGCATCGGCGCGGTACTCCCTGCCGGAGGTTCCCCGCACCCCGACGCAGCGGCAGGCCGCACCAGGCTTTTTCTTTTTGGGGTGGCGCGGGTTCTCCGGCACCGCAGGGGCAGCCTCCTCAACCGGGGCCAGCGGCTCCAGCAGCAGTTTTTGGGCCCCGTCGCGGACGATGCGGGCCTCCTCGGCGTAGCGCAGCAGCGCCTGGCGGATCTCCTCGGCCCGGTCTGACACCGGGAACACCCGGCGGCCCCGCTCGACCTTCAGTTCCACGCCCAGCCCCTCAAACAGCTCCATCGTTCTGGCTGGCGGGAACGCCCCCAGCGAGGAGAACAGGAAGCGCGGATTGGTCCGCACATGGCGCAGGAACTCCTCCGCTGTGCAGTCGTTGGTCACGTTGCAGCGGCCCTTGCCGGTGACGAGGATCTTCTGGCCGGGCTTTTCCATGTGCTCCAGCACCGTCACCTCGTGCCCCTGCCGCACAGCGGCACCCGCCGCCATCAGCCCGGCCGCACCGCCGCCCACGATCAACACCTTTGCCATCCTGCTTCCTCCTGCGTTCACGCTCTGTCGAAACTTGTTCTATTGTATCATACCAGAATCGGCTTCCAAATGCAATCGCTTCCCGGCCCGGAACTGCTGGAAATCCCCACACAAAAAAGGCCCGCCGGGGGCTTTTCCCTCCGGCGGGCCGCTGATTCAGTTCCTGCACGCTGCGGGGTCCAGATAGCTGTCGCCCTGCTTCACTTCCAGATGCAGGTGGCTCTCCTCGGCGCACTCGCAGCTCACGCTGCCCACGGTGCCGAGCACCTGCCCGGCCGACACGGTGTCGCCCTCTTTCACCTTGGGGCTGGCCACACCGCAGAGCCGCCAGACGCGGCCCGCGCTGTCCTTCACGGCCACGACCGGCCCCCAGCTGCCATCGGCACCAGCGAGCACCACGCTGCCGTCCACCGGGGAAGGAACTGCTTCGCCCTCGCGGGCTGCATAGTCGATGCCGTTGTGGGTGCGCCAGTCGCCCAGCGTCTTGTTGTACACCAGCTCATCGCCGCTGTAGGCGTTCAACACTCTGCCAAAGATGGGCTGCGTGGAAGCAGGCGCTGCCGAACTGCTGGCAGGCGAGGATGCGCCTTGCAAGGCGGAGGGTTCGCGCACCGAACCAGAGCCAGACGCCTGCCCAGACGAGGCGGCAGACGACGTCGAAGACCCGGCTCTGGGGGCCGGGTCGGCCTTGGGGACATTGGCCACACTGTTTGCGGCGGGCGTAGTAGGCTGCTGCCATTCGGGATATTCCTCCTCCGGGATGATCGTCAGGTCTTCGTCGATGCCGGGCAGGGTCGAAGTGCTGTCCGGCTCGTTCAGGCCGTCAAGGTTCTCCTTCAGCTCGTCCCGGACGGTGCGCACGGCCCAGACGCCCGCCGCAGCCGCGGCCACCAGACAGGCCAGCAGCGCCAGCGCAAACCCCTTGTCCCGCAGAAATCTTTTGAGTTGTTCCATGGTTCGTTACTCCAATCATCGTTTGTGTACGGTCCAAATTCTGATTGTAGTGTGCGATGGCTGCGCAGGGTTTATTCAGTTGTTCTTATAAAAAATAAGGGATGTGCCTGGCGGGCACATCCCTTATTTTTTAGGATCGTCAGTTGCGGCGGCGGTTGTTGCCCAGCAGACGGACGACATACAGGAAGATGTTGATGAAGTCCAGATACAGGGTCAGCGCACCGTAGATGGAAGCCTTTTCCGCCATTTCGGCGTCGGCAGCGTAGTAGCTGTACATCTGCTGCAGCTTCTGGGTATCGTAGGCGGTCAGCAGCATGAAGACCACCAGGCCGATGCCGCAGTAGAGCACCGAGCCGCCAAAACCGAAGCCGAACAGCATCCCGACAAAACCGGTGATGAGCATGGCCACCAGTGCCATCATCAGGCGGGGGCCCCAGCCGGTCAGGTCTTTGTGGGTGGTGGTGCCGTAGACGGCCATCAGGCCGAAGTACAGCGCCGTGGAAAGAAAGGCTAAGATCAGCGTCCCCACCGAGAAGGCGAGGAAGTAGTAGCTGAGCACCATGCCGTTGAGCAGCGCGTACCCGAAGAAGGTCGCCCTTGCCCCCTGCACCGACATGGTCTGCACACGAGAGCTGAGCACGAACACGAGGGCCAGCTCAGCGATGGTGAGCACAAGGTAAAGCGAATCGACCAGATACAGCAGCGGAGTTGTCGCGGTGATATAGGCCATTGCAAAGGTGATGAGCAGCCCGCTGGCCATCCAGCGGTAGGTGCGGGTCATATAGTCCGATGCGCTCATCGTAGGCCTCCGCATAGCCGCGGTTATAATTTCGGTAATCCATGGTAAGGTCCTCCCATCTTGTTCCGGAGCCTTGCCCCGGTCTACGAAATATAGTATACTGCATAGAAATGAACGTTTCATGAAAAGGCTGTGATATTTCGTGTCTCTTGGACTTTATCTCCACATTCCCTACTGTTTTTCCAAATGCCGGTACTGCGATTTCTATTCCTCACCCGGCCAGCGGGGCGTCCCCTCGGCATACGTGGACGCTCTGCTGCGGGAGCTGCACCGCTTTTCGCCGGATGCCCCGCTCCGCCCGGACACCCTCTATTTCGGCGGCGGCACCCCCAGTCTGCTGGCCCCGGAGGATGCCGCCCGGCTGATCGCGGCAGCGTCTCCCCTCCCCGGTGCCGAGGTCACGCTGGAAGCCAACCCGGAAACGGTCACCGAGGCATCGCTCTGCGCCTTCCGGGAAGCCGGCATCAACCGCATCTCCTTCGGCGTCCAGTCTGCACGGGACAGCCAGCTGAAAACGCTGGGCCGCCCCCACACGGCCCGGCAGGCGCGGGCGGCATTCGCAGCCGCGCGGCGGGCAGGCTTCGAGAACATCAGCGGCGACATCATGCTGGCCCTGCCCCATTATACGCAGGCGGAGTTCGACGAGACGCTGGAGCTGATCGAGAGCGGCGGTGCCACCCACATCTCGGCCTATCTGCTCAAGATCGAGCCGGACTCCGCGTTTGGCCGGCATCCGCCGGAGGGGCTGCCCTCCCCGGACGAAGCGGCGGACGTTTACCTCTACGCCGTCGAGCAGCTGGAACACCACGGCTACCAGCAGTACGAGATCTCCAACTTTGCAAAGCCCGGCTATGAGGGGAAGCACAACCTCATCTACTGGGACTGCGGCGACTATCTGGGCCTCGGCCCGGCGGCCCACTCCTGCATGGGCGGCAGGCGGTTCTATTACCCCGCCGACACCGAAGCCTTTCTTCACGACACCGCCGCTCCCGTTCTGGACGGCGGATGCGGCGCCAGAAGATTATCTCATTTTACAGCTGCGCCTGCGCAAGGGGCTGGACCTGGCGGAGTACAAGGCCCGCTTCGGGAAGGAATTTTCCACTTCGCAGCTGGCCTTTGTCAAAAACTGCGTCAAGAACGGCTATGCGTCCTTCGACGGCCGCACCCTCGCGCTGACCCCCGCCGGGCTGATCGTGCAAAACAGCATCCTGGCAGAATTGTTATAATTCCATCACCCGCCACCCCAGCTCCTGAATGGCCTCCTGATCGTGGGTGGCCAGCAGAACGACCTTTCGCCGCAGCGCTCCTTCAGCAGCGCTGCGGCTTTTTTCATGGTGTCGGGGTCCATGCCGGTGAACGGCTCGTCCAGCAGCAGGGTGTCGCTCTCGGCCCAGAGTGCCCGCAGCAGGGCCGCACGGCGTTTCTGCCCGCCGGACAGCTTTCGTGCCGGGAGCGAGAGGGCGGCTTCATCCAATCCAATCTGTAAAAAGTCGTTGTGGATCTGCTCTCTGTATTTTGTTTTTCCCTCCGGGAGCACCAGTTCCACGTTCTGGATGGCGTTCAGCTGGGGGCAGAGCCGGTCTTCCTGAAAGACAGCCCCCACCTTCCCCACGCCGGTCACGGTGCCGGAGGTAGGCACTTCCAGCCCCATGAGGATGCGGAGCAGGGTCGTTTTGCCCCACCCGCTGGGTGCCCAGAGGATGACCGGGCCGGTAACGGTCAGGTCCAGCGCTTCGAAGAGCGTTTTTTCTCCGAAGCGTTTTGTCAGATTCGAAATTTCCAGTTTGTATTGCATTTTACACACCCTCTTCCCCCAGCACGCGGGCCACAGCTCTGTCCAGCAGGGCCAGGAACAGCTTTTCGAACACCGCGCTCAGCAGGATGATGACAAGTCCAGGCGAACAGCTCCCCGGTGGACAGGGTGATCTTGGCCCGGTACAACGCATCTCCGATGCTGCCGTCGGGCAGGCCGATGACTTCCGCCGCCACGCCGCTCTTCCAGCAGATGCCCAGTGCCACGCTGCACCCCTGCCGGAACGCCGGCAGCACAGCCGGGAGCCAGATGGCCTGCAGCCGACGCCCCAGCGGGAGCCGGAACACTTTTGCCATTTCCAGCAGCTGCACATCCGCGCTCCCGATGCCGGTGCGCACCGCGCCGTAGAGCACCGGCAGCACCATCAGAAAGCTGATGAGGACCGACAGCGAGCTTCCGCTGACCCACACCAGTGCCAGAATGATGAAGCTCGCCACCGGCGTCGCCTTCACCAGCTGCATCACCGGCGCGAGCAGGGCTTCCACCCACGCCCAGCGCCCGGCGGCCACGGCCAGCACCACGCTGGACACCGCCCCCAGCCCGAAGCCCAGCAGGATGCGCCCAGCACTGAAGCCAATGCGCTGCCAGAATTCCGCCTGGGGCAGCAGCTCCAGCAGGGTGCCCAGCGTCTGCACCGGCGACACCAGAAAGACCTCCTGCCCCACGGCCATGGCCGCAGCCTGCCAGACCGCCAGCCAGAACCCCACCGCCGCCCACTTTGCCAGGCGGCTTTTTTTCGTTTGTTTCATTGCGTTCGTCCGCTCCTTCCCGTTCCCTGTTTTTTCTTTTATAAGATAGCATATCATGTGATAGAATACAATTCTTCACCTTTCTTTTTCTTGACGTGAGGAGTTTTCGCTTCTATACTGTAAAGTAGTCCATCGGGCATCCCGCCCGGAAAGGAGGCCCTCCCCCATGCAAAGCTCCCCGTCAGGCAGCGCCTGCTCCTCGGTTTTACGCTGTTTTCGATGTTCTTCGGAGCCGGGAATCTGATCTTTCCGCCCCATCTCGGCGCACAGGCCGGTTCCAACTTCTGGCCTGCCTTTGCCGGGTTCGCCGTCAGCGCCATCGGCCTGCCCATCGCAGGCGTGGTGGCCGTGGCCAGAGCGGGCGGGTTCGACCAGCTGGCCAGCCGGGTCCACCCGAAATTTTCCCTCGTGTTCACCATTCTGGTCTATCTCTCCATCGGGCCATGCCTCGCCATCCCCCGCACGGCCAGCACCTCGTTCGAGATGCTGGTGCCTCTGGTGGGCGGCGGGCGCGGTCTGCAGCTGGGCTACTCCATCGTTTTCTTTGCAGCGGCGTTCCTCGTGGCGCTCCATCCGGAAAAGCTCACCGACCGGCTGGGCCGCGTCCTCTGCCCGGCCCTCATCGCGCTGATCTTCGTCCTGTTCGCAGGCTGTCTGCTCCACCCGGTGGCCGCGCAGTACGGCTCCCCTGCCGCCGCCTATGCCCGCCTGCCCGCATTTGAAGGCATCCTGGGCGGCTACCAGACCATGGACGCCCTTGCGGGGCTCAATTTCGGGGCTATCCTCGCACTCAACATCCAGGCCCTCGGCGTCACCGAGGAAAACGCCATCCGTCAGAACACCATCCGGGCGGGCTTCCTCGCGGGCGGGCTGCTGCTGGTCATCTACGCCATGCTGGGCCATGTGGGCGCGCTGACCGGTGCCGCCGCGCCGGACTGCACCACCGGCGCCGAGGTCCTCTCTGCCCTTGCCAGCGCCCTGTTCGGCCGGGCCGGGCAGCTGCTTTTAGCGGCCATCTTCCTCATCGCCTGCTTCAACACCTGTGTGGGGCTTATCTCCTGCGTGGGGCAGTATTTCCACACCCTGCTCCCCCGCATCTCCTACCCGGCTCTCGCGGGCTTTTTCGCCGCCGCCAGTATGCTCATCTCCAACATCGGGCTGGCGGGCATCATCCGGCTGTCCACCCCGGTTCTGGGCGCACTGTATCCGGCGGCCATCGTGCTCATCGCGCTGTCGTTCCTGCCCAAAGCGTTCCAGAAGCGGAGCGTCTACGTCTGCACCGTCGCACTGACCGCCGTGCAGAGCGTTCTTGCGGCCCTGCCGTTCACCGCCGCCTTCGTCACCGCCCTGCCGCTGGGATCCTATGGCTTCGGCTGGGTCGTCCCGGCAGCGGCGGGGCTGCTGGTCGGGTTCCTGTTCCCATAAAAAAGTGCCGTGCGGCTGCACGGCACTTTTTTATGGAAGTCCTGTTTACTTCAGCGAGTTGACCAGGCGCTGGAATGCCTTCTGCACACGTTTGGCCACCGTGGCCTCGGTGTAGTAGAAGTTTGCATCCGGCAGCTTGCCGCCCACGGCGGCGGGCGAAGCGTCATAGAGCACCTGCAGATAAGCGTTGACGTCTGCCTTCATCTCGTCGCCGATGCGGTAGACGATGTTGCACTTGGGCAGCGCCTTCTTCGCGATGGCTGCCTTGGCCACCACGCCGACCTCCTCGCAGAGTGCGGCGGTGCCGTCCAGGTCGTCGTTGGCGGCATCCACGCTCTTCTGGTAGTCCTTCAGGAAGTTGATGACCTCCTCCGGGTGCTCCTCTGCGTAGGCGGTGCGCACCACCGTCACGCCGGTGATGAGCTGGGTGTCGCAGACCTTGTTCCACTCTCTGGTCAGGTCCAGCACGACGCGCAGGCTGCTGTCCTTCATCTGGGCGGCAGTCACATAGGGCTGGGGCAGCACGGCGATGGCGTCTTTCTTCGTGGCAGCCATCTGGGCAGTCACCTCAGATGCCTCGCTGTAATATTCGATCTTCACATCCTTGTCGGGGTCGATGCTGTTCTTCCGGAGCAGATAGCGCAGCACGTACTCCGGGGTGGTGCCCTTGCCGGTGGACAGGATGGTGCGGCCCTTCAGGTCTGCAAAGCGGTGGACGGTGTCGCCCTTTTCCACCACATACAGCACGCCCAACGTGTTCACGGCCATGACCTGGATGCCGCCGCTGGTCTTCTGGTAAAGGGTTGCGGCGAGGTTGGCCGGGATGGCGGCGATGTCCACTTCGCCCTTGATGAGCTTGGGCACGACCTCATCGGCGGCACCGTAGAGCTGCAGGTCGTAGTTCTGGGAAGCCGTTCCGTTCTTTTCCATGGCCAGCAGATTCACCAGACCCATGGTGGTGGGGCCTTTCAGGCCGGCCACCCGGACGGTGGTGTTCGTCCTGGCCGATGCCCCGCAGGCCAGCATCCCGACGAGCAGTGCCGCCGACAGCAGCAGGGATGTCAGTTTTTTCATCATTGTGTTGTTCCTTCCTCTCTTGATCTGTTCCAATCGTGAACAAATTTGCAAATTTTTCGAAAAACATTTGCTTTACAGGCTCAAGTTTACTATAATAGAGCCAAAAATACCGTTGCACGCGCAACGGAATCGCCAGTGGGCGGTGAGGGCCCGGAGAAAACCTCACAGGACGGCTATGGAAAACATTCTTCCTTTGTTACGATCGACCTCTCTTTTCACCGGCATCGAAGACGACGCGCTCCGCGTTCTGCTGAGCGAGCTGGGTGCGGTGATCCGCAGCTACGGCAAGGGCGAAGCCCTGGTGCAGGCGGGGATGCCCAACCGCCGGGTGGGCATCGTGCTCACCGGCAGCATCGAAGCCTACCGCCCTGCGCCGGGCGGGGCCCGTGTGCCCATCACCCGGATGGGGCCGGGCGGCGTCTTCGGCGATGTGCTGGGCGGCTCCAGTCTGGACAGCCCCGTCACCGTGGTGGCAGCTTCCAGCTGCGAGGTGCTGCTCTTCCCCTATGAGCGGCTGCTCCTCTCGGACGGCAGCGCCGCCCACCAGCAGGCGCTGCAGAACCTTGTGCGCACCATCAGCGACAAGTATTTCCTGCTCTCCCGCCGGGTGGACCTGCTGGTGCTGAAAAGCCTGCGGGCCAAGGTCTGCGCCTACCTGCTCAGTGAGGCTGAGCAGCAGGGCAGCCTGACCTTTTCCATCCCCTTCTCCCGCATCCAGCTGGCCGACTACCTCAACTGCGACCGCAGCGCCCTCTCGCGGGAGCTGAGCCTGATGCAGCGCGACGGCCTGCTGGACACCTACCGTTCCAGCTTCAAGCTGCTACAGCCGGATGCGCTGCGGCAGATGGTGCTCTGACGGCCCGTTCCTGCGTACAATCCATAAAACGAGGTAACATTTCATGTCCAAACCCATTCTCTGGATCGTCATCCCCTGTTACAACGAGGAAAAGGTCCTGCCCATCACAGCTCCGATGTTTTTGCAGAAGCTCCAGTCGCTGGCCGAAAAGGGCCTTGTCAGCGACAAGAGCCGGGTGCTCTTCGTCAACGACGGCTCCCGCGATTCCACCTGGGAGCTCATCTGCCGGTTCGCAAAGGAAGATGAACACTTCATCGGCATCTCCCAGAGCCGGAACCGCGGCCACCAGAACGCCGTGCTGGCCGGGCTGATGGAGGCGAAAGCCAACGACTGCGACGTCACCATCTCCATCGACTGCGACGGGCAGGACGACATCAACGCCATGGACGAGATGGTGCAGAAGTATCTGGACGGTGCCGAGGTGGTCTACGGCGTGCGCAGCCGCCGCGACACCGACACCTTCTTCAAGCGGTTTACCGCCGAGGGGTTCTACCACCTGATGAACGCTCTGGGGGCCGACATCGTCTTCAACCATGCCGACTACCGGCTCATCAGCGCCCGCGTGCTGGAGAGCTTTGCGGACTATAAAGAGGTCAACATCTTCCTGCGCGGCATGGTGCCGCTGGTGGGCTTTCCCAGTGCGACCGTAAGCTACGAGCGCCACGAGCGTCTGGCCGGCGAGAGCCACTACCCCCTGCGCAAGATGCTGGCACTGGCCTTTGACGGCATCACCAGCCTGTCGAACAAGCCCATCCGCCTCATCACCGGCGCAGGCATCGTCGTCAGCCTCATCAGCTTCATCGGCGTCATCTGGGCCATCGTGCAGGCGGCGCTGGGCAGCGTGGTGGCGGGCTGGGCCTCTACCATCTGCATCGTCTGCTTCGTGGGCGGCGTCCAGCTCATCTGCCTTGGCGTCATCGGCGAATACATCGGCAAGATCTACATGGAGACCAAGGCGCGCCCCCGCTACATCATCAGCGAGCGCACCTGGGCCCCGTATGAAAGGAAGTATCACGGATGAACAAACAGAGCTGGAAAGGCAGCACCCTGCTGAACCCGGAGCCGCCGGTGCTGGTCTCCTGCGGCGGGCTGGAGACCCCCAACCTCATCACCATCGGCTGGACGGGCACCATCTGCACCCAGCCCAGCATGGTATCCATCAGCGTCCGGCCGGAGCGGTTCAGCCACCACCTCATCCGGGAGAGCGGGCAGTTCGCTATCAACCTGCCCACGGAGGCACTGGTCCGCTCGGTGGACTGGTGCGGCGTCAAAAGCGGCCGGGATGTGGACAAATTCGCTGCCTGCGGGCTCCATGCAGCCCCCGGCACAGTCCTGACCGACTGCCCCATCCTCGAAGAAAGCCCGGTCAACCTCGAATGCCGGGTCACGCAGGTCATCCCGCTGGGCAGCCATGACCTCTTTCTGGCAGAGGTCGTAGCCTGCGATGTGGACGAGAGCCTGCTGGACGAGAACGGCAAGCTCTGCCTCGACAAGGCCCGGCTTATCGTCTACAGCCACGGCGAGTACCTGAGCCTCGGCAAAAAGCTGGGCACCTTCGGTTACAGTGTGCGGAAAAAGAAAACGCGGCGGAAATGACTCCCGCCGCACTTGACAAAAACGATAAAACGCACTATACTAAAATCAAAGAAGGCACTGCGACAAGCGGTTGACCTCTTGCTATCAGGTTAGTTCAAAAATTGAACCGTCGCCTTTGCCGAGGTGGCGGTTCAGCGTTTTTTCACGATAATGGTGATCGTAAATTCACCAATATGGAATGTAATACGCATTGCCTCACCCCCTTTCGGGAAGTGTAGGCCAACCGCCTGCCGTATGTGCAGTGCCTTGCTACCTAAGCAGCAGATTCAGTATAGCATAGATTTCGACAAGATGCAACAAAAGCGGGAAACACGGAAGCGTTTCCCGCTTTTGTTTATTGTTCCAGCAATTCGGTCAGGCAGCGCACCGTCCGGCCGTGATTTCCGGTCACGGTCTCGGCGTGGAGCAGGCTGCTCAGAACGCTTTCCTCCACGCACTCCGCCACCGCGCGGAAGAGCGGGTTGATGGCGTCGTCGTGGAGGATGGCCATGGGCAGGATGGCCGTGTCGGCGTAATGCGGCATCCGGTTGGCCGTGGTAAAGGCGATCACGATCTCGCCGCTGCCGTTGCCGCAGTAGGAGCCGGTGCGGGACAGGCCCACCAGCGCCCGGTGGCAGAGCCGCCGCAGCTGGTGCTCGCTGAGCGGGATGTCCGTAGCCAGCACCGTGATGATGGAACCTTTGTCCTCATGAGGCGGGATCTTCGCATCCAGCAGCGTCTGGATGGGTGTCCCCGCCACGACGAGGTCGTCGAAGACGGCATGGTTCGAGAGGACGAGCGCACCGATGGTGTAGGTCTTTCCGTCCAGCTCCACCTGCCGGGATGCCGACCCGATGCCGCCTTTCAGGCCGTGGCAGCGCATCCCGCGCCCGGCTCCGACGGCACCCTCGGCAAAATCGGCCCGGCAGTCGGCCAACGCGGCAAAGACATGCTCTTCGGTCACATGCAGGCCCCGGATGTCGTTCAGGCCGCTGTCGTTGCACTCGCAGACGACCGGGTTCACGCTGCCGGTCGTCTCGCAAATATCCGGATTACGCTGCAGCATATACTTCACCAGTGCCGTCTCCACGGTGCCCACACTGAGGGTATTGGTGAACAGGATCGGCGTTTCCAGCGTCCCCAGCTCGTCGATCTGGACCAGGCCGGTCGTCTTGCCGAAGCCGTTGATGACATGGCTGGCCGCCAGCACCTTATCGTGGAACACATCGCCCGGATGCGGCAGCAGAGCCGTCACGCCGGTCTGGACATTGCCGTCCGCCAGTGTGCAGTGCCCCACCGTCACACCCGGCACATCGCTGATCTTGTTCCGGGGGCCGTGTGGCAGTCTGCCGACCCGGAAGCCCCATTTGTTCGTTTCGATTCCCATTGCAGCATCCTCCTTTGGACCAGTGCTCTTATTTTTCGTGTTTTACCCGCTCCATGGCCCCCAGGTCATACGGCGTGTTCTGGTAGACATAATAGTTCAGCCAGTTCTCATACAGCAGGTGCGCATGGGCGCGCCAGCGGAAGAGGGGCGGCTGCTCCGGATCGTCGCCGGGGTAGTAGTTCTTCGGGATGGCGATGGGCAGGCCCTTTGCCACATCCCGCTTGTACTCCGCATCCAGCGTGTACTTATCATATTCCGGGTGGCCGGTCACGAAGATCTGCCGCCCGTTTTCGGTGCTCATGAGGAACGGCCCGGCCTCGTCGCTCTCGGCAAGGATGCGCAGTGCCTCGCAGCGGTCCACATCCGCGCGGGAGATGCCGGTGTGGCGGCTGTGGGGGGCGTAGAACACCTCATCAAAGCCGCGGACCAGCGGGTTCGACGGGCGGGTGACCCGGTGCTCGAACACGCCGAACATCTTCTGGGGCAGGATCTCCTTCCGAACGCCGTAGTGATAGTACAGGCCCGCCTGTGCACCCCAGCAGACATGCAGGGTGGAGTAGACATTCGTCTCGCTGAAGTCCATGATCTCGCACAGCTCCGGCCAGTAATCCACCTGTTCAAACGCCATCGTCTCCACCGGTGCGCCGGTGATGATCATGCCATCGTAGCGGTCGTTCTTCACTTCATCGAAGGTCTTGTAAAAGGCCTCCAGATGCGCCGTGGAGACATGGGTGGCCGCGTGGCTGGCCGTCTGGAGCAGGGTCATGTGGACCTGCAGCGGCGTGTTGGCCAGCAGCCGGGCGATCTGGGTCTCGGTGGCGATCTTGGTCGGCATCAGGTTCAGGATCAGGATCTCCAGCGGGCGGATATGCTGGGAGGCCGCCCGCTCCCGGTGCATGACGAAGACATTCTCCTCATAGAGGGCGTCGTAGGCGGGGAGCGTTTTGGGGATGATCAGGGGCATGACGATTTCTCCTTCGGGATCAGATTTTGTCGAGTGCCTGTGCGATATCCGCGATCAGGTCCTCGCTGCTTTCCAGACCGCAGCTCATCCGGACCAGCTCGGCCGGCACACCGGCAGCCTTCAGCTGCTCGTCGGTCATCTGGCGGTGGGTGCTGGAAGCCGGGTTCAGGCAGCAGGTGCGGGCGTCGGCCACATGGGTCTCGATGGCGGCCAGACGCAGAGACTTCATAAAGATGCTGGCGGCTTCGCGTCCGCCGGCCAGGCCGAAGGACACCACACCGCAGCTGCCGTTGGGCAGGTACTTTTCGGCCAGCGCATGGTAGGGGCTGGACTCTAGACCGCAGTAGTTCACATACGCCACCTTGGGGTGTGCTTCCAGGAACTTTGCCACGGCCATGCCGTTGTCGCAGTGGCGCTGCATCCGGACATGCAGGCTTTCCAGACCGAGGTTCAGCATGTAGGCGTTCATGGGCGACTGCATGGAGCCGAAGTCGCGCATCAGCTGGGCCGTGGCCTTGGTGATGAAGGCCCCCTCTTTGCCGAAGCGCTCGGCGTAGGTGATGCCGTGATAGCTGTCATCCGGGGTGCACAGACCGGGGAACTTTTCGGCGTGGGCCATCCAGTCGAATCTGCCGCTGTCCACGATGGCACCGCCCAGAACCGCTCCGTGGCCGTCCATATACTTGGTGGTGGAATGGGTCACGATGTCCGCGCCCCACTCGAACGGGCGGCAGTTGACCGGGGTCGGGAAGGTGTTGTCCACGATCAGCGGCACCCCATGCGCGTGTGCGGCGTTTGCAAACTTTTCAATGTCCAGCACGGTCAGGGCAGGGTTGGCGATGGTCTCGCCAAAGACGACTTTGGTGTTGGGCTGGAAGGCGGCGTTCAGCTCTTCCTCGCTGCACAGCGGGTCTACGAAGGTCGCGGTGATGCCCATCTTCTTCATGGTGACGGAGATGAGGTTGAAGGTGCCGCCGTAGATGGTGCTGGACGCCACGATGTGGTCGCCCGCCTCGCAGAGATTGAACAGCGCGAAGAAGTTGGCGGCCTGACCACTGCTGGTCAGCATCGCGGCCGTGCCGCCCTCCAGCTCGCAGATCTTCTTGGCCACCAGGTCGCAGGTGGGGTTCTGCAAGCGGGAATAGAAATAGCCGTCGGCCTCCAGGTCGAACAGCTTGCCCATATCCTCGCTGGTGGCGTATTTGAAAGTGGTGGACTGGATGATGGGGATCTGGCGGGGCTCGCCGTTGCCGGGCGTATAACCGCCCTGCACACAGATGGTATCACGGTTCATTGTTACATACTCCTTTACTGGGTTGGTCGGAATAGCACAATTCCCCGCCGGAAGACAGACCTCCGGCGGGGAATTGAAACGTTAAATTTTTCCCTGCCGAAGGGCAGCTTTTTTACTTGCGCAACCGCTTATCGCTCCGGGTGGCCCACAGGGTGCCGACGGTCTGGAAGACCTGCACCAGCAGCACCAGCAGGATGACGCAGACGATCATGATGTTCGTCTGGTAGCGGTAGTAGCCATAGGACAGTGCGATCTTGCCCAGACCGCCGCCGCCGATGACACCGGACATGGCCGAGTAGCCCAGAATGGTGGTCAGGGCCGTGGTCATGCTGGAAATGAGGCCCGGCAGACACTCCGGGATCATGACCTTGGTGATGATCTGGAACGGCGTTGCGCCCATGCTCTGGGCCGCTTCCACCACGCCCTCGTCCAGCTCGCGCAGGCTGGTCTCCACCAGACGCGCCACGAACGGGAAGGCTGCGACCACCAGCGGCACGATGGTGGCTTTGGTGCCGACCGTCGTGCCCACGATGAGGCGGGTCAGCGGGAAAACGCAGATCATCAAAATCAGGAACGGGACGCTGCGCAGGATGTTGATGATGATATTCAGCAGGTGCATCAGCCAGCCGGGCAGGGGCAGGACGCCGTCCTTATCCCCGGCCACGAGCAGGACGCCCAGCGGCAGGCCGATGACCAGCGAAAAGGCCGTAGAGAGCACCGTCACATAGAACGTCTCCCAGATGGCAAAGCCATAATCTGCAATGCTCATTCGCCGGTCACCTCCTCCACCGTCACACCGGGCTGGCTGCGCATGTAGGCAGCCGCCTGCTTTGCTTCTTCTGTGTCTTTGGGCAGCTTGAGCAGCATGCTGCCGTAGCACTGGCCGCTCAGGTCGCGGGTATCGGCGCTGAGCACACTGACCAGAATGCCCTTTTCTGCCGCGAGGCTCGCCACCAGCGGCTTTGCGGCGGACGAGCCGTTGAAGGTCACACGGACCACATGGTCATCGGGCGCGAAGCTCGACAGGTCACGGGCCGCACTGCCGCCGTTGGGTGCCACCAGACGCCGGGCCGCAGCGGTCCTGGGGTTGGCGAAGATCTCCTTCACCTCGCCCAGCTCGACCACCACGCCGCCGTCCAGAATGGCAACGTGATCGCAGATCTCTTCCACAACGCTCATCTGGTGGGTGATGACCACCACCGTGATGCCCAGCTTCCGGTTGATATCCTTGATAAGGGTCAGGATGGAGTGAGTGGTGTTGGGGTCCAGCGCACTGGTGGCCTCGTCGCAGAGCAGGACTTTGGGATTCGTCGCCAGTGCACGGGCAATGGCGATGCGCTGCTTCTGGCCGCCGGACAGCTGGGCCGGGTAGGCGTTGGCCTTGTCGGGCAGGCCCACCATCTCCAGAAGTTCGCGGGCGCGTTTTTCGGCATCGGCCTTCTTCACTCCGGCCAGCTCCATGGGGAAGCAGATGTTCTTCAGGCAGCTGCGCTGCATCAGCAGGTTGAACTGCTGGAAGATCATCGTGATCTCCCGGCGGCGGGCGCGCAGCTCGGCGGGCGAGAGCGTTTCCATCTCCACGCCGTCAATGACGACGCTGCCCTCGGTGGGGCGTTCCAGCAGGTTGATGCAGCGCACCAGCGTGGATTTGCCCGCACCGGACATGCCGATGATGCCGTAGATGGAACCATCCGGAATGGTCAGGTTGATATCGCTCAGCGCGTTGACCGCGCCGTCCTTCATCTGGAAGGTCTTGGAAAGATGTTTGATCTCGATCACGGAAATGCTCCTTTGAATCAGATGGAGAGCTTAGCCCTCGATGGGAGACAGGTCACTCTGCTTGCCGCCGTAGATGCCCATGGGCTCGACGTGGATGCCAGCCACGGTGACCAGATGAGTGCCGTGCTCCTGGTTGAAGTCGTCCAGGTAGGGCTGATGCTGGAAGTAGTTGGTGTCGATCTGGCCGTCCTCGACGACATTGTTGGGCTGGATGTAGTCATCGAACTCCTGAACATCCAGGGTGATGCCCTTCTGGGCCAGGATGTCCTTGCAGATCTCCAGGATCTCGCAGTGGGGAGCCGGCGTTGCGGCGCAGCTGACGGTCTCGCCGTTCAGTGCATCGTAGTCCACGGTGGAGTCGTAGCCGTCGGTGGGGTTCTCCACGACGAAGACGACGGAGCCTGCATACTTCTCATCGATGAAGTCCTTGACCTGCTGGCTCTCCAGAGCGGCGGCCAGCGCCTTGATCTTGGGGGACTCCTGATTGCCGTCCTTGCAGACCAGAACGTTGACGTAAGCAGAAGAGCCGTCCTCGATGGCCAGTGCATCCTCCACGGGGTTCAGACCGGCAGAGATGGCGTAGTTGGAGTTGATGACGGCGTAGTCCTCATCCTGCAGAACGCTGGGCACCTGTGCAGCCTCGACCTCGTCGATGTTGACGTTGAACGGGTTCTCCTCGATGTCGTTCTTGGTGGCGGTCAGGCCGGCATCCGCCTTGACCTTGAAGAAGCCGTTCTTCTCCAGCAGAGCCAGAGCGCGGGCCTCGTTGGTGGTGTCGTTGGGCACGGCCACGCTGATCTTATCCAGCTTCTTGACCACCTCGGAAGAGGCGGCAGCGGAAGAAGCGGTGCTGCTTGCGGTGGAAGAAGAACCGCCGCAGGCAGTCAGGGCAGCTGCAGCGGCAGCGATGCCGGTCACTTTCAGAAAATCACGACGCGAAATCTTAGACATAATGTTTTCCCTCTCTTGTTGTTCCATAATTTTTTTGCACTGCGCAGCACATTTTTCTGCGCCTTGTGCAGACGGAAGCACGAAAAAAGCGCCTCCGTCCTCGGCGGGCAACTGCCCACAAGGACGAAAAGCGCATAAAACTTCCGTGGTACCACCTTGGTTCACCGCGCCCTCACGGGCCCGGCCTCGATGCTGCGGCAGCGGCTTTCTCCTCCCACTGCTTACAGCCGGACGCTGTAACGGGCGCTCCCGTCGCGGGCTTAGCACTCTTGCGCTTCGCCCCCGCAGCTCCGAGACCATTTTCGGTTCCCTGTTCCCTGCCCTTTTCCACCGACCGGGCTCTCTGGAAGGATCAATGCGAAAACCTACTCTTCTCTTCACAGCCATTTTTGTGATATTGGCTTTATTCTAATCCCCTTTTCGGCATTTGTCAACCCTTTCAACGAAGTTTTTTGGTAGGGAATACCCTCTCAGGCCGCTTTGCGGCCAGCTCTCCCAAAGGGAGAGCCCTTGGCAGGCCGGGCAGACCTGCGCACTACCGCCTGCGGCTCCTGAACGGCTGGGCCCTGTCCTCATTGTCAGCAGCCGTTTGCCTGAGCAGCAAGGCCCGTCGCCTTCCGGCAGCATGGGCCTGTGCAGTCAGCACGGCCAAGACCGGTTCGCCAGTGGCTCGCCCTGCGGGAGAGCTGGCAACGCCAAAGGCGTTGACTGAGAGGGCAAGACATGCTATCTTATAAATCAAGAACGTATGCCCTTTGCGGCACAGTAAGGAGAGACGCAATGAACGGCAGGGAATTGTATCCCGACGCAGAACAGCGCCGCCGCATCATGGATTTCATTATGGCGGCCGGGCAGACGCTGCTGGAAAACGGCGCGGAGGTCTTCCGCGTGGAGCAGACCATGGAGATCATGGCGCGCAGCTTCCATCTGCGGGAATTTCATGTATATGTATTGACCAACGGCATTTTTGCCAGTGCTGGCACGGCCGAGATCAGCGAGGTGCGCAACGTGCCCACCCGCACGACCCATCTGGGCCGGGTGGCTGCGGTGAACCAGCTGTCCCGTCAGATCGCAGAGGGCAGCGTGACCACCATCGACGAAGCCGAGAGCCGCCTGGTGCAGGCGCAGAACATTCCCTTCCCGAAGGGCCGGGTGCAGCTTCTGGCCGGACTTTCGGGCGCGTTCTGCTTCGCGCTCATCTTCGGCGGCACCCTGCGGGCCGCGCTGGTCGCTGCGGTGGCGGGCTGTGCGGCCAACGCCTATCTGCTGTTCTGCGGGCGGCACCCCATAGGCGGCGGGTTCCGCACCATCTCCACCGCTTCGCTCATCACCATCCTCTGCATTCTGGGCTGCCACCTGCTCCACACCGAGGCCAGCCATGCCATCATCGGCACCCTGATGATCCTCACGCCCGGCATCGCGTTCACCATGGGCATCCGGGATTTTGTGCAGGGCGATTATCTTTCCGGCACCATCCGGATGATCGACGCGCTGCTCATCGCAGCCAGCATCGCCATCGGCACCGGTCTGGTGCTGGGGGCCTATGCCGCATGGACGGGGGTGGTGGCCGCATGACAGAACTTCTGTTGACGAGCGAGCAGATCGGCCAGCTGGTGGCCCAGTTCTTCATCGCCGGGGCGGGCACCCTGAGCTTTGCCGTCCTCTTCGCCTCCCCCAAGCGCACCCTGCCCTACTGCGGCCTTGTCGGCGCGATGGGCTGGTTCATTTACGAGCTGGCCGTCCTCTTCGGGCTGGAAAGCTTTGCCGCCTCGCTGCTGGCCGTCATCCCGCTGACGCTGCTGGCCCGCATCTTCGCCATCGTACTCAAAGCGCCGGTCACCATCTTCCTGCTGGCCGGCATCTTCCCGCTGGTGCCCGGTGCCGGCATCTACTACACCGCCTACTACTTCATCCAGGGCAACAACGCTCTGGCTCTGGCCAACGGCATCTCGACGTTCAAGATCGCCGTGGCCCTTGCCATCGGCATCGCGCTGGTGCTGGGGCTTCCGCTGCCCCGCCTCAAGACCCGCCCCAAGAAATGAACAAAAACGCTCCGGCACAATGCCGGAGCGTTTTTGTTCATCAGGAGAGCAGCAGCAGCTGTGCGCCGCCTGCCATGTTCAGCTGGAAGAACGCCTTCTGGCCGTTCTCACTGTAACTGACCTGCACCGGGGTCTTGCTTCCATCGGCATGGACCTGCTGCAGGGTGTACCCCTGCACCGCAGAAGCCGGAAGCTCGATGTTCGCCGTGACGTCCGAGTCCATCACACGGGCATCGGTGACGACCGTGTTGCTCTTGACCTTGCCGCACTTGGTGCAGACGACCTTGTTCATGCAGGTCTGGTAATAGAAGGCCACCGTCATGATCTTCGGGCCGTCCTGCAGGCTGCCCTCATAGATTTCGAGGTTGGAGAAGTTCGAGAAGGTGTTCTTCACCTTGGTCAGGCGCTGTACGGGGTCTTTCCTGCCCTCTTTGCCGCAGTGCGGGCAGAGGGTGAAGGTTTTTCCCTCCAGCGTGAAGTCGGTAGGCACACAGTCCTCACGATACTCCACGAAGGTCTTCCACTCGTGCTCGTTCTCCTTGCACTCCTTCCGGGCCGGTTCCTCTGCAACGCCGGATACGGCCCCGCCCACCAGGATGCAGACAGAAAGCCCCAGCATGGCGAGCGTTTTCAGGATTCGTTTTCTCATAGCAGTTCCTTTCTCCCTGCCGGTCTGGCAGAGCCGCGCGGTGAAATGCGGTCTGTTTTTTCGCTTTCACGCTGTTTTTTGTGCCTTCATTATACCATTTGGTGGAAAGCACTGTCAATTGTTCCTTTTTAACCGGTGCTTGCGCAGGCGGGCCGTTCGCGCTATACTGTTCTCAGAACGATCGAAAGGAGACGCTCTCATGTCTGTTATGGAAAAACTTCTCACCCGCCGCACCTACCGCCGCTTTGCGCAGAAAGCCGTCCCGCAGGATGTGGTGGAGGACATCATCGAAGCCGTCCGCCTCTCCTCCTGCGGAGCCAACCGTCAGGCTGTGCGTCTGGTGGTCGTGAACAAACCCGAAGATGTGGCCGAAGTCCAGCCGCTGGTCAAGTGGGCCGCCTATCTGCCCCCGGAGCAGGGCACCCCAAAAGCCGACGAGCTGCCCACTTTATATGTAGCCGTCGTGCAGGACACTGCCATCCCCGGTGACCTGAACACCGACACCGGGATCGCGCTGGCCAACATGACGCTGGCCGCGTGGGACAAGGGCGTGGGCAGCTGCATCATGGGTGCCATCAACAAGCTCGCCCTCACCGAGCTGCTCCACATCAAGGAGCCGGAAAAGCTGGCCTTTATGGTGGCGTTCGGCTACCCCACCCACGAAGCCCACATCGTCCCCCTGACCGGGGAGACCGGCATGAAGTATTATCTGGACGGCCAGAAGGACTACTGTGTGCCGAAGCGGAGTGCTGAGGAGATCGCACGGTATTTGTAAGGTCTCTCTTCGTACAACCTCTCCGTTGAGCCTGCCGGCTCGGAGCCATGACAGAGAGGTTTTTGCATATATTCATTCATTTTCCCGGTATGATTGCATAAGTGTTCTCAAAACGGTTTCATTTTTATCGAATTTTTGCACAACACTTGACTTTTTTATTTGTGCAATCTATACTAGACCCGTTCTCTGATGTTTCGATGAATCGCATCGCCGCAGAGAGATGAAAGATTATACAATCGATCGAGGAGTGTTTGAATATGAAAAAGATTACCCGTCGCAGCTTCCTGGCTGCCGCTGGTCTGACCGCTGCCGCTCTGGCTCTGACCGCCTGCGGTGGTTCCTCTTCCAGCACCGCTTCTTCCACTGCAAGCTCTGCCGCTGCTTCCTCCGAGGCAGCTTCTTCCAGCGCTGCTGCTGAGCTGACCACCGTTGAGGCCGGCAAGCTGACCATGGCCACCAACGCTGCCTTCCCTCCGTATGAGATGACCACCGACACCGGTGCGTTCGAGGGCATCGACGTGGACACCGCACAGGCCATTGCTGAGAAGCTGGGTCTGGAGCTTCAGATCGACGACATGGACTTCGACGCTGCGCTGCTGAGCGTCCAGCAGGGCAAGGCCGACATCGTCATGGCTGGCGTCACCGTCACCGACGAGCGCAAGGCCGTCATGGACTTCTCCGACAGCTATGCTACCGGCATCCAGTCCATCATCGTTCCCGAAGGCTCTGACATCGCTACCCCCGATGATCTGGCCGGCAAGAAGATCGGCACCCAGCGCGGCACCACCGGCTACATCTACTGCTCCGATGATTTCGGCGATGAGAACGTCGTGGCTTACGACGACGGCCTGACCGCTGTGCAGGCTCTGAACAACGGCCAGGTGGATGCTGTCGTCATCGACAACGCTCCCGCCAAGGAGTTCGTTGCTGCCAACCCCGGTCTGGTCATTCTGGACACCAGCTATGCTGAGGAAGACTACGCCATCGGCATGGCAAAGGGTTCTGCTCTGGAAGATGCCATCAACGCTACTCTGGAAGAGCTGAAGGCTGACGGCACCCTGCAGTCCATCGTGGACAAGTACATCACCGCTGAGTGATCAGCGCGACCGTGCACCACGGGGAGGAAGCTCCAAGAGAGCCCCTCCCCTTTTTTGGAAAAAGAAGGTTACAAAAAATCTGACAAAACAGGAAAGTGAGGATGCGAATGGCCGCACAATATGAACTGCTGAAAGAGCTGCTCAACAGCGGCACGAAGCTCAGCTTCGGGCAGGAATTCTTCTACAAATTTTATCAGGCGTTCATCCTGAAGGACCGCTGGATGCAGTACGTTCAGGGCGTGGGCACCACGCTTCTGGTCACGGCCATCGCACTGGCGCTGGGTGTGGTGCTGGGCAGCGTGGTCGCACTGGTCCGTGTGGCCCACGACCAGCAGCGCTCCGGCCGCAGGAACCCGGTGCTGGGCTTCTTCAACGCCATCTGCCAGGTGTACACCACCATCATCCGCGGCACCCCCATGATGGTCCAGCTGCTCATCATGAGCATGGTCATCTTTGCCAACAGCCGCAACTTCACCATGGTCGGTGCGCTGGCGCTGGGCATCAACTCCGGCGCTTATGTATCCGAGATCATCCGCGGCGGCCTGATGGCTGTGGACCCCGGCCAGATGGAAGCCGGCCGCAGCCTGGGCCTGAACTACATAACCACCATGGTGGTCATCATCATCCCGCAGGCCATCCGCGCCGTGCTGCCGGCTCTGGGCAATGAGTTCATCGTCCTGCTCAAGGATACCTCGCTCATCACCGTCATCGGCGGCAAGGAGCTGCTGTATGCGGCCCAGGGCATCATGAACCGCACCTACGAGGCCATGTTCCCGCTGTGCGGCGTTGCACTTGTTTATTTGATCCTCGTCATGCTGTTTACCTGGCTGCTGACGAAGTTTGAGAGGAGGATGGCTCAAGGTGACCGATAAGATTCTGGAAGTCCGCGGTCTGACCAAGACCTACGGCGGCGACAAGAAGAAGGGCGCAAAGCAGCCCACCCCCACCCTCGATGTCCTGAAGGGCATCGACATCGACATCTACCGCGGCGACGTGGTCTGCCTGATCGGCCCTTCCGGCTGCGGCAAGTCCACCTTCCTGCGCTGCCTGAACCGGCTGGAGATTCCCACCGGCGGCTCCATCAAGTTTGAAGGCGTCGAGATTGATGACAGCCACATTGATGCCGTCCGCCAGAAGATGGGGATGGTGTTCCAGCACTTCAACCTCTTCCCGCACCTGACGGTCAAGCAGAACCTCTGCCTGGCCCCCACCCTGCTCAAGCTGAAGAACCAGCAGGAAGCTGACAAGCGCGCCGAAGAGCTGCTGGCCCGCGTCGGCCTGTCCGACAAGGCCGACGCCTACCCCAAGAGCCTGTCCGGCGGCCAGCAGCAGCGCATCGCCATTGCCCGCGCCCTGGCCATGGACCCGGACGTCATCCTCTTCGATGAGCCCACCTCCGCGCTGGACCCCGAAATGGTCGGCGAGGTCCTGGAGCTGATGAAGGAGCTGGCCCACACCGGCATCACCATGCTGGTCGTCACCCACGAGATGGGCTTTGCGCGCGAGGTCTCCAACCGCGTCATCTTCATCGACGACGGCAAAGTCCAGGAGGACGAGCCCCCGCAGGAGCTGTTCGCCAACCCCAAGCATCCCCGCCTGAAGGCGTTCCTGTCCAAGATGCTGTAACATTGCTTTCAACAAAAAAATCTCCGCGCAGCTGCGCGGAGATTTTTTTGTTTCCTGCTGCCCGGTCAGGCGTTCAGCACCGATTTTCCCGTCAGAGGGTCCGGGATGCCCAGCAGAGCCAGGATGATGGCCATGCGGATATACACGCCGTTGTGCACCTGGTCAAAGTAGGCGGCGCGGGGGTCGTTGTCCACATCGAGCTTGATCTCGTCGATGCGGGGCAACGGGTGGAGCACCGGCATATCAGCCGGAGCCTGCTCCAGCAGCTTTGCATTCAGGGAGTAGCAGCCCTTCAGCCGGAGGTAATCCTCCTCGTTGAAGAAGCGTTCCTGCTGGATGCGGGTCATGTAGAGGACATCGAGGGTGGGCAGCTCGGCTTCGAGGTCTGCCGTCTCCTTGTAGGTCTGATGGAGCGGCGTCAGGGTCTCGTCCTTGACGTACTGTGGGGGATGCGCAGCTCCTCCGGCGAGATGAACACGAACCGGTTCCCCTCGAACTGGCTCAGCGCAGCGGTCAGGGAGTGGACCGTCCGGCCGAATTTGAGGTCGCCGCAGAAGCCGATGGTCAGATGGTCCAGCCGCCCTTTGCGCTGGCGGATGGTCATCAGGTCGATCATGGTCTGGGAGGGGTGGGCGTGCCCGCCGTCGCCTGCATTGATGACGGGCACCCGCGCATACAGGGATGCGCGCAGGGGTGCGCCCTCTTTGGGGTGGCGCATCGCGATGATGTCGGCATAGTTGCTCACGACGCGGGCCGTATCGGCCACCGTCTCGCCCTTGCTGGCGCTGGACAGCTGCGCCCCGGCAAAGCCCAGCGTCTTGCCGCCCAGCCGCAGCATGGCCGACTCGAACGAAAGCCGGGTGCGGGTGGACGGCTCGTAGAACAGCGTTGCCAGAATGCGCCCATCGCAGAGATGGGCATAGGGTGCGGGGTCTGCCTCCATCCCGGTCGGCAAGGTCGAGGAGGGCCAGCTGCTCGTCCAGAGAGCTGTTCGGCTCAATAAAATGTCTCACAGCCATTCTCCTTTCAGCACGAACCTCTCGCGCTCGGCGCCCGTGGAGACGAACTGGATCTCATGGCCCAGCTGCTTTTCGAGGAATTCCACATAGCCCTTGGCCTCTTTGGGCAGCTCGTCCCAGCTCTTGCAGCCGGAGATATCCCTGTTCCAGCCGGGCAGCATCGTGACCACCGGCTCCATCCGGTCGAGGTCGGACAGCGTATCGAAGCGGGGGACTTCCACACCGTCCAGCTTGTAACCGGTGATGACCGGGATCTCGTTCATGCTGCTCAGAACGTCCAGCTTGGTCAGGGCGATCTTGTCCGCTCCCTGGCAGGCCAGACCGTAGCGGCTGGCCACGCAGTCAAAGGGGCCGACGCGGCGGGGGCGGCCGGTGGCCGCACCGTATTCGCCGCCTGCCTTCCGCAGCTGCTCGTTCCAGTCCTCGTCCATGGCATGTTCTGCGGCGAAGGGGCCTGCGCCGACACAGGTGGAGTAGGCTTTCAGCACACCGACCACATGGTCGAGCCGGCAATTCGGGATGCCGGCCCCCAGCGGCGCATAAGCAGCCAGCGTATTGGAGCTGGACGTGAAGGGGAAGATGCCGTAGTCGATGTCCCGCATGGCACCCAGCTGGGCTTCCAGCACGATGCGCTTGCCGCTGTCGTGGGCCTGCTGCAAAAAGGCGCCCACGTCGCAGATGAACGGTGCGAATCGCTCGGCCTGGGTCCTGCACCAGTCCAGCAGCGCGTCGTAGGACATCTTTTCCTGATGGTAGCAGCCCGCCAGCTCCATGTTCTTGGAGTCCAAAATCATGTGCAGACGGTTTTGGGTGCGCTCTTCGTCCAGATGGAGCAGGTCGCCCAGACGCAGGGTCTTCTTGCGGTATTTGTCGCTGTAGGCATAGGCGATGCCGCGCCGGGTGGAGCCGAAGGCGCTCCCCTTTTGGGCAAGGCGGTCTTCTTCCAGCCCGTCCTGCACCTTGTGCCAGGGCATCGAGATGGTGGCCTTGTCGGAGAGCTTCAGGTTTTTGGGGCCGATCTCCACGCCGCGGGCCTCGATGGCCTGCATCTCGCCTTCGAGATGGTCGAGGTCGATGACCATTCCCGTTCCCAGCACACAGGTGACGTCCGGGTGCAGGATGCCGGAGGGCAGCAGGTTCAGGATGAACTTGCCCTTCTCGGTGACGACGGTGTGCCCGGCATTGTTGCCGCCCTGATAGCGGGCAACGACATCGGCGTTTTCGGCCAGCAGGTCGATGACGCGGCCTTTGCCCTCATCGCCCCAATTGATTCCAGTAACAGCGGTCAGCATGATTTGTTATAACCTTCTTTTTGTTGTTCCCAATGGTCTGCGCCCTGATGGGCAGACCGTAGTTTTTTCAGATTTCCTCTTGCAATTTTCGATTGCAGTGCTATTATACGAGCAGGAAAAGAATGTGTGTAAAACGTATCCTGCACATGGCTGCAATATGATTTTTACATGGAGGAGGGCAACATCTCATGTATGTGGACTGGGAATACTACAAGATCTTCTATTATGTTGCAAAATACCAGAATTTCACCAAGGCGGCACGGGTGCTGGGCAACAACCAGCCCAACATCACCCACTCGATGAACCGGCTGGAAAGCCAGCTGAACTGTGTGCTCTTCATCCGCTCCAACCGGGGCGTCACCCTGACACCGGAGGGCGAGATGCTCTATTCCCGCATTGCGTCGGCGGCGGTGCAGATTCAGGACGCCGAGGAGGAGCTGAGTGCCAGCGCCACCCTGGAGCACGGCGCCATCAGCATCAGCGCAACGGAAACGGCCCTGAACATCTATCTGTCCGAAAAGCTGCGGGCCTTCCACACCGAGTACCCCGGCATCCGGCTGCGCATCTCGAACCACTCCACCCCGCAGGCGGTGCAGGCCGTGAAAAACGGCGAAGTGGATTTTGCCATCGTCTCCACCCCGGCCGAGGTGGAACCGGGGCTGAAGCGGGTGGAGCTGAAGCCGTTTTACGAAGTGCTGGTGGGCGGCAGGACCTTCACGGCCCTGGCCAGCCAGAACCTCTCCTTAAAGGAACTGGAAAATTACCCGCTCATCTCCCTGAGCGACGAGAGCATGACCCGCAGCTTCTACCGGCAGTTCTTCCTCGACCACGACGCGGTGCTCCGGCCCGACACCGAGGCCGCCACCACCGACCAGATGCTCACGCTGGTCAAAAGCGAGCTGGGCCTTGCCTTTGTGCCGGAATCCATGGCGGCCGAGCCGCTGGCGCGGGGCGAGATCGTCCAGCTCCATCTGCGGGAGATCATCCCCCAGCGCTCCATCTGCCTGGTCTACGACCACCACCGCCCGCTGAACACCGCCGCGCGCAAGTTTCAGAAGCTGCTGACCAGCCCGGAAGAGACGCATTGAAACAATGCACCCGCACTCTTTTGTTCCCGGAACGCAAAAAAGCCCCAGAAACACAAAAACCCGCCTGGCAGCGGGTTTTTGTGTATAGAGGGGTGGGAAAGTATATAAAGTTGGGAATCGCATATTCAGTGGCAGGAGCACAGTATTCTTGCCGTTTGCCCCCTGCGATATGTATTATACCCATTTTTCTTTTCTTGTCAAACAAATTTTTTGCCGTTTGCTTTAATTTTGCACTTTACATTTTGGTCAAAACTTTATATAATTAACGCAGTCAGATTTTTTCTGCGTTTTTTCGATGTTTGTGCTATTTTTACAACATTAAAACTTTACTTTCAAAAATTTTTATGGATTCCAACATATTTCAAAAAAGGAGACCTTCCCCATGGATGATCTGGATCGTAAGATTCTCTCCCTGCTGGCAAAGAACGCACGGATGCCGGTCAAGGAGATCGCCGAGCAGGTCGCATTGACCAGCCCCGCCGTTTCCAGCCGTATCCACAAACTGGAGATCGACGGCATCATCAGCGGCTATACCGTAGTGCTCAACCGCCCGGCCGACCGGGTCTACGTGGACGCCCTCATCAGCCTGTCCGTGACGCCCAGCCACCGGGACGAGCTGGTGGAACTGATGCAGAACAGCAAGGAAGTGCTGCAATGCTACCATGTCACCGGTGCCTACACCTTCCTCATCAAAGTCAGCTGCGGCAGCATGCCCCAGCTGGAGCACCTCATCTTACAGTTCCAGAAGCTGGGCACCACCAGCACCCAGATCATCCTTTCCACCCCCGTCAACCACGGCGACCTGGAAGCAATGATGCTGTAAGACCACCCATCCCATAAAATATTTCATCCACCGCCGGGGCAGAATGCAATTTTTTGCCCCGGCGGTTCGTATATCCGGTACAAGGCCCTTCCGCCGCCCGCATAGACCGGCGCGGAGCGGGCATCCTAACGATACGCGCGGGGACTTCCCGCACACTGTTTGCAACGAAAGGAATCCAGCCTATGAAGTCCATGACCAAACGCCTCCTCGCCGCCCTGCTGGCTGTGGCCGCTCTGTTCGCTCTGGCGGGCTGCAGCAAGTCCGACAAGGCCGACGCTGCCCCCAAAGACTACACGAAGATCCTCCACGACGCCCGCCCGGACGAAGACAACGAATATTATATGATCTTCTCCCCCGGCGAAGACGGCAAGTTCACCGCCCAGTACGGCTACAGCGACAGCTATGACGCCGCCCAGCTGGACGAAGAGATCCGCAACATGCTGCTCCCCCTGCTGAACCTCGAAGAGGACATGTACACCGACTTTGCCGCCTCCGTTTCCGGCATGATGGTGCAGAGCTACGGCATCGCCATCGTCAAGCCCGCCGAGGGCAAACAACAGGCCGTATTCGAAGCCCTGGATGCCTACGTCCAGAGCCAGATGCAGAGCATGGAGCATTATCTGGAAGACCAGTACCAGATTGCCGCGTCATCTCATATCTCCACTGCTCCCACCGGCGAGGTGATTCTCGTCTGCTGCGAGAACCCCGAAGCCGTGATGAACGCCATCAAAACGGCGCTGGCCGCATAAGCTCCTCCGCCTTCCCGCTTTCACCGCGCTCTGTTTTGGGGGCGCGGTGTTTTATTTTCTTCCGCGAAACGGGTCAAATGGGCACTCTGTGCAAAAAGTTTTTTCAAAATCCCTCCAAATCACTTTCCAAAAGTGGTTTTTTGATGTATTCTATTCCTATCCGCTGTGTGTCTGCCACGCAGACGGAACGCTAAAAACGAAAGAGGGGTGCGCACAGATATGCTGAAATATCTGGCAAAACGCATCGGGCGCTCGATCCTGACCCTGTTCGTCATCGTGACGCTCGTTTTCTGCCTGCTGCGGCTGATGCCCGTGGAAGGCTACTTTGCAAACTACGAAAAAATGACCGAGGCTCAGATCCAGGCGGGCCTCCAGTCCATGGGCCTGCTGGACCCGCTGCCGGTGCAGATCGGGCGGTTCTGGTGGAATGCACTGCACGGCGACCTCGGCGTCAGCCATATTTATAAGGTCAATGCGCCTGTGACCGGCATCCTGGCCAAAAAGCTGCCCATCTCGGTGCAGATGGGTGTTTTCTCCATGCTGCTGAGCCTGGTCATCGGCATCCCGATGGGCCTGTTCATGGGCCGGTTCAAGAGCCGCTGGCCCGATAAGATCGGCACGGCCATCATCGTGCTCATCCAGGCCGTGCCTGCGGCAGTGTATTATCTGTACATCCAGATGTACGGCACCACCGCGCTGAACGTGGGCCTGCTCTTCGACGCCTCCAACTGGAAATACTGGGTGCTGCCCGTCTGCTCCATGAGCCTGGGCAACGTGGCGTTCTACGCCATGTGGCTGCGCCGGTACATGGTGGACGAGAGCAACAAGGACTACGTCCGCCTGGCCCGGGCCAAGGGCGTGAGCGAAAACAACATCGCGCTGCACCACATCTTCCGCAACGCCATGGTCCCGCTGGTGCAGTACATCCCGTCGGCCTTCCTGAACACCGTCGTCGGCTCCATCTACATCGAGAGCCTCTACAGCATCCCCGGCATGGGCGGTCTGCTGGTGACCTGTGTCCAGCGCCACGACAACACGATGGTGCAGGGCATCGTCCTGCTCTACGCCTGCGTGGGCATCATCGGCCTCATCCTGGGCGATCTGCTCATGGTGCTCATCGATCCCCGCATCAACTTTGGCAAGAAAGAAGGTGGCCGATAATGCTGTTCCACATGAAAGACCAGAAGGCAGCTGTGCTGGAAAACGACCTGAACAAGCTGCAAAAGGACGGCCCCGCTGTCTGGGCCAGCCTGCCGGAAGACGAGCTGTTCACCCCTGCCGGCTTCAGCGAAGAGCAGGCCGAGGCAACGGCCTACTCCAACTACAGCTACTGGGGCAGCACGTTCCGTGCCTTCTTCAAGAACAAGATGGCCGTGGCGCTCCTCATCGCGCTGGTGGCTGTGGTGGCCTTTGCCTTCGTGCAGCCCCATCTGCCCGGCCAGGTGGACCCCAACCTCTGTGAGGTGGACCCCGCCACCGGAATCCAGTACCGCAACATCGCCCCCGGCCAGCAGGGCTTCATCTGGGGTTCCAACGCCATCGGCCAGGACCTGTGGGCCCGCATCTGGGCCGGTGCCCGCACCAGCCTGACCATCGCCTTCTTCGTGGCCCTCATCGAGGCCGTGGTGGGCATCACGGTGGGTGTGCTCTGGGGCTATGTCCGCCAGCTCGACTTCTTCTTCACCGAGCTGTACAACATCTGCGACAACATCCCCTCCACCATCATCCTGATCCTGATCTCCTACGTGGCTTCCCCCAGCATCCAGACGCTGATTTTGGGCATGTCGCTCACGGGCTGGATCGCCATGGCGCGCTTCATCCGCAACCAGATCCTGATCATCCGCGACCGCGACTACAACGTGGCCTCCCGCTGCATCGGCACCCCCACCTCCCGCATCGTGCTGCGCAACCTGCTGCCCTACCTGGTGTCGGTCATCATGCTGCGCATGGCGCTGACCATCCCCGCCGCCATCGGCAGCGAGGTGTTCATCACCTACATCGGTCTGGGCCTGTCGGTGGAGACGCCCTCGCTGGGCAACCTCATCAACGACGGCCGCAAGGTCATGATGCAGGCGGGCCTGCGGTATCAGCTGCTCTACCCCACCATCATCCTGAGCTTTGTCACCATCGCGTTCTACCTCATCGGCAACGCCTTCTCGGACGCCGCCGACCCGAAGAACCACATGCAGTAAGGAGGGACAGAAGATGGAAAAGAATCAGCTGATCCTTTCAGTCAAGGATTTGAACATCCAATTCAACCTGCGTGGAAAAGCGCTCCACGCCATCCGCGGCATCGACCTGGACATCTACCACGGCGAGGTCCTCGCCATCGTGGGCGAGTCCGGTTCGGGCAAGAGCGTGTTCACCAAGAGCTTCATGGGCCTGCTGGACGCCAACGGCTCCATTTCCAGCGGCACCATCGACTACTTCGGTGCTGATGACGGAAAGCCCATCCGCCTGTCCGACCTGAAAAAGGAAAAGGACTGGCTCCGGGTGCGCGGCCACGAGATCGCCATGATCATGCAGGACCCCATGACCAGCCTGAACCCGCTGAAGACCATCGGCGACCAGATCATGGAAGCCGTGGAGCTGCATCAGGGCCTGCGCGGCAAGGCCGCCAGAGAGAAGACGCTGGAATACCTGCGGGATGTCGGCATCGCCGACCCGGAGGTCCGCTTCGGCCAGTACCCGCACGAGTTCTCCGGCGGTATGCGCCAGCGCGTCGTCATCGCCATTGCGGTGGCCTGCAACCCGCAGATTCTGATCTGCGATGAGCCGACCACCGCGCTGGACGTGACCATCCAGGCGCAGATCTTGCAGCTGCTCAAGGAGATGCAGGTCAAGTATAGCCTGACCATCGTTCTCATCACCCACGACCTCGGTGTCGTGGCCAACATCGCCGACCGGGTGGCCGTCATGTATGCAGGCGACATCATCGAGATCGGCACCTCGGACGAGATCTATTACGACCCCCGCCACCCCTACACCTGGGCACTGCTGTCCAGTATGCCCCAGATGGGCATCAAGGGCGAGGACCTGTTCAATATCCAGGGCACCCCGCCGAACCTGTTCACCGAGATCCACGGCGACGCCTTTGCGCCCCGCAACCCGCAGGCGCTCAAGATCGACTTCGTCAAGCGCCCGCCGTATTTTGAGATCAGCCCCACCCACAAGGCCAAGACCTGGCTGCTGGACCCGCGGGCACCCAAGGTGGAGCCGCCGCTGGCGGTCCGCCTGCTGAAAGAGGAGGGGATGTAAAATGGCAGAGGAACGTGAAACGCTTCTGGAGGTCAAAGACCTCGAAGTGACCTATGGTTCCGGCAAAAAAGCCTACCGCGCCGTGAACCGCGCCAATTTCAAGATCTACAAGGGCGAGACGTTCGGCCTGGTGGGCGAGTCCGGTTCCGGCAAGACTACCATCGGCCGCGCCATCATGCGCATCCTGCCCACTTCCGGCGGCGAGATCCTGTACAAGGGCCAGAAGATCAACGGCAAGATCTCCCACGCGCTGGACCAGCAGGTCATCAAGGAGATCCAGATGATCTTCCAGGACCCGCAGTCCTCCCTGAACGAGCGCGCCAAGGTGAGTTACATCGTCGGCGAGGGCCTGATGAACGTCCGGCCCGACCTGACCGCTGCCCAGCGGGAAGAAAAAGTCCGCCAGGCGCTGCTGGATGTCGGCCTGCTGCCCGAATTTGCCTCCCGCTTCCCGCACGAGTTCTCCGGCGGCCAGCGCCAGCGCATCGGCATCGCCCGCGCCCTCATCGTGGAGCCGGAGTTCATCATCGCCGATGAGCCCATCTCTGCACTGGATATGTCCATCCGCGCCCAGGTGCTCAACCTGCTGCGCCATCTGCAAAAGGAACGCGGCATCACCTACCTGTTCATCGCGCACGACCTGTCCGTCATGCGGTACATCTCGGACCGCATCGCCGTCATCCACAAGGGCGACATCGTGGAGCTGGCCGACGCCGAAGAGCTGGTGACTCACGCCATCCACCCCTATACCCGCAGCCTGCTGTCGGCCATCCCCATGCCCAGCCCCCGCCGCGAGCGGAAGAAAAAGCTGCTGGTCTACGACCCCGCCATGCACGATTACACCGCCGAGCCCCCGCAGTGGCAGGAACTGCGCCCCAATCACTTCGTGCTCTGCAATGCGACCGAAGCTGCACAGTGGATGCGCGAATCGTAAACTCTCTCAAATTTTTTAGGCTTTTTTTCGGCATTGTTCACCCTTTGTTTCTTGACTTTTGCCGGTGCCTTTACTACAATAGCAGGGAACGCATTGCACAATTTTTAACAAAAGGATAGGTTTTATGACAACGACCAGCAATGTTCTCTATGCGTCACAGGCTCGCCCGTGGCTCAAATATTATGACCCCAATTACATCGACCAGCCGATGCCGGAGTGTTCTGCTTTCGACTTTGTCCGGCAGCAGAACAAGAACCGCCTGTCGGAAACGGCCCTTGAATATTATGGCCGGAAGTTCACCTATGCAGACTTCATCGTGAACACCAAGAAGACTGCCGCTGCCTTCCGGGCGGCGGGCGTCCGAAAGGGTGATATCATCACCGTGGTCAGCGTGATGACCCCGGAGGTCATCTATGCGTTCTACGCCGCCGACCGCATCGGCGCGACCCTGAATCTGGTGGACCCCCGGTACAGCGCCGACGGCATCCATGAGTACATCGAGGAAGTGGATTCTCATCTGCTGATCTGCCTGAACGTGGTGTATGACCGCTGCCGTCAGGCCGCCCGGCGCACCCATGTGGAGCGGGTCATTGTGCTTTCCCCGGCCGACTCGCTGCCCCTGCCGCTGGCCATCGGCTACAAGGTCTCCAACCCCGACCGCAACAAATACGACTCCAATGCCCTGATGTGGAAGCAGTTCATCGCAAACGGGCAGGACGCCAGCACCGCCGGCGAGCCCTATGACCCCGACCATGCCTGCGTGGTGGTCCACACCGGCGGCACCACCGGCTCGCCCAAGGGCGTCATGCTGACGGACCGGAACTTCAACGCCCTCGCCCAGCAGTTTGCCGCATGGCATGCCCTGTTCCGGAAGGGGCAGACGCTCATGAACGTCATGCCCCCCTTCATCGCCTATGGCTACGCCTGCGGCGTCCACATGCCGCTGGCCCTGGGGCTGAAGGTCGTCATCATCCCGAATCTGGACCCCGCCAAGCTCGGCAGCCTTCTGTTGAAGCACAAGCCCGAACACATGTTCGGTGTGCCTTCCCATTACCAGCAGATGGCCGCTGACCCCAAGCTGAAAAACAAGGATCTGTCCTTCATCCGCAACTACGCCGCCGGCGGTGACGCCATCTCCATCGGCGCAGAAAAGACGGTGAACGACTTCCTTGCTGCCCACAACGTGGAGTATCCCCTTGCCAAGGGCTACGGCATGACGGAGGTCTCCTCCGCTGCCACCATCGCCGCCGGCACCATCACCAAGCCCGGCAGCGTGGGCATCCCCATGGTGAACACCCTTGTGTCGGTGTTCGAGCCGGGCACCACCAAAGAGCTGCCCATCGGCGAGCGGGGCGAATTGTGCATCTGCACCCCCTCCATGATGAAGGGCTACTACGGCAAGCCCGAAGAGACCGCGAACATCCTGCGCACCCACGAAGACGGTACGGTGTGGGCTCACACCGGCGACGTCGGCTATCTGGACGAGGACGGCTTCGTCTACCTCGACTCCCGCATCAAGCGCCTCATCATCCGCCACGACGGCTTCAAGGTCTTCCCCTCCATGATCGAAAACGTCGTCAGCCAGCACCCCGCCGTCCACCAGTGCTCCGTGGTGGGCTGCACCGACAAGGACCATGTGCAGGGCCGCCTGCCCTTCGTCTTTGTGGTGCTGAAGCCGGAGGCCGCTGCTTCCGCCAAAAAGCGCCAGATCATCAAGGAGCTGCGCCAGATGTGCGCTGAGGAGCTGCCCGAATACGTCCAGCCCGTGGGCTACAAGTTCCTCGACGCCATGCCCATGACCCCTGTGGGCAAGTTCGATTACCGCAAGCTCGAAACGGAGATCACCTCCCGCGATTACTGATAGAAAGGAAGTCCCTGTCCCCATGAAGAAAAAACTCATCAGCCTTGCCCTTTCGGCTGCTATGCTCTTTGCCGGGTTCAGCATCTCTGCCTTTGCAGAAGAGCCGCTGACCGGGTCTGAACCCGAACCCGCTGCCGCAGAGGCTGTGGAAGAAGAGGAGAACTCCCTCTTCCGCAAGCCCGCCGCAGAACAGAAGCCTGAGACCACCGAGGGCGAAGCCGCCGACGAAGCGGCGGAACCCGAAGAGGAAAAGCAGCCCCTGTATGTCGCACTGGGCGACAGCATCTGCGCCGGTGTCGGCCTGACCAGCGTACAGTACGCCCACAACCTGATGGGTGTGGACGTCTCCTACAACTTCAAGGGCTACCCGGATGCCTGCTATGTGGGCCAGGTCGCCCAGACCCTCGGTCTGGACCGCGACCACGCCATCAACCTCGGCCTGCCCGGCCTGATGAGCGCCGACCTCGTCGAGCTGGTCAAGACCGGCAAGATGAGCGAGATGAACACGCTCTCCGGCTGCCAGTACGATTATCCGGAGATTCTGGAGTACCTCAAGGAGGCCGACATCATCTCCATCCAGATGGGCTCCAACGATGCCTTCGTGCCCACGGTCGTTGCCATTGGCAACGCCACCAACTGGAAGAGCGAAGACCTCGCCTCCATCGTGCTGAGCGGCAACCTGCGCAGCAAGGACCCGGAAACCAGGGCCGCCTTCCAGGCCAGCATGAAGAAGCTCAGGCTCACCAAAAGTGAGACGGACGCGGTGTGGAAGCTCGTCACCTCCGGCATGAACAAGATCTGCACCGACGCCTACCCCGTCAGCACCGCAAACATCCGCTCCGTTGTCGAGACCGTCCGCGCCCTGAACCCGGACGCACAGATCCTGCTCATCGGTGCCACCAACCCCGTTCCCCTGCTGCCCAGCTGGAGCAATTATTTCAACAAGCTCAACAAGTTCCAGAAGCAGCTCGCCGAGGTCTATGACATCGACTACGTGGCGGTGCCCTATGCTCAGACGGAGCTGGACGGCCACCCCACCGTTTCCGGTCACAAGTACATTGCCAAGAAGATCGTGAAGGCCATCCAGAACGGCTGATCCCGAACATAAAAAACTCCCCGAACCGTGACGTTCGGGGAGTTTTTTGTCTTCCTAAAAGCACTCGCCAGGCGAGTGATTCGATAAAGATTTTATCGATGAATCATGAAAGGATACCGCCTCCGTGTCTTCGCTGGCGTCCGGGCCGAACATGCGGTCGTATGCGCCGGTAAAGGCCCGCTCCGGCAGTGCCGAGGTCAGGGCCAGCGCGGCCGTGCAGCGCTCCTCCTCGGTCAGGTCGATCTTCACGGGCGGGAAGTTTGCCAGCACCGTTTCCAGCTGTTCCTTCACTGCTCTGGCCACAAAGATGCCACGGTCGGTCAGGTAGATCTTGCCGTAGTGCTCCTTGACGATCATGCCGTGGTCCATCAGCAGGTTCATGATCCGCACCACCGAGGGCTTGGTCACGTTCAGCTTTTCTGCAATGCTGCGGGAGCAGATGTCCAGATGGGTCTGCGACACCTCATAGATCGCCAGCAGATACCGCAGATGCGCCGGTGTCAGTTCCATGCTTATCACACTCTTTTCATCGGGATTTTCAGCCTCTCCGGCACGGCAGCACATTGCCGGAAAGTTCTGGAGATGTTATCCAAAGCTAACTTTTATTTTTCTAAAAAAGGGCGCGGGCCGATTTGCTTTTCGACCCGCGCCCTGCGGTTTTCTCAGTGACAGCCGCCGTTGCAGTGCCCGCAATCACCGGAGCACCCGCCGCAGCCGCCGCCGTGCTTGTGGGAGTGCCAGGTGATCCAGCCCACACAGCCGAACACGATCGCCGCCACGATAATGGTCGGCAGATTGAAGTTTGCTGCCAGAAATTCCATCATAACAATGCACTCCTCTCAAAACAGAACCAATTTACTTGTTTGCCGTGAGCTTCTTGGTGTCGATGCTGACCTCATTGATGCCCGTGTACTTGTTGGGGCGGACCAGCAGATAGATGAAGGCCACCAGGATGACGACTGCAACGATGGTGAAGAAGTTGAAGCCGACCTCACCGGAAATGATGCCGCCCAGCTGATACACGACCAGCGCAGCGCAGTAAGCCAGAGCGCACATGTAGCCGATGGCGATGGCGGTCCACTTGCCGTTGTTCATCTCACGCTTGATGGCACCCATCGCAGCGAAGCAGGGAGCGCACAGCAGGTTGAAGATCATGAAGGCGTAAGCCGACAGAGCGGTGTAATCCTGTGCAACTGCAGCCCAGATCTCATCGCCGTTCTCAGACAGCTCGCCGCCGAAGTGATACAGAACACCGAAGGTGCCGACGACGTTCTCCTTTGCGATCAGGCCGGAGACGGAAGCGACGGTTGCACGCCAGTTGCCGAAGCCCAGAGGTGCAAAGATCCAGGCGATCTTGGTAGCGATAGCAGCCAGCACGGAGTTGTCCTGATCCTCGACCATGCCAAAGGCACCGTTCTCGAAGCCGAAGCCCTGCATGAACCACAGCACAACGGTAGCTGCCAGAATGACGGAACCTGCGCGCTTGATGAAGGACCAGCCGCGCTCCCAGGTTGCACGGAACACGTTGCTCCATGCAGGCACATGGTATGCGGGCAGCTCCATCACGAAGGGAGCGGGATCACCTGCGAAGAGCTTGGTCTTCTTCAGGATCACGCCGGAGCAGATGATGGCTGCCATGCCGATGAAGTATGCGGAGACTGCGACCACAGAGGAGCCGCCGAACAGAGCACCTGCGATGAGGCCGATGATGGGCATCTTAGCGCCGCAGGGGATGAAGCAGGTGGTCATGATGGTCATGCGGCGGTCACGCTCGTTCTCGATGGTACGGGAAGCCATAACACCGGGCACGCCGCAGCCGGTGCCGACCAGCACGGGGATGAAGCTCTTACCGGACAGGCCGAACTTGCGGAAGATACGGTCCATAATGAAGGCGACGCGGGACATATAACCGACATCCTCCAGGATGGACAGCAGGAAGAACAGCACCAGCATCTGGGGAACGAAGCCCAGGACTGCACCGACACCGGCGACGATGCCGTCCATGATCAGGCCGTACAGCCAGCCTGCCACGCCGATGCCCTCCAAAAAGCCGCCCAGTGCATTCGGCACGATCTCACCGAACAGAACATCGTTGGTCCAGTCGGTCGCAAAGGTGCCAATGGACCAGCCGCCATCCGCGATGGAGGTGCCCATGGACAGGGAGTACATCAGGAACATGACCAGTGCGAAGATGGGCAGCGCCAGAACACGGTTGGTCACGATCTGGTCGATCTTATCGGAAACGGTCAGGTGCTCCACGCGGGCCTTCTTCTTGACGGCCTTTTCGACCACGGTGTTGATATAGGCGTAGCGCTGGTTGGTGATGATGCTCTCGGCGTCATCGTCCATCTCGTTCTCGCAATCCTTGATGTGGTCATCAATGTGAGCCAGCAGGCTCTTGTCGAGCTTCAGCTCGTCCTGGACCTTGTCGTCGCGCTCAAACAGCTTGACCGCGTACCAGCGCAGGAAGTGGTCATCGACCTTGCCCTGAATGGACTCCTCGATGTGTGCGATGGCGTGCTCGACGCTGCCGGTGAAGACATGGGGCAGCTCCTCGGAGGCCTTGCCTGCCTTCGCAGCGGCGATGGCAGCCTTGGCGGCCGCTTCGGTGCCCTCGCCCTTCAGCGCGCTGATCTCGACGGCCTGGCAGCCCAGCTCTTTGCTCAGCTTCTTCAGGTCGATCGTATCGCCGTTCTTGCGGACCAGGTCGATCATGTTGACTGCCATGACCACCGGGATGCCCAGCTCGATCAGCTGGGTGGTCAGGTAGAGGTTGCGCTCAATGTTGGTGCCATCAATGATGTTCAGGATGGCGTCGGGCTTCTCCTTGACCAGATAGGTACGGGAGACGACCTCTTCCAGGGTGTAGGGAGACAGCGAATAGATACCGGGCAGGTCCTGAATGATGACGTCTTTCTCGCCCTTCAGCTTGCCTTCCTTCTTCTCGACAGTAACACCGGGCCAGTTGCCGACGTACTGGTTGGAGCCGGTCAGATTGTTGAACAGGGTCGTTTTGCCACAGTTCGGGTTGCCGGCCAATGCGATCTTAATGCTCATTGTGTTCCTTTCCTCTCTGTTCGGATCAAACCACTTCGATCATTTCAGCGTCGGCCTTGCGCACGCTCAGTTCGTAGTTGCGCACGGTCAGTTCCATGGGGTCACCCAGAGGTGCCACCTTGCGGACATAGATCTCGACCCCCTTGGTGATACCCATGTCCATGATGCGGCGCTTGACCGGGCCTTCGCCGTGCAGGCGTGCCACGGTGGCCGTTTCGCCGACCTTGACGTCTTTCAAAGTCTTCATGTAAATCCTCCTCTACTTGTCTTTTATTCAGAGACCATTCCAGTGTCGGAGCAGGTCCCAAACAGCGCTGCCGCTGTTTAGCCGATCAGAATGCGGTTGGCCATCGTCTTATCGAGCGCCAGGCGGCTTTCCTTGACCTGCACGATCAGGTTGCCCGCGATCTCGTTGACCACAGTCACATCGCTGCCCACCACAAAGCCGAGTTCTGCCAGATGCAGACGCACCTCGTCCTTGCCGGTGATCTTTTGAATGGTGACGGTCTCGCCCGCCTTGGCCATCGTCAAAGGCATCATCTTTCGTCCACTCCCTTATGTCACAATGTTTCACATCCCGCACAGCGTTCTGTGAGGTTCCTCCGGTCGGGGGAAGTTTCGATGTTGGTTAGTCAGTCGTGACTATCAGCATGGATAGTTTACGCTTACTAACCTTTCTTGTCAATATTTTTTTCATAATTTGAAGTTAGTTCGTAGGAACAAACAGATTGTTTCTTCCTGTTTTGTTCAATTTTTGCTATTTTTAACAAGAACGATCGCGAACATTCCAGCCGTTCGTGTTTCTTCGGAGCGTCAGGTTTTCTCTCCGCAATCAACGTACCACCGTCCATCCGACGCACTTGTCCGGATATGACACAGCCGCCCGGTGCAGGGGTCAGACTGCAACGGGCGGCCGCGTGTCAAAAGGAGGATCTTTCCCGCCGGGGCGTGGTGTCTCCGGCAGGCGCCAGGATAAAAAGAGAGTATTGGTAGGAAATGTCAGGTTCAGGCCGCCACGGCAAGGCGGAAGATCGGGGTGCCGCTGTGGAACAGGCGCAGGTATACTCTGGTGCACTTGTTCAGCTGGGCAAACAGGCGCTCGGCGGCATCGCGGTCGCCATAGGCCTTCCAGCAGCCGCAGCAGGTAAAGTTGCGGCCCTGATTCTCGATGAAGCCCACCACATCGGTGAGCGGGTAGCCCAGAAATACGCCGATCTCATGCGGAAACTCTGCCTCGCAGCACAACCGCCGCGACAGCTGCCGCAGCAACGGTTCGCAGTCGTCCGCCCCTTCGGGCAGACGGTAGTCTTCCTGCACCAGAAATGCGCGGACCTTCTCATCCGAAAGCACTTCGCGCAGGCGGTTCTCCCGGTAGACATAGACCAGATACCGGTGGGTGCGGGTGCAGCCCTTGAGAACCCGGACCCGGAGACCCTTCTCACCCAGCCGCGCGTTCCAGCCGCGCACCCGCTCGGCAAGGTCTTTGCAGTCCTGCGTCTCATAGCGGAAGAGCCCGGCGGCTTTCAGGCCTGCCAGCACCGGTGAGCACTGTTCGATCATCACGGTCTCAAAATTACGCTCCATGGCCGGTTTTCCTCCGTTGCTTGGTTTAAGAAAAGCATTCCCGCTGTGCATCCAGACTATGCAGAGCTTCGTGGTTAGATTTATCTAACCTCAAGTTCAAAAAGAACGCGGTTCCTGTTGCAGACCGCCTTGTGGTTAGTTATTTCTAACGTGGCATTATCTTACCATAGCTTCGGAGAGGTGTCAAGGGTTTTTGAAAAGTTTTTCGTTTCCTCTTGTTGTGCCGCGCCCTCTTCCCCGCCTGCTGGGACGGGGATTTCATTGAAAAGTGTCGAAAAGCATGGTATAATACTTTTATCGCTGGAAACAGCGAGGAAAAAGCGCTGCACATACGGCAGGCGGTTCGGCCTCTCACTTCCCAAAAGGGGGTGAGCTGATGCCTATTACTTTGACGTTTCATCTGTTTGGACTCACGTTCACACTGCGAATCAAAAAGTAAAACCGCCACCTCGGCCAAGGTGACGGTTTTCAGAAACCTAATTCCTTAAAAGAGGTCAACCGCTTGTCGCAGCGCCTTTTCTATTTGTAGTATAGTCAATTTTTTACGATTTGTCAAGAACGCAACTTTTCAGGAGATCTTTATGTATTTTATTCCTTTTGAAACCGCTCGGCTGCGCCTGCGCCCGCAGGAGGCCAAAGATGCCGGTTTTGCGCTCTGTATCTGGGGCGACCCTATTACCGGAAAATACCTGACCGATCCAGCACTGGACACCATCGACAATCTCAATGAGTATATGGAACTTCTGCGGCATCTGAATGACAGCGCTGACTGCTACTATGTCATCGCAGAGGATAAAGTCACCGGCCAAGCCATCGGCACCTGCTGCGCCGTCATTAAGGAAAACGGACGCTGCTGGGATATCGGGTACTGCATCCATCCTACTTGCTGGCGAAAGGGCTACGCCAAGGAAATGGTCGGTGCACTGGTCGATTTTGGCATCCAGAACGGCGTCAAGACATTTCTTGCCGATGTCGCCGCTGACAATGCCAGTTCCTGCGGTGTAATGTGCTCACTGGGCTTTGCTCCTTCCGAAAATGGAACCTTCCGCCGCAGCGGAACGAAAACAGAATACAAAAATCTGACCTTCAGAAAAGACCTATGAATATGACTTCTCTCACCCAGACCATCGCCTCCCTGCTGGAGGCCCACCCGGAGCGGCCCGTGCTCATCGCGCTGGACGGCCGCTGCGGCAGCGGCAAAACGACGCTGGCGGCACAGCTGGCAGAACAGTTTCCGGGCAGCGCCGTCTTCCATACCGACGACTACTATCTTCCCCCGGCACAGCGCATCCCGGACTGGGCCGAAACGCCCTGCGCCAATATGGACCTGACCCGCCTGCGGGAGGAAGTGCTCGTTCCGGCACAGGCCGGGGCCGCGGTGCACTGCCGGGCGTACTCCTGCCGGGAGGGTGCCTATCTGCCGGAGCAGTGTGTACCGCCCGCATCGCTCTATATACTGGAGGGCAGCTACAGCCACCACCCGATTCTTGCAGGCTTTTATGACCTCAAAGTGTTCGTCACCTGTTCCAAAGAAGAGCAGGCCCGCCGTTTGCAGGCGCGGGAAGGCGAACGCTACGAAAACTTTGTCCGTCGGTGGATTCCTCTGGAAGAGGCCTACTTTGCGCAGTGCCGCATCGAAGCGCTGGCTGACCTCCTCTGGGATACTACAAATTTATGAAGTTTTTGAAAATTTGCGGCGATTTTTCCCGCCAACCTGTGGGAATTATGGTATAGTTATATTGGAATAAATTTGATTTCCCAAGGCAAGGAGAAGCATTATGGAACACTTCGTGGAATTTGAAAATGTTTCCAAATACTATCAGACAGGCAGTGTCCGCATCGCCGCAGCGGACCGCCTGAATTTTTACGTGGACAAGGGTGAGTTCTGCATCATCGTCGGGCCGTCCGGTGCAGGCAAAACCACCCTGCTGAACATCCTCGGCGGCATGGACACCTGCGACGAGGGCCACGTCTGGCTCGACGGGCAGGATGTCAGTCGGTTCTCCGAGAAAGAGCTGACCCAATACCGGCGGTATGACGTCGGATTCGTCTTCCAGTTCTACAACCTCGTGCAGAACCTGACGGCGCTGGAAAACGTAGAACTGGCCAGCGAGATCTGCCGCGACCCGCTGGACCCCAAAGCCACGCTGGAAAGCGTCGGCCTCGGCGAGCGGCTGAACAACTTCCCGGCCCAGCTTTCGGGCGGCGAACAGCAGCGCGTCTCCATTGCGCGCGCCCTCGCCAAAAATCCGAAGCTCCTGCTCTGCGATGAGCCGACCGGTGCGCTGGACTACAAGACCGGCAAACAGGTGCTGGCCCTGCTGCAGCGCACCTGCCGCGAGACGGGCCGCACCGTCATCGTCATCACCCACAACACAGCCCTGACAGCCATGGCCGACCGCATCATTCAGGTGAAGAGCGGGCAGATCCTGTCCAACCAGGTCAACGAGCACCCTGTGCCCGTGGAACAGATCGAGTGGTGATTCTTGTGCAGAAAAGTTATCGAAAAAACATCCTCCGGGATCTCCGGGGTAACCTGAGCCGGTTTTTGTCCCTGTTCGGCATCGTGGCGCTGGGCGTGATGATCCTGACGGGCCTTGCCAGCTTTGCGCCCAGTATGCGGATCGCCGGGCAGAAATATTACGTACAGCAGAACGTATTCGACCTGCGCGTCCTCTCCACCCTCGGCCTTTCCGAGGACGACATCGACGCCATTGCCGCGACCGAGGGCGTCACAGCGGTCCAGCCGGTGAAGTATCTGGACGCCGAGGGCCGCTGGTCCAGCACCGACCAGCCCGCCGTCCTGCGCATCCAGCAGCTCCCGGCAGACCCCGATGCCGACACGGCCGAGAATATGAACCGCCCGCTGTTGCTGGCAGGCCGGATGCCTGAAGCTGCCGACGAATGCGTCGTACATGTCATGGGCCACGGGGAAGAGATCCCCATCGGCACCACGCTGACCCTGCCGGACGGCACCGACGGCCTCGCCCGCACCTCTTATACCGTGGTGGGGCAGGTGCAGGACCCGCTGCATTTTTCCTCCGACCAGGAAACTTCCACCGCTGGCGACGGCGTTCTGGACGCCATCGTCTACGTCTCGGACGGTCAGCTGACTGCCGATTATTACACTATCTGTTATATCAAGGTCGAAAACGCCGACCAGTATGACAATTATTCCGATGAATACCAGACTGCTGTGGACGCCGTCGCCGACCGGCTGACCGCCATCAGCGGCGCACAGTGCACCACCCGCCGAGAAACCCTCATCGACGACGCCACTGCCAAACTGGCCGATGCCAAGCAGACCTACGACGAACAGAAAGCAGAGGCCGAACGCCAGTTTGCACAGGCCGAGCAGAAGCTCGACGAGGCCGAAGCCCAGCTCACCGCCGCCAAAGCGCAGCTGGAGCAGGGCGAAGCAGAGTACACCTCCGGCAAAGCGCAACTGGCCCAGCAGAAAGCCGCCCTGCCCGACACCATGCAGAGCGGTGCGGACAAAGTGCTGGACGGCGAGGAGCAGATCCTGGAATTTGAAGACCAGCTCCAGCAGATCGAACTTCTGGTCAACCTGAAGCAGGTGGCCGACCCGCTGCTGACCTATGCCGAAGCCGCGCTCCACAACGCGCAGAAAGCGCTCGACGAGGCCGAACCCGCCGACGAAGAATACACTGAGCTGCGGGATGCCCTCGCCAAGGCACAGGCCGCCTACGACAGCATCTACGCCCAGCTCAACGGCTACCAGCAGCAGCTGGACGAGGGCAAGCGGCAGATGTATGCCCAGGGGCTCCTCTCCTCGCCCAGCCTTTCCAATACGGAACTCGTCACCGAGGCCAAAGCCGCTCTGCGGAAGATGAAACTGGAACTGATGCAGGGCCAGCTGGGGCTTTCCACCGGCACCGCCTCTGCCTATTCCGCCTTTGCTGCCGCCGAACAGCAGCTCGCCGATGCCCGCACCCGGCTGGATGACGGCTGGGCCGAATACGATACCGGCAAAGAGCAGCTGGACGCCTCCCGCACCGAATACGCAACGCAGAAAGCCGAGGCGGAGCAGAAGCTCGCTGACGGCCAGAAGCAGATCGACGATGCCGAAGAGCAGATCTCTGACATCCAGAACGGCGAGTGGTACGTCCTCGACCGGAACAGCACCATGAGCTTCGTCACCTTTGAGCAGTATGCCGACCGGATGGACGCCATCGCACGGGTCTTCCCCGTGTTCTTCTTCCTGGTGGCGGCACTGGTGGCCTCCACCACCATGACCCGCATGGTGGACGAAAACCGCCTGCAGATGGGCACCCTGAAAGCACTGGGCTACTCCAACACAGCCATTGCGGGCAAGTACCTGTTCTACGGCCTGGCCTCCAGCATCCTGGGCAGCATCCTGGGCATGGCGGTGGGCTTCGTCGTCTTCCCCACCATCATCTGGCAGGCCTATCAGACCATGGTGTTCAGCCTGCCCACCTTCACCCTGCAATTCTACCCCGGCATGGCTGTGGGAAGCGTCCTGCTCAGTGCGGCCGTCATCGGCATCACCACCTGGGAGGCCTGCCGCGCCAGCCTGCGCGAGAAGACCGCCGCCCTGCTCCTGCCCCGCGCACCGGTGGCCGGCAAGCGCATCTTCCTCGAATACATCACCCCGCTGTGGAAGCACATGAGCTTTTCCCAGAAGACCACGGCTCGCAACCTGTTCCGGTATAAGAAGCGCTTCTTCATGACCGTGCTGGGCGTGGCGGGCTGCACGGCCCTGCTGCTCATCGGCTTTGGCATCCAGGACTCCATCCTGCCCATGCTCAACCGCCAGACCACCGAGCTGAACCACAGCGATCTGACCATCTCGTACAGCGACGCCAGAGCCTTTTCCGTGGAACACGGTCTGGGCGATGTGCTGGATTCCAGCGCCGATGTGACCAGCTGGGGCCGTTTCTACAACAAGAGCGTGATCATCTACAATGCCAGCGGCGACAAGCAGACCGTAAGCATCGTGACGGCGGAAGACGAGAGCCAGATGACCGCATATTTCACCTTCCGCACCCGGCAGGGGCACAAGGCCATCCCCTTTGACGACAGCAGTGCCATCCTGACCGAGAAGACCGCCGAGAGCCTGGGCCTTGCGGTGGGCGACACCTTTGAGGTGGAGACCAGCAACGGCAGCCGCAAAACGTTGACCCTGACCGGCATCACCGAGAACTACGTCTTCACCCGGCTGTACCTCTCGCAGGCGCAGCTCCGGACGCTGACGGGCGGCACCCTGCCGGAGTGGAACACCGTTTACGGCCAGACCGACTGCCCCACCTCGGACGACCGCAACACCCTGCGCACCGACCTGCTGGCCTGCAATTACGTCAGCGGCGTCTCCTTCATGGAGGACACGACCGAAATGTTCGACAACCTCATCGGCTGCCTGAACTATGTGGTCATCCTGATCATCGTCTGTGCCGCTGCGCTGGCCGCCGTGGTGCTCTACAACCTCATCAGCGTGAACCTTGGCGAGCGCAAAAAAGAGCTGGCCACCATCAAGGTGCTGGGCTTCTTCGACAACGAGGTCTACCGCTACATCTTCCGCGAGATCGACCTGCTGGCCCTCATCGGGTCGCTGGCGGGCCTTGCGCTGGGTGTGCCGCTGCATCAGTTCATCGTCCGCACCGTGGAGATGGACCAGATGATGTTCATCCGCTCCATCGCGCCCCGCAGCTACCTGTTCAGCGTAGCCCTCACCCTCTTCTTCACCGTCGTCGTCTGCCGCCTCATGCGCCGCCATGTCCGGAACATCAGCATGGTCGAAAGCATGAAGGCACCGGAATAAGAAAGCATCTCCGCAAAAAACTCCCCTCGGCCGTGGATGAACTGCACCCCATTTGTTAGACAGTATGGTATACTGTTTAGGAAATGGGGTGTTTTTGTATGCCAAAGGGACAACGAAAGTACAACGGAACGCAGAAGGTAGAAATCATTAAACGAATCCACAGAGAAAACCTGAGCTTTAAGGGAGCGTCCAGAGAATATGGCATTTCGGACCGTACACTCAGGGACTGGGATCGCATTTATTGGGAGGAAGGAGAAGAAGCACTTCTGTTAGAGCGTCGAGGACGAGCCTGTGCCGCCAGTGGGACGCAGAAAGGTCGGAAGCCAAAGCTGGATAAGCAAGTAGAAGAAGATCTTATTGCAGAAAATCAGCGACTTCGGATGGAAATCGACTACTTAAAAAAATTGAATGCCTTGGTGCTGGAAGAGGAACGCCAAAACAGAAAGCACAAGTAGTTCAGGAACTAAGGCAGAAATACCCTCTGAAAGCACTGCTGCAACTTGCCGGACTTCCTCGCAGCACGTTCTACTACTATCTGCACCAGTCTCAGAATCCTGCCAAATACCAGATGGTAAAGGAACAGATTGTTATAATCTTCAACGAGAACAAAAAACGATACGGATACCGCAGAATCGCAAAAGAACTGCATAACAACGATATTTGTGTGAACCAAAAAAGACGGTTCGGAAACTCATGAAGCAGCTTGGTTTAGTCTGTCAGGTTCGTGCAAAAAGGAAGTACAGTTCTTACAAAGGCGAAGTTGGAGAAGTAGCTCCAAACCTGCTGGAACGGCATTTCAAGACAAACCAGCCGAATCGGAAATGGGTCACAGATGTTACCGAGTTCAAAGTGAACGACCAGAAACTCTACCTGTCTCCAATTCTTGATTTGTTCAATGGCGAAGTTGTCAGCTACAATCTGAGCCGCCATCCGAACTTTAAGCAAATCACGGATATGCTGGAAGGTGCTTTTCAAAAGCTGCCGGACAAGGTTGACAATCTGATTCTGCATTCGGATCAGGGCTGGCAATACCAGATGAAGTCCTACCAGAATCTACTGAAAGCAAAAGGAATTACGCAAAGTATGTCTCGGAAAGCCACTTGTCTGGACAATGCTGTTGCCGAGAACTTCTTCGGACTGCTCAAGACGGAACTGTTCTATCTGGAAAAATTTGATTCCATTGACCAGCTTGAAAAGGCTATTGTCGATTACATCGACTATTACAACAACCGCCGAATTAAATTAAAACTAAACGGTCTGAGCCCTGTACAGTACAGGATTCAGACCGTTGGAGCTGCTTAATTCAATTTTTGTCTAACTTTTGGGGTTCATTTCAGGATGGCTGAGGGGAGTTTTTGTAGTTTGTCAGGTTCTTGCCAGCACCGGCAGCGCGGCGATCTCATCCTGCAGCTCTCTGGCCTGGGTCTTTGTGAGCTTTTTGCAGGAGACCATCCGGTCCAGCACCACCTGCGAGCGCTTGAGCGCCAGCTCCGGGCTGGAATGGGGCGAGTAGGCGGACGGCGCATTGGGCAGGCCCGCCAGCAGGACGCATTCGGCGGAGGTCAGCTCCGCAGGCGTCTTGCCGAAGTAGCCTTCCGCCGCCTCGGCGATGCCGTAGCATCCACTGCCGAAATAGATTGTATTCACGTACATCTCAAAGATCTGCTGCTTGGAGCAGTGCTTTTCGATGTCCAGCGCCGCGAAAAGTTCCGCCGCCTTGCGGGCAAAGTGCTTCTCCTGCGTGAAGTAGATGTTCTTTGCCAGCTGCTGGGTCAGGGTGCTGCCGCCTTCGGCCAGCGAGCGGGTCCGCAGGTCTGTCCACAGCGCCCGGACGATGGCCACCGGGTCCACGCCGTGGTGCAGCTCGAACCGGCTGTCCTCCACGGCGATGACGGCGTCGATGTAGGTCTGGGGGATGGCATCGCAGGTGGTGAATCCGGGGTGGGCCGAGAGGGTCTCGTACAGCTGCGCCGCCGGGAGTTCGGGCTGGGTGGCACGGTAGAGTTTCCAGCCCTGTACCCCCAGCACAGTCCCCGCCGCAGCCAGCACTAGCAGTGCCAGCAGCAGCGCCCAGCACAGCAGCCGTTTGAGGAGATCCTTCAGTGTCCGCATCGCGTTCGCTCCTTTCACCTTCTGAATGGTATTATCCTACCCGATTTCACCGTTCTTTTCAAGCAGATTTTGTGAACATTCCGCCGCAGACCGCTCAGGCCCGGACATCGCATCTGCGCAGCAGAAGATGCGCCAGCAGAAAGAACACCGCCAGCCACCCCAGACAGCTGGCTGCAAACAGCCCGTAGCTGCCAGCCAGAGCATCCGCACTTTTGTTGGAGTTCATGCCGAGCTGCATCAGGGAATAGGGCCACAACAGCCCATGACCCTTGGAGCTGATAAAGATGCCGGTAATGCCGCCCAGCAGCCCCAGAAAAATAGGCACGGCAAAGCTGCGGATGACCATGGCCAGCACCAACTGTGCGGCAATGACGGCCAGTGCGCCCAGCAACCCCCGCAGCAGAAAGAGCGGCAGCCGAACCGGCGGCCAGCCGGGCAGATGGGCAAATACCTTGCCGCAGAACACGAACAGCGCAAACACAAAACCGTGGGTCAGCAGCGCCAGCTTTGTCACCACCGCAAACTTTGCGGCAAACAGGTCCAGCGGCGGTACAGGGCTTGCCATGATAAGGTTCCAGTTGTGCCCCAGATGTTCCAGCCGCCACAAGTAGGCAGCATAGGTGGCTACCATGGCAGGGAAGAAAAGCATGGAATAAAACAGGGTGTGCTGGGTCCACAGGCTATACCAGCCGTCGGTGAGGATCTCAAGATTTTGCAGATAATTGAACGTGCCATAGGTGGCGGAAAGAATGGGCAGCACAAAGAACATGGCCCAGATGGGGGATGCGTGGAGTTTGCGGTTCTCCGCAAGAATACAGCGTTTCAGCATGGTTTTATACCTCCTCGTCCTGTACCTTGCGCCACGCAAGGGCAAACAGCACAGCGCCCAACGCAAGGGTGAAGGCCAACAGTCCCCAGTTGAAGGGGCGGGTGCCGTAGGTGACGGTGTGGGTGGCCTTGTCCCAGTTCGCCACTTCGTAGGCGCTCAGAGGGATGTAGTACCCAAAGGGCACAAAATAACTGGCAAGCGGCGGCATAAAAGCAGAGAACAGCCCCACCAGCGCCCCTACGATGCCCACGCAGAGCGCCGGCAGGGGATTGCCCACCCACAGCATCAGCAGAAATTCGCCAAAGAAAAGCATTGCGTCCACCGCCAGTGTACAGACGAACAGATAGCATAACTGCCCAGTGGGAAAGGCTTCGGTATAACCATGGACACGCCCCAGCACCGGAACACAGGCCAGCTCCAGCACTGTGACCAACAGCACCTCCAGCACTCCAAAGACCGCTTTGCCTGCAAACAGACTGCGTCGGCTTTGCAGGGTGTAGAGCAGCTTGGTGGTGTTGCCTTTGATCTCCATATCCCACAACCGGGAGGCCAGCACTGCCATCATCACCGGCATCAGAATGGCCTCAATGACGGGCAGGCTGTAAAGCAGGGCGCTGTAACCGTTGGCAAGCTCCTCCGGGTCTGCCGGGGCAAGGCCGCCCACCCACAGCACGACGATGCCGGGGATGAGCAGGCAGAGGGCAAGGTCGTGCCGACGGTGGGCTTTTTGCAGTTCTGCACGGAAAGCTGCCATCTTACGCCACCTCCCCGCTGTTCTGGGTCAGGCTGAGGAAGATATCCTCAAGGCTCTTTGTCTGGGCCGTCAGCCCCACGACACCTGCCCCGCGTTCGGCAAGGGTACAGACCAGCGCCGCCAGCGCGGCATCGTCCTGCGGCGGCAGCAGAACGACGTCCGGCTCCTCCGTCCGGGCTGCTGCCTGCATCCCCTGCTCGTTCAGCACGGCAAGGGCCTTTGACACATCCAGCACCCGCAGCAGAATGCCGCCCCGGCTGTGTTTTTGCAGCTGCTGCAAAGAACCCTCGAACAGCAGTTTGCCGTGGTTCAGGATGCCCACCTGATCCACCATCTGCTCGATCTCGCCCAGCAGGTGGCTGGAGATCAGCACAGTGGCTCCGGTGGTCTGCGGCATGGCGGCGATGAGGCTGCGCATCTCCTGAATGCCCGCCGGGTCCAGACCGTTGGTGGGCTCGTCTAAAATCAGCAGTTTGGGGCTGCCCAGCAGCGCCATGGCAATGCCCAGCCGCTGCTTCATGCCAAGGGAATATTGCCCCACCTTCCGGTCAGCGTCTTTGGTCAGGTGTACGATGTCCAGCACCCGGTCGATGTCCTTCCGGTCCACGGCTTTCAAGTCGGCCACGATGGCCAGATTCTCCCGCGCCGTCAGGTGGAGATAGCCGGACGGTGATTCGATCAGGCTGCCGGTCTGCCGCAGCAGGGCAATGCGGCTTGCTTCGTTCAGGGTGTGCCCCAGCAGTTCCACACTGCCGCCGGTGGGGTGCACAAGCCCCAGCAGCATCTTCATGGTGGTGGATTTGCCCGCACCGTTGGGGCCTAAAAAGCCGTAGACGCATCCCTCCGGGACGGTCAGGTTCAAATGATCCACCACCGGGTGACCATGGTAGCTTTTGCAAAGGTCGTGCGTTTCGATCACAGATTTCATGCTATCCGCTCCTTTTCGTGTTTCCTGTTGTTCGGAACACGTTCAGGATATACCCGCTGCCTTAATCCACCCGGAAGCCGAGCTTAATTTGGCCTTAAATTTTCGGCAAAGCGCTGCTCTGCCGGGCCATTTGTGGTATAGTGAAGAAAAACGCACAAAGGAACACGAACGCTATGACTTCCATCTATGATGCCGAACTTCTTCTGGTGGACGACAACCCAGACCTGCTCCGCCTGCTCTGCGAACAGCTGAGCGGGGCCGGGTATCACCACATCCGCACCGCAGCCACCTGTGCCGCTGCGCGGGCTGCCTTCGACACCGCACCGCCCCACTTGATGGTGCTGGACATCAACCTGCCGGACGGCGACGGGTTTTCGCTGTTCCGGGCACTGCGGGCCAGAGCGGATGTCCCGGCGCTGTTCCTCTCCGCACGGGATGCGGATGCAGACCGGCTGTTCGGGCTGGGCCTTGGCGCAGACGATTATCTGACCAAACCCTTCCTCATGCAGGAGCTTCTCTTGCGGGTACAGCACATTTTGCAGCGGGTCTACCGCACCGAGCTGGCGCGGGGCGCCTCGCAGCAGCTGACACTGGGGGACCGTATCGTCCAGCTCAACGATGCGCTGGTCCAGCTTCCGGACGGTTCCGCCCTGCCCCTGACCGCCACTGAATTGGCTCTGCTGCGCAAGCTGGCCGAGAATCGGGGCCACATCGTGACCTATGACGCCCTGTGCGAAGCCGTCTGGGGCGCGGATTACTACGGCTGTGAAAACAGTTTGAACGTCCACATCCGCCACCTGCGCGAAAAGCTGGAGCCCCTGCCCGGCAGGCCGCAGTTTCTGCGCACCGTGCGGGGCATCGGCTACAAACTGGCCGGGGAGGTACGCTCATGAAAACCTTTTCGCGCCTTCTCCGGCGGTATCTGCTGGCGGTGGTGGGCATCGTGCTGCTGATGTTCATGCTGGGCACCAGCTTTTTGGGCTGGGTGCTCTGGCGGGAAGGGCAGCGCCCCCAGCGGGAATACTCTTACAGCAACATTGCCGATTCCATGGTGCAGACCGCCGATGGCCTTGCCTTCGGCCCGCAGCACACCCCCGAAGAATGGATGGACGGCTACTCCTGGGCCATGGTGCTGGACGCCGACGGCCGGGTGATCTGGAGCTATGCACTGCCCCGGACGCTCGACCGCCGCTACACCTCCAGCGATGTGGCCCGGTTCTCGCGCTGGTATCTGGACGACTACCCGGTCTTCTGCTGGACGGAGGACTACGGGCTGTTCGTGGCCGGTACGGAGCCGGGCAGCATGTGGAAGTACACGGCCTACACCTCGCCGGGGATGCTGACCGACGTTGCCGGGTTCCTCCTCCCCTGCCTGCTTGGGATGCTGGCGGCCGAACTGGCCGTCTGCTTTCTGCTCAGCTGGCGGGGTGCCAGAGAACTGCTGGCTCTTGCCCGGCGGGACAATGCCCGCACCCAGTGGATTGCGGGCGTCAGCCACGATGTGCGCACCCCGCTGGCGCTGATCTTAGGCTGGGCCGAACAGCTGGAGCAGGATGCAGCCCTGCCCGCCCCGGCACGGCAGAAAGCCGGTGGCATCCGCATCCAGAGCGAGCGGCTGCGCACCCTCATCGACGATCTGAACCTGACCAGCAAGCTCCAATATGGAGCCCAGCCCCTCCGGCGGGAGCTGCTGACCGTCGGCCCGCTGCTGCGGCAGCTGGTGGCCCAGTTCTGCGACAGCCCCCTGGCCGACCAGTGCGACCTCTCGCTGACCCAGACCCTCGATGCCGAACAGGCCCAAATCTCTGCAGACCCCGCCCTTCTGGGGCGGCTGGTGGAAAACCTGCTCAGCAACAGCGTCCGGCACAATCCGCAGCCGGTGACCGTCTGCCTGTGTGCCGAGGTCCGCAGCCGTCAGCTCTGCCTGACCTTCACCGACGACGGCGTCGGCTACCCGCCCGCCGTGCTGGCCGCGCTCAAAGAGCCGGAATCCTCTGAGGATGCTCCCCACATCCTCGGCCTGCATGTCGTGGAGCAGATCGCCGCCGCCCACGGCGGAACTGCCGTGTTCGAACAGAGCCACCCCCATGGAGCCAGAGCGGTCATCCGCCTCCCGCTGGGGGAGCTGGCGCGAAGCGCCTGAGAGGGCCATACCTCACCGTTTCAGCTTTTCTTCTATCTTCTCCTTCTCCAGCCCCTCGCCAATGACGATGAGCACCTCCTGCCCATTGGGAATGCCCGCAGCGGTCAGGCCGTCGGCGGTAGCGTTCAGCTCCACCCAGCCGGCCGCATCCCGCACGAAGCCCTTCACCCGCAGCACATGGCCGCAGGCGGGGTCGGTGAACAGCGACGGGATGTTCCGTTCCAGCTTCTCCCGCGGCAGGCCCAATTCCAGAAAGTAGGCCGAACCAAAGGCCCTGTGCTCGTCAAAATGCAGCTTTTCGCAGCTGGCCTGCCGATAGCCGCAGCAGTCGAGGGCCGCGAAGTCGGCATCCGTCAGGTCGGCCCAGTCTTTGGTCAGAAACTCGCCGGGCTGGAAGCTCCGGCTGCACTTGCAGGCGGTCAGTGCACGGCGCAGATGTTCCTGTGCGGCCTGCATGTCCGCAGCGTCGGCCAGCTGGCTCCGGCTGAACACCACCCTCCCTGCATTGGCCGCCTCGGACGCCAAGATATAATCGGCCTGCGCCGAGAGGGTTTCCGGCAGCAGCGCATCCACGATGGCGATGACATTGCCCAGCTGATACCACCGGTCCAGCGGGTCGTCCCGCAGGACATCGAAGAACTCGTCCACGTCAAAAATGCCGCTCGGCTCCACGAGCACCCGGTCAAAGCCGCGCATCGCCATGGAGATGAGCTTGGTGCGCATCCGGCGCTGGTGGGTGTCGCAGTCACACCCGCCGCTGATCGTCTCGATCTCGCAGTGGTCGCCCAGAAGGTCCTGCACCAGCATGGCGTCCACGTTCACGGCGCCGAAGTCGTTTTCCAGAATGCAGACATTGTGCCCCTGTGCCACCAGATACGCCGCGTACCGGCGCAGAAATGTGGTCTTTCCGGCTCCCAGAAAGCCGGTGATGAGATCTACCTGTACCATCGTTGTCCCCTCCGCTGTTTTGATTTCAGGGTCAGTATACTATAACCAGCAAAAACAAGCAAGGGGAAGACGTTGTGCCTTCCCCTTGTCTGGTCCTTATAGAAACTCTACGCTTCCATCCTCGATGTGGTACATACCGATTCAGCGGCCCACCGGATCGCGGCCAAAAAAAGACGCCGGTGCAGCGCACTGCATCGGCGTCCGGAGGATTCTTTTCTCTTATGCGTGGTTGAAGCCCTTGCCGAAGACCTCGGTGGTGCTCAGCATGGACATGAAGGCGTTCAGATGCTCTTTGTGGATGAACTCCTGCAGCTGGTCGGCCTCGTGGCGGGTGAGGGTGGTGTAGATGATGTAGTGGGGCTTATCGGTGTAGGCACCGAAGCAGGGCGTATAGGTCGCACCGCGCATCAGCTTGCGCATGACGAAATCGCAGATGGGTTTCTTTTCATCACAGACGATGAGGATGGCCTTGCACATCTTGATCTTTTCCAGCACAGCGTCGATGACCAGCGATTTGACCGTCAGACCTACGAAGGAATAGAGTGCCGTGTACAGGTCGAAGACGAAGCAGGCCGCGATGACCATGAACAGGTCTGTGATGAACAGCGCGACCGCGATGCTGTGGATGTGGGTGTATTTTTCCACGATGAGGGCGATGATATCGGTACCGCCGGACGACGCGCCCACATTGAACAGCAGTGCCGAGGCGATGGCCGGCAGCGCAATGGCGAAGAGCAGGTCCAGCATGGGCTGGTCGGACAACGGGCCTCTGAGGGGGCAAAGCTTTTCAAAAGCCATCAGCTCCGCCGACATCACAAAGGTCGCATAGCCCGTGGTCATGGCGAACTCTTTGCCCAGAAAGATGAGGCCCACCACCAGCAGCACGAGGTTCGCCGCCGAGGAGAAAGCCGAGGCCGACATCGGGGTCAGCTTGGCCACCAGAGCCGCCGTACCGGTCACGCCGCCAAAGACGAAGTTGTTGGGGAACTTGAAGAAGTACACGCCCACCGACATGATGGAGATGCTCAGTGTGATGAGGACGTACTGCTTGACGTACTTCATCACTTTTTCCCGCAGGGTCATTTCCGCAGATGTTTCCATAAACTCTCTTTTCCTTTTTTCCTAATCAACCAAACAGTTTTTTCGTATTGTGGATATAGACCGACAGCACCAGCCCGACACAGATATACAGCATCATCACCGAGCTGCCGCCCGCCGAATAGAACGGCAGGGTGACGCCGATGACGGGCAGGACGCGCAGGTTCATCCCCACATTGACCGCGATCTGGGCCATGAGCGCCCCGCCGATGCCGGCGCAGATGAAGGTACCCAGCAGATCTTCGCTGCGGGCACCGGTCAGAAAGGTCTTGATGACGATGGCCAACAGCACCCCCAGCACCACGCAGCAGCCCACAAAGCCGGTCACGTTGCCGATCCAGCTGAAGATGAAGTCGTTGTGGGCGTTGGGCACACTGTAATAACCGCCGCCAAAGAGGCCGTTGCCGAAGATGCCGCCGCTGCCCAGCGCGATCTCACCGCGCTGCTGCTGGTAGATGATGTTCTTCCAGATGGCCTCGCTGGGGGCCCAGCCGGTCTTGTTCTCCGGGTCCAGCACAGCCAGGATGCGGTACCACTGGTAGCCCTTGCCGATCTTATCGCTGAAAAAGGCAAAGGCCGCCGCCATCGCCATGCCCGCTGCCGCCAGTGCCCCGATGATATACTTCCAGCTCAGGCCCGCCGCAAACATCATGCTGCACCCGATGATGGCATAAATGATGGCCGTGCCGTCGTCGCCCTGCACATGGATGATGAGGATGGGGACGGCCAGATGCAACAGCAGCTTGCCCAGCTCCTTCGGCTCATTGATGCGCCCCCGCACATTGTTCAGGTGCATCGCAAAGGTCAGGATGAAGCTGATCTTGGCCAGCTCGGTGGGCTGCAGGGTGAAGCCGCCCAGCTTGTACCAGGAGTAGTTGTCGGTGTCGCCTGCATTGTAGCCGATGGTCAGCGGGCCGACGGTCACGTTCCGGATGAACAGCGTGGGCAGCACGAGGCCCCACGTAAGGGCCACATGAACAGGCCAGACCTTGACGAGGCTGCGGTAGTCGACATTGGACAGCAGCAGCGCCACCACGATGCCGATGAGGGCCGAAACGCCCTGCACCAGCGCGCGGCGGTAGTCGCCGATGCCGGTGATCTGGCCCGTGATCTCATCCACGGCAAATCCATTGCCCTGCTTCGCCGCCCAGGACGACAGCGCCACACAGGCCATTACGCTGCTGAAAATGCACAGCAGCAGGTACACTTTATCCGTTCGTTTGAAATATCGTTGAATGCTCTCCAAAGAAGCACCGCCCTTTCGTGTTCCAGCAGGGGGAGTTTTTTCCGCTACTCCCCCCCATTTTAGTGTATTATACAGCAATGCGTGATTCTGCGCAAGACGGGGTGTATTTCACAGATTTTTCGTGCGGCTGTGACAGCTTTGCAAAATCCTGCCGACCGGCCTTGACAAAGCGGAACAGACCCTCTACAATGGACGTGGAAGCCCTGCCGACCGGCAGGCCCTCTGGAGGACTTTTTGCATGAAAGCACCCGTTCAACGATTTTTATCTGCGCTCTGCGCATTGAGCTTTTTGCTCGCTGCCCTCTTCCCCACTGCCGCACTGGCAGCCGGGGCGGACGACCTGGCCGTTTCCAACACCCTGACCCGCGAGGATGCGGCCCAGATGCAGGAGGCGGACAGCGCCGTTGCGGCCCTGACGGACAGCGGCGATTTTGCTGCGCTCTCCCGCGCCGAGCGCTTTGCCGCCGCACAGGCCCAGCTCCGGCAGCTGGCGGAACAGGGCCTTGTTTCGGTGCGCTCGATCTACATAGACGAAGCGAATGGCATGGTCAGCTTCTCCTACAGCTGCGGTGTGCAGGGCGGCATCCTCGTGGATGACCCGGAGGAGGAAAACGCCGCCGTGACCCTCTCCCAGATGCCCTCGGTCGATCTGCAGGAGATGTCCAATGCCCCCCGCGGAAATCTTGGCTCGGCCATGATCTACTATGCCTTCGACAACACGGTCAACAGCTCCCGCTATCCTTATTATTCCTATATGAAGGGCTTCTGGACGGCCATGGGGCTGAACACCCGCATCGACACGATGGTCACAGTGGCAGACCTGCGCCGGATGGACCGGTACGACCTGTGCATCCTGAGCGCCCATGGTGCCTACTACACCTACGCGCGCGGCCTGTTCCGGCAGCTGCGCACCGAACCGGTCATCCTGCTGACGGAGGAATCCAGCATGACGCGGGACCTCTTCTACGGCTTTGACCTGCTGACCCACCGGGTCATCAAGATCAACGGCCGGTACTGCGTCACAGCGGGCTTCTTCAAGAATGCCTACCGCTTCGGCCAGCTGAAGGACACCCTCGTCTACTCCGAGACCTGCGAGTTCCTGGGTGTGGACGACAGCATCGACCTCTCGATGGCAAACGCTCTGCTGGCAGGCGGAGCCTCCGCTGTGGTGGGCTATGTCAACAACGTCTACACCGTTTACTCTCGCAGCATGCTGTGGGACACGGTCAACTACCTCATCCTGGGGCAGAGCATCGGGCAGGCCGTAGCACACGCGCAGGCGACCTATGGCACAGACGACCTCGTCTGGTACACCGCGCAGGGCGGCAAGCGCCCCCATGCGGCGGCGGCCTACACCATGCTGCTGGGCGATGCTGATGCGGCCCTGCCCATCAGCGAAGAGCCTGCCGACGAGACGCCCGTGCAGCAGGCCGCGTAAGCGTTGCACTTTGAGGCGATTTATAGTATACTGGGGGATGGCAGAAATCTGCCATCCTCTTTTTCAAACCCCTCAGTCCTGCCTCCGGTCCGCCGGGGCGGATTGAGCCTCCAGATGGGAGTGCATCTTATGTCTCAATTCATCACGACTTCGCGGGAGGAGACCGTGGCACTGGGCAGGCGGCTGGCCGCTGCCCTGCCGGACGGCTCCCTCATCGCGTTTACCGGCGGTCTCGGCGCAGGCAAGACCGCTTTCTGCGAGGGCCTGGCCGAGGGCCTTGGCTGCACCGACCCGGTCAGCAGCCCCACCTTTGCCATCGTGAACTATTACCGCGGCCCGCGCCCGTTCGCACATTTTGACCTCTACCGCATCTCCACCGAGAACGACCTGTGCGCGGCCGGGTTCTACGATTATCTGGATCAGGGGGCCATCGTCGCCGCCGAGTGGAGCGAGAACTTCGCCGACCTGCTGGCGCTGGAAGACCCGATCCGCATCCACATCGAGCGGCTGGACGATACCACCCGCCGCATCACCATCGAGGGGGTTGAACTATGAACATTTTAGCCGTGGACACCGCCGGAAAGACCGTCGGCGTGGCCCTGATGCAGGGCGACCGCCTGCTGTATGAGTGCTATCTGGATGCCGGGATGACCCACAGCGAGACGCTGATGCCCCTCATCGACGGCTGTCTCCGGCTCTGCGGCCTGACCTGCAAGGACATCGACCTGTTTGGCGTCAATGCCGGCCCCGGCAGCTTCACCGGCCTGCGCATCGGGCTGGCTGCGGTCAAGGGCCTTGCCTTCCCGCGCGAAACGCTCTGCGCCCCGGTCTCGACGCTGGAAGCGCTGGCCGCAGCCCACACCGGCGAGGGCACCGTGCTCTGCGCACTGGATGCCCGCCGCGCACAGGTATACAGCGCTGCGTTCGACCTGGCCACCCACGCACGGCTGCTGGACGACGACGCCCGCGCCGTGGCTGACCTTGCCCAATTTGTAGAAAATTGCAAAAAGCCCCTGTTTTTTGTTGGTGATGGCGCATCTCTGTGCTATAATAAATACAGCAATGTTCCGGGTGTGCTCTGTGTGCCGCCTGCCCTGCGGGGCGGGCGGGCCGCAGCCGTTGCGCTGGTGGCAAAGCAGATGGCCCAGCGGGGCGAAGCCGTCCTGCCCGAAGCCCTTCTGCCGGATTACCACCGGCTGAGCCAGGCCGAGCGGGAACGCGCCGAGCGCCTTGCCGCCGAAGCCGCCCAGAACGTCAAAACGGATAATGGAAAGGACTAAGACCATGGCAAAACCCATTGCTCTCGCCGCTGACCACGGCGGATTTGAACTGAAAGAAGCCGTCAAGGCTCATCTGGACGAGCTGGGACTGGAGTACATCGACTTCGGCACCCACAGCACCGCCAGCGTGGATTATCCCGATATGGCCCTGCCCGCCTGCGACGCCGTTGTGAGCGGCCAGTGCAGCAAGGCCCTGTTGTTCTGCGGCACCGGTGTCGGCATCAGCATGGCCGCCAACAAGGTCAAGGGCATCCGCGCCTGCTGCTGCTCCGACAGCTTCAGCTGTGAGTACACCCGCCGCCACAACGATGCCAATGCCCTGTGTATGGGTGGCCGCGTCGTCGGCCCCGGCCTGGCCTGCCAGCTGGTGGACCTGTTCCTGAACACCCCGTTCGAGGGCGGCCGCCACGCCAACCGCATCGCCAAGCTGATGGCGATCGAGAATCGGTAAACCTGTCCGTTCGACCTCTCCGTCATCGCTGGCGAGCCGAAGGCGAGACTGAGAGGTTTTATCCAATAAAAAAGGAGCGTTTATTATGACCCCTATGATCGTTGAGCATCCCCTGCTGCAGCACAAGATCAGCCTGCTTCGCAACAAGCAGACCGGCACCAAGGAGTTCCGTGACCTCGTTGGCGAGATTGCGACCCTGCTGTGCTACGAAGCCACCCGTGACCTGCCTCTGGAAGAGGTCGAGATCGAGACGCCCATCACCATGGCAAAGACCAAGGTCCTGGCTGGCCGCAAGCTGGCTCTGGTGCCCATCCTGCGCGCAGGCATGGGTATGCTGGACGGTATGCTGACCCTGCTGCCCGCCGCAAAGGTCGGCTTCATCGGCCTGTACCGCGACGAGACCACCCTGCAGCCCGTGGAGTACTTCTGCAAGCTGCCCCAGGATATCGCTGAACGCGACGTCCTGGTCCTGGACCCGATGCTGGCCACCGGCGGCAGCGCCATCGACGCCATCAGCCAGATCAAGAAGCACGGCGCAAAGCGGATCAAGTTCATCGGCCTGATCGCTGCTCCGGAAGGCATTGAGGCCCTGCACAAGGCACACCCCGATGTCAATATCTATCTGGGTGCCAAGGATGACCACCTGAATGAGAACGGTTACATCGTGCCCGGCCTGGGTGACGCAGGCGACCGTATCTACGGCACCAAGTAATCTCAACCGAACGAAAAATGGCTGTGCAGCCCGGCTGCACAGCCATTTTTTGTTGCTTATCTGCCGCGGCCACCGCCGCCGCCATGGAACGAGCCGCCGCCTGCGTGGAAGCTCCCGCCGCCAAAACTGCCGCCGGAGCGTCCACCGCCCATGCCGCCGCCAAAGGAACCGCCGCCGAAGCCGCCGCCCCCACGGGGAGGACGCGGCCCGCCGCCGCGCGGCGGACGGGGCGGGGGGGGCCTCTGGGGCCGCGCGGGCCGCCGGGGCCCCAGTCGTCATACGGCGGTCTGCGGCGGCGCCGGCTGCCCAGGCCGTAGCCCAGGCCAAAGCCGAAGAAGGGGCCGAAACCGCCACCGCCCATGCCATGCCGGATGCCGCTGAAGATCACCTTCAGGGCAAACAGGATGACCAGAACGGACAGAAGCGTCACGAAGGGCGATTGATAGGATGCCGCCGGGGCATCGTAATAGGAATCATTGTAACTGCCCGTACTGCCATTGCCCACCGTGCCGGTACTGCCGGTCGTGCCGCTCAGGGTCACGCCGTAGATGTCGGCAATGGTGCTGGCCACATTCTGGGCACAGGTGGTCACGGCGGCGTCATAGTCGCCCGCCGCAAAGCTGTCCTCCATGGTCTGCGCAATGGCGCTGGCCTGCTTTTCCAGCGTGGTGTTGCGGAAGCCGTCGCCTGTCGCCAGATAATAGTCGCCGTCCGCATACTGTTGGGACTGCATCACCAGAAGGACGAGCACACCGTTGTTGTTGCTGGAACTGCCCAGCCCCCAGGCGTTGGCGGCCTGCACGGCGTAGTCCTCGGTGGAGACGCTGCCCGTGTACTCCACGGTCAGCACACCGATCTGTGCCCCGCTGCACTGTTCGGTCAGCTGGGCGTTGAGGTTCTCGATCGTCGTGGTAGTGCTGTCGCTCAGGACATTGGCATCGTCCACGACGCACTGGTCGCTGAGCAGGCTGGGCAGCTGGGCCTTGGCCGCAAAGGCAGCAGGCACCAGCGCCATGACGCCGACCGTCAGAACCAGCAACACGGCGCACAGCCGGGAAGCAAATCGTTTCATCGTTTTCATGCGAAAGGTTCCACCTCCTTGACACTGAACAGGCCCTTCAGCACACTGGCCGGGAAGCCGCCGGTGTCCTTCTGATAGTCGTAGACCTTTTCGTTATAGGTCAGGTTGCCGATGATGGTGGCCGCGCTGTTGAACTGGCCGTACTGGCCCTGCACCGCGCCCATCTTCATGGGGTCGGCGGCCTGCTCCTGCAATTTTGCATAGAGCTGGTCGATGGCCGCGCCCAGGGCGGCATCGGCCTGATAGAGTGCCTGCATAGTGCTGCCCTGATAATAGGGCAGCGCCGTCAGGGACTGTTTTTTGCCGCCGTTCTGCACGGCTTCCAGGCAGGCGTTGAAATCGCTCAGCGCGTCCTGCGCGGCCAGCACCTCGGCGTTGTCGGCCCCCAGCGTATTGACACCGGTGGTGAGGATGTTCGCCGCCGTGTTGGCGCGGGTGGTCAGCTCTTCGCTCAGGCTGTAGCCGCCGTCGGCTGAAACACCGACGGTGTACCACTTGGCGGCTTCGTTGGCCTTGGCCTTGAGCTTGGCCCCGCCAAAGCCGAAGAATGCCGCCAGCATGACCACCACGCTCAGCGCAAGGGCTGCGCCCTGGGTGCGCAGTGCCGCCGGAAGGGCCGCTTCCAGCCCGGCCAGCTTCTGCTGTGCCGGGGTCAGGCGGGCCGTTTCGGTCTTCGGTGCCGCCTCGCGGTAGCTGCCTGCGTCAAAGCCGCCGGGGTTGGGATTCTGATTCTGGGAAAAATCTGCGTTCGCCATCTTAGCTCCGGATCTCCATCATCTTGGTCTTGAGTTCGTCCTCGATGCGGGTCAGCTCCTGCTCGGCCGCCACCCGCTTTGCGCGGCCCTCGTTCTGGATCTTGTTCAGCTCGTCGAGGGTCTCGATGAGGCTCTTGTTCGTCTGCTGCAGCGTCTCGATATCGACCACGCCGCGCTGGGACTCCCTGGCCGTCTCGATGGTGCCCATCTTGAGGGCCTCGGCGTTCTTCTTGAGCAGGTCGTTGGTCATGTCGGTGACGGCGCGCTCAGCCTGCATGGCCTTCTGGGTGTGGGCCAGACCCAGTGCCAGCACCATCTGGTTCTTCCACAGGGGGATGGTGTTCACGATGGTGGACTGGATCTTTTCGGCCATCATGGTGTTGTTGTTCTGCAGCAGGCGGATCTGCGGGCCCATCTGCAGGCTGATGTTCCGGGTCAGCTCCAGATCATAGAGCTTCTTCTCAAAGCGCTCGCACTGGTCGGCCAGGTCGCGGGCGGCCTGGGCATCTTCGGGCAGGCCGGAGGTCTTCGCCTTGTCCATGGCCTGCTGCAGCTCGTTGGCGCGGACCTCGGCCAGCTTCTTTTTGCCGGCCAGAATATACATGCTCAGCTCCTTGAAGTAGGCCATGTTCAGGTCGTACATCTTATCCAGCATCGCGATATCCTTGAGCAGCTGGACCTGATGGCCCTCCAGCATGGACTGGATGTTCTCCACATTCGTCTCGGCCTTGCTGTACTTGGTCTTGAGGTTGTCCAGCTGGTCGCCCTTCTTCTTGAAGAAACCCAGAATGCCCTTCTGTTGTTCTTCGTTGGCGTCGAAGCTCTTCAGCTCCCCGATGAGGTCGGTGATCATGTTGCCCACCTCGCCCAGGTCTTTGGTGGAGACCTTGGAGAGGGCGGCTTCGGAGAAGTCGCCGATCTTTTTCTGGCAGGCGGAGCCATACTGCAGCACCTGCTGGCTGTTGGTGATGTCGATCTTTTCTGCGAAGGAATCCACCATCGCCTGCTCCTCCGGGGTCAGCCGGACTTCCGGTGCGGCGGGGGCGGGGGCTTCCTTCTTCTCCTCCACCGGCGCAGCAGCGGGAGCGGGGTCCAGCGTCAGAGTGGGTACTGCGGGGGCATCGAGGTCAAAATTCAGGGTATTGTTATCAGCCATTGTTGATTCCGTCCTTTCCAGTTCCAACAGCGCCTGCCGCACGGCGGCCTGCGCCGGTCTTCCGTTATAAGCCCTGGCCCTTGAGCATGTTCTGCAGCACGGTCAGGTCTGCCGAGAGGTCCATGCTCTCTGCCGCATAGAGGGCATCGAGCTGGTTTTCAAATGCCGTGGCAATGGACGCCGCATTGTGCTCCACTTCCGCGCGGATGGAAGCGGCGTTCTCGCCCTTGACGCCCTGTCGGGCCAGCCTGGCGTACTGCTGCAGCACGTTCACGGCATCGGGCAGGTAGTAGTTGGCGAACCGACGCACCTGTTTGGCCTTGGCGGGGCTGGCCTCCACCGTCTCCACGATGGAGCGGCCCGCTTTTTCCATCCGGGTCATCGCCGCCGAGAGGTTCGGGTCCGGCAGGGCCTCGTTCAGGGCGTGGAGAGTATCCAGCTGCTTCTGCATCCCGGTGAGCATGGCGTCCACATCGTCCACGCCGGTGTGGAAGGGCACTTCGTGTTCCACCACGCGGGGCGGGCAGATTTTTTTTGCCGTGCCGAACGCCACGCAGGCACCGCCCAGCGACACCAGCAGCGCCCAGAGCTGATACACCGGCAGCACCGCGCAGAGCACCACGAACACCAGCGCCGCCGCATACCACGGCAGAACGCTGGGCTTTGAGGTGCGAATGATCTTGCTCATGTTTCGAACTCCTTGTCCGGGAGCCTGCGGCTCCCTGTATGGTTCCATAATAAAGCCTTTTGGGAAAAACGCAAGCGTTTCACGAATAATTTACAGCTTTGAAATCAAGATTTCATGGCTTGCCCTCTCAGTCATCGCTCCGCGATGCCAGCTCTCCCATAGGGCGAGCCCTTGGCAGGCCGGGCAGGTCTGTGCGTTGTCGCCTGCGGCTCCTGCACAGCCGGGCTTCGCGCTCAAGGCAAGATCCAGCGTTCCAAAGCGTTCCCCCAGATCTCTTTCAGCTGGTCGGGGCGGCAGGCGGCGTTGGCGGGGCTGGTGCTGGGCAGCTTGACTGCCGGGATGCCGCTGATGGGTTCCAGATAGTTGGTATAAATTTTATAGGCCGTCGCCCCGTTGCAGAACACCGCCTCGATGGGCGCTTTTGCCAGCAGCCCTGCGATGTCGTTGGGGACCACATCCCGGATGGACGCATCCGACGCCCCGGTGATGGTGCAGCGCTCCAGCGTGTCCCACAACGCCAGCCCATGGCGGAGGATGATCTGCTTTTTGGCCTCGATGTCCTCCCGCGCAGGCACGGCTTCCCCGGTCAGCGCGGCCAGCATGGGCCAGAAGCGGTTCTGCGGGTGGCCGTAATAGAACGCCATCTCGCGGCTTTTCGGGCTGGGCCAGGTGCCGAGGATGAGGGCGCGGCTGTGCGCGTTGTAGACCGGCGCAAAGCTCATTCCGCCACGCCTGCCTTTTCCATCGCGTCCCAGGCCGAGCCGAGGTCGCGGCCGGAGGGCACAGCCTTCGGGCCGTCGAACCAGAGTTCCTCGATGAGAGCGGCCAGGCCGTCCTCCCGCACATCGCCGATGACGCGGTCGGCCGCAGCCTTTGCGTCAGCGGTGCCGTTGGCCATGCAGCAGCCGAGGCCCGCCGCCTTCAGCATCCCCACATCGTTGGCGGAATCGCCTGCCGCCACGGCGTCGGCCAGAGTCAGGCCCATCTTCTCGCACAGGTCCGAAAGCCCCACGCCCTTATCCATGCCGCCGCGCACGACATCGTAGCAGCACCAGCCGTCTCGGCCGACGCCGCCCGTCTGCATAAAGTGCAGGCCCAGGTGGCCGAACTTTTCGTGGAAGCGGGCCAGCTCCTGCGGCGGCATGACCACGAAGGCCGCGTGGGGCATGTCGATGAGGTGGCGGTCCTGGTCCTCACCATCCAGGCAGGTCAGGCCGCTTTTCGGCAGGGAATCGTAGAAGCTCTTCAGCGCATCGTACTCGCAGTAGGCATAATAGGCATCCCGGTAGTTGAACTGCAATGGGTAGTTGTAATCCTCGCAGAAATCCACAAGGGCGTACATTTCCTCGTTGGTCAGCGGGTGTTCGGCCACGACGGTGCCGTTTTTGTCCACGACACAGGCCCCGTTGCAGGTGATGGCGTAATCGAAGCGGATGCCGCCCAGCTGCTCTTTGCTGACGACACAGTACCCGCGCCCGGTGCTGAGCACGAACCTGCCGCCCGCCGCCTGCATCTTTTTCACGGCCCGGACCACCGCCGGGTGGGGCTTCGGCTCCCCGAAGGGGACCAGCGTGTTATCGAAATCACTTGCCAGAAGTTGATATTGCATGGTGTTCTCCCTTGCTTTTATGATATGTTCCAGTATACCACAAAAAGCCGCCCTGAGCAATTTCAGGACGGCAGATCAAATAATAAATCCGGCTCAGCCCACCAACGCGACCACGAGCTGGATGCCCACGCCCACGGCAGCGCCGGAGGCCCAGGTCAGGCCGGTGATGAAGAGGTTCTGCTTCCAAGAGGGGTTCGCCCGCCAGAGCACCGCCAGGCCCACGCCTGCGCCGGTGCACAGGCCCGCCACCAGGCTGGAAAAGCGGAGGGCGCCTTCAACATAGAGCTGGGTCAGCAGAACGCTGGCCGCACAGTTGGGGATGAGGCCCACCAGCGCCGAGAACACCGGCTGGAAGAAGCCCATCTGGCCCAGAACGTCCGCGAACACGTCCTCGCCCACGCCCTCGACGATGAGGCCGAAGAGAAGGCTGAACCCGAAGATGAAGACGAAGATCTCCAGCGTATGGCGGAGTGCGGCCTGCCAGATGGGGCGTTCATGCCCCTCCTCATCGTCGTGGGTCTCGTGGCAGTCGATCTCATCGGCGCTGCCGGTGTAGCCGCCCCGCAGGGACTTGGGCAGGATGCCGCGGAGCACAAAGTCCAGCACCAGACCCACCGCAATGGCGTACAGTACCTTGATGACCATCAGCAGCACGAGCTTATCCCAGTACGCCGGCATCGAGATCAGCAGCGGCACTGCCTCGTCGCTGGTGGCGATGAACACCGCGATGAGGGTGCCCAGCGAGATGACGCGGGAGGCATAAAAGTTCGATGCAATGGCCGAAAAGCCGCACTGCGGCACACAGCCCAGCAGCGACGCCGGGATAGCCCCCCAGCGGCCGCTGCGTTCCAGCACGGCCTCGATCTTCTCGCCGTGGCGGTGCTCGACGTATTCAATGAACAGATAGGCCAAAAACAGAAAGGGCAGCATCTTGGCCGTATCGACCAGGCTCTCGCCCAAAACATCCAAAAACAGTTCCATACGGGGTTCTCCTTGCACCGGAACGGCGCTTCAGTTTTGTAAATTGCAAATTGATTGCGTTTTCGTGCAAGGGAGATTATACATGGTTTCGGCGCAAATTGCAAGAGGAATTTGCAATTTATTTGCAAATTTGTTTTATGCAAGGATTCCACCCTCTTCGTCATTGCTTCGCGCACTTTTTATAAAGCAAAAGCTCCCCCTTTCGGGGGAGCTGTCGAGCATGTTTGCGAGACTGAGAGGGTTTACCCCTTCAGAGGCACGAAACCGATGAGGTCCTTGACGACCTCGCCGCCGATGATGAGGCCGGCGACCGACGGCACAAAGGCATTGGAGCCGGGGACGGAGCGTCGGATGGTACACTTGCGCTGGGTGCCCGGCGGGCAGATGCAGTGATTCTTGCAGCTGATGGAATCATCCTCGATGGGCGTCATGGCAGGCTCCTTGGAGTAGACGACCTTCAGGTGCTTGATCTTCCGCTTGCGACACTCGGTGCGCATGACCTTGGCCAGCGGGCAGACGGAAGTTTTGTAGATATCCGTCACCTCAAAGCGGGTGGGGTCCATCTTGTTTCCTGCGCCCATGGCACAGATGATGGGCGTGCCCGCCTCCTTGGCCTTGACCACCAGCGCGATCTTGCCGGTGACGGTGTCGATGGCATCCACCACATAGTCGTACTGGGTGAAATCGAACTGGTCCTGCGTCTCCGGGGTAAAGAAGGTCTTGTAGGTCGTGACCTTGATGTTGGGGTCGATCTCGTGGATGCGCTGTTCCGCCACATCCACCTTATACTGCCCCACCGTCTTGCGGGTGGCCACGATCTGGCGGTTCAGGTTGGTCAGGCAGACCTTATCGTCGTCGATGAGGTCCAGCGCACCCACGCCGCTGCGGGCCAGTGCCTCAACGGTATAGCCGCCCACGCCGCCAATGCCGAACACTGCCACACGGGAATGGTGCAGCGTTTCCATGGCTTCCTTGCCCAGCAGCAGCTGGGTGCGGGAATACTGATCTTGCATATCGATACTCTCCACTTCTCTGGTCCTGTCGCGCCTGCCCGGCGCAGCCGGTTTTCAGTTGCTTCATCATGCGCTTCCACCGGGGAGCGGGTCACTTTTCCACCCGCACGATGGTGCCGCCGCCCAGGACCACATCGCCCTGATACAGCACCACCGCCTGCCCCGGCGTAGGCGCGCGCTGCGGCTCGTCAAATTCCAGCCGGAACCGATTCTCGCCCGCCGGGTAGACGGTCGCGGCCTGCTCGACCTGATGATACCGGGTGCGGGCCGTGACCCGCAGCGGGGCCGTCAGCGCCGGGATGGCGATCCAGTTGACCTCCTCGGCGTAGACGATGCGGTCGAACAGGCTTTTCTCCGGGCCGACCGTGACCGTATTGGCCTGCATATCCTTGGCGCAGACATAGACCGGTGCGCCCATGGCAAGGCCCAGACCCTTCCGCTGGCCGATGGTATACCGCACGGCCCCCTTGTGGGTGCCCACTTTGCGGCCCGCCTCGTCGAGGAAATCGCCTGCCGGGTAGCGCTTGCCGGTGAAATCTTCCATAAACTTTTCGTAGTCGCCATCCGGCACAAAGCAGATGTCCTGGCTGTCGTGCTTGCGGGCGTTGATGAAATGCTGCTGCTCCGCGATCTCACGCACCTCGCTCTTGTGCAGTGCCCCCAGCGGCAGGCGGACATGAGCCAGCTGCTCCTGCGTCAGGTTGTAAAGCACATAGCTCTGATCTTTTCCTTCGTCCAGACCCTTCTTCAGCAGCCAGCGGCCGGTGGCCTCGTCCTGCTCCACGCGGGCATAGTGGCCTGTGACCACATACTCCATCCCATGCTCCCGCGCCCAGGAGAGAAGGTGGTCGAACTTCATATACCGGTTGCAGTCGATGCAGGGATTCGGGGTGCCGCCCGCCTCATAGACCCGGATGAATTTTTCGATGATCTTTTCCCGGAAGTCGGCGGTGAAATCCAGCACCTCATAGGGGATATCCATCGCATACGCCACCTCGGCGGCATCTTCGATGTCCTTTTCCGAGCAGCAGGTGTGAAAGCCGGACTGACCCAGCGTCTCGTTGCGGGTGAGCCGCATCGTGATGCCGGTGCAGGCATAGCCCTTCTGCTGCATCAGCCAGGCTGCAACCGAGCTGTCTACGCCGCCACTCATCGCAATGAGCGCACCGGGGCGGTTTGCATTCTGTGTTTCTGTCATTTTGTTCCTCATGTTATAACATACAAAAGCAGTAGTATTATACTACCGCACGTCCGTTCGCTTGTCAAGACGCAGCGACCTGCGTCGCTGCGGCCAGAAGTGCCGCTTTCTCATTGGGGAGCTGCCCGGTGAGCACCTGTTCCAGCAGAGCATCCAGCACCCGGCGCAGCCCCGGCCCCGGCCGGATGCCTGCGTCCATCAGGTCCCGGCCATTCACGGCCAGCTGGTTGATGCGGCAGCAGGCACCGTCCGCTTCCAACTGACGGGCCAGCTCGGCTTGCACAGCAAACTCCACCACCCGGTCCGGCGCGATTGCCCCACAGAGCGCATCCAACTGCTCTACCATGTGCAGACCATACTTTCCCAGAAGGCGCTTCGTCTGAATCCGTGTCTCTTCCAAAGGAGAGTCGGAAGTCCTTCCGAAGACCGTCCGGTGGGTGGGGCCCTGTTGCCGCAGGCAATGGGGCGGGCAATGGAATGGCCCGATTCGTGTCTGAGGAAGAAGCTCCCGACTCTCCCCCACCAGCGTCGCCACCGTACCGGTCAGGGCGTTGGAGCACTTGAGCCGCTTGAGCGCCGCCTTTGCACCGGCTTCGCCCAGCGGGCACAGCAGTGCAGCCAGCCGGACCGGGACGTGTTCCATGCCCGGTTCCAGCGCGTCAAGGATGCGTCGGCTTTCCGGAAGCTCTGCCGCATCCAGTTCCGGGAAGATGACCGCCAGCACCTCCGCTTCCAGATAGGCCCCCGGTGCCGGAGCTGCCAGCAGACGGCTCAGCTCCTCCGCGATGCGCTCTTCGGACACGCAGTCCAGATGGCGGCAGAGCGCTCTGGCCGCCTGCCCGGTGGCCGGGTCGATGGCAAAGCCGAACCGGGCCGCGAACCGGTAGAGCCGCAGGATGCGCAGGGCGTCTTCCTCGAACCGGCGCTGCGGCTCCCCCACCGCCCGCACGATGCCGACGGCAAGGTCGTTCTGCCCGCCGAACGGGTCGATGAGCCCTTCTTCAGCGTTATAGGCCATGGCGTTGATGGTGAAATCCCGCCGGGCCAGGTCTTCTTTTTACGTCCGGCACAAAGGCGACATGGTCCGGGTGGCGGCCGTCGGAATACGCCCCCTCGGTGCGGAAGGTCGTGATCTCGTACAGCTCCCCGCCGTGTTTGACGGTCACGGTGCCGTGCTGCAATCCCGTCGGGATGCAGTGCGTTTCCCCGAACAACTCCAGCACCTGTTCGGGGGTCGCGCTGGTGCAGAGGTCCCAGTCGTGTGGGGTCTGGCCGAGCAGACTGTCCCGCACACAGCCGCCCACCGCATAAGCGGCATGGCCCGCCGCATGGAGGCGCGTCAGCAGGGCCGCTGCACCGGGGTCCAGCGGAAAGGAAATGGTCTCAGCTGTCATGAAGATTCCTCGTCGTATCGCAAAATGATCTGTTGTCCGTCCACGCCGCATTCCACCGCCGGGAAGGCCGCTTCCGCCGCCGGGCGGGCAGCTTCCGGGTCGGTGATGATGGGCGAATAGTGCATGAGCCAGAGCCTTCGTGCCCCGGCCCGCGCCGCCAGTTCAGCGTCCTGCCGGAAGGTGCTGTGCCCATACTGCTTCGCCTGGGCCTGCTGCGCATCGTCCGGGTAGGTGGCATCGCAGAGGAGCAGGTCGGCATCCTGTGCGGCCTGTTCCAGCGCAGCGCAGGGGGCCGTATCGCCGGAAAACACGAACCGCAGCCCTCTGCGGGGTGCGCCCAGCACCTGTCCGGGTGCAATGGCTGCCCCATCTTCCAGAGTGACCGGCTCCCCGTGCTGCAACAATCTCCACTGCTGCACCGGCACCCCCAGCGCTCTGGCTCTGGCCGGGTCAAAGCGGCCTGCGCGGGGCAGGTCCAGCCGGTAGCCCCGGCTGGGGACCCGGTGCTTCGTCCGGAAGGGCAGCAGTTCGGCCCCCACCGGCCAGCCGGGGGCCAGCGCGTCCAGCCGGACGGGGTCGGTGCCCAGCGGCACAGCCCGGATGGCATAGGGCTGGGGGCCGGTCAGGGTGCGGATGGCACCCCAGACCGGCTCCATCCCCTCGGCCGGGCCAAAGATCGTCAGCGGCCGGGTACGGCCCTGACAGCCCAGCGTTTGCAGCAGGCCGGGCAGGCCGAAGATGTGGTCGCCGTGGTAGTGGGTCAGGCAGATGGCGTCCAGCTTCATCAGGTTGACCCCGGCGCGGCGGGCAGCGGTCTGGGTGCCCTCGCCGCAGTCGAACAGCAGGCTGTGCCCGCCGCATTCAGCCACCGCCGCCGTCAGGGCGCGGTCGGGCAGGGGCATGGTGGCCGCTGTGCCCAGCAGAGTAATGGTCAGCATAAAAAGTCCTCCGTATCGTTCCCCTTTAGTGTACCACACTTCGCCCCGGTGCACAATCGGCGCAGCGGGTGCATAGGCTGGGGCAGATGATGTTCCGGAAAGGAGGATGCGCCATGCAGCGCAAGCAAGGTCCCCGCAGGTCTTCCCACGCTCCCCGTCTGATGCTGCTGTTGCTCTTCGCCCTGGTGCTGGCCGTGGCGGGCGGGCTGTTCAGCTGCGCGTTCCAGCCCATGATGGCCACCCGCGGGACGATGCTGTTCCTGCCTGGGGTGTAAAAAATTTTTCGTGAAATTTCAGATCTTCTCTTGACTCCGGCAACGAGATCTGATCGCATGAAAATAAGCCGCACCTGCGAAGGCGCGGCTTATTTTTATGCTCAGGAAAGCCGGTTCAGCCGGACGGCCACATACGGGTCCGGGAGCTTGAGCTCGTCGGCCAGGTCCTCTTCGGTGTCGTATTTGTCCCCGGCCAGGCCGACGACCACACTGCACACCGCGTATCGGCCGCTGGGCGAAAGGGCGGTGATCTTTGCCTCTCCGTCGGCCACAGCCGTCACGACGCCGTTGGTGTCCACCGTGGCAACGCCCGGATTGCTGGTGACCCAGGTGATGGGCACACTGCCGCCGCTCTCCACGGCCACCGTGGCGCACAGGGCCTCCTGACTGCCCACCGTCTTGAGCAGCAGGTCTGCCTTGTTCAGTGTGACCTTGCCGACCTCGGATGTGACCGTGACGGCGCACCGCAGCGCCTGCCCGTTGGAAGCAAAAGCTGTGATGGTGGCGCTGCCCGGCTTCTGGGCCGTCACGACGCCTTTGTCATCGACCGAGGCGATGTTGGGGTCGCTGCTGCGCCACTGGTACACATAAATAAAGGAATGGTCGCTGTTGGTCAGCGTGAGCTGCTTTGCGGGGTGCAGGACATCGTACTGCTGCACCAGTTCCAGACTGGTCTCGCTGAGGGTGGGTTTCTGCGCCTCGGCCTCCTCCCCCTTGCGGGTAACGGTGACTTCGCAGGCGGCGCGGTCGCCGTGGTCCGAGATGGCGGTGATGGTGGCCTTGCCCACACTGCGGGCCGTCACCTTGCCGTCGCCGTCCACGGTGGCCACACTGGGGTTGCTGCTCATCCAGACGATGAAGTAATAATCGCTCTGCCCGCCGGTGTAAAGGTAGGCTTTGGGGCGCGGGTCGTCCGCCGTGATCTCCAGCTCCATCTCGGTCACTTCCAGCGCGAGCTTTGCGGAACGGTTTTCCGCGCGGGGCGCTGCCTGCGCCGCCAGCGGCGAGAGGGTCAGCGTTGCCCCCAGCAACAGGGCACAGAGCGCCCGTCCCATCGGGTGAAAAGAATGTCTCATAGGGTCGAACGTCCCTCCTTTTTCGCTTCAAAGAATTGGAGTGCCGCACACAGGTACTTTTTCCGCGTCATGATCGTTCTCACTTTCGTTTCATTGTACACAGGATGCAAATTCTTTTCAAGCCGTTCGCCCTAAGAGTTCACAATTCGAGCCGCTTTTTGTGGAAACGCATAGTTTTTTGCAGCAAAAACTGTGCAAAAAATCCCATCCGGACCGTGTCTTTATGCCGGTTCCTCCGTGTAATATTGGGCCTGTGCGTTCCACAGCTCATAGTATTTTCCGGCGGTGTCGGCCAGCAGGCGCTCGTGGGTGCCCTGCTGGATGACCTCGCCGTGGTCGAAGACAGCGATCTCATCGCAGAACTTGCAGGAGGACAACCGGTGGCTGATGTAGATGGCCGTTTTGTCCCCCGCGATCTCGTTGAATTTGGCGTAGATCTCCGCCTCGGCCACAGGGTCGAGCGCGGCGGTGGGTTCATCCAGGATGATGAAGGGCGCATCCTTGTACAAAGCCCGCGCGATGGCGATCTTCTGCGCCTCACCGCCGGAGACGGTCACGCCGTTCTCGTCCAGCTCCTGATACAGCGCCGTGTCCAGCCCCTGCGGCATCGCCGCCAGCCGGTCGCGGAAGCCCGCCTTTTGCAGGCAATCGGTCACGCGGGCGGCATCGTATCCGGTGCAGGCCGCGACATTCTGGCCCAGCGGGAGGGCCAGCAGCCGGAAATCCTGAAAGACGACCGAGAAGATGTCCATGTACTCGTCGTAGCGGTACTTCCGGATGTCGATTCCATTCAGCAGGATGACTCCCTCGGTGGGGTCGTACAGGCGGCAGAGCAGCTTGATGAAGGTCGTTTTGCCGCTGCCGTTCATTCCCACCACGGCCAGCCGCCCGCCGACTTTGAACTTCATGTTCAGATGGCGCAGGGCGTACTGCGCGCTGCCGGGGTAGCGGAAGGAGACATCCCGGAACTCCACCGTATACTGGCGGTCGCTCCGCTTTTCGGTGGTCAGGCTGCCCTGATACATGTTGTTGGGCAGGTCGAGGTAATCGAAGATGTTTTTCATATAGACGCCGTTGATCTCCATCTCGGCCAGCATGTTCACAAGGGTGACAACGCCCTGGAACAGGTTGGCGGCCGCACCGAGGTACTGCGTCACGGCATCCAGACCGAACGCCCCGCCGCAGGCCTTGAGGCAGACGAAGAGATAGACCAGCCCCATCAGCAGCGCCGGCACCGCCGAGGAGGCCGACCGGAAGATCCCCATCGCGCCCCGGCGCAGCCTCGCGAAGTCATCCCACAGACCCACCATATAGCCGCTGACGACATTCTGGTACTGGTCGTACATCCGCAGGTCGGGGGCGTTCTTCGGCTCTTCCGGCAGGGTGAACTGGACGTGGAACATCCGGTTGCCCAGCTTCCCGGACTCCTGCAGCAGCGGCATATATTTGGCCGCCTGCCCCGCGAACACGGGCGACAGGCAGGCGGTGCAGACCATCACGGCCCAGAACGCCGCCAGAAACAGCGGGTGCCCCAGAAAGGCCAGCCGCCCATCCGGCACCGCCGCGGTGAACAGCCCCCAGCAAAGCACCACGCCGCCCAAGATCTGGAACAGTGCCGTGGCGATCTTTTCCACCAGCAAAATGCAGATCGTGCCGCCCGCACCCGATAGCCTGGCGTCCTGCTGGATCTGGCTGTACATGTCATAGACCCGCTGGCTGTCCTCATCCACGTAGTCGAGGGACATCTGTTTGTCCATATACGTTCGGGTCTGCCGCTGCCAGAGGTCGTCCGTTTCCGCTTCCTTCCAGTGGAGCGCCGCTGCGCGCAGAAGGGTCAGCACGGCGGTCGTGCCCAGGGTCCAGAGCACCCAGACCATCAGCCGGTGCGGGTCCCGCCCGCCGGACAGTTCGCCCACCAGCTGGGCCGACAGCCAGACCGTGGCATAAGGGCTCAGCGCCGTGAGGGCGGCACTGGCAAAGGTAGCATAGAAAAACTTCGGCGACAGCTTCCAGAAGATGTTCCACTCCCGCCAGGCGTACCGGCACCCCTGCCGGATGGTGATCGTTTTGTTCGATGCGCTCATGCTTCGTTCTCCTCCCGGTAATACTGGCTCTGCACCTCAAACAGGTCGGCGTAGCCGCCGCCCCGTTTCAGCAGCTCTTCGTGGGTGCCTTCCTCGGCCACCCGGCCGTCCTTCAGATAGAGGATGCGGTCGCAGAAGCGGGTGGAGGCCAGCCGGTGCGAGATGAACAGGCTGGTCTTGCCTGCTGTCATCTCGTTGTATTTCTGGTAGATGTCGTTCTCGGCGATGGGGTCGAGCGCGGCGGTGGGTTCATCCAGCACCAGCACAGGCGCATCCTTGTACAGCGCACGGGCCAGCATCAACCGCTGGGTCTGCCCACCGGACAGCTCGATGCCGTCTTCGTAGACCTCCCGGCCGATCTGCGTTTCCAGCTGTTTGGGCAGGCTCTGCACCTTTTCGGTCAGGCCCGCTTCGTCCAAGCAGTGCCAGACGCGGGCCTCGTCGATGCCGGTGCGGCACTGGGCCACGTTCTCGGCCACGGTGGCCGACAGGACCGAGAAATCCTGGAACACCGCCGCGAACAGCTTGTAATAATCCCGGCGGTTATACGGGCGGATGTCCTGCCCATTGAGCAGGACGCGGCCCTCGGTGGGGTCGAGGAAGCCGCAAAGCAGCTTGACCAGCGTGGTCTTGCCCGCACCGTTCAGGCCCACGATGGCGAGGTTCTCGCCGGGGCGGACGGTCAGGTCGAGCTTGTGGATGGTGTCCTTCTCCGCGCCGGGGTACCGGTAGCTGACCCCTTCGAGCTGCAGCTCATAGGGGGTATCCAGCCGCTTTTCCAGCGGGAGGCCGTCCTCAAAGCGGAACGGTTCCGGATATTCGAGAAATTCCCGCACGGTGGAGATGTCGAGACACTGCTTGTGCAGTTTTGCAAACTTTTCCAGAATGCCGCTGACCCACTGGGCAAAGCCAGTGGCCGCACCGAAATAGAGCAGGAATTGCGAGACCGGCAGGCCCTGTTCCAGTGTCAGCCAGATCAGGTAGGCATAGGCCGCGCCGTTGCGCACCAGCAGCAGGGCCAGGTCGATGACATTGGCCCAGAGATAGGCCGTCTCCCGCCGGAGCAGGAAGCCGTGGTAGAGCCGCATCGTGCTCTCCCAGAGTTCTTCCACCCACTCCCGCAGGCCGAAGATACGGATATCCTTGCCGTACTGCCGGTCGGTGGCGACCTTCTGCACGTAGGCCAGCCGCTTCACATACCCGGCTTCCTCCTCGCGGTGGCGGTAGCCCCACTCGTTGATCCGCCGGGACGCCAGATAGCTGACGACCGATGTGGCGCAGACCAGCAGGCAGAGCCAGGCGTTCAGGCCGGACAACAGCAGCAGGTAGGCCCCGAAGCCGAAGAGGTTGGTCAGGATCTCGCCCCAGCTCACCCAGAATGCTTCGACGGATTCATTGTTGGTGCTTCCGGCCCGGTCGGCCTTGGCGCTCAGATCCAGGAAGCGCTTGTCCAGCAGGTTCGGGTAGGAGGTGCCGGCCCGCTTGCGGGCCGAGAGGTCCAGGATATCGACCCGGACGTTCATTTTTCCAAAGAGATTCAGTTCGCTCAGATAACTTTGCAGGAAGGTCAGTGCGACCAGCAGCACGGAAAAACCGCCAATGACCGCCAGCAGACGGCCCAGCGCCATCCCCTGTTCCAGCACCCGGAGCACCGCCGGGGCAAACAGCAGCTCCGCGATGGTCCTGCCCGCCGTGACCAGCGCCAGCGAGAGGCCGACCGTGAACACCGTCCAATGTCTGCCCCGCCATGCCACGCCCAGCATATAGGCCGTGATCTGCCAGAGGTCGTATTTTGGTTTTTGCTTCGTTTTGTTCGTTCCCGTTTCCATGTGGGATTCCCCTTTCGTTCGTCTGGGCCTATCCTACCACAAAAAATCGTCCCCGGCACAAATCGGGGACGAACGGTTCATTTGGGGGGGATGAATTGCAATGGTTTCCTTGGTACAACGGAACACCTTCCAATTTCATACTTGCGGGATCAAGATCTCCGTCGTGAAGGCTCCATCCTCGCTGTTGCGGCTGAGGTAGCCGTCCAGCTTTTCGACGATGGCGTCGATGCGCACCAGACCGAAGCCGTGGCCCTCGCCCTTGGTGGTGGCGAACCGCCCGGCAAGTTTTGTCTGCTTCTGGCTGGCCGTGAAGTTGGTGAACGAGATGTAGAGCTGGGTGCCTTTCATATCCAGATACACCCGGATGAGGCGTTCGGCTTCGGGCAGGGCGGCACTGGCATCCATGGCGTTGTCGAACAGGTTGCCGAGGATGCAGCAGAGATCCAGCTCGCTCATCTTCAGCCGGACCGGGATGTGGGCATCGATCTGCACCGGGATGTTCCGGCTCTTCGCGAGGGAGATCTTGCTGTTGAGGATGGCATCCGCCATGGCGTTGCCCGTCTTGACCGCAAGGTCCACGGTGTTCAGGTCGGTGTCCAGCTGGTCAAGGTAGGCCCGGATGCCTTCCAGATCCCCCTGCGCCGCCAGGACCTTCATGGTCTGGATGTGGCCGCGGTAATCGTGCCGCCAGCCCCGCATCTGGCGGTACATGTTGTCCACCTCTTTGTAGTGCGTCTCGATGAGCTCCCGCTGGTAGGCTTCGATGCGGTGATCCAAAAGCCTTGAAAAAAGTTTCAGCATCTGTTTTCCCCTTCTCTGCCTCATGTCCTCTCGATGATGGCCCGGTTCAGCGGCTCATAGCTGCCGCGCGGCAGGGGCAGCACTGTGCCGTCCGCCAGAACGACCTCCTTTTTGGTCACGCGGCGGATCTGCTTCAGGTTCAGGATCATCCCCCGCCCCACCCGGAAGAACTGCTCGTCCAGCTCTGCCTCGAACTCAGCCAGCGTCCGCTTGAGGGTATAGTCCTGCCTGGCGTGGACGGTCACATAGTTCTGGTGCACATCCAGATACCGCACCTCATACAGCGGCAGACGGATCATCTCGCCGGAACGTTCGAGGTTCAGGCAGCGCTCGTTCCGGCGGTGCTTCTCCCACGCGCGGTCGAGCACGGCACAGAGCTTTTCGGGGCGGACCGGCTTCATCAGGTAATGGAGCGCGGCCACGTCGTAGCCCTCGGCGATGTAATCCGAGTAGCCGGTGATGAAGACGATCTGCACGGCTTCGTTCTCCTGCCGGACCGTTTTGGCCAACGTGACACCGTCTGCGCCGGGCATTTCCACATCCAGCAGTAATAAATCAAAGTTTTTATCCTCTGCGTAGCAGAACAGGAACTGTTCCGCCGAGGAAAAGGCCCGGCATTCCAGCGCGATGCCCCGCTGCTCTGCCCAGTGCGCCACGATGCTGCGCACATAGTCCGCATCCGCTGCGCTGTCGTCGCACACCGCTGCCCGATACGCCATCCTGTTCTCTCCCCTCTGTTATCTTTTTTCCGATTATGACACATTTCCGGTGGGATTGCAACAAAAAAGAGGCTGCGAACCTCCCTTCGTCATCGCTTGCGCGATGACACCTCCCTCAAAGAGGGAGGCTTTTCCGGCCTACCGCCACGCCAAGGCCCCCTCTCCGAGGGGGCTGGCACGGCAGCGCCGTGACTGGGGGAGTATCGCAGCCTCTTGGGCGGATCGTTCGTTTTCTGTTGCTTTTGTCAGTGCTGCTTCAGCGCGCAGACAGCCAGGCTGAGGGCGCTCCATGCGGCCTGATACATCAGCACGGCGGCAACGGACAGGGTGCCGATGCTGCCCGCATAGGTCAGCAGCACACCGATGGCCACCGAGAACCAGACCGACACCAGCTGCACCGTGGTGGCAGCCGTCTCAGCGTTTTGGGCCTGCTCGGCGGCGCGGAGACCGCCGATGAGGCTGACGAAGCCCTCATCGTGCAGCATACAGCAGCGGGCAGCGTTCTCCGGCTGCGCCGGGGCGGCGTTCAGGGCGTCGCACTGGTCCTGTTCCAGCAGGGTGATCATGCCCTCCGGCAGATGGTAGGCGTCGGTGATGTGCTTGGCGGTCAGGCTGGGGTCTTTGCAGGTGACCAGAAGGCGGATGTTCTCCTTCTGCAGCACTTCCAGCCCGCGGGCCGCATTCCGCCCGCCTGTGGAGCGCAGCACGAACATGGCGTGAAGGTTGCCCGAAACCGCCAGATACAAGATCTGCAAGGTCCCATGCTGGGAGTGCTCTTCCTCGTACTCCGTTTCGGGCACGGGAACGCCCTCCTTTTCCATATAGGTGCGGTTGCCGATCAGGACACGGCTGTTATCGCACCAGGCCGCAAAGCCGAGACCGTAGTGGGTCTCCAGATCCTTGACGGGGTAGAGGATGTCGGTGCGGTCCTCAATGATCTGGCGGAACAGGCCGCGCAGAGTCTCGCAGCTCTGATTCAAGATGCTGGCCGCATAGAGGATGGCGCGGTCGATGCGGCCCCCCTTGAAGATGCGGATGTCCTCCAGATTCACGCTGTCCGCGGTGAAAAGCTCGTCGGCGTCCACCTGCACGGTATCCACACCGCCCAGTTCTTCGATCGCGGCCCAGCCGGGAATGACCGCACCGGCAGCGGCGGCGCTCTTTTGCAGCCGCAGGGTGGCCAGACCGGCCACCAGCGTGGAGGAGAGCGGAGCGCCCATGCAGAGCATGGCAGTCATGGCCGCAGCCATGCCGTTGAGCCCGCCGCCGAACAGCAGGAACACCAGACCGCTGAGCACCGCAGCCCCCAGCAGGATGTACGACGTCTTGCGGGCGCGGCGCTCACTGGTGCGCTCGCCAAAGCTCTGTTCCAGCAGGGCGTCGTCCCACTGGACCGGGCGGCTGAGCAGGACCCAGGGGTCCTTTTCGTCCAGACTGCGGGCAAGCATCCGAATCAGGTCTTTGTCCTTGACCCGGAACGCCCCCTGCAGCCCGACCGGGTCTTTGGTGGCCAGGTCGTAGCCGTTTTTCACAGCCGCCAGCTGCACCCGGCTGCCCAGCAGGGCCATGAACAGCCCCAGCGCCGCGATGCCGGACAGCAGCGTCCAACTGGACGTCTGGTAGCTCCTGGCGTTGAGCAGGGCGATGGCGGCTTCCAGCGCCGCACCGCAGGCGGCCAGTGCAGGCATGGTGTCTGCACTGGGGCGGCGGTCTTTTTTCAGGCCGCTCAGACCGTCCCGCAGGACGGGGTAGGCCACGGCCAGCGCCGCAGCCAGCACCAGCAGGTTGGCGGCGTAGAATGCCGCCGGAGCGACGACCGGGTCCAGCGAGGCGATGGGTGCCAGCAGGCCCGCCGCCGTCAGCCCGAAGTGGAGCAGCACCACAGCCAGGATGCCGCTGAGCACACAGCGCAGCGTGAGTTCTGCGCTCATCTTATGCAGCTTCTCGCCCACGGTTTCGGGGGTGGACTCTTCGGCAGGCTCTTCGGCAGCTTCCTCTGCTGGGGCCGCAGGCGTCTCGGCTGCGGATGCTTCGCCGGGCGCGGCTTTTGCAGCCGCTTCCGCAGGTTGGGCAGCTTCGGCGGGCGCGGCATCCGGTGCGGAGACCGGCGCTTCCGGTTCCTCCTCAAGGCCTACCAACGGGATGCTCATGCTGTCGTCCATGCTGGGTGGCGTCTCACGCGTGGGGGCCGCAGGCGCGGCTTCGTCGTCGCCTTCCCCAAAGAAGCGGAACGGCTGGGTCGGCTCCGGTCGGGCCTCTTCCGGCTCCGGCCTGCAGGTCCGATCCTCGGCAAAGACCATCTTCGGCAGGGCCGCGCAGGCCTTTTCCTCGGCCTCCAATGCGGCGGTCTCGACGCCCAGCACCTCCTGCGGGGCGGGCGTGTCCGCTTCGGGCCGGGCCGGTTTCGGGGCCGGGAAGAGCAGGGCCTTGAGTTCCTGCATCTCGGCATGTTCCTTCTGCTCCTGCGGGGTCAGCGGACCGCGCACATAGTTCTTCTCATATTTCGGCTGCTGCGGCTGCGGGGCGGGCTGCTTTTCGGCAGTCGACTTCCGCTCGGCCGGGGCAGGCTGCACCGGCGGTTCCGGCTCCTCTGCCACAAAGAAGTCTGCGGCCAGCTCCAGATCGGCCTTCGGCTCCGCGGCCTCGTCCTCCCCGCCCAGCCGGATCTCACCCGTCGGCGGAAGTTCCTGCGGCATGGCAGGCTTTTCGGGGGCAGGCTCTGCCTCCTCCTTGGCGCGGCCCAGGATGCGGCCCAGAATGCTGCTCTGGGTCTTCTGCTTTGCAGGCTCCTGCTTTTCGTCATCCCGGTGCTTCATCTCATCGGGCACCTGCGCCACACTGGTGCTGAAAAAGGTGCGGAATTTTTCTTCCTTGGCTGCGAGGTCCTCCGGGTTCGTTTTTTCAAAGCCGTTTTTACGGGCATCATTCTTCGCCATTCGTTGTACCTCCCTGCTCAATCTCTGCGGAGCAGTCCGCGTTTATTCGCCTGCTCGCTGGCTCTGGATCTCATACAGAATGATGCCAGCCGCCACCGAGACGTTGAAGCTGTCCACGCCGGTGCCCTGTGCGGCCATATCCAGCCGCACCACGCCGTCGCAGAGCTTTTTCACCAGCTGCGAGACGCCGCTGCCCTCGCTGCCCAGCACCAGCGCGATGGGGCCGGTGAGGTTATTCTTGCGCAGGGGCACGCCGTCCATATCGGCACAGTAGACGAAAACGCCCTGCTCCTTGAGGCGGCGGATGGTCTCGCCGATGTTGGCCACCCGGGCCACGGGCAGTCGCTCCGCAGCACCGGCGCTGGACTTGATGACGGTGGGGGTCACGGATGCGCCGCCCCGCTTGGGGATGACGATGCCGTGTGCGCCGCACAGCAGGGCCGAGCGCATGACCGCGCCCAGATTGTGGGGGTCTTCGATGCCGTCGCTCAGCACGAGGAAGGGCGGCTCCCCCTTCGCCTTGGCCGCTGCCAGCAGGTCTTCCACCGTGGCATACTCGATCTCGCTGGCAAAGGCAGCCACACCCTGATGGCTCTCGGTGCCGGTCATCAGGCGCAGCTTGTTGGGGTGCACCCGCTTGACGGTGGCCCCGGCCTCCTTGGCCATGGCGGTGAAGTACGCCGCCACAGCGGGGGCCATGCCCTCGGCCAGCAGCACCGTGTCCACGCCGGAGCCGCTCTTGAGCAGCTCGGTCACGGGGTTCTTGCCGTAGACCAGGCTCTCATTCTTCGGCGTGTCCTCCGCAGCGCGGCGGGGGCGGCGCGGCATTTTCTGTTCGTCCATTGTGTTCTCCTTCCATTTATCGAAAAGGGACAGGCCCTTTTTGTTTCACTGTTTACGAAATTCGACAGATTGTCATAGTAAAGTATAACATAACCGCCCCGCCTTTGCCATAGGATTCTCCTTTTTTCCCACCTGAATTTTGTCCCGGTCGGCAGCGGGCTGCGCCCTTGTCATTTTATCGGTATATTTTTTTCGGCAAAAGTTTTCCACATTCGAGTCCATATACACTTTGTAAAACGGGCTTTTCTTTTCCACATGTTGAAAACTCCGTTGAAAGTGTTCAAAAATCAAGCATCTGCGCCCACTTTCCGGGTGGAATTCCACACTTTCCACTAGGTTTTCAACCGTGAGGATTTTTCCTGTGCAGAAGCCGCCGTACTTTTTGTAAAATTCAAGTCGGAAATATGACTATTTTTTGAACGTCTCGTTCCCGCATTTTGCCACAATCTCCAACATCATTTTGACGAACGGGAAACCATGTTGAAAATTTGGATTGATTTTATAGTTTGTTTGGGGTATACTAGCCTTACAGGTTCGTTAAGGGATACGCAAAGTCGCATTCTCAAACGACTTTTCACCCCAATAATATGAATTTGCGGAGGTAATGAATAATGTTGGTAAATGCAACCGAAATGCTCATCAAGGCACGCGACGGCCACTACGGTGTGCCCCAGTTCAACATCAACAACCTGGAGTGGACCAAGGCTGTGCTGACCGCCTGCGAGGAGATGAAGAGCCCCGTCATCCTGGGCGTCTCCGAGGGTGCCGGCAAGTACATGACCGGTTTCAAGACCGTTGCTGCGATGGTCAGTGCAATGGTCGATTCCATGGGGATCACCGTTCCCGTTGCTCTGCATCTGGACCACGGCACCTACGAAGGCTGCAAGGCCTGCGTGGAAGCCGGTTTCTCTTCCATCATGTTCGACGGCAGCCACTACTCCATCGAGGAGAACGTGGAGAAGACCAAGGAGCTGGTCGCTCTGGCACATTCCAAGGGCCTGAGCATCGAAGCTGAGGTCGGTTCCATCGGCGGCGTCGAGGACGGCGTCGTGGGCGCTGGCGAGATCGCAGATCCTGCGGAGTGCGCAAAGATCACCGATCTGGGCATTGATTTCCTGGCAGCCGGCATCGGCAACATCCACGGTGTCTACCCGGCCAACTGGAAGGGCCTGGACTTCGAGGCTCTGGACCGCATCCACAAGGCCACGAACAACATCCCCCTGGTCCTGCACGGCGGCACCGGCATCCCCGACGAGATGATTGCAAAGGCCATCAGCCTGGGCGTCTCCAAGATCAACATCAACACCGAGTGCCAGCTGGTCTTCGCTGAGGCCACCCGCAAGTACATCGAGGAGGGCAAGGATCAGCAGGGCAAGGGCTTCGACCCCCGCAAGCTGCTGGCTCCCGGCGCAAAGGCCATCGAGGCCAAGTGCAAGGAGAAGATCGAGCTGTTCGGCTGCGCCGGCAAGGGCTAAGCAGGCACTCGTATCGTAACCGGTACACCACCCAATAAATTATGCGGTCCCGTCACACTGTTATGCACAGTGCCGCGGGACCGCTTTTTTGCTTTATTTTTTCTTTATAGACGAGCCGTCAGACGCGGGTCTTTTCCATATCTCCAAAAATGTATTGCATACAGTCCTGCACCCAGAAGCAGACAAAAAATCGAATAGCTAAGGATCGGAAGCCGCAGCAGTACGATCTTACCCGCGACCTGGGTAAAGAACCAGCCCGTTCCATACAGGGTCACGATATAAAGCACTAGCCATGTAGCATATTTCAGCCAATGATCTCGCGGCGGAAAGCCTACCTGCTCCATCATCCGGCGGAACAGTGCGCAAAAAGCCGTCACTGCAACAACAAGCTGCATCAGATAGCCTACAGAAAGTTCAAAAACCCAATCGCCAATTACCGGGTAAAGCAGCAGCCCTTCCACGCCCCACTCAAAGAAAAAATACAGCGGTGAAAGAAACCAGAAGTAATCCGCAGCTCTCAGTGTTTTCAAACTTGGCTTGACCTCCTCCACAAAGGTTTTTGCATCCGAAATCGAATCGAACAGTTCCTGATTTTCCGCATTGGCTTGGATGGAAATATCAAGCAGATCGTTGCGCACAAGTTCAATGCCGCAGAAGTCCCAGCTGACCCGACGAAGATAGCGGATCACTTCTTTCAGCTGCTCCTGGCTTTTTTCGTTCAGCAGCTTTGTACGCATCCGATTTGCCTTTCGCAATGCAAAATACTTATTCATCTGGCTCCTCCTTAAAAATTTTTTCTACCAGCTGGCAGAGCTGGCTCCAGTCCTGCCGAAACTCAAACAGCGCCTGCCGCCCTTCCTCTGTTACAACGTAATATTTCCGACTTGGCCCCTTGGGGGAAGGTCTGCGTTCTACTGTGACCTTTCCCTGTTGTTCCAACCGCAGTAGCAGCGGATACAGTGTGCTTTCGCTCAGGTCTGAAAAACCGAGCTGTTTCAGATTCATCACGATCTCATAGCCATAGGTCGGCTCTCTGCTGATGAATTTCAGAACACAGAACTCCAAAATCCCCTTGAGAAGCTGTGTGTTGTTTTCCACCGGGGACTCCTCCTTTCTGCTATTTTGTATTACGTAGTAGTTTGTCTACATTGTATTACATAGTAGTGTTTCTGTCAAGCCCTGCTGCATTCGCATTTCTGCTAAAGATCATACCGCATTTTTGTGCAACAAAAAACGCCCTAAGATTCCTCTTAGAGCGTTTCGATCAAGTCGGCAACTACCTATTTTCACAAGCCGTTTCCAGCTAACTATCTTGGGCACGAGTGAGCTTAACTACTGTGTTCGGAATGGGAACAGGTGGAACCTCACCGTCATCGTCACCGACCATATGACTGGCTCAGTATACCATACGGTCTACTGTTTGTCCAGTGTTTCTTAGAAGGACGTGCCTTCAAAACTGAATAATCACTGCTAACATTTTTTCGTTGACTCTTTGAGTCTCAAGCGAATTGTGGTCAAGCCCTCGATCTATTAGTACACACTTGCTGAATGGATCACTCCACTTACACATCGTGCCTATCAACCTTGTAGTCTTCAAGGGATCTTACCTGATCAAATCAGTGGGATATCTTATCTTTGGGTCGGCTTCACGCTTAGATGCTTTCAGCGTTTATCCGATCCGTACGTAGTTGCCCAGCTATGCTCCTGGCGGAACAACTGGTGCGCCAGAGGTACGTCCGTCCCGGTCCTCGTACTAGGGACAGCTCCCATCAAATATCCTGCGCCCACGACAGATAGGGACCGAACTGTCTCACGACGTTCTGAACCCAGCTCGCGTACCGCTTTAATTGGCGAACAGCCAAACCCTTGGGACCGAATACAGCCCCAGGATGCGATGAGCCGACATCGAGGTGCCAAACCTCCCCGTCGATGTGGACTCTTGGGGGAGATCAGCCTGTTATCCCCAGGGTAACTTTTATCCGTTGAGCGATGGCATTTCCACTCACATACCACCGGATCACTAACTCCAACTTTCGTTACTGCTCGACCCGTCAGTCTCGCAGTTAGGCTCGCTTCTGCGTTTGCACTCTTTTGCTTGATTTCCGTTCAAGCTGAGCGAACCTTTGAACGCCTCCGTTACTCTTTAGGAGGCGACCGCCCTCGATTCAGAGCCGCAGGTTAGAATTCCAATATCGCAAGGATGGTATCCCAACGGCCACTCCATGACCGCCAAAGCAATCACTTCCCAGTGTCCCATCTATCCTGTGCATGCAACATCGAAACCCAATATTAGGCTACAGTAAAGCTCCATGGGGTCTTTCCGTCTTGTCGCGGGTAACCGGCATCTTCACCGGTACTACAATTTCGCCGGGCGGGCTGTTGAGACAGTGCCCAAATCATTACGCCTTTCATGCGGGTCAGAACTTACCTGACAAGGAATTTCGCTACCTTAGGACCGTTATAGTTACGGCCGCCGTTCACTGGGGCTTCGATTCAATGCTTGCACATCTCCTCTTAACCTTCCAGCACCGGGCAGGCGTCAGCTCGTATACGTCATCTTTCGATTTAGCACAAACCTGTGTTTTTGGTAAACAGTTGCTTGGGCCGATTCTTCTCCCGTTGGCCTTAGAATCTTCTTCCTACCTACCTGTGTCGGTTTGCGGTACGGGCACCTCAGAAATACACACAGCTTTTCTCGCCATCTTCCATCCCAGACTTCGGTACTAACTTCCCTCGATCTCTACCGGAACCAACACCCGGCTCTGAGACTTCTTATGTGTCCCTGTGCTTAACTCTTTTGGTGGTGACGGAATCTCTACCGTCTGTGCATCGGCTACGCCTTCCGGCCTCGCCTTAGCTCCCGACTAACTTGGAGCGGACGAACCTTCCTCCAAAAACCTGAGGCTTTCGGCCATGCAGATTCTCACTGCATTCGCGCTACTCATTCCGGCATTCTCACTTCTATACACTCCACAGCACGTTGTTTCTGAGTTTTGCTCCACCTCGCGGTCTTGCTTCTCTTTGTTTAACGCAATTGTAGTACGTGTGTAGCCCAAGTCATAAAGGGCATGATGATTTGACGTCATCCCCACCTTCCTCCGTTTTGTCAAAAGCGTAGTAACTGACAATAAGGGTTGCGCTCGTTGCGGGACTTAACCCAACATCTCACGACACGAGCTGACGACAACCATGCACCACCTGTCTCTGCGTCCCGAAGGAAAGACACATTTCTATGTCCGTCGCAGGATGTCAAGACTTGGTAAGGTTCTTCGCGTTGCGTCGAATTAAACCACATACTCCACTGCTTGTGCGGGCCCCCGTCAATTCCTTTGAGTTTCAACCTTGCGGTCGTACTCCCCAGGTGGATTACTTATTGTGTTAACTGCGGCACTGAAGGGGTCAATCCTCCAACACCTAGTAATCATCGTTTACGGTGTGGACTACCAGGGTATCTAATCCTGTTTGCTACCCACACTTTCGAGCCTCAGCGTCAGTTGGTGCCCAGT